>Ga0316192_10004193_pt1 | contig 10472 bp, 5 predicted proteins | sample MerIslwburrow_MG_FD_204931 | JGI IMG/M metagenome (GOLD analysis project Ga0316192, IMG submission 204931) | Coastal sediment microbial communities from Maine, United States - Merrow Island worm burrow | ecosystem: Environmental > Aquatic > Marine > Coastal > Sediment | place: USA: Maine...
AAATCGACCACCTGGACTTTCTGGCGGAACACAGGTGGACCACAAGGGGTCGGTGAACCCATCCATGCCACTTCACCTTGTAGACAATCGCGCGAACGCTCACGGTCAGTGACGTAGATGGTGCCGTCTTCATCCAGACCCCAGGCACGCAGCGAGTCACGACGTGAAGGATCGTCGGCCGGCTTGCCCGGACGCATGTCGATCCAGCGGAGTACCTTGGCGCGGTTCTTGCCTTTGCCCAGCTTGAAGTCATCGCCGCCGTGCTTGTGACCGTAGCCGTCGTGGTCGTGCACGTAACCATCGTCGTCATCGTCGTCAAAGTTGGAACCGACACCGGTGCTGTCGCTGTCGATACCGGCCATCCAGTCAACCATGGCGATCGCCGCACCGTGGAACATGCTCACACCCATGCCCTCTGCGGTGAATGCAATACCGGCCGCACAGGTCCAGCGCGCATCCTTGTCCTTGGGCTGGCTGTACTCGTCGATAACGGCCAGGGTTTCCTGATCCAGCACCAGCAGACGGCTGTTGGCCGCACGCTCAGGGGTCGAATAGACCGGTGGGAAGTACTGCCATGAAGTATTATTGCCGCCATTGGGATCATTATAATTTGGGTCCAGATCCGAGTTCTGTGCGTTGAAGAAGTTGGCATCACAGATCGCCTGGATGATATTGCCGTTGGGCATCATCTGCGTGCCCAGCGGACGTGGCAGGGAACCCAAACCAGCGTTACCTGTTGGGTTACCCGTGATCGGCCGGTAAGATATGCTGCGTATCGGGGTGCCGTCACGATGGAACTCGGTCAGTGCCTGCTGGCCAGCACTGGTGATGAAGGCATGGCCGTTCAGACCACCAGACAACACGCCTGTCGGCTTAAAGGGAGACTTGCCACCAACACCATTGCAGCTGATATTGCCGCTGCCGTTATCACAGATCGGACTAGTAGGGAGATCCGGATCTGCAGGATTAGCAAACGGGTTAGCCACGGTGATACCACGAGCACCGGTTACGATGTTGACTTCCAGCACCTGGCCGGGGCCATTGGCATCTGCCCATGGTGCACCTGCAGGTCCAAATTGGCTTGGATCGTTATTCATGGCATCGGCCATCATGAAGTTGGCCTCCAGACAGGCCGGTGCACCGACTTCGTCGAGACCATGTGCGGTGGCGCCACCCGCAAACATGGCGAGACTCAGCCCGTAGGCCAGACTCGTAAGTTGTTTTGTTGCTTTCATCGTGTCGAACTCCTCACAATATTGGTGGAATTGCTGATTTTTTATACCAGCGCATACGGGACGGAAACCGGCCGCTGCTAAGGTAGATCGTGCGGCAATTTGTCGCACGGGTATGTAACTCAAGACACGTTAAATAAAAAAAAGTATTTTTGATTTACGACGTTTTGAGCTTACCGGGATGAGATGCACGAGCTCCCGATTTATTCGAATTAAATTTTGTTCGAATAATGGGGTCGGGGTATGGAGGGTTTGGCATCCAGGGGAAACCGGATTTTCTTGCGGAGGTTTGTCGACGGGTGGAAATTACCGACTGATGACGAATTGATCAGACCTTATATGGTGACGGAGCTTTATCCAGTCCTTGTTAGTGACAGAGTTTTTCCAGGCCATCCATGTCAAGTATTTCGATACTGCCGCGGCTGAGCTTGATATAGCCGGAGCGCTCAAAATCTTTCAGCAGGCGACTGACTACTTCGCGGGTTGTACCCAGTTCATTGGCGACGGTCTGGTGAGTGCAGCGGAGTTTGCCCGCTTCCGCCTTGTTGGCGCACTTGCGCAGCAACGCCGCCAGCCTCAGGTCCAGTTGGGTGAAGCTGACCTGTGAAATAAGCTGGATCACGTCGGTGATGCAGTGTGCCATGGAGGTCATCAGGTAGCGCCTGAAGTCTTCGGATTCAGTCAGCAGGCGGTCGAAATACTCGGGCGGCATGGCCAGCAGACGCACGTCCTGTTCTGCGATGGCCTGTGCGCAGCGGTTCGAGCGCAGTAACAGGCGTGTCAGCGTCAGTACACAGACCTGTCCACCGCTGACGCGATAAAGGCTGATTTCCCGGCCGTTTGCAGCGGTTTCGTAAACCTTGACGCTACCCTGCAGGACAATCACGAACTTGTCGGCAGAGTCGCCGCATTCGATCAGCTTGGCGCCCGCCGGACAGCTGATTACCTGTGAAACCGCCAGCGCCTCCCGCCACACGTCGTCACTGATGCCGGCCAGTTCAGGCAGCTCGCTGAATAGCGGCATGGGTTTGTCTTTTGTCCCTACTGCACACCCGTTATCGAGCATCCTTTTCTCCTCCTTCCCGGTTAACCCATTGTTTTTTTTAATGACCAACTGTGCCCCCAAGCACCGTAACGCCATTATAGTCTCAACTTAAACTTTAAGACATGTGACAAACTAGACGTCGGACTAGTTGTATTATTCCAGGTTGAGGGAAATCTATTTGGTTAAATAATCGGGACTTGATCTACAGTGATACTTCTTATGTGACTTTTATTCGATTGGGATTTGACGGGTAGATTGGATGGTGCCTTCGAGCGAGGCATTGATGGCCTGATCGGGGTCGTTACTGAAATGCTCGCTCAGCAGTTGCGCAGGCCGGGCGTCCAGCGGGTCGAGCATCAGCTGGCGCGCGGCGCACATCGAGTCAAACAGGCAATCGGAGAAGGTATCGAGAAAAGCACTGAATATCCCGGGCGTGCTGCTGAACGCCGCGTTCAGTTTTTCGCCTGGCAGGTAGCGGACCTGTACGGTGGTTTCGGCGCTCGCCGTGGCAGGGTAGGTGCTGTGTTGCAACAGTGTGGACAGGGATATCGGGCAGACGTCACCGGGTTTTAAACGGTAGAGCGTGACCCGTCGGCCGGCCTTGTCTGTGGCATAAACCAAGGCATTTCCCGATACGATCAGGGGAAGGCCGGCGCAGGGCTCGCCGGACTGAAACAGGGCTTCGCCGGCCGCACGTTCGACCACCGGCGTGGATGCAATCAGTCCCGCCAGCGCAGGCATGTCCAATAGAGATACGTTATCGGCGTTGTTTTCCATACGAGTTCCCTTCCCGGGATTTGGTTGTCTGACTAACTAACAACATTGCGACCGCCCATTCTCCCGGAAGTTTCAACGCCGTGGTTTTTTTTCGATTCAATGTACCCTGGGTTACATACCGGTGCGACAAATTGCCGCATTATCTGTCACCGATCATGGGGGTAATGCGGAAGCGCCGACAACTGGCTGGGCTGGGGTCCCACCCCAGCCTGGATTGGGTTGGCTGAAAGCGTTGCCAGTGTTCACGGAGAACCCTGATCGCAAAAAATAGGAGTTGGAGGAGGGAATAGCGAAAAGAAAGAGATACGCTGAAAGCAGGGGCAATGGCAGCCGCAGCGCACCTGCAATCATTTTTTAAGACCTTGATTATATTGGCTATTTAGGAATATACCAATGACAACATTAAATCGATCAGGTATCTTTGATACCACCCTGCGATTTCGACGAATCGTGGGTATATCACTCTTGGCAGCGTGCTTTGCCGCACCTTATGCCTACGCGGGTGACCACGACGACGACGACGATGGTGGTGATGATCCTTCGGGGCTTACCCCCCTTGTGATTGATGAAGACGGTAGCGCACTTGAAGGTCTCCCGGAGGCGAACGAGGGGACTTTTGAAGGCGGTGAAACCGGCCATACTGAAGATGCTTCAGCGAACAATGTGTTGCAGGCTGAAGATCAACGGGATGATGGCAGATTCAACGTCCCGACCAATGGCGCGCCAAGCCCGATGTATGGCGCCCAGCCATTCACCCAGCAGATGTTGCGCTTTGAGGAATTTGGTCCTGAGAAGCTGAAGTTCAATAAAAAGAAGCCAAAGAAGTGGAAGGAGCTGCCAGAGCCTGCAGATGCCCAGAGCGCACCTGACGGCGGCAAGCTGGAAGGTTTCCTTTCTCAGCGCATCTGGCCAACACCAACCAAGTTTGCCAACACCGAGGACGAGAACCCCTGGGAAGATGTAATTGAAGATTATATTGGCCGTGAACTGGAAGATCCTCCTGCGGAAGGTCGTCCACCAGGTATCGGTTGGTCGCACCAGCGTTGGGACGAGTTCAAGCCTGAGATTTACTTCCAGACAGCGCAGGCAGGTGCGCGCACCAACGGCGGTTTCCGTGATAGCAAACAGGGTCATGGTTACAGCGTAGGTGAATTCGGTCCGGGTGGGCTGTATTACAATACCACCGGTAATTCGGGTACTGAAGGTACAACGGCGGGCATCGATATTCGATTCCACCCGAATATGCCGCTACAGGATCACGAAACATTGTGGACATTTGATGGCACCTTGCCACCAAAACTGCTGAACGTCCGTTACGGTGAACCCGTACTGATGCGTCACTACAATGCATTGCCTGTAGACGTGGCGGCCAACCGTGGTTTCGGTGTCCACACCATTACCACCCATGAGCACAATGGTCATAACCCGGCAGAGAGTGACGGTTATGCCAACAGCTTCTTCTTCCCGGGTCAGTACTACGATTATCGTTGGCCCATGACCCTGGCCGGTACTGATTCAATCAATACCGACAAGAAGGACAAGCGTGCTGCCATGCCCGATGGCGAAGGCGGTAGCAAGAAGCTCCCGGGTGACTGGCGTGAGACCATGAGTACGCACTGGTTCCACGATCATATGCTCGATTTCACGGCGCAGAATGTCTATAAGGGCAACGCCGCGATGATGAACTACTACAGTGCGCTTGATCGTGGTAATGAAGGCATCGATGACGGTGTTAACATTAGAATGCCCAGTGGTACTGCACTGGACTGGGGTAACCGCGACTATGACGTCAACCTGCTTCTGGCTGAAAAAGCCTGGGACAGTGAAGGTCAGCTCTGGTTCAATCCATTTAACCAGAAAGGCTTCATCGGTGACGTCATGACCGTTAACTGGTTGTACAAGCCTTATATGGATGTTCGTGCACGTAAATACCGTTTCCGCATTTTGAACGGTTCTGTGTCACGTTACTTCGTGGTTGCCCTGGTGGATGAGTCCGGTTCCCCGGTTCCCTTCTACCTGGTTGCCAACGACGGTAACCTTATGGAGCATACTGTCTACGTTGAAGACGGAACGCTGCCTACTCAGGGTATCGCTGAGCGCTACGACATCGTCGTAGATTTCAGCAAGTTTAACCCCGGTGACAAGCTCTATATGGTCAACCTGTTGCAACATAAAGATGGCCAGGCTACAGACAAGCGAATTCCTCTGGCTGATGTCGTAAGTGGCGTTTATGCACCGGAAACTGTGGATGACGACAACGACGGTACACCCGATCGTTGGATCAACGGTGACCCGGTTGTCGGCAAGTTCCTGGAATTCGTTGTCAACGAATACGACGGCGAAGATCTGAGTATGGATCCTGCCGAGTATGTGGCTGGTGGGAAAAAGATGATCCCACTGCGCATGCCGACAGAAGCTGAACTGGCCAATGCCCTGCACCGCTCTTTCGAGTTTGAAAGACAGCCTACGGACGACAAGCCCTGGGTTATCGAAACCGACGGTGGTAAGGGCTTTGGTATGGATCCACGCCGCGTGAGTGCTGCACCTTCCAAGAACTCCGGTGGTTTGGAAATATGGCGTCTGATCAACAGCGGTACCTGGAGCCATCCGATCCATATCCACTTCGAAGAAGGTATTATCCTGCGACGCAATGGCGTAGCACCGCCTGAGCATGAGAAGTGGGCACGTAAGGACGTGTATCGTTTAGGTCCGCAACCTGACAGTGGCGATCTGGTTGAGATCGCATTGCGCTTCAGGGAGTTCGCCGGTACCTACATGGAGCATTGTCACAATACCCAGCACGAAGACCACGCGATGTTACTGCGTTGGGATATCGAGCACCCGGGTCAGGTCAAGCTGATGCCTACACCACTGCCTACCTGGGACGGTGTGAGCTATGTTGACTCTGTGGCACTGCCTACCTTCCGTGAAGGTGATGGTGTTGGCCTTGATGGTGGCATCGAGCTGGATCCACTTGATATATGGTTCAGAGAAGGTGTGACTATCAGTAATCTTGACAACATCCGTGATGAATTCATTGGTGATGCACTCAATCCACAGCCCAATAATGAGCGTGGCGCAATAACCTATGAATTGAAGACGGCTACCAACGTCGATGCTGATGGCAACACAAGACAGGTCTACTTCATCATGCATGATGTTAGTGATGAAGAGCTGGCCGAAGAACTGGGTATTATTTGGGCTGGTAATCTGACCAATACTCCAATCGCTGCTTCTGCTGAAGCCAGTGTGGATGAGGCCGGTAACTGGACCTTCTACGGTGATCTGCCGAACCCGGTTTGGGCTAATCCGGACTGTCGTGTAGGTGATCCTGATGTTAATGGCGAACCATGTTTGAACGACGCTAATATCCCTGATGTTAGTATTGACAACACATACTCACCATTACGTCGTGTGAATTACGGCGGTAAGGATGTTGTCTTCAACATGATCGTTGTTAAATGGGGTGATGAAGACTGGGAGCAGAACAGGACTGATAGAGCTTGTGTCAGCTTCCCGGATGAGCCAGCAAACACTACCTGTGCTTACAACGGTACTGCGTGGGGTCGTTACAACAACTCAGGACATGTTGTTGAAATGAACACCGATGCAATTCCACCATACGTGACCCTGAAGCTGCATAAGTCATGGGCCGGAGATGGTGATTACATACCGTACTACGTAGTGGTTGATACCTTCCCGGCACCACCAGCACGCGCTATGGGTGTTCCCTATGTACCGAAGCATGAGTTCCTCGGTACTACAGCGGTACCTCTGGTGCAGTGGATGCCGGGCAGACGCTGGATCGATCCGACCTTCCCACCCATGCCGCAGCCTGCTACAGCAGATGGTGGCGAGGGTGGCCTGCCGGATGGCTTCGGCATCAACTTCGGTGGTGGTCCATTCGGCAGTCAGATCGGTCTTCCTTCCTACTTTATGCCGGAAGACGACTACAGCCCGATGTGGCACATCGGCTTTGCGCACTGGTTAGAGCCTCACGACCGTGTGGTTAAAGGTCTCAAGGATCTCAAACAACTGCGTGAAGACGGCCGTGTGGAAATCCTGGAATGGCCGGCACCACCTCGTGTTGCAGCAGGTGATAATGACCCTAACGGTATTCGAGTCGATGACTATGACTTCGAAAACCCGCTGTCGCCACACGTGGTTAACTGTCCAACACCGATTACGTTGGATATAGCTATTCACAGGGCGCGTAACGCCGGTAAAGATATAGGAGGGACTCCGTAAATAACAAGGAAGTACTAGCGGTTACCGGGGTTGGTAGCCGCTGGAAGTGAGTACGACCGAGTCCGCGGTGAGCAAATTAGCGCTCACCGCGGACTCTTTTTTTGGTAGAATGAAAACTTTCGTAAGAGAAGTATTATGCGCAAGAAAATTTGGGTGGCGGCCCTCGCCTTTTTTATCGTCGGGAATATCACTTCTTTCAGCGCGGCTGCGCGCTGGGGTGCGGACTATTTCCCCAATGTTCCGTTGACTACCCAGGACGGGGAGAACGTCCACTTTTTTGATGATCTGATCAAAGACAAGGTGGTCGTGATCAATTTTATCTACACTCATTGCCCCGACACCTGCCCACTGGAGACGGCACAACTCGTCAGAGTGCAAGAGATCATGGGCGATCGGGTGGGCAAGGATGTGTTCTTTTATTCCATCACTATAGATCCGGAAAGAGACTCCCCGGAGGTGCTTAAGGAGTACAAGGAAAGATTCAAGGCGCGTTGGACATTTCTGACGGGTAAAAAGTCGGACATTATCCAGCTGCGCAGGAAGCTCGGGTTATACATCGAAGAAATCCAGGACGGCTCCAACAACCACAATGTGAGCATGATCATCGGCAATCAGGCCACGGGCCAGTGGATGAAGCGTTCACCCTTTGAAAACCCTTATGTGCTTGCAGACCAGGTTGGCAACTGGCTCACTGGCTGGAAAAAGAAGCAACCCAGGAGCGGCGATTATGCCAATGCGCCCAAGTTGCGCAATATTTCACGCGGCGAACAGATATTTCGTACCCGCTGCGTCAGCTGCCATTCGGTTACCGGAACCGAGCTGGCGGGGGCGTTGGGACCAGACTTGCTGGGTGTCTCCCAGCGACGGGAAAAGCAATGGCTTTTTGACTGGCTGAAGGCGCCGGATCAAATGCTGAAAAAGAAAGATCCCATCGCGCTGGCGCTCTACAAACAGTACAACAGTCTGGCGATGCCTAATATGCGTTTGAACAAGGAGGAGGCGATAGCGTTAGTCGAGTATATCGATAGTGAGACGCAAAGACTGCAAGGGAAACTGGAAGAGATAAGCCCTGACAAACCGGTAACCGCTGCGTTCACAGTGAGCCAGGAGAAACCACCCGGCGATGTGGTTGCGATTATGAATTCATGGGTTCGGGAAGCTCATGAAGCTGCAACGGTGAATGCTGGATACATGACGCTGGTGAACGCAGGTTCTGAAGAAGTGACGCTGGTCAAAGTCGAGAGTGCAGCCTACGAGAACATCGAAGTGCATGAAATGGTCGCGGTCGACGGGCTGATGGAAATGCGGGAAGTAACAGACCTGACGATACCCGCGAACGGTCAAATTAACTTTCAGCCGGGCGGCAAACATTTGATGCTGATGGGGCCGAAAGAACACCTGACCACGGGACAGAAGGTTGATATGACCCTGACCTTTAAATCGGGTAAAAAACAGACGGTGTCCGTCAAGGTTGCGGCCCGGTAAGCAGTTGTTCGAGCTTTCGGCTTACCCCACTTTACCGGCTTGCCACAGGAAGGTCTTGTATCTTCTTCCGGGGACCGGTTTTGCTTGAGTAAGAATCGATCAAGGACAAGGGGGGCAGAGTGCCTGCCGCCCTTTAAGTGTAGGCTAAATTGCGGTTTTCGAGACTAAATTAACGGTAGAAATTATGAAACCAATGCGACTGGTATTGATGGCACTGGCACTCTTCACTCAAGGGGCGCTTGGCATCGAAGTAAATGCTGACGAAACAGCCACGAATAAAAACGTACCCGTTGAAGTGATCTTTGAGACAAACAAGGGTTCTTTTGCGCTGGAACTCTTTCCGGAAAAAGCGCCCATAACGGTGGCTAATTTTCTCACCTATGTTGATGAAGGCTTCTATGAGAACAGCATTTTTCATAGTGTAAAGCCGGATTTCGTGATTCAGGCCGGTGCTTTTGAAAAGGGAATGAAGCCGAAACCAAAGCAGAAAATTCGTGCGCCGATAAAAAACGAATCATCAAACCGTTTGAAAAACCTTTCCGGGACGATTTCCATGGCACGCAAATCGCATCCGGACACTGCAACGTCCCAGTTTTTTATTAATTTGTCGCACAACGCCAGACTGGACTACAAGTCGGACTTTCAGCCGGGCTATGCGGTATTTGGCAGAGTCAGTCAGGGTACGGATGTTATTGAAAAAATAGCCAGGGTACCCACAACAAAAGTGGATCGTTTAAGCGATGTGCCAGTGGAGGAAGTGGTCATCCTGTCGGCCCAACGGAAAGTTTCGATAGCTGCACAGGACGCTGGAGAGAAGACGGATGCAGCGGTGCAAAAACAGCAAGGGTTTGTCGCAGGGGAGGATTATATCGTACTGGACAGGCCGGTCCCGACCCGGGATAGCAGCAAAATCGAAGTGGTGGAGATGTTTTCATACGGCTGTCCCCATTGCTATGAGTTTGAGACACCGATAAAGGCCTGGAGTAAACAGCAGTCCGGTGACGTCGACTTCTGGGTGTTTCCAGCAGTCTGGAACAAGTCCATGGCATTATATGCGGGCGCATTTTATGCCGCCCGCGAATTGAAGGTCGAGGAAAAAATACATCAACCACTGTTTACCGCGATCGTTATTGAACAAAAAAGCATCCGTAATGAAAGTGATTTAGCGGAATTTTTTGCCAAGCATGGTGTTGATAAAAAGGTATTTACGGAGGCATTTAATTCGACTGCTGTAAAAACCAGGGTCAAGCACGCCGAAGAACGCGTACGGCTTTATAAGCCGGTCGGTGTACCGGAAATAGTCGTCAACGGGAAATATCGTATTGACCGCATGCGGGCGGGTGGGCTGACAGAGATGCTGGCAGTGGCTGAATACCTGGTTGAAAAAGAGCGCGCCGGACTGAAAAAATAATCCTGTGGAATTTCAGGAACAGCCTCAGGGTTTGTGCCATACAGGTAACGAAAAGAAAAACCGGGTGCCCTGGTTGACATTGCTACGGACTTCGATGACTCCGCCGTGCAGTCTGACGATATGCTGGGCGATTGCGAGGCCCAGTCCTGCGTGGTGGTCGTTGCGTTCCTTGTTATTGGCGCGGTAGAAGCGCTCAAAAATACCGGGCAGGTCATGTTCGGGTATACCGTAGCCGTTATCCTGAACCTGTACTTCTACAGCGGACTCTTTCTGC
>Ga0316192_10004196_pt1 | contig 10470 bp, 9 predicted proteins | sample MerIslwburrow_MG_FD_204931 | JGI IMG/M metagenome (GOLD analysis project Ga0316192, IMG submission 204931) | Coastal sediment microbial communities from Maine, United States - Merrow Island worm burrow | ecosystem: Environmental > Aquatic > Marine > Coastal > Sediment | place: USA: Maine...
ATAGAAACGATTGCTCTCTGACCCGGTTAATTCACGGTAAATTTGCGCGGGTTTGGGCTTTGGAACCTGATGTAATAAAAGAACAAAAATACACAAGCGCGCCAATACTCTGGAAGTCACTGACAGGGCGTAAATTGACATTTCAATAAATGTTCAATGTGAAAATTTCGGTGCATCTATCAATACGTTTATCATTGCTTGAGTAGCCATACACTATCTGCGCATCTTACAACTGGTCGAGTATTATGGGCCCAAAAGATCTTTGCTGGCCTATGCCTTTTCTCATTGGTTTTCATCCCGGCGCAGGCGGATGAAAGTCCTGAATATTTCGGTGTTGCGACTGAACGTTGGTACGTTCAGAAGTTACCGAATGATGATATGCCTCAAGATCCTGTTGCACAATTGTGGGATCACAGTTTGTATCTGGATCTCGGCTATAGCTCAAGCTCTAATAATCCGGAAAACAATCTCTGGCGCAGCAAGGGTACTACCTTCAAACTGAATCAACTTCAAGTTAATCTGGGCATGGCCTATGTCAGCAAGGAAGCAGCGCCGCAATCACGCTGGGGTATCGAATTCGGTTTGCAGACCGGTGTCGATACGGAAAACCTCGTACCCGTAGCCCCACCCACATTTAATGAACCGATTTCGAACGCTGATACATTACGCCATATGTATCGTGCCAATACGACCTATCTATTCCCGCTGGGCGATGGTCTTGGGGTAACCGCGGGCCTGATCAACAGTTATATAGGCTACGAGTCGTTTCTGGCGATACAAAACATCAATTACACCCGTGGCTATCTTCTGGATTTTGTGCCTTATTTTTTGTTCGGCATCCAGGGCGACTATACCGTGAGTGATACATTAGATGTCTCGTTATTCGTAGTCGATGGCTGGAATTATCTTGCCCACGCCAACGATACACCCAGCCTGGGTTTCCAGTCGGCCTGGGGCATTTCACCACAAGTTAGATTTATCCAGAATTTCTACTACGGCCCGGATCAGGAAGAAACGAATACTGAGTTCTGGCGGTTTTTCTCTGATTCCATCATCGAATGGAAAAGCGATCGATATCTACTGGCAGGCGCCTTTGATTTCGGTACGGAAAAGCAAGCGGATATAACCGGCAACCCGCGCTACAACTGGATGTCCGGTGCACTCTGGTTTGGCTGGCATATCCAGGGGCCATGGAATCTAGGACTGCGATCAGAGTTTTTCTCGGACCCGGATGGAATAGGAACGGGGGCCAGGCAAAATATTCAAGCCTTTACAGGCACGCTGGAATACACATTTTCACCCGCGGCCTCTAATACCGCAGTGCTTGCCCTGGAATATCGCTACGATCATTCGAGCGGAGAGGAAGGCGGGTTTTTTGAGGGCGACACCAATAGACTGGTACCGAATCAACATCTGGTGATTTTATCTCTGATGTGGAGCTTCGGATCATGAAAGAGAGCCTGCTCCAGGAGAATACCATTCGATCAGATTGGATTGTGATGATGAAGCCGTGGCTCAATTCCGTGAAGGTCTTAAAAGGGTGGTGATTTCAACTGGTCGAACATTAAAATATGTATTTCCGCTATAGGGAATAATCACACACAAAAGCAACCCATAGGTAACCAGAAAAACAAAAGGATTTTGAACTATATCTGTAAGTTATTGAATAATATGGTGGCTATGGGTGGACTTGAACCACCGACCCCCGCATTATGAATGCTGTGTTCTAACCGACTGAGCTACATAGCCATGATGTTGAATTGCTGGCCATTATGGTTCGACAGGCTCACCACGAACGGCTTTGGAAGGGGGCGAGTTTTCGCGGTTTGGCGGCTTTTTGTCAACGAATACAGTTCTTCAGTAAGCCCAGGATTTTAGCCATTGAGGGTAACTTTTCGGGAAACGTTGAGCTTTTTGCGGAATAAGTTGATGTGTTGTGCGATTGATTTCGATGAAAAAGGGGCTTTATACTTGATTGATTTAGCAGAATATCCAATGAGACAACATCATGGCAGTAGATTCAGGGGCAACCACCAATCCGATACCTGACGGCGCCACGCCCGAGCAAAGGACAGAATACGGACGCTCTCTTCGTAAGAATACTCCTCTCGAAAGCCACGCCGAGTGGTCGCCGGGTCTGGATCGACAGGATCCCGTACAACTAATCGAGGATCAGAATGCGGATCGGATTCCCTGGCTGGTGCCGGTGCGACGGGCGCGAATGTCGGCTTCCCCGTTCACTTTCTACCGCGGCGCGGCCAGGATCATGGCGCACGACCTCGCGCAGTCGCCTGTATCGGGGTTGGTGACTCAGATTTGCGGTGACGCTCATCTCGGTAACTTCGGAATGTATGCCTCTCCGGAGCGACGGCTCGTGTTTGACCTGAACGACTTCGACGAGACGCTTCCCGGCCCGTGGGAGTGGGACATCAAACGGCTTGCCGCGAGTTTCTTCATTGCCGGCCGCTTCAACGGCCTCACGGACAAGGCTTGTCGCAAGCTGGCAAGGCGCGTAGTGCGTCGCTATCGCAAATCCATGACGAGACTCGCCGGCATGCGCAATATGGAAATCTGGTATGAGATGGTCGAGGCGAAGCGGATGTTCCAGACCGTCGAGAACAGTGAGACACGCAAGGCAGGCAAACGAGAGATGGCAAAGGCGATGCGCAAGGACAGCGTGCATGCGCTCGACAAACTAGCCGAGGAAGTCGACGGCGAGTACCGGATCCGCCACGAGCCGCCGTTGATTATCCGCGTCAGCGAAGTCCGGGATCCGGCAAGCCGAGAAGATATCCGTGACCGACTCAGTAAAAGCTATGAAGAATACCTGGCAAGCGTGCCAGATCACGTCGAGCACGTCCTAAGGCACTTTCAACCCGTGGATTTCGCGGTCAAGGTTGTGGGCGTGGGAAGCGTCGGGACGCGATCCTTCATCACACTTCTGAGAGGTCGCGATAGCACCGATCCACTGTTTCTGCAGACCAAGGAAGCAACCACGTCTGTCCTCGAGGAGGTACTTCCCGCGAGTCGCTATCCGCAATCCGGCCAGCGCGTTGTCGAGGGCCAGCGCCTGATGCAGACGGTGAGCGATGTCTTCCTGGGGTACTTCACGAGTGCGGGACACGATTACTACATGCGCCAGCTCAAGGACTGGAAAGGTTCCGCCGACGTAGAGAACCTGAATGAGCAGCAACTGAACGGTGCCGCGAATCTTCGCGGCTGGGCACTGGCACGCGCTCACGCTCGAAGCGGCGATCCCATCGCGATCGCAGCTTACCTGGGCGAGGGCAAGGCCTTCGATCGCGCCGTCGCCCAGTTCTCTGGCCGCTATACCATGCAGAACGAACAGGATTTCGATGCGTTCATGGAGGAGATCCGCGCCAGGCGGCTCGAGGTTGCAGAGTACGCGTAGTCATCGTAGGCCTCAGCCCCCCCCCGATTGTGTTGGCTGAACCGGCCCGTGAGTTACCAGTGGCGAGGTACTGACAAATTAACTTTCTCGATCGAATCAAACCAGGCCCAGCTCTCCCTATACTGCAGTATATTTGGGGTCAGAGTAAAACCTCTAGTGTATTTTTCCTCTGTCCCCAAATATTAATTGGTTCGTGATCGTGGTCAAGGTGAGATTAAGAACAGTATGCAGTTGGTTGCCGGTCGTACGATTTAGCAACTGGCTCAACAGTTCTTCATCAAAGCTGGCCAGAGATAAGACCGTAAATAGATAGTTATCTATGATTAGTATTAATTATATCTATTATCATTTGTTCGTTATATACCTATACTTTGAATTCCTGAGTATTTTACTCAGGATTACTTCATCACTTCAGGAGGCAATGCAATGCCAGATAGATGGTTACAGATTAAAGGCGATCCCTCAGTAAGGGCTTTTCTGTTTCAGCAGTCCCGCATCGAAAGCCTGTTCGACAATGAAATCGATCGTATACATGAAATTGTATTTGCCCTGTTAACACGAAAAGGGGCGTTTCATGTCAAGGTGCATTACTCCTCAAGTCAGTTGACTTGCTGGTTTGCTGATGACGCATACAGGTACCGTGTTTTTGTCAAAGAGGAAGTGCTGGAACCTGATTTCCTTGAGCAGTTCCGTGATTGCACGATAGATCACTTGCAACCGGTAATTGACTCCGCGGAAACGCTTTCAGTTCTGTGTGAATTCAAGCGCCTGCGTACAACGGACCAGACGGTATATCTGCGTAATGGCTCGATTAATCGTGTCAACGGCCTGATAGGAATGACGTTCTCCTGCGACGGCGCACATTATATCGATCACAAGACTTTTTTCGAGAAACTCGAAACATTTGCAACCACTGATGGGGAAGAGCGCATGATGGTCTGCGTATAATCAAGTAAGTGTTGATCAACTCATACTATGACGAGGGCAATGAAATGTCAGTTAAATCAAAAAACAAAGCAGCTAATAAGACATACACGGCAATCAAATGGCAGTTGACTACGATATCGGGTGTATTAACGACAGGATTGATCATTATGCTGGAAAGTTGATTGTTCCAGGTGCCTTTGATTCATTTTTTTCATAGAAAAGGTGCCGGAGCGATCATAGAAAAGGAACCATAGAAAAGGTGCCGGAGGGATTATTTATTGACCAATCTATGACTCGCCAATACAGTTATCTAAACAATATAAAGCAAAGGAACTGCTATGCCTCGGCGTGCAAGGATGTACCTTCCCGGGTATCCCTGCCATAGCGTTCAACGCGGCAATAACCGCGAAGCCTGTTTTGTCGAGCCAGAGAACGACCAGTATTATCTCGAGCTCTGGAAAGAGAATGCCAGGCGATATGGCGTTGCTGTCCATGCTTACTGCCTGATGACCAATCATATGCATTTCCTGGTAACTCCTGAACATGCAGATTCAATATCCCGTGCAACAAGTGTGATCGGTAGTCGATACGCATGGTACTTTAATAAAAGTTATAAACGGACCGGAACGGTATGGGAGGGAAGGCATAAGTCCAGCCTGGTCCAAACAGATCGTTATTTCCTGACCTGTTGTCGCTACATAGAAATGAATCCTGTTGTGGCCGGCATGGTTCGCAAGCCTGAGGAATACCGCTGGTCAAGTTACAGGGTTAATGCCCGGGGCGCTCAAAGCGGGCTGACTCAACACGATGAATACCCTGGTCTGGGCGAAAATTCCGAGCATAGGTGTCATGCGTATCGAGTATTGTTCAGATATGAGATGCCCAAAGAGGATGTGCATCTCATTGAGCGAGCAAGCCAGTATTGTCATCCCATAGGTGATGACAGGTTCAAGCAACAGATTGTGCCGCGTTACGGTATAAAATTGGGGCAGGCTGCCAGGGGAAGGCCGATCAGGCGAAAAGAAAATGGTTGAAAAATAATCCCTCCGGCACCTTTTATGTACGGTGCGCTACAACAAGGTGATGCTTTGCATGTGTTATTCTACAGCTGGCTTTCGGGAACAAATATTGATAAAAAGTCTGTACTAAAGCGTTTCCAGAAACCCGTGTCCGGTTCCTGGTAAAAACGAACTTCCTTACCATCTTGCAGTGTCACCCATTCGAGTTCCCCTTCCTCATCAAGTATCACGCGATAGGCAAGTATCAGGGCTTTCTGTTCAAAAGTTTCATCCAGTAAATTCGCATATTCGGGCGTATCAAAATACACACCGATTTCCGTATTCAATGCAACAGAACGGGCGTCCAGGTTGAACGAGCCAACAAACATATAACGCTTATCAAATCCCATGTACTTGCCGTGCAGACTGGCGCGTGATGACCCTAGCCATTTATTCTTCTTTTTTTTCTGTTCTGGTTGTTCAGACTTGATGGCTTTAAACTCGTACAATTCAACACCACCTTTAATCAGTGGCTCACGGTAACGTTTATAGCCTGCATGTACCAGCGATACATCGTTGGCTGCCAGCGAGTTGGTGAGAATACGCACACGCACGCCGCGTTCAACCAGGCTAACCAGGAACTGGGTAAAGTTTGTGCCCGGTACAAAATACGGTGAAACGATAATGACGTCGTTCTGTGCTTTTTCAAAGGCTTTTTTCAGGTTTGGCGCAAGATGCGTCTCTTCGGTTACCTCGGTAGCCTCCACCTTGCTTGGCTGATCATAAGCCAATATCCACTTACCCCAGCTATAATCAAGTTTGTTCACCTCACTCAAAGTAGCCACATCAGTCTCTCGAAGAGCCTCTGCATATTTAGAGCTTTTAGCTTCTTCCAGGTAAGCATCCGATTGTTTTCTGAAATCCTTAATCATCTGTTCAGTGACAGCTTGTTCTGGTTTGAATGCATCCAGTGGATAAACCCACTGGCTGTTCCAGTAAAGATCAAACTGTTCTGACACTTGATTGACCACCGGACCTATCGCCAGAATATCGAGGTCATTAAAACCAACACCTTCCGTGGCATCAAAATACTCATCACCAATATTGCGGCCACCGAGTATGGTTGCTTGCTTATCGGCCGTCAGTGTCTTGTTATGCATACGATGATTTATCCGGCTGGTGTCAGTGACGTAGTCGCCCATGCGCGAATTACGACCGGCAAACGGGTTATACAGACGAATTTCAATATTTGGATGCGCATTAATGATATGTAACATTTCATGTTTGCCAGCAGTATCCATGTCATCAAGTAACAACCTGACACGGACACCACGGTCTGCTGCAACAAGTAACCGATTATGTAATATCTTGCCCGTTAAATCGTCATGCCAGATGTAATACTGGACATCAAGTGACTTTTGCGCGGCATGCACCAGTATCAGGCGTGTTGCAAAGGCATCTTCACCATTATGTAATATATGAAAACCAGACTCCTCTGGATGCGCCTTAATATACGGCTGCACCTCACGGCCGAGTCCTGTATCTGAGGTCTTTTCTAGTGCATAGGAAGGCGTGCGTTGAACATCAGTGGGTAAAGATGCACAGCCAGTTACAATTAATATTGCGCAAACAATAAAAACTCTTTTGATTGTGGTGAGGTTACTCCAGGATATATCTCGATGCATTCTTTTACTCTGGCCATTATTTATCATTTTTTTCATTATCCCTTTCTTTTACCAGGCTCTCAACCTTGAATTAACAATAAATCAATCACAGCAGTGCGCTTGAAAGACAGAAAAGGTTTTCCAGAAATTGTTCTTTTATATCCCGCTGATCCCATTTAGCAGGATCTAGCATGAAAAGGCATGAAAAGAGGCATGAAAAGGTGCCGCTCCTACGTGTGCCTGAGTAACACTGTTTAAACCAGCAGTGGGCCTATAAGCAAAGCGTTACAGGCGTTGCAAATAGCCGGGAACGGCAAAGCCTTATCCCAGCCTACGGTTGTTGTTTTATTTGATTGATGATGTGGTGAAGCCGTTTGAATGCTATAACATCTTATATATGTTTTTCTCTGCGTACTCCGCGCCCCTTCGAGTAACTCAGGGCAGGCTTTGTGGTTAATTATTTCCGGGAGACCCTGGTAATGTTGAAGAAACAATTGACGGTCATTGTTATATTTCTGGGTGGTGTCGTTTTGCCGCTCAGTGGCGAGGCCAGTTCTATCCAGGAACTGCAAACACAGTGCGAAGACGCGCGCGAGGCCCTGATAGCGCCTTTACGCCAGGAAGCAATCGACACGTGTATCGCTGACAGAACAAGTGGAAGGAGCGGTACGCGCAGCAGCCGCGACGCACGTGAACACTGCGAACGCTTTTATGCCGACTTCGGCCAGGGTAACGCGACCCAGGCAGGCGGTTTTCGACAACGGATGTTTCATGACATCCCCGAATGCCAGGCACTCTACGAGGCCGAACGTTCTGGGCGCTGACGTTAAATTGGTTTAAGACTTAAACCGTTATTTTTTTGCCGCAAAATACGCCAAGGGCGCAAAGAGTAAAATTACTGATTTTAATAACATAAAAGAGATTTGTGTTCCTGGCGTTTTTCGCGGCTAAAGCTTTTAATGATCTAACTTAATTTTGGATATTTCTATGGCAAATCCCAGCGCACACCGATGGTGTAGACATTGCCGAGTTCCAAGCCGTCCGTTGTCATGCTCGATTCAAGCCGTGCATTGGCAAATATCATCTGGCGGAAACCCTGGAAGCTGTAGCGTACACCGATAACGCCGTAGTCCACATTGTAATAACCTGCCTGCACTTCACTCGAGTCGGGTTCGAGTTTGTTCCAGCCGCCGACCGCCCACCATTGTTTAAACACCCGGTATTGACCGTAAACTTCCCAGCCGGTGCCATCAAAGTAGATGCTTTGATCTGTGGTTTCGTGGTTGTTAAGACGCGATACAACAGTGCCGATATACCAGTCTTCACCGTACCAACGTGCCCCGAGTATGAGCGCAGTGGCATCACCGTCGATACCATTGGCGCTTAATGCGGGAAGGTCAGCATCATCAATGTTGGCATGGTTATATGCCAGCCCGACTCCCAGGCCATTGTCAGTTTCGAGTACCGAGCTAAGGCCTATCGTTGTCTTGTAGTTTTTGTCCTGAACTCTTGGAATAGGCTGCCCATGCTGTATCTGTAAATTAAGGTTCAGCGGCTTTAACACGGATATAGGTTTAAAAACATTAACCAGTCCACGTGTCTGCAGCACTCTGTCCGCACGGCCGGTACCGGTATAACCGCCATCGGTACCCGCATTATATGTTCCACTGGCACTTGCCCCTGTTCCCTGGAAACGGTCGGTAAAGCTTGAGACACGGTAATAGCTTGACCAGTTTTTACCGGCAGTCAGCGAGTAGTCGGGTGTTTCAACACCCAGATATAAAAGCCGCATAAAAATTTCATCACCAAACTTGCTCTCTGGTGGTCTATCACCCCGGTTGAACAGTAAATCAGCGGTATCAAGTAGATTAAATCCGGCTTCGCCTCGGCCAATCAACCAGTATTCGGGTTTGAACTGCCAGCGTCCCGAGAGGCCAAACCTGGAGCCGCCGTCACCCCAGAATGATCCGGCATCTGTATCACGGTAGCGCACGCGGACACTGCCATAGAGTCTGAATTCATCCGGTTGGGCAATGACTGCTTCTGGCGTCTCGACGAGTTCGGACTGCTGTTGTGCCATTGGGTCTTCTTCAGCACCCAGTTCGCGTTCACGCGCTTCATCAGATACCAGGTATGTATCTACTGGTTCACTGCGGGGGGCGGCTGTCTGTTCAGTGGTGGTTTCAGCATAAAGTATTGGCGGAGAGAGTGACAGCCACAAGCAATAAAGAGGTATGCAGTAGAGCTTGTTGCTTAAAGCCATGGTTGTTCAAGATTGATAACGGTTGCGGAGAATCGTCGCAAGTTGAATTACTTTGCCACCTTATTAGCATGCTCAACCCAGTCCAGCGTGCGCTTTTCGAGGTAATCGAAAAAAGGATTGTAGCGCAGGCGGAACATCCAGTCAGAAGGTATCGTCAATAAGCCGCGTTCACCCTGAATTGCCAGCTGACCCAGAAACAGAAACTCCTCTTTATTAGGCGGGCGCTGGCCGTATAACGGATCATCAGGTGCTATCGGCAGCGCGACATGGGACAGTGAGATGACACCGGCCGGCCAGGACAGTCCCAACTTGCTGGTGTGTGATGCATCAGCCGAAAACGGGTCTTTATATTTACTGATAACCCTGGTCGAATCCGGGCTCTGATTGGTGACCAGTGTGACACTGAATGGCAGCTTGTCGTCATCCATCACCCGGTCGGTCAACGGCGCCGGGTCGTCGATCAGTACTCTGTACGATGCGGCATAGCGGTTGATATCGAACAACACCAGTTCATGGCGATCGGGATTCAGATGTTCGAGCAGGTTGTCGACCACGGCGTTTGTCGTCACCGTGGCATCGACCGTTGATTTGAAAACCAGCACGGGGGGCAGCACGATGTCAGGCCTGGTGCCGGCTCTTTGCTCGACTCGGCTGGCGACCGAGCGGGTCAGGCCGTGAACAACATCAGCCGCGTTGGTCGCAAATGAATTGTATTTATAAGGATCGAATTCGGGCTGGACCTGTGTATAGGCGAGTCCATCGAGGCCCGGTATATTGGACAGCCAGTCCTTGAAGCTGGCAAGACCGGCGGCCGGGTGTATGCCTATGGCCGGCGAGATCAGGATCAGGCTGCCGGGTACCGGCGCGCTTTTCCCGTCCAGTGCATCCAGCGCAAATTCCAGTGACAGTGGGGCGCCGGTTGAATAGCCAATCATGTGCACGGGTTTGCCGTTCACTTTTTCATCGAGATGCGCCATGCCGATACGCACGGCTGCTGTCATGTCGTGGCGGCTGATGTACCTGAGACCCGAGGGCGCGGTGCCGTGCCCTGGCATGCGCATACCGATGACCCAGTAGCCGCGTTGATTTAATGCCTTGCCCAGCGTGCGCAGTGCATACGGTGAATCGGACATGCCGTGAATCAGCAACACGCCGCCGCGTGGTTTTTCAACGCTCAACTCAAAACTGCGGTTCCAGTTGGGTTGC
>Ga0316192_10004199_pt1 | contig 10463 bp, 7 predicted proteins | sample MerIslwburrow_MG_FD_204931 | JGI IMG/M metagenome (GOLD analysis project Ga0316192, IMG submission 204931) | Coastal sediment microbial communities from Maine, United States - Merrow Island worm burrow | ecosystem: Environmental > Aquatic > Marine > Coastal > Sediment | place: USA: Maine...
GCAAACATGTCACCACATTTAAAGATGATCCTGTTAGCTACATTCAGAGCTTCAGCATTGGTGCGGGCAACGGCCAGAGCTGCTTCTGAGATATCCGTAGCAACGACCTCTGCATTGGGAAATTCACAGGCGATGGTACAGGCAATGCAGCCGGAGCCGGTGCCGATATCGCAAAAACGGTAGTTTTTCAGTGGGTCTGTGTATCGTTTCAGCAGCTCTTCGATCAGGTGTTCGGTTTCAGGACGTGGGATAAGCACATTGGAATCGACGCGAAATGTTCGGGACCAGAACTCTTTCTCACCGATAATATAGGCGACCGGTTCACGCAGTCGGCGTCTGGAAAGAAGAGTCTGGAAACGCATTTCAACGTCGGCAGGAACCTCATCCAACATGCGGATGATTAATGCTGTTTTATCGATTTTCCATGTGTGCATGAGCAGTAGTTCTGCATCGAGACGTGGAGTTTCACATCCGTTTTTTTTTAGCGTAGAGGTAGCCTGTAGTAGCAGTTCGCGACTATTCATGTGTTTGTTGCGAGTAGATCCGCCTGATGCTGGGTAATGAGTGCATCAATCAATTCATCCATTTCGCCATTAAGAACCTGCTCCAGTTTGTAGAGGGTCAGGTTGATGCGGTGATCGGTAATGCGTCCTTGAGGGAAGTTATAGGTTCGTATGCGTTCGGACCGGTCGCCTGAACCCACCATGCCACGACGAGCCTCGGCACGTTCACTGTCTGCTTCCGACTGCTCCTTATCAAAGAGTCTGGCCTGTAGCACCTTCATGGCCTGTGCCTTGTTCTTATGCTGGCTGGCTTGATCTTGACAGGTGACTACGATGCCTGAAGGGGCGTGAGTAATTCGTACAGCTGATTCGGTTTTGTTTACATGCTGGCCGCCGGCACCGGAAGCGCGGTAGACATCAATACGGATATCATCCGGGCGGATGTTGATATCCACCTCTTCAGCTTCGGGAAGAATGGCCACTGTGCAGGCGGAGGTGTGAATACGCCCTTGGGTCTCTGTGCTTGGCACACGCTGGACACGATGAACACCGGACTCGAATTTGAAACGGGAAAAGACATCCTGGCCGCTAATTTGAGCGACAATCTCTTTGTAGCCACCAATATCCGTATCGGTTGCTGAGAGCACCGACACCTTAAAGCCGACTCTCTCGGCATAACGGGAGTACATACGGAACAGGTCGGCTGCAAAGAGAGCTGCCTCATCACCCCCCGTGCCGGCACGTACTTCAAGAATGATATTGCGGTTATCGTTGGGATCTTTTGGCAGTAGCAGAACATGAAGGCGTTCGGAACTGTCCTGGAGTTTTTCTTTTAGTTCAGGAAGTTCCATCTCAGCAAGTTCGCGGAGCTCAGAATCGGAATCAGTCAGCAACTCTTCGTTGTCTGCTATTTGCTGCTCTATTTGTTGAAGGGCAACGATCTCATTGGCAACAGGGTCGATCTCCGAGAATTCTCGGGAAATTTCGGTGTATCGATTGTTGTTGGAGGTGATTTCCGGATCGGCAAGCATCTCGGCGAGTTCCTGCCTTCGGTGCAGGATGTCATCCAGACGTCTGTTCATCGGACTCCTTACTCTGTCTTGAATCAGGTTGATCAGTATCGAAGAGTCTTCGTGCTGCCCCCATCAGGAGGTCCCCTTCGATATCATCGGGAAGTGTTTTGAGTGTGCGCAGTGGCATGTGAAGAAAATGCTTCATCATGGCACGGCTGAAGCGTTCAACCATCTCCTGCTGCTCATCAGTCAGGCCTTTCATGTAGCGGGAAGCTTTGGCCAACTCATCCTTTCGTATTAATTCGGACTGCTCCTGAATGGCACGAATCAGCGGGACAGATTCAAGTGATTTGAGCCATGCAAGCAGGTTTTGTGAGTCTTCATCAAGAAGTGCCCGTGCCTGTTCAGCCTCTTTCTTGCGCTGTTCCTGATTGCCCTGAACAACCTGTTGCAGGTCATCAATATCGTATAGATAGGCACCTTCAATATCGCCAATGCGAGGATCGATGTCGCGAGGTACTGCGATGTCTACAAGAAAGATCGGTTTGCCGGAGCGCTTCTTCATGGCTGCCTGCACCACTTCAGGCAGCAGAACATAGGTTGAGGCACCGGTACTTGAGACAATAATATCGGCTGAGTCGAGGTATTCAGGTAGTTCATCAAGTGTCAGGGCATGCCCTTCAAACTCGATCGCCAGATTCTTTGCGCGCTCCAGTGTGCGGTTGGCAACCAGAATGCTGGTGCAGCCATTGCCACGCAGATGGCGAGCAGCCAGTTCGGCCATTTCGCCTGCTCCGATTAGCATCACTGTTTTGCCTGTTAGATCACCGAAGATGCGTTTGGCCAGTTCAACAGCACAAGAGGAGATGTTGACGGCTTGCTTGCCGATAGCGGTTTCACTACGTGCACGCTTGGCAGCAGAAAAGGTCGACTGGTAAAGCCTGTGAAGAATGTGGCCTGCAGTCCCGGCCGCCAGAGCCTGTTCGTAAGAGGTTTTGACCTGTCCGAGAATCTGGGGTTCGCCGAGTACTAGAGAGTCTAGCCCCGATGCGACTGAAAAGAGATGGCGAATAGCATCATCGGTGGTGAACGAATAGAGATGTTCACGAACGGTGTCGAGTTCCATGCCGGATTTATGGGCAAACCATTCATGGGCGACGGCGATGGTGGCATCAGGATCATGGGTCACCATGGTCATCTCGACACGGTTGCAGGTGGAGAGCAGGGCAGCCTCACGTATTGATGGCTGTGCAATCATGGATTGCAATATATCCGGAATCTCTGTCTCGGTTACTGCCAGACGTTCACGCAGTTCAACAGGAGCTGTCCGATGGTTCAGGCCAACATGGCAAATTCGCATGTCGAAAAACTAACCGTTCTTTGTCTGCTGTCCATCTTCTGCAAGCAGAAGCGGGATAGACAGAACTGTTTCATCATCGATAACGTAGGTGAAAGCTTCAAGGCAGCCGGCAGTATTGAGCATTAATGGCATTAGGATCAGAGCCTTTTCAGTGCAGGCTGGAGCTATTTTTTGAAGATCGCTTTTCATTGCTTTCAACTCTGCGAGGGCAGGCATACTTCCATTCTTGGTGGAGAAATAGATGCCACAAGGCTCGATGGCTTGTTGCTGCAGGTTGTCGAGCATGTGTTGCAGGTCACAGTCAGCGAGATGCTGAGCGGCACTCTTTGCCATTCCAAAAGCCGCGTGCGGAGATGCATGGACAATGGTGAAACCATTCTGTTCCAACAGGTTTCGGCCAATGAGGCCGAAACAGCATGCAGGCTGAGCATCTATTGCGCTACGAAGTATAAACTGCACGGTGTGACGGGCGATAGATATGGAGGAGACGTTTTTGGATATGTCTGACATTTGCCAAGCATAAAGAGTGTGCTGGCAGGGTCAAACATGTGAATATTGTTACACTTTTGCTTGACTGTGGGCAACATAAAACATAGCAAGCGTAGTTCGAGTGGAGGAAATTTAGAGCGTGAGTCATTTTTCAATCATGTTAGTCCCCGAGTCGGGACAGGTTAAAAGCTATCGAATCAGTCGTCGGCTGGTAACGGTATGTCTGGCCTCTTTCCTATTTCTTGCCGTTTTCGGAAGCTGGGGTAGCTACGCCCTCTACAATTCAAATTCTATAACAGCAAAGCTTCAGAACAGTGAACAACAGCTTGAGTTAGCCCGTTTGATGCATGAGCAGGAGATCGTGAGCCTGCGTGAACAGGTGATCGCAGAGCAGAAGAAGATGTCTGTCTATGCTCGGACACTGGGCCAGGTTCAGGCCAAGCTCTCCCGCCTTGATTCATTGGGTGAGAAGCTCGTTGAGGTGGCATCGCTTGATAAGAAAGAGTTTGATTTTGGTCTTCAGCCGGCATTTGGTGGCCCTCGACTGATTCAGTCTTCGGTGAATGCAGATATGGGTCTGAATGATCGTATGCAGCATGTCACTTCTCGAGTCTCCAATCTGGATACACAGTTGGCAGCGATTGATTACCTGATGCAGGGAACACGTGAAGAGAAAAATGCTCGTCCGCATGCGTGGCCCAGTGAGGGTGGCTGGTTAAGTTCACGGTTCGGCGCGCGTGCCGATCCATTTACCGGTGAAGCTGCTTCCCATCATGGGGTTGATATTGCCAATCGTTTTGGTGCTCCTGTACTGGCCACAAGCCGCGGTGTGGTAACATTTGCTGGCAAGATGAAAGATTTCGGTTACATGGTAGATGTCGTGCATGGTTATGGTTATAAGACACGTTATGGCCATCTATCCAGCATATCTGTAAGAGTGGGTGATGAAATTACTGACAATCAACTTGTTGGTCGTGTTGGATCATCCGGTCGTTCAACTGGACCGCATCTTCATTATGAAGTGCATCGCAACGGCAAAGTATTGAATCCGGCGACTTTCCTGCCTCGCGGCTAATTTCTACAATCAGTTTTAATTAATACCCGGCTAGTCCGGGTATTTTTTTGCTTAATCTTGATCGCTTAGAAATTCCAGGACCCTGTCCAACCCGCCTTCGTTAATGGTATAGGGGGCAGCAGCTTGAACTTTCGGTTTGGCATGAAAAGCGATGCCCATACCAGCCTCTCCGATCATGGGTAGGTCGTTGGCCCCGTCGCCGATGGCAATAGTTTGCGACATTGGAATGGAGAAGATCTCAGCCTGTTCTATCAGGGATATCCGTTTGGTTTCGGCGTCGACAATGTCACCCAATACACTTCCGGTAAGTTTGCCATCATGGATATCAAGCACGTTGGAGCGGGTGTAGTCCAGTCCAAGGCTCTCTTTGAACTTGTCGGTGAAGTAGGTAAAACCACCTGAAACCAGGCCTACTTTCCAGTCGTGCTGCTGAACTGTCTTGATCAGGGTCTCCGCTCCCTCGGTAAGTTTGATACGTTCTTGATAAACACGCTCTAGCACCGAGGCATCAAGCCCAGCCAGTAGCTGAACACGTGATGTCAGGGATTCCGAAAAATCAAGTTCACCACGCATAGCCCGCTCAGTGATTTCTGAGATCTGCGCTTTGATACCAAGAAAATCGGCAATCTCATCAATGCACTCGCATTGGATAAGAGTCGAATCCATATCCATAAAAAGAAGACCGGGTTGTGAGAGGGTGGGGCGCTTGTTCATGTTGCGAATCCTGCCATTACCACAGCTGAAAAACAGTAGCTAACTTGTGATCGAAGAACCTTCCCGCCCATGGAAGGGCGGCGAGTGAATAACATGAGTTCGTAAGCGTAGGCGGACATGCGCCGCCGAAGCGATTCAAGCAAAAGGCAGGACAAATCGGCAGGAGAACCGATTTGGACGGTCTTTCCGCCCGTAGGGTGAGGGGTATGGATACCCCGAATCACGCCTTTTGCGGATCAATTAATCAGCCCATCCAGAAAGGCAACGCACGCCTTGAGCCGTTCACGTTTGTCTTCCGACTGATGCAGTAGCGTGAGATTACCATCGGGTGAAAGGCGGTAGAGATGTGGCTCTTGCTGTACCCGCATTAATAGTTTGGCAGGATCAATAGGAGAGTTCTCGGTAAAGGAGAAACGAATTCCCTGCGCGGATGAGTTGATCTTGGATATCTGCATGTTCCTAGTGCGCCAGCGAATACGTGCTGATTCGAGCGCAAACTTGGCCTCATCCGGCATTTTGCCGAAGCGGTCGGTCATCTCCTCAAATAGCAGCGTGATTTGCTCATCATTCTCTGCCTTGGCAATACGGCGATAGAGCGCTAGACGCTCACCCACCTGTGGAATGTAGTCGGGAGGTAGGATGGCATTAACACCCATATGGAGATCGATCGGCTGTTGCGGCTTGATGCCTTCGCCTTTCGCTTTGGATACAGCTTGAGTCAACATCTCCAGATAGAGATCAAGGCCGATGGCATCAATCTGACCACTCTGTTCAGCTCCGAGCAGATTGCCTGCGCCGCGAATCTCCATATCTTGGCGTGCCAGCAGGAATCCGGCACCAAGCTCAGTATGCTCGGCAATGGCCTGCAAGCGTTCACGTGCATCGCCTTTCATCGCCCGAGCATCGGGGGTGAAGAGGTAGGCATAGGCCTGCTGATGGCTGCGGCCAACACGACCACGAATCTGATGCAGTTGCGCCAAGCCAAGTAGATCGGCTCGTTCTACTAATAGAGTATTCGCATTGGGTACATCCAGACCTGACTCGACAATGGTGGTACAGACAAGGATATGTAGGCGTCCCTCATAAAAAGCGAGCATCTGACGATCCAGTTCAGCAGGTGTCATTTGGCCATGGGCAATGCCGATCTCTGCCTCCGGGATGTCTCGTCGTAATCTATCGGCAATACGGCCAATACTCTTCACATGATTATGCAGGTAGTAGACCTGTCCTCCACGATAGAGCTCTCGACGGATTGCCTCATTGGCCAGATGTGGGTCGAAGCTGGAAACCATGGTTCGAATTGCTTCACGTTCGGCTGGCGGTGTACTGATGATGGATACGGCACGTAGGCCGGAGAGTGTCTGGTGCAGGGTACGCGGGATCGGCGTGGCGGTGAGTGTCAGCAGATCCATGCTGGCATGCAGAGATTTGAGCTTCTCTTTATGTTTGACGCCGAAGCGTTGCTCTTCATCAACAATAACCAGACCGAGATCGGCAAACTCGAACTGATCCGATAGCAGGCGATGGGTGCCGATAATGATGCGAGTCTTTCCAGATTTAAGCTCCTGGTTGATGCGGTCGGACTCCTTCTTTCCTTGCAGGCGGGAGAGCATCTCCACCTGCAATCCAGTGCCTCTGAATCGCTCGGAGAAGCTGTTATAGTGCTGGTTAGCCAGCACCGTGGTTGGCGCCAGAATGGCGACCTGACGCCCCGACTCGGCAACAATGAAGGCTGCCCGCATGGCCACCTCTGTCTTACCAAATCCGACATCGCCGCAGACAACACGATCCATCGGCTTCTCTTTCGAAAAGTCGGAGAGTATCTGATCAATGGCACTGATCTGGTCATCGGTCTCCTCGAAAGGAAAGCGGGAGGCAAACTCCTCGTAGCTATCTCTGAGAGCGCCATCAAGGATGTAAGGGTCGCGACGGCTCTTGTTGCGCATGGCATCGACATCGATCAGCTCATGCGCCATGGCCATCAGGTCACGTTGTACCCGTTCGCGTGTTCGTTTCCACTTCTCAGAGCCAAGCTTGTTGAGAGTCGGCGCCTCTTCGCCGGTATAACGATGCAGCCTGTCCAGCTCTTCCACCGGCAGATAGATGCTGGCATCACCGCCATATTCAATGTGCAGGAAGTCGGCCATGGCATCGCCGGACTCCATGCTGGTGAGTCCCTTATAGCGGCCAACACCGTGGTCTTCATGGACAACAGGATCACCCTCTTTCAGCTCCTGCAGGCTTGAGAAGAGGTCGGCTCGGATGGCTGCTGAACTACGACCCCGCTTTCTTGGTAGCCGCTGACCCAGCATCTCCTGTCCGGTAAGAACGAGAATCTTTTTGTCTGCCATGGCAAAGCCGCTTTCCAGAAAGCCGATGGACGTGGCGATGGCGCTGTCCGGCATCTCATGCAGGCCGAGGCAGTGTGGAATCTCATCGATGATTTCAGCGAGGCTTTCGCACATGCGCTCTTGCTGACCCGGACCGTGTGCCACCAGCAGAATGCGCCACCCCTTTGCAACTAGGTCAGCAAGGTCAGCTCGTATACGATGCAGCGGTTGTCGCTCCTGCTGATAGTCGATGAGTGATGGGGGAGCTTCAATATTGCTGTTGTGTGGCAGTAGCGATACTGGAATAGCGGTTTCAGTGGCGTAAAGCTCTTGTGGCGCGATTACTGGCTCGCTGCTTGCCCGTACCATCTCAAACTGGCCCCGCACCTGTTCGGAGAAGCTGTCGCGCTTGGCTTCGATGTCGCTTGTACTGATTAGCTTGCATGCGTCGGGAAGAAATTCTGCCAGCCGTGCAGTTCTACCATAGGCAAAAGGTAACAGTGCTTCGATGCCGGGGTGTAGGCGTCCAGCCTGTGCTGCAGTCAGCATCGGGTGTTTACGCAGGTGCGGGAAACGGGACCGAAATGCCGCTGCAAAATGATCGCGGCCACTCTCGTCGAGGATCACTTCTCGCACAGGAACAGAGGTAAAGTGATCCAGATGCTCACCCGAGAGCTGGCTATCGACATCAAAACGACGGATCGATTCGATCTCATCACCAAACAGGTCGATACGCAGTGGGGTCTCTTCAGTAGCAGGCCAGATGTCGAGAAGGCCGCCGCGGGCAGCAAATTCACCGGGTGCCAAAACTCTATCTGTGGATTGCATGCCGGATTCAGCCAGCCTGCTTTTTAGGACGGCAATATCGAGAAGTTGTCCGATCTTCAGCTGCCAGACATGGGCAGCAATCGTTTCCGGAGGCGCGATGCGCTGCAGCCAGGCAGGTAGTGATGTCAGAATCAGCCCTTGGGGTTCAGGCGTATTGAGTAGTCTGCTTAAGGTCGAGAAACGTTCACCGACAATGGCATGGTGTGGTGATACCCGATCATAGGGCAGTACCTCCCAGGAGGGGAAACGCCATAATCGTTCACGGGACTCCTGCAGAAAGAAGGAGAGTTCTTCGGAGAGTGCTCTATAACTGCGAAGATCGGGACAGATGTAGACGTTCAGCTCATCCGAACGTGCGATTTCAGAGAGTTGCCATGCCAATCCAGGATGTTTGGGTGGTAGATTCGCTTTTCCGGTTTCGATAGTGCTATTCACGGGATCGGCATACTGCCGCAATAGGCAGTGTTGCTCCACTTGTGATTGGCGTGAATGGGTTGTCAGCAATCAGGAATCGTGGTTATTAAACGGTTCTGAAATCAAACATGTTGAAATCGCTGATATTTTTATCTTTGTTCGCTATGCTTCGGTGCAATTTCAGCTAAGGAGGTAGGCAGAGTGGATTCGCAGATCGAAAAACTCGCTTTTCAGGAAGCCCTCTCTCTGGCACAGGAGAATGGGCCGCTTCTTACCGAAAAGATTGCCGACCTCCATAGCGCTGAAATTGCGGAGCTACTGCTCGCCTGTCGTAGTGATCAGGAACGACTCCAGCTTATCCCCTTTATTTCTGAAACAGTTCTAGGTGAAACGCTTCTGGAGCTTCCGGAGGGTATGCAGGAAGATCTTCTTTCTGAATTCAATGCCCTTGAAATTGAAGAGTTTGTTGAACATCTGGAGACAGATGATGCTGCCGACATCCTGCAGGCGGTTGATAAAGAGGTCGCCGATGAGGTGATGGACCGGCTTGAGCCTGATGAGCGACGTGAGATTGAACCTCTGATGGCGCATGATGAGGAGTCTGCCGGTGGTCTGATGCAGGTCGAGCTGTTCAAGGTTCGAGGTGATTGGACTGTTGAGAAGGTGCTGAACGTGTTGCGGCGTTGGGGTGAAGAGATCGAAAATCTCAACTATGTCTATGTTGTGGATAGTGAAGATCTGCTATTGGGCGTGGTGCCTCTGCATGCCTTGCTCTTCTGCGAAACCGAAACGCCTATTACTGATATGATCAAAAAGGATTTTCCCAAGGCTCATGCCGGACAGGATCAGGAAGAGGTGGCGAGACTTTTCGAACGCTATGATGTGATGGCACTTCCAGTTGTTGATGAGAATGATGTGTTGGTTGGTCGTATTACTGCCGATGACATTCTTGATGTCGTACAGGATGAGGCGACCGAGGATATGTATCGATTGGCTGGCCTTTCTGATCAGGATGACCTGTCCGAGCCGGTTGGCATTACAGCCTGGCGCCGTGGTGTCTGGCTTACCGTGAATCTTGGAACGGCCATTCTGGCCTCTGTGGTGATTGCGCAATTTGAAGCAACCATCGCCCAGATTGTGGCGTTGGCCATTCTCATGCCCATTGTTGCCAGTATGGGTGGCATTGCCGGCACTCAGACACTTACGGTGATTGTGCGCGGTATTGCTCTGGGTCGTATTACATTTGAGAACGCCAAACGAACACTGATCAAAGAGGTCTCTGTGTCGGTACTGACTGGTCTTAGTTTCGCCTTGCTGATGGGCGTTGTGGCCTCATTCTGGTTCCCTGCTTTTGGTGCCAAGCTCGGTTTGGTGATTGCTGCAGCCATGATGATCAACCTTTTTGCTGCAGGATTAGCAGGAGCGATGATTCCGTTGACGCTGCAACGTATTAAGATCGATCCGGCACTCGCTTCCGGCACTATCCTGACCACGGTCACAGACGTTGTCGGATTCATGACCTTTCTCGGGTTGGCAACACTCTTTCTTCTCTGATTTATTGATACGGAAAGAGGCTCCTCGGCAACTGCTCCATGCGTTGCTTTCGATAATCGCTCCTGCATTACTCTACCTTCGCCCATCCATGGGCTCGTACCTCCTGCATCTGACCCACATGGATGTGGGAAATGCAGAAGATTGTAGGGAACAATCTCTGCCATGCAGTCGTGCCAGCTTTCC
>Ga0316192_10004200_pt1 | contig 10460 bp, 8 predicted proteins | sample MerIslwburrow_MG_FD_204931 | JGI IMG/M metagenome (GOLD analysis project Ga0316192, IMG submission 204931) | Coastal sediment microbial communities from Maine, United States - Merrow Island worm burrow | ecosystem: Environmental > Aquatic > Marine > Coastal > Sediment | place: USA: Maine...
CCGCAACGGTGGCCGTCACCGGTATCGGGCGCATCGCGCAGACCAGGCAGCGTGGCAGCGAGCCCGGAGGCCGCAGGACTGCAAGCTGGCATCGAACCGTGCGTTGCGTGCCATTGTCGAGGAGTTGCTTGCCGAGCGGTGGTCGCCGCAGCAGATCGCAGGGCGGCTTGAGCGGACGTACCCTGACGACGAGGAGATGCGCGTGAGCCACGAGACGATCTATCTGACGTTGTTCATCCAAGCCCGCGGAGGCTTGAAACGTGAACTCACCCAGCATCTCCGTACTCGCCGGGCGAACCGGCGGCCGAAAGGTGCCCGGCCGCCGTCGGGCAAGGGCCAGATCGTTGACCCGGTCATGATCAGTGAACGTCCCGCTGCGGTGGAGGACCGTGCCGTGCCCGGTCATTGGGAAGGCGACCTGATCATGGGGAAGCGCCAGACCGCGATCGGCACCCTTGTGGAGCGCTGGTCCCGCTACGTGATGCTCTTCCTCTTGCCTGACGGACATACCGCCGAAGCTGTCCGCACCGCGTTGGCCGACACGGTCCAGCGCCTCCCCGAACATCTCTGGCAATCGTTGACGTGGGACCAGGGCAAAGAGATGGCCCAACACGCCCAGTTCACGATCGATACCGGCGTCCAGGTCTACTTCTGCGACCCGAAGAGCCCATGGCAACGCGGATCGAACGAGAACACCAACGGCCTCCTCCGCCAATACTTCCCGAAAGGCACCGACATGTCGACCTTGACCCAAGCCGATCTCGATGCCGCAGCGCACTCCCTCAACGGTCGGCCTCGACAAACCCTCGAATGGATGACACCATCAGAGAAACTCGCCGAAGCGTTGCAATGACCCCTTGAGCCGGCAGCCGATATGGGCGGCCGGTTTCGCTGGGGCGGGGGTATGTTGGTTCTGTGTGCTACCCGGGGAACGGGTACCACTGGGTACCGAATCCCATCACCTTTCGGCAGTGTGGGCAGAAGAAGACGAATCCCCGCCCGATCCCGAACGATCCACTGGGCTTGCGCATGTAGATCTCGGGAACCTCTTCTTCGCAGTGTGGGCAGACGGGTACGAGGTCTTCCCGTCTCACCACGGCACACGGCGCTGCCGTTGTCTGTGTACTCACCACGGCCTCCTCATTGGAAAACTTCACTCTTGGGTCATCGTCTCACAGTTGCACTTGGCGAGCCACCGGATATCCAGCACCCGACCACGACCCGCCCATAGGTGCCGATATGAGTGGCACGCCCGGAGGGACTCGAACCCCCAACCTTCTGATCCGTAGTCACCTATTGCTCGTGTTGCGGAGGGTCTTCCGGTGGTGCTGGGACACCTGATCTTCGGATTGTGGCTAGCAGCCGTCCGCTGAATCTTGCGTAGTCCGCTCGGTTCTCCCGCGTTCGGCAGAAACGACGGTAGAAGGTCAGGGCGAACGAAGCGGAAATCGCTGTGCGGCTTCGATGGGCAGCATATTGTTGCGATACAGGTTCGCGAGAGCTCTAAAGACGGTGACAACAACGAACCCGACGGCACCGGCTCGATACGACCAGACCCCGAGGATTACCAACGCTACCGGCAACCACCAGATCACGTTGTAGCCGATGTAGATCAGCCGGGCGGCCGTACTCATCGTCGGGTCTTCGGTTCCTTGCTTCTTGCGGAGCCACGCGAACCGCATGGCGGAGTGCTGCTCCACGACTATTCAATAGAAGGCGCTGACAAGGACGAGACCGATGAAGGCGGCTCGGTCAGAGAAGGCACCGCCAATCAGAGCAACGAAAGCAAAGACCAGCGCCGGAATACCCAACGAAAGCGTGAGGATGTTGTTCCAGCGAGCCGTAAGGAACCGGTCCCGATTGGCTTCATTCACGAGCTCCGCCACGCTTATCCCGCCTCATGAGAGTGGCCAACGCTACTTGCTGTGCCAAATCTAGATGGGCAACAAGAAACCCCCTGAAGCGCAGGGAGTTTCGTCAGCATGCCCGGGTATAGGTCGCCGTCCCTGTTGATGTCCTCTTGGCCTCTCTCGCGAGATCTAGGTCGGCGGGGTCGAAACCGTCTCGGACCAAACGGATGAAGAACTCGCAGGTGCCGGAGATGGTTCTTGTGTGGACCGCTGGCTGTCCGTCGAGGATGAGATACCGGTCCCGTACCTTCCATCTGTCGTCGCCTTTAGTGCTAAAAGGCCAACGCGAAGAGGTGCTGCGTTGAACCAACGGACGATGCGGTGTCAACTCCGCGAGATCTCGATGATCCCTCTTGCGCCAAGACACGTGTCCGGCATTATGGCGAGACAGTCATCCCACACGCATATGTGCCGATATGGGCGATCTATTGAGCGGCTGCGACTTTCAGGTACCGTAGGCGGTGATCGAACCGATGAGGATCTCGGTGCCCTGGTCGTCTTGTACAGGGATCGCAGCGAGCACGGTGCGGTTCTCGAGATCGATGATCTGCGCAAGCAGGCCCATCTCGTCGTCGATCCACGACGCAAGGAACAGCCCGGGGCGAAGCTGCACCATCTCGATGTGCTCACGGAGTTCCCCGCGGACCGGGACCTCCGAGATCCGCAGATGGCCATCGAATCTGTTGGTGAACGACCACCCATTGTCATATGTGTAGCTGATGGTTCTGCCGTCAAACTCGGAAATGGGATCTATGCCTCCCACTGCTGCACCTCCTCGGCTTCCGAACATTAACGCCGCCCTGTCCGCCGACCCGACACCACACACCGCCAGGCACACATAGCTGCCGATATGGGCGGTCTACGGGTTGTCGATGGCTCTGCTCAGGTGAGCATTGATTGCCAATCGATGGCTGCGTCCGTCCGCCAGTCGGGTGTCGGACGACGTTCGCCGATCGTGCGTTTGACGTCGGAGGGACCGAGGATGGGTTGTTGCCGGAACCCGGTAGAAGGATCGGTAGAAGCGACATCGAAAGACCCCCAGAATCCTGTGGTGACCACCAGATCGATCGGACCGTCACCAAACACCTGATACGCAATCCGCTGCGCACCAAGCTGCGCGTAGCCAGTGACAGGCTCCATGCCGCGAGCCTAGAGAGCGACCCAAGACTCATCCACTCCACGCACCAGATCACCCGATATGCGTCATATCGCCCGCCATGACCGTGCCACATGACCAAGAAGCTGGCCGATCACAATGTGGATGTGTGGCTCGTGTACACCGGTTGGACCGGTGGTCCGGATGGGATCGGTGAGCGGTTCAAGATCGCTTACCCGAGGGCGGTGATCAGGGCCGCCATGTGCGGCGCTCTGGACGATGTCGAATTCCGTGTGGACCCGGTCTTCGGTTTCGCGGTTCCAGAGAAATGCCCCGGGATTCCCTCGAAGATCTTCAATCCGCCCGACACCTGGGAGGACAAGGCGGCCTACGACGAGAAGGCTCAGTACTTGGCCGGGTTGTTTGTGGAGTACTTCAAGGAGTTTGCCGACCAGGCACCGGCCGCAGTCGGTGCGGCCGGACCAATGGCAAGACAGTTCGGTGACGTGCGGGCGAGTCGCGACGCCTCTCGTCGCACGGCGGTATCGCTCCGCGACTCGCGGCCGCCGAGGATGCAACGAACACGACCGGCGCGCCAGCGCATGGCCATGTCCGAGTCGTCAACACGAGAAGGTACGATGATTCCCACGGCTTGTCGGGAGCGCTGATGCACCAGCACGCGGGGAAGGAACGGTTCGACGTTCGTGTCGGCGCAGTCGCGTCGACACGACTCGTGCTTGCCGGTGAACGCGTGCGAGGAGCTGAACTCTTCTTCCGAGGTTCCCGGAGGCAACCATGCTGAACATGCCCCAGCGACCGACCAGTCTGGCGGTCCTCACTAGTGGCGGTGACGCGGCCGGGATGAACGCCGCAGTCCGCGCAGTCGTCCGCACTGGGTTGGATGCCGGGCTGGACGTGTACACGGTGTTCGATGGGATGCAGGGTCTGGTCGACGGGGGAGAAGCGATTCGCCTGGCATCCTCGAGTGACGTCGGCGGCATCCTGCACCAGGGCGGAACCGTTCTCGGTACCGCCCGCAGCGCAGATTTTCGAGCCCGAGAAGGCCGACGCCGAGCGGCCCGAAATCTGATCGACCGGGGCATCGATGCCCTGGTGGTCATCGGAGGCGATGGCAGCCTGACCGGTGCCAATCTCTTCCGCGAAGAATGGTCCTCCCTACTCCGCGAGCTGGTCGACGCGGGCGAGATCAGTCAGGCCTCCGCCGACGCCCATCGGCGCCTCACCCTCGTTGGTTTGGTCGGCTCGATCGACAACGACATGTTTGGGACTGACATGACCATCGGCGCCGACTCGGCTCTGCACCGCATTACCGAAGCCATCGATGCCATCCACAGCACTGCGTCCAGCCACCAGCGTTCCTTCGTCATCGAGGTGATGGGACGCAACTGCGGCTATCTGGCGCTCATGAGCGCCCTAGCGGCTGGCGCCAACTGGGTGTTGATTCCCGAGAGTCCACCCGACACCGACGACTGGGAAGAATCCATGTGCCGCGCCCTCACCGCGGGACGGGCCATCGGCCGGCGCCTCAACCTCGTCATCGTCGCCGAAGGCGCCCAAGACCTGCACGGGAACCCAATCACGGCCGAGCACGTCAAAGAGGTGCTCGAGGAACGGCTCGGAGAAGACACGCGTGTGACGAGCCTCGGCCACGTGCAACGGGGCGGATCGCCCAGCGCCTTCGACCGGTACCTCAGCACCGTGCTCGGCTACGCAGCCGTGGAACAGGTGGTCACGTCCCCGGGCGGTGAAGCGCAGCTCATCGGTATTCGCGGGCACCAGATCATCAGCTCTCCACTCATGGAATGCGTGGGCAAGACCCGCGCCGTGGCGGATGTCATTGCCGAACAAGACTATGACTCGGCAATGGCGATGCGCGGTGGGAGCTTCAGTGATTCATTTCGCATGATGCGCACGATGGTGCGAGCTCATCCCCACGCTCCGGTCCCCGGCCGGCGGAGGCTGCGCCTCGCCGTGCTGCACGCCGGGGGCCTCGCTCCCGGCATGAACACGGCGGTTCGCGTGGCCGTTCGGGTCGGTGTCGACCTCGGACACACCATGCTGGCCGTCAGGAATGGGTTTCAGGGACTCGGCGCCGGCGAGATCGAAGATATGGATTGGATGAGCGTGACCGGCTGGGTGTCGCGTGGTGGAGCGGAGTTGGGTACGAGCCGCTTCATACCGACCGACCGGAGCTTCGAGACCATCGCCGCCCAGATGGAATCCCACGGTATCGAGGGTTTGCTCATGGTCGGCGGCTGGTCCGGCTATCAGGCGGCCCACGCACTGCACGCAAGGCAACACGACTATCCGGCGTTTGCGATTCCCATGGTCTGTCTTCCAGCCTCGATCAACAACGACCTGCCGGGATCCGAGCTGAGCATCGGCGCCGATACGGCGCTCAACAACATCGTCGGCGATGTCGACAAGATCAAGCAGTCGGCGGTGGCTTCTGGGCGGTGTTTCGTCGTCGAGGTCATGGGTCGGGATTGCGGCTACCTGGCACTCATGAGCGGTCTCGCCACCGGTGCGGAGCGCGTCTACCTGCCCGAAGAGGGGGTTTCGCTCAACGATCTGGTGATCGATCTGGATGGCCTGAGGGAGGGCTTCTCGCGGGGGAAACGACTCGGGTTGGTCATCCGCAGCGAACACGTCGATCCGGTCTACACGACCAGCTTCATCAAGGCCCTTTTCCAACGGGAGGGCGGCGATCTGTTCGACGTGCGCGAGGCAATCCTGGGACACCTCCAGCAGGGCGGCGATCCTTCCCCCTTTGACCGGATCCAAGCCACGCGCCTGGCATCCAAATCCGTCGAGTATCTCATCGAGCAGGCCGAGTCTGGGACCCCCACGAGCGCGTTCATCGGACTTCAGAAGGGCAAGATCCGGTTCACCCCACTGTCGGAGTTCCCGGAGCTCATCGAACCGGGCGTTCATCGTCCACGCGAGCAAGGATGGATGGCGCTGCGGCCGGTCGCCCGAGTCATGGCGAGCCCGGGTTCTCCAAAGGTCTAGCGAGCCACCGCCGGCGTCTGCGGACCCCTCCGGCGGGTTCCCGGCGCCCGCAGCTCCTACCCGTCCGAGCGGGCCCGCCCGTAGATCACGAGGACCTCGTTCTATCCGGCGCCGAGCAAGATGGCGAGCGACGTGAACCAGAGGAGTGGCACGACCGCGGCGCCCAGTGTCCCGTAGATCCCGTTGTAGCGGCTGAACGACGAGACGGAGGCCGTGAACCCGATCGAGGCGGCGGTCCAGATGGCGGTCGCAACGACGACGCCCGGGATGACCGACCGCCAGCCGTCGGGCCGATCAACTTCGACCTCCCATGCGACGCCAAGGCGCTTGACGCAATCGATTTCATGTTTTGCGACGGCTACCCGGCTGACGATCAGCTTCTCTCCCACTTGGTGTTGATCTTCTGCCAACCCGAGTTTTGATGATCGTCTGAGGACCACGATCCGTTGGACCGATGCGGGGTGGTGGGCGCGAGTGGAAGCCAGCGGGTATCGCTCGTGCGTTGCACCTCTCCGGCACATCGGCCTCAGCCAGCCGTCGCCCTGAGGTGGTGGGTGATCCAGGGTCCCGCTCTTGCCGGGCCGGGGTTCGGCCTGCCCTTTTTCTGGGCCGAGCCGGGACAAAGTGCCGACCATCCTGGGTCATGCTTCGTTGAAACGCGTCAAATGGGAATCCCAGCAGGAGCACGGGCTTCGTGGCTATTCATGGGTTGCGACGGGTGCCCGCAGCGGACTTCTAATCCGCAGGTTGCACGTTCGAGTCGTGCCGGGGGTGCCGATACCTGAACGCCGTGTGGTGCGCCGCTCAGGTCACTCCCGCGCCGTTCCTCGTCTTCGATGCGCTCGGCCCTCTCAGCCCTCTCGGCCAAAGGCGCGAAACAAATCTGACGCAGCACGTCATCCACACTGCGACCCTGAGCCGAACTAGTTATGTCCAATCGCGAAAGGAAGGACACTATGAAGCGATCGCTTCTCATGCTGCTCGCACTGTTCGTGCTCTTTGCAGCGTTCTCACCGGCGGCCGGGGCTGAAGAAGCACCCATGCCTGCTGGAGAGTCCGTCGCAACGGTTGACCAGTCAACCGGAGAATGGTATCTGCGCAACGACGACGGCTCGGCCCAAGAGTTCTATTTCGGAGACCCGGGCGACATCCCGTTGTTCGGCGACTGGGACGGAGACACCGTGTCTACTCCCGGCGTCTACCGCCAGAGTGATGGCCGCGTCTACCTGAGAAACTCGAACACCCAGGGAATTGGCGACCTCTGGTTCTTCTTCGGAGACCAAGGTGATGTGCCGCTCGCCGGCGACTGGGACGGCGATGGCGTTGACACGATCTCCGTCTTCCGCCCCTCCACCAATCAGTTCTTCATCATGAACGAGCTGGGCGCAAACGGCGGTGGCCTCGGTGCTGCCGACTACAGCTTCACGTTCGGCGACAAGGGTGACGTCCCGTTCTCAGGCGACTGGGATGGCGACGGCATCGACGGTGTTGCCTTGCATCGTGAGTCGACGGGTCAGGTCTTCTTCCGCAACTCGCTCTCGACCGGCGTTGCCGAAGCATCGACCATCTATGGCGATCCCGGCGACATGATGATCGGCGGCGACTGGAACGGCAACGGCGTTGACACCCTGGGTGTCTACCGCAATGGCACGTTCTACCTCGAGAACACTCCCGTCAAGAGCGGTAGCGGTACCGGGCTCGGCGCCGCAGATGAGACATTTGCATTCGGCATGGCTGGTTGGTACCCGCTGGCCGGGTTCTTCATGTCGCAAATCGGAACCGGCAGTCTCAACATCATCCAGACCGCTGAAGCCGCTGGTAACTTCACCACGCTGCTCGCGGCCCTCGATGCAACCGGCCTTGATGACGCCCTCAGGGGACCGGGTCCGTTCACCGTATTCGCCCCGACGGACGACGCGTTCGATGCACTTCCCGAAGGCACCGTTGAGGCCCTTCTGGGCGATCTCGATGCGCTGACCCGCATCTTGACGTACCACGTGGCATCCGGGAAGATCCCGGCTTCTGAGGTGGTCAAGCTCGACGGCAAGAGTCTCGAGACGCTCGGCGGTGAGCTGGTGTGGATCGACGTCAAGGACGGCAAGGTCATCCTGAATGACGTGGCCGAGGTGGTTATCACCGACATCTACGCCTCGAACGGGATCATCCATGTGATCGATGCGGTTTTGGTGCCGCAGGACATCGTGGAGACGGCTTCGGCCAACCCGGACTTCAGCACGCTGGTCACAGCGCTCGGCGCTGCCGGTCTCGCGGACGCACTGTCGGCGCCGAATGGCCCGTACACGGTGTTCGCTCCGACCAATGACGCGTTCGATGCGCTTCCGGACGGTGTTGTTGCCGGCCTCCTGGCCGACATCCCGGAACTCCAACGAGTGCTGAAGTATCACGTGGCGTCCGGTCTGTTGCCGGCGTCCGAAGTGGTCAAGCTCGACGGGAAGAGCGCTGAGACCATCGGCGGTGAGTTGGTGTGGATCGAGCTGAAGGACGGCAAGGTCTATGTCAACGACGCTGAGGTGGTCATCACCGATGTCAAGACGTCGAACGGGATCATCCATGTGATCGATGCGGTTTTGGTGCCGCAGGACATCGTGGAGACGGCTTCGGCCAACCCGGACTTCAGCACGCTGGTCACGGCGGTTGGCGCTGCCGGTCTTGCTGATGCCTTGTCGGCGCCGAATGGCCCGTACACGGTGTTCGCTCCGACCAATGACGCGTTCGATGCGCTTCCGGACGGTGTTGTTGCCGGCCTCCTGGCCGACATCCCGGCACTGACGTCAGTGCTGACGTACCACGTCCTCAGTGGTGCCTACGACTCGACCGCTGTCGTGAGTTGGGACGGCGCAACGACGCCCGCCACGCTCAACGGCGCAACGATCGAAGTTGACGTGCACGCTCCGGACGTGGTGTTGAACGACAGCACGGCGAACAGCGCGCAGATCGTCATTGTTGACGTGAAGACGTCGAACGGCATCATCCACGCAATCAACGCGGTGCTCATTCCGCCGGCACCCGCCAGCTGAACGAGACACGCACGCAGAAGGAGGGCGCCGGCACGACCGGCGCCCTCCGCGTGTGTCCGAGGCGTCTTGCGATCGGCGAGTTTCCGGGGAACCGTTGCCCGCCGCGCCTCACTACGATGAGCGCCCGCAGGCGACGGGCGACAACCGCTTGTCGTGGGCATGGTGGCCGTAGCTCAGCTTGGTTAGAGCGCCTGGTTGTGGTCCAGGAGGTCGCGGGTTCGAATCCCGTCGGCCACCCCAATCGTCCTTCCCGCTACTACCGATGGAGATAACGTGCACACTGAGGTCAACGAGACCGGGCGCTTCGAGCGCACCCTGACGATCCAGCTCGAGGAAGCCGAACTCGAAGCCGCGAAGACAGAGGCCGCACGCAAACTCTCGGGCCAGATGAAGATCAAAGGATTCCGTCCCGGCAAGGCACCCCGATCGATCGTCGAGCGGATGGTCGGTGCGGATCAGCTTCGCTCGGAAGCAATCGAGGAAACGATACCGGACACCGTCGGTGCCGCCATCGATGAGAGCGGCCTCGAGCCCGCGACGGTTCCCTCGGTCACGGACATCCGCGATCTCGATGACGGGGGTGTCGAGGTCGATGTGCTCGTCACGCTGTGGCCGGTGCTCGACGCTATTCCCGACTTCGACGGCCGCACCGTCGAGATCGAACCCCCGGAGGTCACCGAAGAGGAGATCGAGCAGCAGATGGATGCGCTGCGGAATCAATTTGCCGATCTCGAGACCGTCGATCGTGCGGCCGACGAGGGCGACTTCGTCACCGTCAACGTCTCGGCGTTCGCCGACGGCGTCGAGATCGAGGACGCCGCGGCGAACGATCTGCTCTACGAGATCGGCTCCCGCTCGTTCTTCCCCGGACTCGACGAGCTCCTCGCAGGCGTGAGCGTTGGCGACCTCGTGGAGGGCGATGGCGTTCTTCCGGCAGGATTCACCGACGACGGTGACCGCCCGGTCACGCTCAGAGCGTTCGTGAAAGAAGTCAAAGCCAAACAACTCCCAGATCTGACCGACGAGTTTGTCTCGGACGTGACCGAATTCGAGACCGTCGAAGAAGCCCGTGAGACGATCACCAAGAACATGATGGCCTACAAGGTCCAGACGGCACGCTCCGCGCTCAGCGATCGGGCCGTGGAACAACTCGTTGCAGACGTCGATCTCGAGCTTCCGCAATCGCTGGTTGATGCCGAGGCTCAGGCCCGGATTCAGAACCTGCTCGCCCGTCTGGAATCGGACAACATCGGGTTTGAGGACTATCTCAGGATCGTCGGTCGAGACCAAGCCGGATTCGTCGAAGATGTGCGAGAGCAGGCCACATCGGCCCTTGCGACACGCATCGTCGTCGAGACGATCGTCTCGATCGAAGGCACGAGT
>Ga0316192_10004203_pt1 | contig 10457 bp, 10 predicted proteins | sample MerIslwburrow_MG_FD_204931 | JGI IMG/M metagenome (GOLD analysis project Ga0316192, IMG submission 204931) | Coastal sediment microbial communities from Maine, United States - Merrow Island worm burrow | ecosystem: Environmental > Aquatic > Marine > Coastal > Sediment | place: USA: Maine...
ACGGCAACTCCATAAACAGAGCCATCGCTGCCGACAACAACAGATGATAGCCTGTTTCCATGAAAATTGGTGTCATGAGCCCTTGTTTTGAGACTATACGTAACGGTCAGCATTTCGGAGGTTGAAATATAAATCCGATTTGCGGTGACAGCAGGTGATGAATGCGTGACCCTTTGCAAATTAAATCTTCGTGGTGATTTGTCATCCTGAATCAGGCTACCGTCCAAGGCGTTGAGCACCTGGATCCGATCTTTGGATACGACAAAGAGATACTTTTCACGAGCAGCTGCCGGTGTGGCGAAGACAGCCTGCCCGGCATCATACTCCCACATTTTTACACCGGTTTCCAGATCGTAGGCCGGCACTTTTCCATCCTGTCGACCAAAAACCATCAAATCATTGGGTGACACCATGGTGGAGGAATGTTTATCAAAGTCGTGCTCCTGGTACCAGAGCACAGACAATTCAACACCATCCCATTCAAAAACGCCAAGATTGCATAGATTGTCTGCAATGGCAATCAGCGGTTTTTTTCGACCGGTTACAACCGCAACGGTTGGGTCTAGAAAATGGTCCGATAGCGCAATATTGTCTTCGTCAAACTCGACGGGAAAAGCGCTGACCCACTGCCAGGTCTCTTCCCAAAAAGCTACCAAGCTCGTGGCATGGCTCGAGTTATCAAAACGACAGGTTCCAAGCGCTTTACGATCAAGCAGGCTTGCTCCGTATTCTTCATCACGCAGAGCAAAAAGCTCACCCCGGATATTGCTGCTCACGTCAACCGACACGTACACAAAAATAAAAGTATCGTTTCCCACGGTGGCAACCTTGGGTGATCCGGAGGTAAACCCTTTATCCGGAAATGTGTAAGCCCATCTCGGATAACCGAATTGATCAACTTTGTGAAGCGTGCTGGAAGCCCCTCCTTCGTCCACCTTACGACTGGTGATGACATAAATATAGCCCTCATTCGATACCGAAGCAGATGAAACGATGCGGGTCTCCGAACCGACCGACCCCAAAGAGATTTTCCACTTTTCGCTCCCATCTTCTGACCTGATCGCGACCAACATCCCGTCGGAGGTACCGATATAAACGACCTCTTTATTTTGCAAATCTTTGCCGATGACCGGCGATGCACTAGTTATTTTATAGGCATTGGAAATCCAGCTGGAAGAAAGCGCAAATCCGCTGTCTATCTCCCGGAATCCCTGGTTCGACAATCCGCCATGGAAGTGTTCCCAGGTCGAGGAGTTGCTGCCGACACAGCCGGAAAAAACCACCAGAGTGCAAGCAAGAGACGCAATTCGCATTAGGTTGTTCATGGTGATGTCCTTCCCAAAATGGAATGATTAAAAAGCCCACATTTTTCCAGACTAACAATTAATATATTCCAAATTGAGTGGATTAATCAAGCCCGGAATAATCCTTTGCTGTTTTAACTTAATTTAAGCTATTTTTTGAGAAGAGATTGGTCCATATCAAGCAAAAAATCGCGTCATGATGGATGGAAATCGGAATTAAAAAGCTGGGTGGGAATTATGCGGGATGTGAATCATTTTCAATGACGCTTATTATGAGCACAGATGTCAATAATCGCTCTTTGCGGCCCTGCGGGATATAAATAACAAAATGATCATTATTGGTAACGCTATTGAGTTCATGTTTCTTGCTACTCGAGGTATTTCGAACTCTTTTGGCAAATTAGTTTCAGGTCCATTCAGCCGGTCGACTAAAACTATCGACCGACTCAGAAGACCCCAACTATATCAGCCCATGTCTACGAATTCAGACGTCAGATCTTCACGCAAATCGTTGTTCAGTGATTCGATCTTAGGGAAAAGTTCTGTCAGAATTTTTTTTGCATTTTCGACGCTGGTGATTGCTTGCGAAATTTTCTGAATTTCAGATTTGGTCAGGTCAATCTGTTCTTTGATTTCGCCAATATCTTCACAAATAAATTCGAATTCTGTAATTACCCTGCAAAAATCTTCTGATTCCATATTTATTCCCCTTTTTTTAAAATTTTCCCCCGAAAAATTAAAAATCCAATTTAAATTCAATAAGCTATAACAAATTTCATCATTTGCCTTAATCATGGGGAGTATCGGTATAATACCGCAGAAGCTTAAGTTTTTTCTGATCTAACTCCTTGCATCAGCCACCGGCTCTTCCGGGATGAGAAATGAAAAGGTTCTACCGTTATCGGGTGATCGCGGCTCATTGATCTAAGGCGGAACAATATCGGTGGCTTACAAATCAGCGATCACCAGCAGAGCATGGCTCCGGCCCCCTTGAGGGGCCTTCCTCATACCCTTAGCTCTGCTGGGGGTCGCTGATTATGGCTTGACAAAATTCAACGCATGTTGCAATCAAAGCAAGATCCAGATCCAAAATTCGTCAATAGGTCAGAACAAGGGACTACTCCAAAATAGGTATCTACCATGTTATTAATAATATTTAAAAATTACAAATTGTTGGGGTTCGCAGGAATCCTGAAACAGATAAAACAAAAATGAATGCTGATCCTGTCGAATTGGCAGCGCAACTCAGCGATCGGGTTGATGGCCAGATAGAGACCGACAGACCTCTGGCACCATTTACTTCTTACAAAATCGGTGGCTCCACAGCCGTCTGGATCGCCCCGGTTACGAAAGAGGGAGTGGGTCATGCCCTCGAAGTCATCCACGAGAAAAAAGTACCGCTGCTTGTTCTGGGTAGAGGGTCCAATCTGCTAGTTTCGGACCATGGTTGGGAGGGGGCGACCCTTTACCTTGGTGAGAATTTTAGCGGCTGGCGATTTGATGACCGGCAGGCGAAAGTGCAGGCCGGTACCCTTTTAATGGATTTAATTCGTGCTGCGGTGAAAAATGGTCTATCTGGTTTGGAACTACTGGCCGGGATACCCGGGGGGGTGGGCGGTGCGCTATGTATGAATGCCGGCGCATTCGGACAGGAAATCGAACAGGTTACCGTCTCTGTCAGCGGTTTCAGACGGGATGGCAGCGCTTTTTTGGCCGAACGCCACAGAATTAGCTTCGACTACCGGCGGGTACCGGAACTGGAAAAAGTGGTCATTACATCCGCTCTTTTTCAATTCACAGAAAAAGATCCCGGGGCTTTAAAAACACGCATGGAAGATATCCTCGCGCTGCGTGCCGCAAAGCAGCCCCTGAGCTATCCTTCCTGCGGCAGCGTTTTTAAACGTCCGGCAGGTTATTACGCGGGCGCTTTAATCGAGGAGACCGGTTTGAAGGGAAAACGCATTGGTGGTGCCATGATCAGCCCCAAACATGCTGGATTTATTCTAAATGTGGATAATGCCAAAGCCATCGACGTATACGCTTTAATACAACTCATTGAAGCCAGGGTGCTCGATCGCTTCGGGGTCCAGCTTGAACGGGAAGTTAAATTAGTCGGAGAATTTTAGAAATTGCCGGACAAATGGACGCTAACACGTTTTTTTATACCCCTCGCAATCCAGGCAGCCTCCCAGGCTCTCAGTTACCCTTTGGTAGCCATGGTCGCGTCACGTGGCCCCGGCGGCCCGCTCAATCTGGCCGGTCTGGCCCAAGCGATTACCGTCATGTTTTTTCTCGGAATGATCGCCATCAGTTCTGTTACCACAGGCATGGTTTATGCCAAAACACGTGAAGGATATCAAAAATTTCGGAAAGTTACCCTGTTAACCGCTACGGGGGTCATCGCGATCCAGGGAATCCTATCCATTCCCGTTCTGTCGCATCTACTGTTTGGTCGACTTATCGGACTGCCACCATCAATAGAGCAACCGGCGTCTACCGTATTCATGATCAGTATTCCGCTGCAATTTTTATTTTTTATGCGGCTTCCCTATTTTGTGGTCATGTACCTCGGCAAAGCCACCGGAAAGGCCAGCCTGGCAACCATCGTCCGCATCCTCCTCACCGCAATGCTGTCTTTGCTTTTTTGCACCCTGGAAATGATTGGTCCAATCTGGGCCGTCGTCTGTCTTACCATTCCGGTTGCAATGGAGGTTTTGATCTCCAGGATATTTGCAAATCCCTTCCTTAAATCCCTTGAATCCTGTCCTGAGGATCCTCCCGGAGCAATGGAAATCTTTAAATTCAATCTTCCGTTGTCGGTCGGCGGATATTTTCTTTCCGCCTCGGCCGTCATCTTGGCGGCTTTTATTGCTCGTTCACCCGATCCCGATCGCATCCTCCCGGTGTATTACCTGGCACTGGGCCTTGCCAATCCCGTGGCATTTGCGGCGACACGCATCCAGACCATTGTGCTCGCATTTCCACCGCAATCGGTTAAGGACCGCCGGACATTTCGTTTTTGCCTGGGAGCCGGCGCGGTCTTGGGCATTTTACCGTTGATTTTTATTCTTCCCGGTCTGGCAGAATTTTACTTTATCAAATTGCAGAAGTTGGGTGCGCAGGATCTACCGCTTGTCAGATTGACCGCGATATCTCTGATTTGTTTCCCCTTCAGTGTTGCCATACGGGCCCAGAGCGAAGGTCTGGCTGCCTGGTCGAAAAAGCCGATAACAGTTCTTGCTGGGCATGCGATGTTTATGGTTACCATCATCACAACCGGTTTTGTGCTGTTTTTTTTAGGAACACCGGGTTACTTGATCGGTCCAGTGGGACTGACCCTGGGTAGCCTGGCCTCTTCAGTCACCATGCGAGTTGTGCTGGATCGGGGAGAAGAGAGCGCCTTACCGGTGGGGCAGACAACCACTTCAGTTGGACAGATACGGTAGCCGAGGTTCATGGGGGTTTTCAACCTTCCTCCCAGTGAATACATTCCACCGGGCATGTTTCCATGGCCTCTTCGATGCAATCCTCGGGTCCGCCTTCGGGCATGATGACTTCCGCTTTCTCTTCCTCCTCGTTAAATGCAAACACTTCCGAGCAAAGCTCGACACAGCTTTCACAACCAATGCATTCATCGGCGTCTATCACAACTGTTTTTCCCATTTTCGATCTCCTTAAATATTCAGTTTTCGTTTAATCAAGTCCCGGATATAGCGGGATTATAGATTTGCGACAGCCCCGCGAGCTGGACTTCCACTGTGCTGCGAACCCCTAAGATCGTTCGGGTTATGGAGGCGCACAGCCCAATCTAAGCTTGTTTGCAGAATAATCAAGTCACCTTTTTCAGTTGACAGCGCATCGACAAAATAATAGTTGCAATAGTCTTTGCCACGATAACGGTATTCCGAGGAACCATCAATGAGTGCCAAAACCGATATACTAAAAAATAAAAATCCGGATTACCGCAACAATCGCTTTCATACCGGAAAAATCCTGGCACTGTCCATCGGCCATTTTATCCACGACGTCTATTCCAGTTTTCTCTCCCCGCTTTTACCACTGTTGATTGAAAAACTGTCCTTAACCCTGACTCAGGCCGGTTTTCTCTCAACGATTATGCAGCTGCCTGCGTTACTAAACCCTTACATCGGGGTATTGGCGGACCGCATCAGTGTCCGTTATTTTGTTATTCTGGCCCCCGCCATTACGGCTGTCCCGATGAGCCTTATCGGAGTAGCCCCCAGTTACAGCATTCTGCTGCTCCTGCTATTTATCACCGGTATCAGCGTTTCCATTTTTCATGTGCCTGCGCCGGTGATGATTGCGCAATTGTCTGCTTCCAGGAAGGGCCGCGGAATGAGCTTTTTCATGACTGGCGGAGAGCTTGCCAGGACCATCGGTCCCCTGGTGGCGGTGGCGGGCGTTTCCCTTTTAGGTCTGGAAGGGTTTTATCCGGTGATGGTTTTTGGCTTAACTTCAACCGCTTGGCTGTACTTGAAACTTCGTGACGTCCCGGTTAGTGATGTTTACACAAAACGCAATTTGTCGGCGCTGCAAACATGGCGCAAGTTGCGCTATATCCTTTGGCCCTTGACATTGATCCTATTTTCCCGCGGATTTATGCACGCCGCCATGACCGCATTTTTACCGACCTATATAAACCAGGAAACCGGTAACCTCTGGTTGGCCGGCATTGCATTGACGTTGTTTGAAGTTGCCGGAGTGGCCGGTGTGTTGACGGCCGGATCTATGAGCGATCTGTTCGGCCGCCGCAAAACACTGTTGGTTTCTCTGATCGGCGCACCGCTTTGCCTGTTTGTTTTTACACTAAGCGGCGGCTGGTTTCGTATAGCCGCCCTGCTCGTTACCGGATTTACGCTCTTATCCACCACACCTGTCATGCTGGCTCTGGTCCAGGAACACGGCCGGCACAGTCCGGCGGCAGCCAATGGATTGTTTATGATGATATCGTTTATCGCCCGATCCGCAGTGGTTGTCGTGGTGGGGTTCACTGCCGACCGCATCGGACTTCAGACCACCTATTTAATCAGCGCCGCCATGGGGCTGGTTGGTATTCCGTTTATTTTTAGATTGCCAAAAAAGTGACTAATCGAAACGCTCTTCCTTCCAGGGATCAGCACTGTTGCTGTATCCTGCACTTTCATAATATCCCGGCTCGTCAACGGCCGATATTTTGATTCCCTTGAGCCATTTAACACTTTTATAAAAATAGCGATCCGGCACCAGAGCGCGCAGGGGGGCGCCATGGGCCCGGGGAAGCTTTTGGTCATAGAAACCATGGGCCAGGATCACATTGTCTTTGAGAGAGTCAGCGAGAGGAATGCTGCTGGTATAATTTCCGGAAGCCTCAAAAATGATGAAACCGGCGGTTTCTTTGACCTTCACAAGATCTAATATCGTTTTCATTGAGATGCCGCGCCAGCGAGAATCCAGCAGGGTCCAACCGGTGACACAGTGGACATCACAGGTTAGATCGATCTGTTTTAACGCCACCAAGTCCGGAATATTCAAGGTCATTGGTTTTTCGACGTCACCTATGATTTGCAGCTGCCATTCGGATACTTTCACGTCCCCCTGTTCGCCTCCCATGTTGGGGAGCGCTTTTACGGCATGCTGCCCGGGTGGGATCCTCGGTCTTCCGTCCGGTCTGAGCTGTGCCGCCACGGCCCGGTTATCGGAATCCATCAATTTAACAAACACACCCGGCAATCCGATTGACACGATGGTTCCGCCGGCAGATGCCATAAATTTACGTCGGGTTATTTTTTTGGCTATTTTCATTGGGAACTCTAAAATCCTTTGTATTAGTAATCAAATATTTACCACTATCCGGGTTTATTCAGCCCTGAAATCACAACTGAAAGGTTTGTTGCAGACCGAACCGTTCACCTCTGGGTACCTTGAACTTAAGACCTTCATCGTTTCAAATCAACCCCGCGGCAGCTGTCAAAGATCATTGTGACGGTTGCGTTCTTGATCCTTATCTGATACGTTGCGGCAGGTAAAAACATAGTTAAAAGGAGCGAACATTTCATGATCGATGAACAGCAAAATAACCTTGAGTTCACCATTGACAGATCAGACCTCTACCTCGAGGAATCATTTACAGACCTGAAAGCCGGCACGGTCAAGCGCCTCACACCGGTGCGCCCGGATGGTTCGCAGGACAAAACCCGCAAAACAGTTTTTGTCGGACATACCAGCATCCTTACCCCCAACGGGCCCCTTCCGATCCAAAACGTCATTGCCGCCAAGGAATTACAGCAGGCGATAAAAAAGTTCCCCGAGGCGATGCAGGCAGCCATGGAACAGTTGATGGAAGAAGTCAAAAAATACCAGGAACAGGAACAATCCCAAATTCAGAAACCCGACTCTCGCATCATCGTCCCCTGAAGGATCGATTCAATTATTTCAAAGGTACTAAAATGGGACTACTAAGTATATTTTCAGTAAAAGCCCCCGAAAACTATGAGCAAAAAGGGGATGCGCTCTTTGAAGCCAACGCCTATGGAAAGGCTGTTGTGGAATATCAACGCGCCCTGGACCGGCTGGGAAAGACGTCGCCCTCGGATGACGGTTACCGGCAAAATCTTCAGGATAAAATTCGCACCAGCAAAGAGAGCCTGGCGTTTGAGCATCAACAAACAGCCGAAAACCTGATGGAAGCCGGCCATGATTACGATGCCCGTCAGTACATCGAATTGGCGCTGGAACTAACAGAAGATCCGGAATTAAAAAATGTCCTTGAACAACAACTGGAAACCGGGGAAGTACCTGAGACCCAAGACATTGTAAATGACATTGCGGAAGTTGAAATTCAGGAGCAGGAACCCGATTACGAAGATGAGCAAGTTGAAGATTCGCCCGACGGTGACGCGGATGACGAACATTTCGCTGCGTTGGTTGGCACCTTGCCCGATGATGTCCGAGACACCTATCTGGGTTATGGAGAGGACTTTAAAACCGGCTACCTGGCCCTGAACCGGGGAGATTTCGAAACAGCGGCAGAGCATTTGGCTGTCGCCATGGAAGCGCATCCCGATCCGGCAGGTTATATCTCCTTAGAGCTGGCCACCGCCTGCCTGAATCTTGGCAAACATGATGAAGCTCGTCGGCTGCTGGAAGCGTTTCTGGAACACCATCCGGATGCCCTGCCGGCTTATCAGCTGCTGTGCGAAGTTTACTGGGAAACCAAAGCCTTTGATCGTGCCGAAGAACTGCTGGCGTCTTTGCCGCCGGACCTTGAGGAATCCGTCGCCGGTTATTTACTGCGTGGTGAAACCCTGTTTCAAGCGGAGAAATACGCGGATGCGAAATCATTTTACCGTGGATTTTTTAAAACCTATGAATGGAATGAGTCCATCGCCCGAGGCCTGGCCAAAACCCATGAAGCTTTAGGCGAAATGGCCAACGCCCGTAACATATATAGTGAGATCATGGCTCAGTGCAGCAGCTGTCACGCTCGGATCGACCCTCACATAAAGCAAAAATTTGCCGATCTCAGTTTTGCCTCCGGCCTGAATACCACCACCGTTCTGGAGCTCTACCTTTCCCTGGCCAGTGAAATTCCGCAGAATGCAGTCGAATACTATCAAAAAATCAGCAGAATTTATTCGGCTCAGGGTAACCTAGAAGAAGCCCGTCGGTTCCAGCAGATATCCGAAAAATACGAAAATAAAGATGCCCTTTAACCCTGATTTCACCCTCCCGACAACTGAATCGGCCCGGTCATTGTGGTTTGTTTTTCATGAAGGCCGGCTGTTGATAAAGGCCGGCGAGCCGGGTCAACTTATTCCCTGCAACCGGGATTTAGCGAAATTCGATATCGCCCCTATCCACAAACAGTATCTGGGCTCATTGGATGGCCTTCCATGTTATGCCGCCGAGTTATTGCACGATCGCAATCTTCCCGATGGTTTTGAATTTGAAGGTTTGCGGCGGCTTTTCGGCCGGTTGGAAGAAGAACTGATCTGGGTGGCGGGCCGCGCAAATCAGTTGGTAGATTGGAACCAGAACCATCAATTTTGTGGGAAATGCGGCCATGCCACCGAATACAAGCAAAGTGAACGCGCCAAGATATGTCCGACCTGCAGTCTGATTAATTATCCGCGTGTCTCGCCGGCCATCATCGTGGCTGTGATTAAAGACAATCAAATCCTGCTGGGTAGCAACCGTCGCTTTAGAAACGGCTTTTACAGTGTACTTGCCGGGTTTGCAGAACCGGGCGAAAACCTTGAAGAATGCGTTGCCAGGGAGGTCTACGAGGAAGTCGGTATTGCTGTAGAGAACATCCGCTATTTCGGCAGTCAGCCCTGGCCTTTTCCTAATTCTCTGATGGTTGGATTTACAGCGGATTATGCCGGCGGCCGAATTAACGTCGACAAATCCGAAATTATTGACGCGGCATGGTATTCAGCCCGAAATCTTCCCCCCATTCCCCCTAAAATCAGTATCGCCAGGCAGTTGATTGACTGGTTTGCTGAAAACTATTAGATGTTGCACTCGTAAAAAGGGGTCACCGAGGGGCAGTGACACACTGATAATATAATATTGCTTTTTTAGGTGTCAGGTGTCAGCCCGCCCTGGTGCGATATGACGGATTCTCACAGTTCGCTGCAAGAGATCCCAATATTTTCCTATCTTCCAGATTCATACAAGGTTAGGTCTGGGCCAGGGTTGTCATGAAGGCGAGTCGCTAAGGCCTAAAACCTGAACACTGACATCTGACACCTTTTATTGCCATTACACCGGCTGCAAAACTTGCAGTCTGACGTTCTGTACATAATCTTTTGCCGCTTCGCGATAGGTGGCCATATGGGGAGTTTTCAGGTGGGCATGGAGAGCATCCAGACTCACCCAGGCTTCAACCAGGGTGACGGTATTTTGCCGAATTTTACCTTGAACAGGCAAACCGGAATCAACATCAACCATTGGTTCATAGGCCAGACACCCTTTTTCAGCTTTTACCCTCGGAACATTTTCGTGTAAAACAGCCAGATATTCGTTCAGACAATCCGGCCGTAACTCAATTGCAGCAATCACCTGAATCATGTGCGTTCCCCCTTTGGATGTAGGTTTTCGATATAGCGGCTAAAAAGCGCAAAAACCTCAAAATTCAAATTGCAGGATCTG
>Ga0316192_10004204_pt1 | contig 10455 bp, 8 predicted proteins | sample MerIslwburrow_MG_FD_204931 | JGI IMG/M metagenome (GOLD analysis project Ga0316192, IMG submission 204931) | Coastal sediment microbial communities from Maine, United States - Merrow Island worm burrow | ecosystem: Environmental > Aquatic > Marine > Coastal > Sediment | place: USA: Maine...
TGTAGAACCGGTCGCGGGGGGCGGTATCTATCTCGGGATACTGGTCGATGATTTCAGACGCCGAATTAAGTGATGCGATACGGGTCAACATCTTGTGCACTGTTTCACCGAGGAAGGGATCGTGATTCAAGCGATCGCCAAGTATCTGGGCAGTGTTCGTCGCCTGGTGTTCGGAGCGCGATAAGGCCAGAATGCCGCGCGCCCATCCCGGGAAGCGACCGATTAGTTCGCCAATGCGCTTATCTTCAACCCCGAGGGCCAGCATTTCCGGGCTCAACGAGATTTCCTCGAGCGTTTCCAGCAGGCGACGATCAGCGGCGCCATCAAGTTGATCGAGCGGAAGATCGAGCGCATCGGCCAGCTTACGCAGCAGGGTGCCACCAATGTCCCGCTTGTTATGCTCGATCAGATTGAGATATGACGCCGAGATTTCGATCTGGCGCGCCAGATCAGCCTGGGTAATACCGATTTCGCGACGGCGTTCGCGGATTCTCGGGCCTAGAATATTGCGTTTCATGCTTGCTCTCGACGCACCAGACGAGTTGAGCCTAGTCAATTATTAACAAATTAACATTTCAACTGCTTGCTAAATTTACAAAAGTATTCTTATTTATCACATACTTATTGAATTATTACCTCCAGTCAATGATTCTTGCCCTGCTTAAGTGCATTCAATACGGCTCAAACCGTTATTTGCGACTCGGTAGCCGTACCTAAAATAACTCGGAGGACTCGTAACTAATGAGTAAAATTGATAACTCAAGGCGCAAATTTCTCAAGACCAGCGCACTAGTCGGTGTCGGCGTTTCAGCGCCACTGATTTTTACCAACGCCCATGCGGCATACCGCAACGAGCCGAAGGGTTCTACAGTCACCTTTGGTTTCAACGTACCACAGACCGGTGCCTATGCGGACGAAGGTGCGGATGAACTGCGTGCCTACGAGCTCGCAGTCCAGCATATTAACGGCGAAGGCGACGGCGGCATGTTGAATTCGTTCTCGTCAAAAGCGCTAAAAGGCAACGGAATCAACGGCAAGAAGGTCGTCTACGTCACCGGTGACACTCAAACCAAATCAGACGCGGCGCGGGCCTCGGCCAAGCGCATGATCGAAAAAGATGGCGCGATCATGATTACCGGCGGTTCTTCGTCCGGTGTCGCAATCGCAGTTCAGGGCCTGTGCCAGGAAGCCGGCGTTATCTTCATGGCAGGCCTGACCCACTCCAATGACACCACCGGCAAAGATAAGCGCGCCAACGGTTTTCGTCACTTCTTCAACACTGAAATGTCCGGTGCTGCACTGGCGCCGGTGCTCAAGAACGCATACGGCACCGATCGCAACGCTTATCACCTGACCGCCGACTACACATGGGGCTGGTCGCAGGAAGGCTCGATCAAGAAGTACACCGAGGCCATAGGCTGGAAGACGGTTGCTGCAGTGCGTACCCCGCTCGGCGCGGGTGACTTTTCCCAGTACATCACGCCAGTGCTGAACTCGGGCGCAGACGTACTCGTGCTGAACCACTACGGTAAGGATATGGTTAACTCGCTGACCCAGGCAGTCCAGTTCGGCCTGCGCGACAAAATGGTTAACGGCAAGAAATTCGAGATCGTGGTACCGCTTTACTCGCGCCTGATGGCACAGGGTGCGGGCGCCAACGTCAAGGGCATTTTCGGTTCAACCAACTGGCACTGGTCACTGCAGGACGAAGGCTCACAGGCATTCGTCAAATCCTTCGGCCAGGCTTACGGCTTCCCGCCGAGCCAGGCTGCCCACACTACCTACTGCCAGGCACTGCTGTACGCTGATGCCTGCCAACGTGCCGGCACCTTCATGCCGAGCGAAGTAGGCAAGGCGCTGGAAGGCTTCAAGTTTGACGGTCTCGGCAACGGTCCGACAGAATACCGCGCCGCCGATCACCAGTGCTTCAAGGATGTCCTCGTGGTACAGGGTAAAGAGAACCCCACATCCAAGTTCGACGTACTCGAAGTGGTTGAAGTCACCCCGCGTTCCCAGGTCGAATACCCGGCCAGCATGCTGGGTGGCAACCTCGGCCCGTACAACAACGGCTAGTACCACAGCAAAACAGAAAGTTTCTTCAAGCTATCTGTGAAACTGCTGACTCAGGGAATTTAGCGGCACAAGGACGTGCCACATTATTTTAAACCCCTGCAAACCATGCCGGGGTTCGCCGCGGTAGCTTTACCGCTGCAATAATCGAAACGATAAACGGGACTAACCAAGTGGACGCTTTTCTATTGCAAGTATTAAACGGCCTGGACAAGGGCGGCGCATATGCTTTGATCGCGCTGGGCCTGACACTCGTATTCGGCACTCTTGGAGTCGTCAACTTTGCTCATGGCGCACTGTTCATGCTTGGCGCCTTCTGTGCGGTGACGCTGCAATCTCTGCTAACGCTGGAGAGGGTCACTCTGGACCCTGAAAAACTCACGGCCTGGGGCACTCCGATGGAGATCCGCACTCCCTACATTGTTGAATGGTTTGGGGATTTCGGCCTGACATTAATCGATTGGTCGGTACCCCTGGCCATCCTGCTCGCGGTCCCGGTCATGCTGTTGCTCGGTGTAATCATGGAACGCGGACTCATTCGCCATTTCTATAAGCGGCTCCACGCCGACCAGATTCTGGTCACCTTCGGTCTCGCCATCGTGCTACAGGAAATCGTCAAGGCGCAGTTCGGGGCCAATCCAATTCCGCAACCGGCACCCGCGATTTTCGCCGGCTCGGCCGACATCGGTCTGATGCTGGGCTTTGCGGAAAATGCCGTGGTCTACCCCTGGTGGCGTATCATTTACCTGCTGTTTGCCGGCGCAGTGATCGCCTCCGTGTTCGCCTTTCTGCAATTCACCACCTTCGGCATGGTGGTGCGTGCCGGCATGGCTGATCGGGAAACGGTTGGACTGCTAGGCATCGACATCGACCGTCGCTTTACTATCGTCTTCGGTATCGCGGCCGTGGTCGCCGGGGTCGCAGGTGTTATGTACACGCCGATCCTGTCGCCTGATTACCATATGGGCATGGACTTTCTGGTGCTCAGTTTCGTCGTCGTAGTAGTCGGCGGCATGGGTAGTCTTGGCGGCGCGGTAGCGGCCGGGTTCCTGCTTGGAATACTGCAATCCTTTGCCTCGATGAACGAGGTGAAATCGCTGTTGCCGGGCATCGACCAGATTGTCATCTATCTGATCGCGGTCATCGTGCTGCTGGTCAGGCCACGCGGCCTGTTCGGGCGCAAAGGCGTAATGGAGAGCTAGACGATGATCAAATTCAATGTAAAGAACAAGGACCACATGCTGCTGATCGGTTTCGTCATAGCGGTCGCTCTGGCACCAATGATTTTCGCGCCAATCGGCGCTGGTTACCCCGATCTGTTACAGAAGTTTGCAATTTTTGGTATTTTCGCAATTGGCTTCAATATTCTGTTCGGTCTGACTGGCTACCTGTCATTCGGTCATGCGGCATTCCTCGGCGTCGGTTCGTATACGGCTGTGTGGACATTCAAGTTGCTAACCATGAATATTATCCCGGCATTGATTCTGTCCACCCTGTTCGCCGGTGTGTTCGCACTTTTGATCGGCTTCATCGTCCTGCGCCGTTCCGGTATTTACTTCTCGATACTGACGCTGGCGTTCGCACAAATGTCCTATAACCTGGCTTACTCGGTACTGACACCGATCACCAATGGTGAAACCGGTTTGCAGCTGACGCAGGGAGACGCGCGCGTACTAGACGGCCTGTTCGGCGTCACCCGCGGTGAAGCTTTACCATCAACTTCGCTGTTCGGTATGTCGATGTCCGGCTGGAGCGGGTATTACTTTTGTGGCGTGATACTGATTATCGCTTTCTATATTTCAATTCGAATTTTCCGCTCACCCTTCGGCATGATGCTGCGCGCGGTCAAGTCCAATCAGAATCGTATGTCCTACACCGGACTCAACACCCGGCCCTATACCCTGGCCGCGTTCGTTATCTCCGGCATGTTTGCAGGTCTTGCCGGTGGTCTGATGGCGATCACCGACCCGCTCGCGGGCGCGGAACGTATGCAATGGACGGCGAGCGGCGAAGTGGTGTTGATGACCATTCTCGGCGGTACCGGCACTCTGCTTGGCCCTGTCATAGGTGCCGGCGTCATCAAGTATTTCGAAAATATTTTCTCCTCGTTCAACGAGGGCATTCTGATGGAGGCGTTTTCTTTTCTGCCTGAAATGCTGCAGCACGCGTTGGTGTCTTTCACCGGACTGTTCGTCGGTGAAGGCTGGCATCTGACGCTTGGCGCATTGTTCATGGTCATAGTAATATTTCTCCCAGGTGGCCTGATGGAAGGCATCGCCCGAATCGGCAATGTAATCAGACGCTGGCGCAAGCCGAAACCCGCGGCGACCACCGAGGCCGATGCGGCCGTATCCGAGTAGAATCCCATGTCAATTCTTTCCGTTAAAAACGTAAACAAGCAATTCGGTGGCCTCAAGGCCCTGAACGAAGTCAATCTAGAGATCGAAGCCGGCACCGTGCACGCGATCATCGGACCTAACGGCGCGGGTAAGTCGACCCTGTTGAACTGTTTCGTCGGCCGCCTCGATCCCGATACTGGCAGCGTTGATTTCGATGGTGTGTCACTGCTTGGCATGAAACCGCATGAGATCAACCAGGTCGGTGTCAGCCGGGTGTTCCAGACGCCCGAGATATTCGGCGACCTGACCCTGGTCGAAAATGTCATGATCCCGGCATTCGCAAGCCGCGATGGCGCGTTTCGAATTAATGGCTGGAGGCAGGTCGCTGATGAGGCCAGCGTTCACGACAATGCCATGCACTTGCTCGAAGACGTCGGCCTGGCCGCAAACGCTAATACGGTATCGAATCAGTTATCACGCGGCGACAAGCGACGTCTCGAACTGGCCATGTGCCTGGTGCAGCAACCCAAGTTGTTACTGTTGGACGAACCGACCGCGGGTATGGCCCGCGCGGATACCAACAATACCATTGACCTGCTCAAGAAAATCGCTGAGCGTGGTATTACTATGGTCATCATCGAGCACGACATGCACGTGGTGTTTTCGCTGGCAGAAAAGATTTCAGTACTGGCGCAGGGAACGGTTATCGCCGAAGGCCTGCCCAACGAGATCAAGGGTCACCCGAAAGTTCAGGAAGCCTACCTGGGAGGAGCACACCTGTGAACGAAAGCAATCAATCCGGCGAAAGTGCGCCGTCAACCCTGATAGGCGATTCGGCTTTTACCGGCAAGGTCGCGCCCGGCGTCGATGCGGTCAGGGCGCAAGGTGGCCAGCGCGCCTATTTCTCGGTCTGGGACCTGCATGCCTACTACGGGGAAAGTTACATTGTGCAAGGCGTCAGCTTCGATATTCGCGAAGGCGAAATTGTCGCCTTGCTTGGACGTAACGGTGCGGGAAAAACTTCGACATTACGCGCCCTCGCACGGGTGGATTCACCTGAGCTGAGACACGGGGAAATCTGGCTCGATCACAAACCCCTGCATGAAATGAGCGCATACCAGGCTGCACAAAACGGACTCGGACTGGTTCCCGAGGACCGCCGCATCATCCAGGGTCTGAGCGTCGAGGAAAACCTGCAACTGGCACAGATCGCCCCACCCAAAGGCTGGTCCATTGAACGGGTCTATGAACTCTTCCCCCGACTCGGAGAACGCCGTAATCAGGAGGGTGTGACCCTGTCCGGTGGCGAACAGCAAATGCTTGCACTTGCCCGCGCGCTGGTGCGTGATATGAAACTACTCCTGCTCGACGAGCCTTACGAAGGACTGGCACCGGTTATCGTGAGGGAAATCGAGAAAACCCTGGAACAGATTAAGGCACTCGGCATGACCACTATCATCGTCGAGCAAAACGCCGTCGCTGCACTGCACCTCGCTGATCGGGCGCTGATTCTCGACATGGGCAAAATCGTGTTCGACGGCACCGCGCAGGAAGTACTCGAGAACGAGGACCTCAGGCACGAGTACCTTGCTATTTGACCCTGTCAGATCAAATATTTACGCCAATGCAGCCTCCCTCATAGCCATTAACCGGGATCAGGACAAATCAAAAACCGGCGCCTCGCTTTCGGTTTCGCCTTTGAATTCGATTACATCGGCTTCAGTAATGTTATCCATAACTTGAGTCGTGTTTACATAAAATCGGGAAAGCAGACGTTCAGATTGTATTTATCAGCGGCAACAACCTACCCTACTCGTACCCTGATATCGTGAAACCATAGCGTCAATTTTTGACAAGCGGGAATCCTACAACAGAGCATTATAACCAGATCCCCGCCTTCGTTGGGATGGCATTGGAACGTTGAGGAAGATAACGATGGCACCATGAAAACGAATTGCGCTGACAGTTTGTTTAGTTCAATTCTCCACAATACCAATTAATTAAACAGCCAACTTATTAACCTGGCACTACGTCCAATGTCGTGAATGGAAAAAATTGAGCAAAAGCAACAGCGCAATCCCGGCAAAAGCTGCACCCACGTAGAAGGTCGTTGATGCGCCTAACATTTGCCACAATATCCCAGCGACCAGGCTTGCAAAAAGTAGCGCGATTCCATTAATAAGATTGAAAATGCCGAATGCCGTGCCGCGCAAATGACCAGGCGCACAGTCAGCTACCAGGGCTGACAATACCCCTTGAGTGAGTCCGAGATGAACGCCCCAGATCGCCACCCCGACCATTGCGAGAGGATAAGCAGTAGCGTTGGCTAACAGCAATTCGGCGAGGATCAGCGTGGCTAACCCAAGCGCCAGCAAGTAGCGCCGCGCGATACGGTCGGCCAGCAGTCCGACTGGATAGGAGGACAGTGAAAAGACAACACTCATCAGCACGAGTACGAACGGTGACAGGCCAATCGGCAGACCCAGATCCATCGCGCGCAGGGCGAGAAATGCCACGCTGAAACGTGCCAATGCGAACAATGCACCGATGGTTGTAATAAACCAGAAACTGCTTCCCATTTGCGCTAAATCAGTCATTCGCAAAGAGAAGCCAGGCTTTTGGACTTTGTCTTTGCCAGCCGGAATCGCGTCGGGTTCATGGACCCCGAAAATAAGAAACGCCATACATAACACGGCAGGGATCAAGGCAAACCATAGTACCAGGCTTATATTGTCTGACAGCAAAGCCATCAAGGCGATCGCCAGCAACGGGCCAATGAATGCGCCTGCTGCATCCAGCGACTGGCGCAAGCCATACGCTTCGCCCCGAATTTCAGGAGGGGTAATGTCCGCAATCAGTGCGTCGCGTGGTGCCCCCCTGATGCCCTTGCCGATCCTGTCGATAAAGCGGGCCATAAACAGGACTTCTGCCGATTGCGCCAGAGGAAACAGCGGTTTTGTTATCGTTGCCAGACCATACCCAACGACGGCAAGCATCTTGCGTTTACCGAGCCAGTCGCTCAATGCGCCTGAAAATATCTTGGTAATGGAAGCGGTTGCCTCGGCCACGCCTTCGATAAAACCGACAGTCGCCATGCCTACGCCAAGCGATACAAACAGAGCCGGCAAGAGACTGTGTACCAGTTCTGATGATGCATCCATGAGTAGACTGACGAACCCAAGCGCCCAGATACCGGTCGGTATTTTCACTTCGCTTTTGGTAAAGAACATTTTTCACTTACTCTGTGTTTCAGTGAATGCTTCAAAGCATATGTAGTAATTGCTACATAAACAGAATTTAGTGTAGTATACGCGACATAATGAGTCAATAGAGGTTAAATTGCGATGGAAGTATTTGCTACCTTCGAAGATCGGTTGAATACTTACCTGGGCCAGATAAGTCCGGCCGAACAGCGTGTGGCCCGATATTTCCAGGAGAACTGTGAAGAGGTTCTTATAGCCTCTGCCTCCGCACTCGCGAAACAGACTGGCACCAGTGATGCGACCGTGGTGCGTACCGCCAAATCTCTCGGCTTTACCGGTATGGATGAGTTGCGGCGCACACTTGCGATTGAACTTAGAGAGAATATTTCACCTGCCAGTCGACTGGTTCGAACGCTCAGTGAAGTGAGCGATGACCCGGTGTCTGCCCTCAATGTGACTTTAGATATTCATCAGAAGTCACTAGAAGACCTTCGCCGTAACATTACGCCGAGTCACTTCCGCAGCGCGGTTCGGTCGATTGTCGATGCGCGGCGGGTATTTATCTTCGGTATCGGGCCGTCGAGCGCAATGGCGGAGTATTTCTCGATCCAGCTGAGTCGTTTTGGCATCGATGCGCTGAGCCTGAGGCAAACCGGACTGCTACTAGCTGATGGCGTGCAAAAGTTTAGAGAGGGTGATCTACTGGTAATCTTTGCTTATGGACGGGTGTACCGGGAGTTGACGGTGCTGTTGAATCAGGCAGACCGGTGCAGCATGAGCAAAATGCTCTTTTCCGATACGCTGGGTCCAAAATTGCACAACCGCGTCGACCTGGTCCTCCCCGTTGCGCGGGGGCGTGCAGATATGTTGAGCATGCATACCGCCACCCTGGCGCTTCTTGAAGGGCTCCTGGTCGGCCTGGCCACTGAACACCCGAAAAAAATCATCGCCAATCTTGAATCGCTCAATAAATTACGCACCGAACTGGCAGGAAAAACCATGAATCTCCCCGCGTTGTAGGTGTACATTGACCAGTTGAGATGGTGGTCGTATACAGACTCTTGCTTATCAAATTTACACGCCCGTTCCTGGCCGTTGGCCGAGGATTGCCTCCTGGGGTGCGCGCACACGCGTCCGTTATTGAGAAAGCAGACGTATAAAATATTTAGTTTAGCCGCTGGGAACGACACAATCGTTAGCGCCAAATAATAGAGGTCCTTATTGCGATTTATTTATAAGGTTCTAATTTCCTTGGAAAACTCAAATTACCTCGTGAAAATCAGGATTTAATAAATCCTGTATCAAGCTCAATTTGTTGTCTATTTAAATCCTTCATTCTTGGTCAATCGAATCAAGGCCGCGTCCGAGAATTTTTTTCCCTGGCCCCGAACCCATAAATCTCGAGTCCATGTCGATAGGTGACAAATCCTGCACAACCTCTTTACCCCTATCTTTTTGCAGGCACGATATTATCCACTTTATTATGCGAATAAACGTGCCCCCAATAATCATGACAAGTTGAATAACTACCGTCAAAAGTAATCCCGCCGTCAAGGCGACCATTGCCAGGTTCAAATTAGAGATATAACTGACAATAACTGGCGGCATATTTTCGAAATACGAGTTTGACAAATAAAGGGCAAACTCGGCGACATACGAGACGATACCCGTCTCGGAGACAATTGTAGGCGCAATAAAATAGATAACCAAAAAAGCCAGTATCCCGATAGATATTGGAACTACGAGCAACCTGAACATGACGGATATTTTTCCTGATTAAGTTTTAGAAACCGCTTTTTGGTGTTCCCGAACTGATTAACATTCCAGGGGTGAATTGACTCATAAATATTTCCTCCTTCCCTGGTTAAGGAGTTCTGATTACTAGTAGTTACCAGCCAATGAAAATAAAACAAGGTAAATTTTATACATCATCCCGGTTAATTTGCTCCGAATAACCGGTTGCCTCAGTATTTTTAAAGCGATTCGAACACGAGCAGATTACTGAACGGTCGCTCATTTAATACAGAGTTATTGTCATGCCCCCGCATTACGGTTGCTATTCCAGGTTGTCTTCCGTATGGATCATGCTCCTTTTAGTAAAGTTGGGGTCAGGTCTAACATTCCAACATAAACCATTGCCAGAATCTTCCGATGCAAGTGTTAGCGTCCGAAAGTGGCTGCGGTTTCGAGAAGCCCAGCAAGTTCATCTGAGCGTCAGCTTCAAGCCCTGAGGTATTCAGTCAAGCTGATTCAGTCATTTTTTGCCTCGTGACTAAGGGCGATCCGCGTCGCTCTAGTGCTTTCAAGTATCGGGATTCATCGTAGGCAACACCCGTCTGCCAACAACGGTAAAGAATACGTATCCATTTGAACACCAACGACCTGATCGCAGCCTGGTAAGTAGCTCCCTTGTCTCGTTGTTGTCGATAGTAGATGCCCGCCCAGTACGATTTGTTGATCGTTTGTGCCGCCCATTCGACAAAGGTCTGGCGCATAAAGGTCGGGCACTGTAATCGCCAATGCACCCAGTGCTTCTGCCCACTGCGTTCGGTTACCGGTGCAATACCGGATAACTTCTGGACATCCCCAGCACTGGAAAAGCGCTCTCGCTGCTCACCGAATGCAACCATCAACCGGGGTGTGAGGGACGGACCTGCTCCCGGCAGTGGCTCGAACAACACATAATCGGGATGCTGAGACGCCAGCTTCTCGATTTCATCATCGAACTGGCCGATGGCCTTGAACATTAACTCCAACTGCTCAACCAGAACCAGGACCTGCATCCGATAAGGCATGATCACCGCTTTATCCAGGGTGAGTGGACTTGCCGCTTTGATCGCCCG
>Ga0316192_10004207_pt1 | contig 10453 bp, 22 predicted proteins | sample MerIslwburrow_MG_FD_204931 | JGI IMG/M metagenome (GOLD analysis project Ga0316192, IMG submission 204931) | Coastal sediment microbial communities from Maine, United States - Merrow Island worm burrow | ecosystem: Environmental > Aquatic > Marine > Coastal > Sediment | place: USA: Maine...
GCTACGCGCTGTTCGTTGGCGACCGAATCGCGGCGTTCACGTCCGTGCTGCACTTCCCGCACAAGAAGGTCAAGAACCTCAAGTCGATGTCCCGCACCGTCACGCTCCCGGATTGGCAGGGACTCGGGCTCGCGTTCGTGCTGAACGACACGCTGGGCGCTTGTTACCGAACGCTCGGCTACCGATACCGCAACTATCCCGCTCACCCGTCGTTCATCCGGTCGAACCAAAACAGCCCGAAGTGGCGGCTCATGAAACGGCCGGGGCAGTTCGCGACCGCATCGGGGCCGCTGCACCTCGGCGGTCGGCCGTGCGCCGTGTTTGAATACGTCGGCGAGCCGTGGCCGGACCGCGCCGAGGCGGCGGCGCTCATCACGCTCCCGACACGCGCGGCCGCGTGACGCGGGACGCGCACAGGACGTGCGCGGGGCCGATCTTATCTTGTTTAATCCCAACAAGTTACCCGCTCCAGAAACGACGTTGCAACTCGTTGTGTCTAAACACGTTACAGGAACGACGCCGTGGTTTGCGTCAGGATCAATTATTGTGGGGGTAGGACGACGCGTTGGGCGCACAGGTGGGAGATCGTTCAGCAGGCGACGAGCAGCGTACGACCTGCCGTGTCCTTGTGGCGATCGTTCCTGACACCGTAGGGTCGCGTAGGACGCGAGCAGCTCGACGTGGTCGTCACGACGCCCCGACCGACACGCGGACGTCGCGCTGACGGGAACGAGCCGTCTCGGGTGCGCCATGCCATACCACACCCGATTGCGCGACGCCCGCTTGGCGCCGGTCATATCACGAACACGCTACGCCGCGATCGGCACAGCAATCAGCTTCGGTTCCTTGATCACCTCCCCGGCCAACGCTTCGAGCGTCGCGGCCGTGTCGGCCGACTCCTCATCCTGCGCCACACGCGCAACCGCCTGAGCGAATCCCCATGCGGTGCGGTCGTAGTCGCCGACGAAGTGCATCAGCAGCTGATCCTTCTTGCTTTCGGGGAACACGTCCTGCGTCTTCACGAAGTGTTCGACCGCTGAACTCGGGTCCCTGATCACCGTCCCCTGAGCGTCGCGCGCCTTCTCGACCATCGCGGCCCATTTGTCCGGTGTGAACGCCGCCTGGACCGACTCGCACGCCTTCGCCATGATGGTTCGCGCTTCGAGCGTCTGCGTCTCGCGACTGAACAACCCGACGTCGAGCTTGCCGCCGAGGTGAATCTCGCCCGCCACATCCTCGATGGTGCAGGTGTTGATGCACGCGCGCAGCATGATGCCGAGCTTTACGCTGAACCCGCCGTGCCCGGTTTCGCTGTTGCTGACCGTGATGACGGGAAAGATGCTGTTCGGTTCGCCGGGCAGATCGGCCGGGTTGATCCCCAACCGCCTGATCAGCGCATCGGCCCCGATGAACTGGTGCGGGCTGTTCTCGACCGCTTCCTGTTCCAACGCTTCCATCATGTCGAAGTTCACCAGCTTCAGCCGCATCCGCGTGTCGGACAGATTCGCTTCGAGCGGCACCGCCCCTTCCCGCTTCGCCGCTTCGAGCGACGCGAAAGCGATGTCGAGCGAATCCAACACCTTGTAACTGTTGGACAGGAACGCCCGCACCTCACCGTCGAGGCATCGCACGAGGTTCCGCTTGCCCGTGTCGTGCATCAACCGCGTGAGGATGGTGGACGTGTGCCCCGTGTGCTGGTCGGCCATCTTGCGCAGCCACTGACCCGGGATGGCGGGATCGACCCGCGCCCCGAACTGCGGCAACGCGTGATGTCCGATGCGATGCAGCTTCGTCAGCCATTCCGTCGTGGCCGTGCCCGGCACGGCACCGAGTTTCAAACAGCGATCCTCGTCGCCGTCGAACTCGCCATCGAACCCGATGACCTGCAACTGCCGCATGTCGGACACGAAGTCGATCTTGGACAGCCGCTGCCGCTCGAGCTCAACAACCATCTGCTTCAGGTTGCCGCGCCCGTTCCATTTCTGAGTGATCTGCACCATGCTACTCACTCCCTTCGAGGAGCGTCGCCGCTTCGTCACCCGGCACGTCAAGCATGAGGTGACGCACAGCGCTCTGCACGCCGTCGCGGTCGCTCACCTCGTCGCGCCACGCGGACGCGTCGTCGGCGTGGTCGAAGTAGCGCGGTGCAACCTTGAGGTCGCTGCCGTACAGCTTCACGTCCACGCGATACAACGTCTTGGTCGGCGGCACTTCCGGCAGCGCGCACGACACGCTGTTGTAACCGTCGGGCGCGATGACCGCTACCTTATCGCCGTCATCGTTGAACACGGAGATCACTTTCGCTTTCGAATCCACCCATGCTATTTCGAGCCGCGCGGCGTTGCCGAGCGTGATGATGGCGGGCTTGTCAGTCGTCTTTTCTGAAAACATGATTGTCCCTTTCGTTCGGTCTGTTTGGTTGAATCGGTTCGCCCACGAGCACAACGATCGGTTCGCCGTCCACGTAGTCGAACGCCACGAGTCGCGCGAGCGCATCCACGCCCGCATACTGGCCCTGCAACACCGCGACCAACGCCGCGCCGAGCGCCTTCTGTAGGTCGTCGGTGTTCATGGCTCTCATCGCCCCGCCGCCGCATCGGCAACGGCGGCCGTGAACCCGTCGAGCGAGAACTTGTACACCGGCCCCGCCTGTTCGCCGGCCTCGTTGAACAGTCGAAGCCGCAGCACCGCGCCGTCGCGGCACTGAGTCTCCCACAGCGCTCCGACTTCCATAACGCAGATGACATCGGTGCACCGCATGTTCCACGAACGCATCGGCTTGTCATCGAAGCGATAGTCGAACGCCAGCCCGTCGGTGAATCGCCACGCCGGTTTGTCGGACACGTATCCGGTGAACGCGACGTAAAAGTCCCCGATGTTGTCGCCGTCCGGCCACACGATGAGCGTCACCCGCGACCGCGTCGTGCTGCCTTCGGCGTCAACGAAAGCGTGCCACGATGACGTGCCTTCCATCTCGTCCGCTTCCTCATACGAGCGCCACACGCCCGTACTGAGCGGCTGCGCCGATGCACTCGCCCACACGGCGAGCGCCGCCAACAGCACGACCGTCGCAACGGCCGTTCGGTTCATCTTCATCATGTCTGTTTGTCCTTTCGTTTCAGTCGACCGTATTCCTTCATCACGTCGTCTTCTCGCTGTAGCGCCGTCATCACAACGTCTTTCATCGTGACTTCCTTTTCCAGCACCACCCCGCGTTTACGCGCCACGTTCCGCAGCGCTTGCTTCAACAATTTGCTGATGCGCAAGTGGAACGGCACGTCCCGTTTCTGTGTCATTACCCCACCCCCTTTCCTTGCGTTGCGACCAACACACCGACGCCGAACCCGATCAGCAGCCAGATCGCTGCTAACACGAACGTTCGCAAGTACACCTTCACTTCGACTCGCTTCGGCGATTCGTGCTCGCTCACGGTGTCGAACTTCGGCGACTGTGCGCTCATCGACGCGCCGAGCCGACCGGCGAACGCTCGAACGCTGTTCGACATCTCGGGCGTGCCGTCGGGCGTCACGTCAATCTGGGCGAGGCGTTCGATCTGCCTCACGACCGACCACCGTGGCGCGGCGTGCCCGCTCGCCCATGAATCGACCGACGTCGGGTGCTTGGCGAGCGCGTGCGCCAACGATTCGCGGTCGTACCCGTTCACGAACGCTTCCCGAAGCCCGCCGATCGCTGCGTTCGACCGCGCGAGCCAGTCGGCAACGAACCCGGGCGACCAACGCCGCGCTGCGGTCAACCTGTCCGAAACCCACTGCCTCGGGATCTGATCGCCAACGTAAATGTCGGTCCAATCTACGTTGTTCATCCCGAGCACGCGGCCGAGGTCATCGACCGAACACTGTTGAGCTTTTGCAATCGCGTCGATGGCGCGCGTGTTGTTCTCGACCTGCAATTTGTTCCGTACGTTATCAGCGTGAGTCGTCATGCTGTTTCCTCCTTGTCGTCATACCCCGACCACTGGACGGCCAGCTGTCGGTCGATCAATACGAATTCATGCGGCCGCGTTTCGTTCGGCAGCCACGCCTGTACCCGTTCGAACTCCTCCGCGTTGTGGATGAAGTGCGCGGCCTCGTACCGCGCGTTGTGATACACGACAACGAGCGCCAACCCGTTCGGTATCGCGTCATACGATGTCGGCATTTTGTTCATGCGACCGCCGCGCCCGGCGGCCGTTATCATGTCCGACGCTTTGCCGAAAGCGTTCGGCGTCTGCACGTAGTACCCCATCACTTGCCCAACCTGTCCATGAGCCGCGCGTCGTCTTCCCGCGCCGACGCGCAGTCGCTGCACGTATCATCATCCGGGTCGTTCGTGTTCACCGGCTCGCCGCAGCTGATGCACAACCAGAGCGCGATCAGATGTTCCTCGCAGTAGTCGGTGTTTTCGTGAACGAGCTCCGGGCACGGCTTGCCGGGATCGACGTGTTCCCGGCACCCGTTGGCCGACTGATTCAGCGCCGCCATGCGAGCGTGATAGCGGAACAGGTCGTCCTTCGAGAACACCGGCTCGATTCCGTTCCGTTTGCGATTCAGCAAATCCAACAGCGCGTTGGCGTCGTCTCGTATCTGTTTCCGTTCAGCCATGTTTGGCCTCCTTTTTCAATTCGCGCAGCTTGCCGATGCGGCCGACGCCGCGCCCGTCGTTGGTTTTCAGTTCGTCATCCACGATGGACAACTGCCGCTCAGCCGATTCCAGTTGGTCGCACAAACTCAACACGATCAGCGCGTGTTGTCGAACGACGGCGCGGTCCACGAATGGCAATTCCACTTTGCGGTTCATGCCAGTTCCTTTCGCTTCTCCAACAACGACAGGTGCAGCTGCAACCGCGTGACCGCGTGGGTCGCTTCGGCGAAATGCAGCCGCCCAACATCGGACAATTTATGCTCGTGCTTCCCGAACTCGATCAGCGAGAGCTGTACCCCGGCGATGGACGCTTCCAGCTTCGCCCACGCCACGAACACGTTCGTGGCGAGGATGCGCGGGCACCGGACCGGGTGACAGTGCGGTTCATCGCAGCCGGACAGCGCATCGTGCAGGCACGTCGACCCGAGCGCTTCGGTGGCGGCGTGGAATCGGTTCGCGTTGTGAAAACATTCGTGAGCGAACGTCTCGAATATGTGCAGTGACATCTCAACCTCCCGTTTGCGCTGCGAGGTGCAGCATGTAAAGTGATGCGCCGAGCACGACGGCAATGAACAGCGTGACGGCGACGTACACCCAAGCGGGCACGCGCGCGGCGTCTTTCACCACGAGCGCGCCGGTGCCGCCGCACGTGGTGCATCGTTCGTACACCGTGATATCGACATCACCGGCCACCGTCTGTTGTTCCGCAACCGCGCCCGAGCCGTCGCAGAAACAGCATTCGATTATCCGCTTCATTAGAAGTACCCCCCTTCCTTCAGTGATTTGAACCGATCCGTTCCCGTGATGACGTGATCCAACAACTCGATGCCGATCAGCTCGGCGCATTTGGCAAATCGTCTGGTGAACTCGATGTCTTCCCGCGACGGCGTCGGGTCGCCGGTCGGGTGATTGTGTAACAGTATGATCCCCGCCGCGCTGCACCCGATGGCGGGCTTCAACACCTCGCGCGGGTGAACAATCGAAGCGTTGAGCGTACCGATGCTGACGGTGTGCAGCTCGATCGGAACGTTCTTCGTGTCGAGGAACACGGCGCGGAACACTTCGCGGTCGGTGATGTCGTCGCACGACGCCGCAAGGCGCGCGACATCGGCCGGCGTCTTGAGCGGCTTGCGCCGGTCATAGTCGAGTTTCGATTCCCGTAGCGTGTACGCTTTCAGCGGCATGTTCACGCACCGCCCTTCGCACGCCTCGCGTGAACGAGGATGTCGAACATGAACGCATTGTCGTCCGTGTGAACCGGCGACGGCGTGGTGAGCAACACGCTTGGCCCGTCCGGCTCGTTGGGGTCGGCGAAGGTGAGCAGCACTTTGTTTGCGTGAATCTCAACGCCGACGCCGTCGTACCGTTCGAGCAGCGTTCCGTCGTCTGAGGTGAGCATCAATCTCATGGCATGGTCCTTTCGTTGGTTTCGTAACCGAAGGCGGGGCGGGTCGCGATGACCCGCCCCGCGCGTTGCGTTGCGTCGTTTCACACGTCGCAGCTACTCGGCGTCCTCCTCAGCGCCGAAGCCGAGGTCGCTGAGCATCGTGTTCGCGGCGTCGCGCAGCGATTCGATTTCGGCAGACGCGCCGAAGTATTTGCGACGCAGGCGTTTCTCGAATGCCTCGACCTTTTCGCGCACGATCGTTTCGCGGTCAGCGTGCGACAGCTTGGCGATGTCGGCGTCCTTCGGACCCGACCCTGCGCCGTTTTCGAGGCGTTCGATTTTGGTGAGCAGTCGTCCAAGCTGCTGCGAAGGCGTGAGCGGCTTGCGCTCGCGTTTCCCTTTGCCGTTGCCTTTGGCTTTCGCTTTGGCTTTCGAACTGCGGTTGTTGGTACGTGCTGACATGGTGGTACCCCTTTCGTGGGTATCGGTTTTTTGTCGGGCAGTTTAGCGGCGCCCGGCTCCCCGCGTTCTGACACTGTTGAACGTCGGCACGGTGCGGCGTTCCCGTTCGGCCTGAATCAGCGTCAGTTGGTGACGCAGCTTCGAAGCGTACAGGGCGCGGCCGGTCGTTGTGCGCGACACGGTGCGAAGCGTTTGCTTCGCTACCTTTTCTCGTTGTTTCAATTCGTCATCGGTCATGCCTGCGAGTTTCAGTTCCTCGTGTTTGACGTGAGCAGGTTTCAGCCACGGCACGTTCGTTGCGTTGCGTTCGATGTCGAGCAGCGCGGCGCGTGCGATGGCGCGGAGATCGCTGAACACGGACACGCCGTCGAGCATCGTTTCGGCGGGCGCGGTCGCTTCGGCGAGCACGGTGTCGTCATCGTTGTAAATCACGCAGCGCATGGTCACGACACCTCCTTTCGGATCGCGTTCTTCGTGGCCTGTAATTCGGCGCGCAGTTCGGCGAGCGCCGTTTGCAGCGATCGGGGCGGCGTGTCGGCAACGCGGCGCGTGTATCGACGGAGCGCCCGTTCAACGTCCTCGATGCAGCGCGCGATGGCGTCGAGGTCGGATTGCAGCTCGGTCAGCTTCGTGGTGTCGGATGGGATGCGCATGGTCAGATGCTCCTTTCAATTCGGTCGATCAGGTACACGTACACGAGCGTGACGGGCACGGCTTCGGGCCCCGAGGCGAAGCCGAGCAACACGGCGTTCGCAACGCCGACAATCCACAAGGTGCGTCGGGTGGCGATTCGATTCAGCAGGTTTGGCATGGTCGTTGTCCTTTCGTTTCGTCGGTACGGTTTACGAGGTCGGGTGTTCGTCAACGCGGCGAACGCGGATGGCGATGTCGTCGCCCCATTCGGCGCGTGCCGTCGCTTGCATGTCGTCGCGGTCGTCGGTGTAGTACATGCACAGTTCGGTGTGCGCGTCGTCGGTCGGCAAACGGTATTCGCCGTCGGCGTCGAGCGTGACGGTGATCGTTTTGCGGGTCGGCATTCAAATCACCTCCCGTGCGGACGAGTCGTTCAGTTCGAGGTACGCGGCGGTGATGCGGTGAATGCGGTCGTGCGCGTCGATCAGCGTCGTCATCGCGGCGTCGATGGCGGCGAGATCGGCGGCGAGAGCGGCGATGGTGTCGGGTGCGAGGCGGCGGCGCGCGGCGGCGGACGTTGTCAATTCGTCGAGGCAATCGGTGACGACATCGCGGTCGTCCTCGTCGGCGAGGTCGGCGAGCGTGAGGTCGAGCGATTCCATGGCGTCGATGACGGCGCGATGGTCGCGGCGGCGTTCGGCGGCGTTGCGGGTGTTGTTCGTTGGCATGTCGTGTCCTTTCGTGTGCGGGGGCGGCGCGTCGGCGCGTTGCGTGGCGTCGTGCCCTGCGTGATATGACCGTCATACATATACTAATGATGCCCATGTTGCCCGTCAACATCAATTTTGGATCAATTATCTCGTTGTAGGATATACAGTTCCGCGATCCAAAATAATGCAAAATGCGGACGTTGACACGCGGCCTGCACGATGTAAGGTGATATTGAGGATGACGTCAGGCCGACGTCCCGATCGCGATAACCAACGATGCCGTAGAACATGCGATAGGCTCGCGCCCGAGCCGTTGCGCAAAAGGAGGTGGGAACGACATGCAAACAACGACACGCGCGCCGCGGACGCGCGCCGAAATGCAGGCCGAGATCGAGCGGCTGACGCGAGCGATGCGGCGCACGGCGGCCGAATTGGACCGGCTGCGGGCCGCAACCGAAACGGCGACCGAGCGCACGCGGCGCTACATCGAGTCGCCGCAGATTCAATAAACCAAAACGGCCCACCGGGGTGACGAATCCCGGCGGGCCGCTTCGAACGAAAGGAGGTAGGTGTATGCCAACACCAACCACGAACACCATGAATCCGATCGCTCGGGCTGTCAACGCCAATTTGACGGCGATCGGCGATTCGAACGATCGACCAGCGTGGCTCGCGGCTCGGCGCAACATCATCGGCTCGTCCGAAGTCCCGGCCCTGCTGGGGCTTTCGCGTTTCAGCACCCCGGCGAAACTGCTCGCGGTCAAGCTCGGGCTCGTGAACGAAGACGCCAAGATCAGCGACGCCGCCCTGTGGGGGAACCGACTCGAACGGTTCATCTTGGACGACTTCAGGACCGAAACCGAACGGCACGTCGAACACAACACTGTAACGTTCCGCGCAAACGGGCTGGCGGTGCCGCTCGCATCGACGCCCGACGGATTCCAGGCGGGCGAGGGACTGAACGGCAGCGGCACATGTCAGGTGAAGGTGACGTGGCGCAGCGAGCGGTGGCGCGATGATGTGCCGGCCGACGTTTGGGCTCAGTGTCAGTACGAGATGTACACGGTCAATATGGATTGGTCGTCTGCCATGTACCTGCGACCGGGCGGTTCGGTGTATTGGAAAGACCTGCCGTACGATGACGGGTTCATAAATCAGACGATGCCGCTTGTTGAAACGTTTTGGGAATGCGTTCGCGGTTTCAAAACGCTGCCGCAGAGCATGATCGACGGCAAGCCGATGACCACGAAGGCGCTCGACCTGCTGTTCCCCGAAGCGCCCGAGTCGCGCATCGAACTCGACGGCGAGTGGCTCGACATGCGGTGGGAAATCGAATCGTTGAAGGAACAGATCGACAAGCTCACCACGCTGCGGAACGAATTGCGCAACAAGGTGCGGGCCAAGATGGCGACCGCAACCATCGGCGCGATGTCGGACGGCAGCGAGTTCACGTTGAAAACCACAACACGCGGCGACCGTCAGCTGCGGATACGGAAGGGAAAGAACAATGCCTAAGATGAAGACCGACCTCGAACGCAAACGTGAAATGGTCGGCGACCTACAGACCATGTTGGAGAAGTACAAGCCGCAGATCGAGGGCGTGTTGCCGTCGCACATCAAAATGGAACGGCTTGCGCGTGTCGCGCTCAATCAGGCCGCGATGGAGAACCCGAAACTGCTCGCGTGCACCAAGTCGTCGTTCATCGGTGCGTTGCTCGAAGCAGCAACGCTCGGACTCGAGCCCGGCGTAGCGGGCGAATGCTGGCTTGTGCCGTACAAAACGACGGCGACGTTCGTGCTTGGGTATCGTGGCGCGCTCAAGCTGCTACGACGCAGCGGCGAGCTGTCAACGGTGCTCGCGCGTATCGTGTACACCGAGGACGACTTCGAACTGACCGACATGCCGCCGTCGCTCACGCATACGCGGGCGCGCTACGAGGATGGCGGTTTCATGGACGAGAAGGAACGGGGCGACATCATCGGCGCATACGCTTACGTGCGGTTGCGCGATGGCAGCACACAGTTCGAGTTCATGACCGAGGCCGAGATCATGGCGATTGCGAAGCGGTCGCCCGCGTTCAAGGGTGGCCCGTGGGGCGGCGGCAACGGGCCGCACACGAACGAGATGCGGAAGAAAACGGTCATCAAGCGCATCTGCAAGGTGCTCCCGTGCAGCATCGAAGCCGAGCGCGGGTTGTCGCTCGACGAGCGCGCCGACCTCGGGTTGCCGCAACACCTCGAAGTGATGGAAGCCGGGGAGGACGAGATCGGTCGCATCGACAACGCCGACGCGACCACCGACGACGAGCCGGGCAAGGAATAGCGTTGGTGCGTGAGGGCGTGTCGCGGTTCACAGGACATGGTGGCGACGCGTCCTCCGCACGCAGCGCACGAAAGGAGGATCGAGTGACTATGACCTTTCCGGCGATGCCGCTGTACGTACAGGATTTGATTTCCGATCCGAAAGTGGAAACGATGTGCAACGAAGCGTTCGCAGCGTACGTGCGGCTGATTTGCTATTGTTGGATCGAAGGCAGCGTGCCGGATGACGACAGCGCGTTGTCGAAATTGACGAGGACAGGACGGCGTTGGGCACGGATATCGCGAGCGGTTAAGCCAT
>Ga0316192_10004209_pt1 | contig 10451 bp, 7 predicted proteins | sample MerIslwburrow_MG_FD_204931 | JGI IMG/M metagenome (GOLD analysis project Ga0316192, IMG submission 204931) | Coastal sediment microbial communities from Maine, United States - Merrow Island worm burrow | ecosystem: Environmental > Aquatic > Marine > Coastal > Sediment | place: USA: Maine...
CGTAAACACCTGCCGATCGTTGCTTTGAGACGCGCGGCGTAGACAAATCGTTTAGACAAAACTCGACATCGACAGCACCGGACGGCGTCGATTGTTTTCCTTGTACTCAGATGTCCGTCAGGTGGGCATCTTGAAGCATCTGCGCTGTGATGATGCCGACTGACACAGACATCGTCCAGTCATTTGCCAGGCAAGCATGGAAGCAAACTTTCGCTGGACCAGGACAGCATCCTGGCCTCGTCCGACACCGGCACCAGATCCTCCGGGTCTAACCAGCCTTCGGGTTCCTCAATCAAACGCCGGCTGGGTTTCTGTTGAGGGAGCTCACGCGTGGTGCCGGTAATCAGAAGATCATGAATGCACGCCAACACCTGGTCATTCTTGGGTAGGTCTCCGTGAGACTCCCGAACCCAGAATGTCGGAACACCGTCAAGAAGGCCCAGTTCATGGGAGACCCGGCCGTCCCCGTCGCGTGTTCTCTGGTATTTGAACTCGCCCGGGCTCTTGATCTGAATCCGATGAGGGGTCTTCTGGTCGTAACCCGCCACGTAGACCATGCGCTCGGGTTCAATAATCTTTTCCAAGCTTGTCTGAAAATCCCGGCCCTTGTCCAAGAGTGGCTGCAGAACAGGGTGTTTTCCCCAGGGCGACATCTTGAACAACTTGGCGTGGTCATCATCCAGGTTTACATTCGGGGAAGGCAACATCTGGTAGCTACCGGGGAAGGTGTTGGTGATCTGCAACAGTTGGTTCAGGGAATGTTTCGAGTCCGCCCCGGCAATCCACTTGACGATCCTTTCCTTGCCGGAAAGGATCAAGGGAACGGCATAGGCTCCCTTATTGGGCGTGCCCAACATGATCAAGCGCCCGCCCCGTTGCAGGCCGTCGGTGTCCATCATGCCCGTCCATATATCGGGAAAGCGCTGAATAAACCGTCGCGAGAGTAATCCCCCCATGGAATGGGCCACCAGGTGGACCGGTTCGCCGTGGCCCCAGGTGCTGATCTGGGCTGCCAGCCGCTCGGCGCTCTTATCGAGATCTATGCGCCAGTCAAAGGGGAAGGGCAGGACATGCCAATCCGCATCCAATTCCAGCAACATGGGCAGATAGGTATTGTGCAGACCGGCCAGTTGTATTCGCACCGCCGGATTCGCAGGTTGTCCTGCCAAGGTGAGCTTCAGATCGGCAATGCGCCCAGCAATGATCCGCAGAAAGTTGACCCAGACTCGGTCGGCGTCCCCTTGTGCGTCCACCGAATCCAGCAAGGCTCCCATGATACCGTTGATGACAATCACCCGGCCTCGTTTCCCGCGACGCCGTTTACGTGCCGTGCGCAGTAGCAGTTGAACGGTTGTGGTGCCGAGCTCCGCCTCGAGAAGGGTTTTCTCCTCATCGTCCAGGGCAAAGATCGCCTCCCTGGCGGCATCCATATTGCCTTCGGCTACAGCCTTCTGCAATAAGTTAAGATGCGGGTAATCAGGTAGTTTTGGCATGCTGTCCCTTCCTTGAGATGGCTCTTATTCTAAGAAAGCATAGTCGGTTCTTTTGGTATAGCCACTCTTGCACCGAAATTTGATCCACTCATGACTATGGCGCTAAACACCCGGCATACAAGATTCTGAAGGATGCGAAAGCGCCGGAGGGTTTAAAAGCGTTGGTAAATGATCGGGAGTTGGTGAATGCGCTGAGGATTTCGGAAAATGAGTGGAGATCGCTTGGTTCGATAAAGCTGCTGGCTGAGGTCAGTAAAGATGGGTATGTTCAGCTGTTGATTACTATTCGAGCTATTTCTTGATTCGATTGAAATTAGTAGTTCAGATTTTAATCTGACACTTACCCCAGACCCAGAAGAGGCGCTCCCGGCGAAGGAAACGGAGCCGTTTACGGTCTCTGGCAGAGACCATTGCCAGCTGCTGACGCAGAGCGAGTATTTCTAGGTGTAGGACGGTACGCCTACGGAGGATTCCGGCGAGGGTACTGAGCACGGGCAGGGGTATTGTCTTCATCCCGGAAACGATAAAGCTTGCAACTAGAAAAAGTTTAGGATACCGATCAGTATAGGGTTTCTGGTAGGGACGGCCGTTGCGGTTTGACGGAGCTATCGGACTGCAAGATTTTGGCAGCTCTCCCGTCCTGTGATAAAAAGGTGCTCGGAAAATCGCTGAATATCCTAAATATCGAATAATACTCGTGGCCAGACTGTTTATCTCATATGCACGGCTTGATGGCTCGGAACTCGCCGAGCGACTCGAAGCGGATCTACAAAATTCTAACCAAGATCCGTGGCGCGATCGATCTGAAATACAAGCAGGGATAGATTGGGCGAGGCAAATCGAAGGAGCTATCGATCGATGTGATGCGCTAATCGCAGTGCTAACCGTCGGGGCTTATCATTCTGAAATCTGCCGGGGTGAACACGGGCGCGCGTTACGCAAGGGCAAACGCGTAATTCCCCTGCTCGCCCAAACGGATGCTGATCGTCCCGTGTATCTGGAAATGAAGCACTACATCGACTTCACCGATCCGGATCAATATGATTTGCGGTTCACCGATCTGCTGACGAATATCAAGATGTCGGGCGGTGTTACCTGGAACGAGCTATCGCCGCGGTTTCGCGCTCAGTTGGGAGGTGAGACACCAATCAGCCCACATGGTGCCCTGTTGCGCAATCGCCAGGCGAAGTGGAGTGAGATTTATGAACTGGCGGTAACTCAGCGTAAACGTTATCTAGAAGCACTTGCCCCGCGCTCCGGAACCATAGGGGTATACGAATCCGGACTTTATACCCGGCGAACTGAGGCCGAAAACGAATTCGATGCGTTCATCAAAGGCCAGGCTTATGCGCTTTTGTTGATCGGTGAAACCGGGATGGGCAAAACTAACCTTTTGTGCAAATGGTCCGGTCAACAATCAAACGCGGGGAACGCCGTTATGATGTTCCATTGCGATCGGCTCGGCACTAAATCCGTAGAGCGTGAACTGTTAACCAATTTTGGTATGGAGGATCTCGGCACCCTCGCGCAGGTACTTGCCGACCTCGAAACTACGTCAAGCAATTCGGAACGCCTGTTGATCCTGATCTTCGATGGCATCAATGAGTATCGAGGAAGCGCGCAGGAGCTTCTCATCGAAATCGATTCGCTTGTCGCGAAACTGCCAGGTAAGCATCTGCGTATCATTTTGAGTTGTAGCTCTGCGACTTGGAGCCGGCTCGACCGCATCGGTCCCGTTCAATTGACTTGGGACCATTATCATCGAGCGCGTAACGATGAGGCGTATGTAGTCTTAAAGAAATTCAACGAGGAAGAAACGACAGCAGCATTCGATTTGTACCAACGGTTCTTCAAACTGAAATTCACGCGCTCTGATCTGCCTTTTGCTTTGCGAACCCGTTTGCGTGAACCGCTTTTATTGCGCCTACTGGCCGAAACGTACCAAACCTTGCCTGATCGGAGTGCGGTACCCACGTTCGATACACTCGTATTTGCCCGCTATTATGACGAGCGTGTACGACGTCGTGATGACCGATTCTTGATTGATGAGCTCGTTGAAGAAATGGCCGCGCAGCAGTCGAGTGCGCTATCGATCGATAGCCTGAGCCGGCATCCTGCGCTCGGGCCCGCAGTGCTGAGCGAAGCAGCCGACAGTAGCTATAACCGGCTGCTCGATCTAGGGGTCTTGTTGGAAATGCAGGGCGACCTTTTTCATGACGCCGTTGTAAAATTCACTTACCCGCTGGTTGGCGCTTATACCCTGGCGCGTCGACTTTCAAGAGAAAAGCAGCCGCTGGGCCGGGCTATACGCGACCTCGTAGAACAAACTGAAAGGTTCCCGTTCGCGTGGGATGCCGCCGTTACACTACTGATGATGCGCGGCGATTTTGAGTTGTACGCCGAACTGGCAGCCACACCTAATCCAGAGGAACGCGAACTGGTGAGCGAAAGCCTAGTGCGGTTACAGGATGCGGATCGCGACCGTGCTGAGGAGATCCTCAAAGGTCTTCTCGACAGCGAACAAGAACAACAACAACGTACTGCTTTGCGGGCCGCTTTTAGCATCGGGCCCGACGCGCGCGAACTGCTCCTGAGTGGCGCTATGAGCAAATCACAGTCTTTGCAACAGGCCGTGAAGGATACCCTTTTTCTAATCTGGTCAGGCACGTCAGGGACGCGCGGTCGAGTAAGCACCAGTACCGTCTATTTCCTGTGGCGTCATGAACAGGATTTTACGCATCAAATGATGCGCGATCTCGTGGCACGGGTAAGCTGGCGGCGTTTGCCGGAAGCCACGAGAATTATACGCTTTATCCTCGATTGGTGTATTACTCTTTACATTAACCATTGCGACCGCGCGGATGTCGCGCAACAAGTGGCAGAATTGTTCCACGAACTGATCGTCGGCCGTCTCCATCTTGACCGGATGAATTTCGGATCGCACTTTGACCAGGTGGTACTGAGAATTGTCGCTTCAGTATTTTCAAGACCGATAATGGAGTGGACCCTGATGGAGGATCCTGAGCATTTCTTCCAGCGCCCCGAATCAGAGAAAAATCTGCTGACGGAGGCAGAGTCACTTGTTGATCCAGCAGCAGATATAATTGCCGCCGAAGATTTGATGCGGCGGATGCTTGATTCGAACGCGGCTGCCCTGCGCGGCACCGCCACGTTGATTCTTGCGATACATTCGTACGCGGATTTCACGCGAAGCGAAGGACTGCACCGGCGGTTGTTCGCTGCACTCGACGCCGACGGCCAGTTTTGGCAACTGATTGGATTCTCGGTCCTGTTACCGGACACCCCGGTCTTATGGGTGGACCTACTCGAAGATATGACGCAGCAGATCTTTGAATCTACCGGCCAGCCGTTTAGTGAGGACACCGAGCAGCTAAAAAAAAGCGATCTATTATTTGTTCCACTCGGACTGGCGTATGGCAAACTTGGCCAAGGCATGCCGTACTTCGAGCAATTGCTCGCCTCGGCATTGTCGCAAGATAGACACGAGATCGCAGCGCGCGTCGTCGCAAACTTAGGTCCGATTGGATTCTACTACCCGCGCATCGTACTCGCCGTGCTGCAACCGTACCTTCAGGGGCTATTGTCACAACCTGACACACTTGAGGCATTGGCGAACTCGCTCGCAACGATCCGGACCCTGCATTTTGATCTGGTCGATACCTTTATCTTTCGTGCTGGGCTCGATGAATCGTTCTACCGCAAAGTTGCAGTAACGATGGATGTTAAACTTACCAACCGCTTTATGCTGACGCTTGGCTTGTACAATAATGCAGTTCATCAGTGCCTGCATTATCCCCGCATGCGACGCTGGTTGACCCAGTTTCCGCTCGAGCGTTTAGCGCAAGTCGATAGTGCAGGTGACTTCGTTACTGACTATGCAACCAAAATCCTTCGCATGGCGCGCGAAGCCAACTTTAACCTGCTTGAATTTACTCTCCCCGAGTAACAGCGATGCGCCTCATCACCAAAAAAACAGGCTCTGAATTAACGCTTATCGGCCGAATCGTACGCAAATGCGTATATGCTTATCTTTTTTTCCGGATCTCGACGCTTGGTTTTACTTTGCTGTTGCCACTGCTCGGCGCAGCAAGCAGTCAGCAATCACTTCCTGAGAAAAGCGTGTTCGTGATGCTTACCGTCGGTATCGCGTTCCATATTTTCGCCTACGTGCTAAACGACATTATAGACCTGCAGGTCGACCGCAGCGAACCGCTACGCGCGGATTCGCCCTTAGTTCAAGGCAAAATTGATCCGCGAAAAGCACTGCGACTCGTATTGTTGCAACCACCGCTGGCATTCGCCATCGCTTATTTCGCTGGAGCCACCTCTAGTGCACTGACGATGCTGGGGATCGCATTTTTGGCCCTCGCGGTATATGACATATACGGAAAGCGCTGCCCAGTACCCTTGTTCACAGATGTAATTCAGGCAGTCGGTTGGTGCACTCTATTATTGTTTGGTACTTTTTTGTATAAACCAGTGTTGCACCACGACACGCTTTGGCTGCTCACCTGTGTGTTCGTTTATGTATTGTTGATCAACGGCATCCACGGGGGCGTACGTGACCTCGCCAACGATCACACGCATCAAGCCCGCACCACGGCGATTTGGCTCGGTGCTCGATCCACATCGGAATCGCAGATTAAATTACCCATAAAACTCATCGCTTACGGATTCCTGCTCCAAGCCGCGATGGTCACGTGCGCTATTTTTTGTCTAAATTCAATCAACTATCCAATTCATGAATTTTGGGTCGCCGCAGTTCCAGTCCTCACTGGCTTGGCAATTTCGACGATCATGTTAATGGGTGTGCTATTACGTTTGAGTGTTCGCCGCAAACTGGTGGCTTTTGGCGCCACCCATACCTTTATTTCTATGGCAGTCCTGCCTGCACTGTACCTTCCCGTGCTGAGTCCTGCTACAGTCGTAACCGTAATAGCGGTATTCGCTTTACCGACGCTCGCAATGTACCTTTACAATGGGTCACGCTGGTGCCTGTAGCCACAACTCTTGCGATTCGGATTATTGGGCTCTTAGAGCTAATGCGAATGGAGAAAGCCGCCGCAGCGGCTGTATTTACGTTCCTAGGCGCATATCTTGTGGCCCCCCTGGACGAACTGTGGAACGGTAACACATTGTTTGCCGCAGTCGTGATAGGCTTGATTACCGTATTCGGCGTTGTAATTAACGACTGCTGCGACGTTCTGGAAGACAGTATTGGAAAACCTGAACGCCCCATCCCGTCGGGGAGGGTCTCGCGACGCCTGGCAGGGACATTCTCCTGGTCACTCGCTGCTATGGCGATTGCGATCAGTGCGCTCCTCGGTATGCGTTTGGTACTCATCGCCGTCGTACTGATTGGGATCACCGCAACCTACTCATTTCGCCTGAAAAATACCGTGATCATAGGGAACGCGTCGGTCGCATTGTTGGTGTCTTGCGTACCACTGTATGGCGCTCTCGCCGTCGGTCGCATCACCTCAGCTGTCTGGATAGCCGCCATCATTACATTTCCATACGTACTCGCTCAGGAGGCAATGTTCGACCTCGAAGACGAGAAATGCGATCGCGAGGCCGGCTTAACAACCACGGCAACATATTTCGGTGTAGCCGGTGCGGCCGCTTACATACGGACAGTTCTCGTTTTCACTATGGCGATTGCTCTGGTGCCATGGTTTCTGGGATTAGCTTCCGGCTTTTACCTGGGGACACTTGCAATATGCACCTTGGCCCCAATCGCATTCATGATTTACCATTTGCGTATGCCACTTAATTTACTGACGATAAGCAAGCTGGTTAAAGTGGTTCGCCTGATATGGGTGACAAGCCTTTTGCCGTTAGCTCTGTTGAAATGACTTACTATCTACGCACACATATCATTTTACTCGGTGTACTGATAATGCCTGGCGTGGTACCTGCATTAACCAATTGGGAAGACGCTAGACGGGTGAGTAAAGAAGAAATTGTCGCTGCAATGCATCGTCAGAAGGATCACGGATATGTTATCGAGGCGATCGCGAACGCGACGCGGTTACAAAGCGGAATTTTTCTAGATTTAGCTGAACAAGCGTTAAAGTACGATCCTGCTAAACGACCCTTGCGTATCGGACATCAAGAGTACTTTGAAGCATTGCTCGAGGTTAGTGGCATGCGCAGAAATTCTATCCCAACTTACATCCGGATCGCCCACGATTATCATGAGGATTACTTGATCGACGGACAAATGGAGAACGTCATAAGTACCATTAAAAACGGCGAAAGGCCACGGCGTGCGCTCAATATAAAGGTTGGCTGGCCCGATTCACCTTACGCGTCGGATAGCTATTCGTACCTAGATAATAGCGCGCAGCCACATGTAGAGGTCACCCATAAACAAGTTAGCTCGTATCGCATTCTGGATTTCGGCTACGCCATGGTTTATGACGAGATTCGTGGTGTCACAGGGCGTGCGACGACGGGTCTATTGGGGTTGATTTTCAAGCTTCTTGGTAAAGCCGAGGCTGTCCAGACACGATTCGCCTTCTCTTCTGACGGTATTCAGATGTCACTGACGACAGCAAGAAAGCTTTTTACGATCACACAACCTGTTGCAATCTATCCTGATGGCCGTATATACACCGGAGTGCCGCCGAATCGACCGGATCTGGCCGAACTCGAAAAAAAGCTGAGAGGTCTTGAGTTCAACATTCTCTACGTGCCGTTGGGATTGAATCCGGTGCCGTAAGCGGCAACTTAAAACTCGGTCTCCTGAACCATTAGCCGGCCGTCGTCACAGAATCTATGTTCAACTCGGCTACGCGGCTCTTGCGTTCATAAACTCTACGAGAGTCAGACCACATCGGTAAAATCCTACCATCAGCATCACTGACTAGCCATGGCTCCATAACCGCAAAGCGTTGTGACTCGGATTCGAAATCGTCGGGTGTCAAGGGCACACCATACGCCTCTGGCGGCTCACGATCTGATCCGGCCACATAAGTACGGCTTTCGTCAGGACGGTATGATTCTTGGTACTGGTCGATCAGATCAAGCAGCGCCGTAGAGTACCATCCACGCTTCAGCATACGGGGAAGGTCATGCAAAAGTTTGGCCGCACGATTTCTAGGAGCGTAGATTATTTCAAGTAGCCATTTATACTCGCCAACAAATTCCTCAATAGACATTTTTTGCGGTCGCACAACCAGCGTATAAGTATTGAAATCGCGTAACAACGCGTTGGGAAGCAATGCAGGACGCGGTTGTGCCGCCAGCGCATGGAAATGAGGTGTACCAGGTATCGGTGTTTCGAAGCATACATACCACGGTACGTGGATTCCACAATCGTGCAACTGCTCAGGTATAGATCGCAGGTAATCTAGATCATCGATTTGCGGACTGAGCATCAAACCCGATCCAACAAGTATCCCGTGTTCATGACATTGTTCTATTACGCGGCGTGTTTTATCGATGGCGTTCTGAAACTTGCGCATATCGCTTAATGTTTCAGGATTGAAACTTTCCAAGCCGACAAATAGAAATCGGCAACCTGAACGCGACATCATGCGTACCAGCTCAACGTTAGCGATTGCGTTAAAGGTAATGGATGAGCCCCAGCGGATACCGAGAGGCTCAAGTGCCTGGCAAAGGTGTCTTAAATACCGCGGGCTCCCGCCAATATTGTTGTCATAAAAAAGAACAAAGCTGAGACGCAGGGTGCTAACCAGCTTACATAATATACTCCTGCCGGCGTTGAGGTCACGAACGACAGACTCAGTTGGCCGCACATGAAAGCGCGTACCAATGCCGGTCAGCGCGCAGAAATTACAGTTAAACGGACAACCGCGGGTTGCCTCCAGCCCCAGCGGCAAAATCTGCTTTTTCGCAAGCAGATCGAAGCGTGGGATCGGCACCTGCAAGGGGTCATATGGCGTAGCCTTATACAAGGCTTGGAGTTTACCGGCACAAAAATCTCGATATACTCGAGGTACACTTCCTTCTGGATCGCCCACCACCACTGCGTCGAAAAACGGTTGGCAGAGCTGCGGATACGAACTGGCCATACTGCCGCCATATACGGTTTTCGCTCCGCGGCGACGCCAATAGTGGGATATCTGTCGTGCCCGATCGAAATCGGAATGCATTCCGGAAATGAATAACAGATCGTAATCGCGCTCCCAGTCGGGGTCTTCCCAGGTATCGTTGATTACTTCGATATCTATGTCGTCTGGGAGTAACGCGGCGATCAGCGGTCCGATCTGAGGCTGCAGAAAACCCCGATGATGCGCACCGTTGCGATGATAATCCACAAACACGAATATGATCCCAACCCGCATTGCAGCCACAATCCCTGACTTTTCGATAATTAGTGTCCGTCCATAAACAGCATCTTACGTCATTCCGGCGAAGGCCGGAATCCAGTAAGGTGCTTCGTTCATACGCTGTTGCAGATGTCACGAAAAATAACACGTACTCAGGGATTTAGGTACAGTCTAGCATGTACCGAATCCAGAGGAGTGCCCGAGGTACTGTCAACTTAACGATATCCAAACCGCACTACCGATCGATGGTTTCATCCCTTTACTATTCGGCCATGATTTGGGCGCACGTCACCTCCTGCCATTCACGGAATGCCCTCGAGCGAAACTCGCGATAGTGAATCGCTCGCGTCAAATGCCGACCCAGTCTGAACAGATTGCCTACAACGCCATAAACGGTGAGAAAGCGCTGCGCCTGGCCAGCTGATTTGAACCGACGCATCTGTCGTTCGCGTTGGCGAGTTGGTTCATGTGATACCTCAGCTCGGTTGTTTTCGTACTGTTCAGTGCTGTGTGTAACCGAAGGAAACACCTCCCGGCGCGCAGCTGAATAGCTTTTCAGTTTGTCCGTAATCATTCGCCATGGTGCCTGGCGCTGGCCCTTCAATAGCTTACGGAAAAATCGTTTGGCTGCCACCTTGTT
>Ga0316192_10004210_pt1 | contig 10450 bp, 6 predicted proteins | sample MerIslwburrow_MG_FD_204931 | JGI IMG/M metagenome (GOLD analysis project Ga0316192, IMG submission 204931) | Coastal sediment microbial communities from Maine, United States - Merrow Island worm burrow | ecosystem: Environmental > Aquatic > Marine > Coastal > Sediment | place: USA: Maine...
GAACGAAGTGAGCGTCTGCCGTAACACTGGCTGCGGCGCCTCGCCGCTAGACCATGCCTATGGCGGTGTGTTGCATTTGTTGGCGTTGTTCTGCCGTGACTTCTAGTTGGGGGAGGTTATTGGAGCCGTATTTATCTATGTAGAGGAAGATGTATTCTCGGACGCAGGTTCTTAGATCCCATTTGGTATTGTGGTTGCGTTCGAATTCGTCAAAGACATCCATGGCATCTTGGATGCTTAGCCCGCCTTTGGTGGTGAAGTAGTAGTCGAGCGCGAGATCCCATTCTGGATTTTTGTAATAGGTGAGCCCGTATTTTTCTGGCTCGAACGCTATTGGACTGTATTTGCCTAGGACAAAAGTCATGAATCCCAGGGAATGGATGTGGGCTGAATTTTTTTCGACGAAGGCTTTACTGTCATCGGCTTCTTCTGAGGTTTCTCCTGGGAAACCGAAAAAGCCCATCAAGTGATTCCATATACCCGCTTCGGACGACATGCGCAGGTTGGTTTCGATGGCGTCGAGTTTGGTGGCTTTATCCATGAGTTTTAGGACACGCTGATTGCCGGACTCGTAACCGAAGTGCAGATACTTGCATCCCGATTCGGCCACATCTTTCCAGACCTGATCATCCAGCAGAGATTCTTCAAACCGCATATGTGTGGTCCATGCGATATCGAGTTTAGTATCGATCAACCGGCGCGATAGTTTTTGGAACAGTGCTGGAGGATAGGACTCATCGGTGAAATGAAAAAACCGGGTGCCGTATTTTTCTTTGAGAAATTTAATTTCTTCTGTGATCTGGTCTACCTGTTTCGTGCGGAACCCTTCGACGTAACCTTGAAAATGGTCGCAGAAGGTGCAACGCCCCCAGTAACACCCGCGTGTTGCGAGGTAAGGCAGGATGAGATCAGGCACAAAATATTTTTCCAGCGGCAGTCCATCAAAATCTGGTGGTGGAATGTCGGCTAGGTTCTCCGAACAAACTTCTTTGTTCGTGTGAATACCATTATCATCTTTATAGATGAGGTTGGGCAGTTGGGAAAAATCTCCACCACTTTTAACCGCTTCGGTCAGTTGCAGATAAGCCGATTCGCCTTCGTATACTACGGCGGTGTCGAACCACTCCCACAGTCCTTTCATTCCCGGCAACATATCGCGGATGCGGGTGATGATGTTGCCGCCCAGGGTGATATGCGTTCCTGGGAACTCTTCCTTAATCATTTTGCAGAAGGTGAAAGTGGCGATGAGTTGTTTCTGCTGCACGACTGAGATGCCGACCATCGCCGGACGTTCACGTTCCATCACCGGACGAATCAGCATGCGGTAGACATCGCGGTAGATATTGATCTGGTCGTCATCAACCGCTTCGAGAATTTCTGATGACATGAACGGTTTGTAAACGATATCCGTCTCAATGGGTGGGAAACAAATTTGCGCCGGGTAATAACCCAGCGAGACCAACGCCATAACTTCGTGCAGGCAATTCGTGGCCCACTCCAACTGGTCGATATCGTAAAACGCTTTTCCGCGCAGGATTCCCTTGGCTCTTTCGACATCTTCCGAAAACTTTTGGAACACTTCTGGAGTACAGGTGAGGAGACGCTGCATCAACTCCTGTTCTTCTTCATCGAGTTCGCGTTTCTCTGAAACTTCCTGAAGGTATTTAAGCTCGCTGGCTATGCGTTGCGCGACATGCTGCAAAAACCGGGTGCTGAAGAACAGGTCATACATCTCAACGTTGACATCCAATTGCGCAACGTCATGCCCTGCCGGACGCAAGACCGCCGCCAGTGAAGGCAAGCTCAAATAAGGCTCGGAGGGCAACCAGTCTGGTGGAAATATGAGTAGTGATTTCATAGATTAGGTTAGGCCCTGCAAAGAACCTTCTCCTCTTCTTCTTCCGATGGCGGTTTGCCGTTCAACGATTCTTTGCCAAACTTATCCAGATACAGCAGAAAATGTTCGCGTGGCAGAGTTCCCCATAAATTTAAGGACTGAAAAAACTCTTCCCCCATGCTGATGCATTTGTTGTTCATTTCCCCGGCTTCTTCACGGGACATGCCCTCTTTCGCCACAAAGTCCAGATTCATGGCTATGTTTCTTTCCGGGTCTTCGATGATGCGTTCGATAGAAAACTTTTCTGGATACTGGTAGCAACTGGAATCTCGATTCAGCAGAAACACTCCCGGCCCAAAGGAATGGATTGAGTCGAGGTTATCGCGAAGAAAGTCGATGGTCTCCTGAGCTTCGGGGCGGGTTTCGGTGGGGAACCCGAAAAACAGAAACGAATGGTTCCAGATACCCGCCTTATGGCTTTCACTCAGGACATCGCGTTCCACTTCTTTGGTGGTTCCCTTATCGATGAGTGCCAGCACTCTGTCGTTGGCACTTTCCAACCCGAACATCAAGAAATTGAATCCAGCCTTTTTCATTTTAGAGAACAGTTTTTCGTCCATCACCTTTTCAAATTTCAGCAGAGCTAATGAGCTGATTTCCACTCCGCGCTCGATCATCAGTTCCGACACATCGTTGAGCGCATGCGGCGACATTGCTTCATCGGAAAAGGTGAAATATTTCGTGTTGTATTTTTTCATCAACGCTTCCAGTTCATCCACCATGCCGTGGGTTTTCTGTTTGCCGTAGCGATGCCCATAGACAAAACTATGCGTGCAAAACGTACACTTGCCCCAATAACAGCCCCGGCTCTGCAAAACGGGAATGATCGGATACGGCGACAAATAGTTATTCATTGGCAGACCGTCGAAAGTCGGGCCGGGAATTTCTTCGAACCTAAGTTCCACACGTTCCTTGTTATGCACCACTTGCCGCCCATCCAGATGGATCAGGTTAGGCACTGTCGTCAAAGCATCCCCTGCCTTGAGTGCGGTGAGAAGTCTGTGCAGAGGTTCTTCGCCTTCAAAAGTAACAACGCTATGACAGAAATCATCAAAAAATTCTGGATGACCGATCAACTGTTCGGCGTTGACGCTGAATATGGGACCTCCAAGGGTGATATGCAGATGCGGAAATTTTTCCTTGAGCAACCGGGCTAAAGTCAGGCCGGGAATGATCTGCGAAATGCCGATAATGGAGATACCGACGACATCATAATCCTGCCAGTTTTCACCGGGAATCAAAATGTTTTCATATAAATGGATGAAGGGATTGGTCTCTTTATCCCGAGTGGTTTCATGCGCCTTGCGGGTGGACTCTTCGGCGCGGGTGCCGCTCTCGAAAGTCGACAGGCTCAAAACCGCCGGGGCATGAGCATCGGAAACCAGTTTCAACGCCGACTTGATCACCATATCTGCCTGCTGATAGGAGGGAAAGTCGAAAAACCGTTCCGGAGTGCGTAGAACCGACTTGGCCTCTTCGACCCCTGTAATGATGCGGTCGGAAAATTTCAGCCCCATCGCCAACACATCCAGATGGGATTTCTCCTTGATCGACAGAGACCCCTGGCTTTTGAGCGATTTCAGTTTTTCGGCCATCAGATGTTCGGCATTTTGTAGCAGAGGAGCCGACAAAAAATGGTCGTAAGACGCTATATTAAAGTCTCTTTGATCCACCTCCCAGCCTTTGGCTCGCAGGTAAGACGTCAGATAGGGAGTGCTTAAATACGGCTGAGTGGGGTACCACTGTGCCGGAAAAATCAATAAGGTCTTCATGGTGGTTCAAATAATACCATTTTTAAGATATTAAGCCCAACGAGATAATAATTAGCATCAATTTTTTAAAATTGACATCAATTCTCTGAAAAGTATAATCGCCTAATTATAAGACATATAAAGCTTTCACCCCCCGCCAGCAAAAGGTACCGGGCAGTGCAAAGTCATCCTGAAACCGGGTTTTCCCCAATAGCAAAAAGGGCATTAATTCTAATTCCCCCCATATTATAATTTTTAATTTATTGGGGTGAAAATGGGGGTTTCCTGGCGTTTTTCGTCCACAACGAGGTTTGAACATGCTTAAAAAAAATCTTAAAGCTTTGATCGCTCTTAATATTTTATTGTGGGGTGTGCTTTCTACCATCCCCGCATTTGCTGAAACGGTCAAAGCCACTGAAACCGAAATTTCATTGGTCGATGGAATCGCCGTCGATAGTAAAGGTAATATTTATATTGCCAGGCGCGACGACAATATCATCAGCCGTGTAGACACTAAAGGTAATATGACCCGCTTTGTCGGTACCGGTGAATCTGGGTACGGTGGCGACGGCGGCAAAGCCACCGATGCAAAGCTTAAATTACCTGCTGGCTTAACTTTCGATAAAAGAGGCAACCTCTATATAGCCGATAGAAACAATCATCGAGTGCGAAAAGTAGACACTCGCGGCATCATAACTACAGTAGCAGGCAATGGTGTAGCAGGGTTCAGCGGTGACGGAGGCAAAGCCACCCAAGCCATGCTCAAGCACCCTTCAGGAGTCGCGGTCGATGATAAAGGAAATGTCTTTATTTCTGATCGTTCCAATGACAGAGTCCGGGTAGTGAACAAAAAAGGAATTATCTCTACCTATGCCGGCAACGGCATTGACGGAGCAAAGGGAGATTCCGGTCCTGCTACCGAGGGACAATTATCGAAACCTTTCGGACTGGCCCTGGACAAAAAGGGAAACCTCTTCATAGCTGACCGGAAGAGCAATCGGGTTCGAATGGTTACGCCCCAAGGCATCCTCCATACAGTGGCTGGAGATGGAGGCTTCTTTTTCTCGGGAGATAATGGCCCTGCCTATCGCGCCAGTGTTGCAGGCCCTACAGGCGTAGTGGTTGACAAGAACGGCATTCTCTATATCGCTGACCGAAATAATAACCGAATCCGTTCGGTTGACACGCAGGGAATGATCCGCACCGTGGTTGGAACCGGACAACAGGATTACAACGGTGATTCTGAGCTTGCCCGTGACTCCAACCTACACCTGCCTTTCGGAGTTGCTCTGGACCCAGATGGTAACCTGCTGGTCATAGACCGGTCGCATTACCGCATCCGCAAGATAGACCCTCGACGTGGCAGCATCAAAACCGTCGCAGGAAATGGTTTGAAAATGTTCAAAGGCGATGGCGGCCCGGCTACCGGGGCAACATTGAGCTTTCCCCAAGGACTCATCGTAGACAAAAATGACAACCTGCTGGTTTCTGATAAGGGGCACTACCGCATTCGCAGTATTTCACCCGATGGAATCATCCAAACCATCGCAGGAAACGGTGTACGAGGAAATATCGGTGATGACCTGCCAGCTATGAAAGCTTCTATCTATGGGGCATCAATCCTGAAGCTGAACAATAAGGGAGAAATGTTCATCGTCAGCCCGAGCGGGTTCACCAGTGTCATTCGCAAAATAGATGAATCGAACACCATGCGAAAAGTTCTGGGAACGGTGGATAAGGACTATCTGAAATCCATCGCTAATAGCAAATACAAGGGCAGAGTTCAAACGGGTGAATTGGCGATCATCACCACATTTTCAGACATCGCCTTTGACCATAAAGGGAATATGTTTATTTCCGACCGGCTCAATCACCAGATCCGTATGGTCTCTCCCTCAGGCGCAATCTCTACGATCGCTGGCACCGGCGAGTCGGCCCACTATGGCGACGGCGGCCCGGCTAGTGAAGCCGCGTTCCGTGACCCCAGCTCTCTTGCTACCGACAAGGAAGGCAACTTGTATATCGCTGATGGTGCCAATAACATGATTCGAAAAATAGACACCAATGGCATTGTCACCACCATCGCGGGTAACGGCAACCACGAAAACTCAGGGGATGGTGGCCCGGCATTGAAAGCAGGCATTCGCAATATGGATTATCTGGCCGTGAGCCCGAGCGGAGAACTGCACATCGTTGGCATGAACTCTTATACAGTAAGAAAAATCACCAAGGATGGAAAGATCGTGACGGTCGCGGGGAATGGCTATCAAGGCTATTTTGGCGATGGCGGCCCAGCCACCAAAGCCATGTTCAAAAGCCCTTCATCGATCGCATTCGACTCAAAAGGAAATTTGTATATTTCTGATATGGGGAACAACACGATCCGTAAAGTGGACACCAAAGGGATCATCTCCACGTATGCAGGAACAGGAAATTTCGGCTGGGCTCAGGATGGAGAAACCGTAGAAATTTATCTACAATACTTCCCATAGCCTTTAACGAGACACATGACTAATTATTTTAGAAGTAATTAAATTTTTTATTTTCGGAGATTTTCAATGCAAAAACGCAACTTCGTGACAGGAATAATTTTAGCAATGTCCCTGCTACTCAGCAGTCAGGTTTTCGCGGCTGATACCGATGGGCTCGCTAATATTCTCAAAAAAATTGATGCCCTGGCCTGCACCCAGCCGCAAAAACTGCCGCAGTTTTTCTCTAAAGACCTGATCATTATGGTCGATGATAAACGCGCCTTGCTGGAAAACCGGGTTAAGGACTACCAGCAAATGTTAACCGATTTCAGGGATATGAATTGCCAGACCCAACGACAGGTTCTCGCTGGAAAAGTCGGCAAAGATATCAGCTATCTTCTGGTCGATGAAATCATCAGCATCACTTCCAAATCGACGGACACCGATGAGCGGCAACACAGTGTCTGTAGTTACACGTTTACCCGAGAAAGGACAAACTGGAAAATTTTACTAGAGCATTGCTCAAGCCTCCCCGATTACAGCATAAATCCCGGAGACGATGCCCTGTACTATTTCCATAACCCGGTTTACTAACCGGTAGCATCAGTCCTCAGATACATTTTTTTAAGGCGTTATGAGTTTTCTCATAACGCCTTTTTCTTTTGGTCATTATCAGGCGATAAATTAAAATGTTTCGCTAGAGTTATCACAGCTAGTGGTGATTGATACCTGCTCCACGGCAAGTGGGCTTGAAATAAATGCTCCACTCCTCTAACATGTTCAGTATGAGGAAGCCGACTGAAAAAATTATCGCCCATCTTGACCCTGACCTTCGCGATCTGATACCCGGATACTTGGAAAATCGGCAAAAAGATATAAAAACCATCACCAACTCTATCAAGACCGCTGATTTTGATAAAATTCGCATGCTCGCCCACTCCATGCGAGGATCTGGAGGTGGCTACGGCTTCATGCCGATCAGCAAAATCGGCGAAGCTCTCGAAGAAGCCGCAAGATTAAATGACCTCAAACAAATTAAAAAGCACCTGAATGAACTTTCAGACTTTCTTGAACGGGTGACTCTGGTTTATGATTGATCCTGTCGTTGTGTAACGGTATATTTTTAATTTCACCCTTATCGCCTCCGCCCATCAAACTGTGTTGAATTTTTTCAAGGGACTTGTAGTTTTTATTCTCGCCTTTTCAGGGGTCTGTTCCGTTTTCGCTGAAGAAAAGGACTGGACGTTCTGGCAGGAGAAATTCCTCCAGTCGCTCTCAGCCCATTCCCCCGACCTCGCAAAACCAACACCACATATTAAAGAGGTTCGTGTCACCGCGACATTGCCAGATTACCCCTGGGTCAAAGTCTCTGGGTACCGCAACCGCCCGGTGGAGCGCTGCATCACCTGTCACGATGGCATTGCCAACCCTTCTCACCCCCCTGAGTTCGGTTGCTCTGTTTGTCACGGCGGCGAGCCTGAATCGGTGGACAAGGACCAGGCGCACGCGACCTTGATTTATGACCCTGCAGCGGGGACGGGAAGACGCAACCCCTCTAGCTTGAGTGTGGTCGAACGGTCTTGCGGACAATTATATTGCCATGCAGGCCACACGGATGAAGATAGAAACCATGTCAAACGTGTTAAGAAATCCATGATGAATACGATGGCGGGTGTGGTCTCAGGGTTGAGATATCAATGGGCCGCCCAGAGTCGTAAAACAGCACGCTACGGCACGCTTGCAATTGCTGATACGGATGGGTCCATCCCCAAAGAACAGGGAGCATTGGAAAAACTGGAAAGGCTGCCCTTCTTTTCTTCCGCAACGATTCCTGAATCTATTTTGAATAAGGAAGCATCGGTTGCCGTTTCTCAACACCCGGCAGACCGTCTGCTAAGAAAAAAATGTTTTCAATGCCATATCGATTCGCCACCCGCCAAAGGCCAGTATCGTTCGCAGGGTTGTGCCTCCTGTCATTTTGAATATTCTGCCAGCGGACTCTATGAAGGCAACGACCCGACAATCTCCCGCACTCAACCGGGCCACGCCCGGTTTCATAAAATCCGCACTATTCCTTCACGCGCCACCTGTGTCCAGTGCCACCAGGCGTTTGCCTTGCAAACTCTGGGCACCGAGCCCTACGAGGAACTGGACATCCCTGAAAAGGTCGAGGAAGAAGACCCTCTCCTTAATCAAACAGCTATTGAAGACTCAACCGATCAAGTCGAAGCACCTTCAAGCATCGACGACTCCGAAATAACTCCCAATTCAACCGATGATGTCGAGGTACCAGTCGATACTTCTGAGGCCATCGAAGATGCCGTAGTCGAAAAACCTGTTGTGGACGCGGCTGAGGACTCCTTATTTGCGGCAAGAGGTAAGGCAATAAAGGATGTGCATACAGCCAAAGGAATGGACTGCACAGATTGCCACACGCAACTTGATATCATGGGAGATGGAAATCTTTATTCCAAACAACATGAAGCGGTAGAAATTCGTTGTGAGACTTGTCATGGTGACAGTCTTGCCTACCCTTCCATTACACAGATCACCGATTCCGACGACCCTGCTATCCGGGTCAGCAAACATTACAAAGGCGGTGCGAATAAGATCGAAGACTGGATGGCGGTTTCATCACGTAGCCGGAAAATGACCAATGTAAAAGTTCAGGATGGGCGCATGGTCACCATCGGCAAACAATCAGGCACGATTCATGAAATCCCGCTGGTCAAAGATTATCTTGATGCCCACTCCATTCCCCAACACCAGTCCCGCTTGGAATGTTCAGCTTGCCATGCGCGCTGGGTCGTGCGTTGTTCTGGGTGCCATCAGAACATCGGGCAGGACCAAATACCCGAATCCCATTCCATGGATATAGGGGAGCCCGCATTGATGATCGGGCCACGAGGCAAGGTAGCCCCCATGCTGACCCAGCCGGAAAGACATTTGACGGTTCTTGATGAAAGGGAAAACCCCATTCCCGTTTTAGGGCGGATGGGGGATGAGCGAGGCCAATATCGAAAATGGGCTTTCACCAATCCACATGGCACTTCCGGCTCGAATCTGGCTTTTGCGCTGAATCCGCATTCCATACAAAAGAAAGCCCGCTCTTGCACCAGTTGCCATTTGTCTCCTGAAACTTTAGGATTAGGGGCAGGCGATCTCAAGATAGGAAAAAGCTTCACCGGGAAAAATGATTTTGTCGATCCCCTGAACCGTACAGATAAAATGCTGAAAGCATCACAGTTTGACCCGCAAGCCAAAGTGTCGATGCGAGGAGAACCCCTTGCGGGAACCCATCAGCCTAAAGCCCGGACCTTTAATCAGAAAGAATTAATTCGGATTTTAAGAGTTGGAAACTGCATACCCTGTCACGATCGTTATGATGACCCGGTTTATCAGGATATCAATCAAAGCTATGCTTTTGCGCGTACAATGGATCACCGTCGATTACGGGATAAAATATTGAACTTGAGGCAACCCCCGGAATGAACCGTTTCTTTAAAATTTCAGCCCTGCTGGTTGTAGCAGTAAGCTTTTGGTCTTTTCCTTTTCTGTCTTCAGGGCAGGACCTGGAAAACAAAAACCTATTCGGGTTTTTCGGCAGTGATGAACCTAAAGAGGACCCAGCAGCCCCTGTGGCTGAAGACAAGCCGTCAGGCTTGCTCGACCTTTTCATTCAACCTGACTCCGAAGATAAGACCGATAACATATTGGAATCAGAAGTTGATAGTGGTGCCCCGTCGATGGTTGAGTCCAAGACCATGGTTCAGGTGCCTGAAGCTCTTTCAAAAAAGGGTTTTGATGCCGCCGATTTCAACGATCCTTTTTACCGCGTGCGGGGTTTCCAGGAAAACTCGGAAAATATTTTAAAACCGGGAACCACTTTGGATGGAGTCCAGTTTCAGAATTATGGTGATTCTGATAAATTTATTGAGCGCTTCTACCGTGAGTCAGGGTTTTCCATAGACGCAGTTTATGGGAAAATTAAATATTTGGAAAAAAGAGGCGGGTGCTACACCTGCCATCAAGGTATCGAACAAATCAGTTCCAACCACAAGATGTCCTGCGTCCGTTGCCATGGCGGTAACCGTCGAGCCAAGTCCTTGCCGAAAGCCCATAAAGGGCTGGTGGCGAATCCCTCTTCACTGGAAAACGCACCGCGGTTTTGCGGCAAATGCCATGAAAGCCATGTAAAAAAAATTGGCCGCTCTGTGATGGCCACCGCCAAACGCATGATCAACATCACCCGTTTTGGCTGGGGCGCACAACCTGCCGATGAACTGCCCTATTCCCTTTATCCCGGAGAACAGGAGCAGCATTATCCACCA
>Ga0316192_10004211_pt1 | contig 10449 bp, 15 predicted proteins | sample MerIslwburrow_MG_FD_204931 | JGI IMG/M metagenome (GOLD analysis project Ga0316192, IMG submission 204931) | Coastal sediment microbial communities from Maine, United States - Merrow Island worm burrow | ecosystem: Environmental > Aquatic > Marine > Coastal > Sediment | place: USA: Maine...
ATGATATGGTGGTGATCTCCGCTGCCCTTGGGAATGGTCAAATCTATCACGCCACCGGGGCGGTGAATGGTGCGCACGAGGTATATGTTTCACCGTGTTTAGGATATTCGGAAAAGGGATTAAAAGAGAATCCCTGTATGGTTCCTTCCGATGTCTTTTCCGTGTCCTTAGCGGATATTTTTCACCCTCATGTGCAACGAGGGGATAAGACCCTGATGAAAATCGATTGTGAGGGCGGGGAGAATTGCTTGTGGGAAGATCCGGAGTCCATGGCTTTGCTCTCTACAATAGATTATATAACAATGGAACTTCACTACCATAGTGCGCATGGTGGGGAGATGAAACGACTGCGGGAAGTTACGGATAACGCAATCAACAGTTTAGTCGACACGCATTACATCGAAAGAGATCACATCTACGTTAAAGCTAGAAAAAGAATATGAAAGAACCGTTTCAATTAAAGTATCGCCGTGACATTTGGAAATTGTTTATCACCACTCCCGTTTCTATGCTTGGCGGCGTGGCCGAGATTGGTGTAGCGGAAGGAAACTATTCCGAAGACCTACTCAAGATGCCAATGCCGTGGCCAAGGGTTTATCTGGTCGACCGTTGGCAGCATGCCAAGATAAAAGGGGATTCCAACATGCCCCAATCTTGGCACGATATGAATCTCGCCCAAGTCCAAACAAGGACCGCGACATTTTCCTCGAGGGTTCACATCCTTAAGGGGGAGAGTCGGGAAGCCGCCCACGCCGTTCCGGATGCCTCCTTGTCCCTCGTGTATGTGGATGCGGATCACAGTTACAACGGAGTGAAATCCGATTGTGAGGTGTGGTTCCCCAAAGTTAAGAAGGGTGGGTTCATGGCATTCCATGATTACCAGAATCCAGCCTACGGAGTAAAGAAGGCGGTCCAAGAATTCGCGGCCGCAAACAACCTCACAGTAATTGATATCCCAGAAGACAAAGCAGAAGATGCCGGAGCTTATTTCCAATGCTAATTCCATTCGACCAACTATTTAGAAGGCACAACGTTAAACTGAACCAAGTTTTGCACGTTGGCGCGAACACCGGGCAGGAAGCCATTGAATACCAGAGGCACGGGGCTAAAGAGGTGTGGTGGGTGGAAGCCCATCAGCCCACATACCAGAAGCTGCTTGCTCACCTGAATAACTTCCCGGGGCATTCTGCTTTGAACGTCTGTGTGTCCAACGTAGACGGCGCCAAGGTGGACTTCCACGTTGCCAATAATGGAGCCCAGAGTTCCTCTATCCTGGAATTTGGAACCCACACCAAAGAACATCCCACGGTTCAATTCGTTTCCAACGTTCCCATGTCCACCATGCGGCTGGATACCTTAGCCAAGGATTGCGGGATTGAATTTGAAGACGATGCTTTTTTGAACATCGATCTGCAAGGTGCGGAGATGCTGGCATTGGAAGGGCTGGGAAACCAGTTGGAGAAATTCAAACATCTTTACCTGGAAGTAAATGAACGGGAACTCTACAAGGGCTGCGTCCTTGTGGGGGATCTGGATCACTGGCTCGCACACCGGGGCTTCGTTGGTAAGGAAGTCCACATGACGGGCAGTGGGTGGGGTGATAAATTCTATCAAAGAGTCTAAATCATTATGAAAAAAATTCTCGTATGCGGGGCAGGTGGATTCATCGGTGGTCACCTTGTCGCACACCTTCTCAAAACCTATCCCGCCTACAAGATCAAGGCGGTGGACATCAAGCCTTACGAACAATGGTATCAACGGCACGAGGGTGTAGACAACTGGTGCCACTGGGATCTGCGAACGGAGCGGGCCTGTATGAAGTTGACCGAAGGCTGTTCCACCGTTTACAACCTCGCCGCAGATATGGGAGGAATGGGATTCATCGAAAACAACAAAGCCGCCTGTATGCTTTCGGTCCTTATCAACACACACCTTCTCCAAGCGGCTAAGAAACACGAGGTCGAACATTACTTTTACGCCAGTTCCGCTTGCGTCTATGCCGCAGACAAGCAGGCAGAGGCCGAAGTGGTGGCGTTACGGGAGGAGGACGCTTACCCTGCTTACCCTGAAGACGGTTATGGGTGGGAGAAACTGTTCAGTGAACGCATGACCCGGCACTTCCATGAGGATTATGGATTGGACATCCGGATAGCCAGATTCCACAACGTCTACGGGCCGCATGGGACTTGGGATGGCGGACGGGAGAAGGCACCAGCAGCCATTTGCCGCAAGGTGGCTTTGGCTAAGTTAACGGGCAAGCACGAAATAGATATCTGGGGGGACGGAACCCAAACCCGTTCCTTTATGTGGATCGATGATTGTATTGAAGGGATATCCAAACTCCAGCTCAAAGAATTCCGGGAACCGATTAATCTGGGGAGCAGTGAACTGGTTTCCGTGAATCGGCTGGTCACCATTGTAGAAGATATTGCGGATGTCCGTTGTCACCGGAATTACATCCTGGACGCTCCCAAGGGTGTGCGGGGAAGGAACTCCGACAACACTTTGATCAAGGAATTGCTTGGGTGGGAACCGAGCACCAAATTAGTAGACGGGCTTGCCAAGACCTACGCGTGGGTCTTTAACGAATTAAAGGCACGTGATGATTTATGAAACCCTCAATTACAACAATCACCCCTTACTGGGATCGTCCGGAGATGCTGAAGGTATGGCTCGAGGCAATCCGTGGCGCTACCACCAGTGAAGTTGAACATATCCTTTTCTTTGTTGGGGATGATGCCCCGGTTATTTCCAATCCACCGCCGGGCCTCCGCATAGTAAAATTCCCACGGGGGAAAACTTTCTCCATCGGGCATTGCCATAACATGGGAGCCCGACTGGCCAACACCGAATGGATCATGAAGTTGGATGTGGACACACTTCCAAGCCTTATGTTTTTCCGGGAGTTGAAGGCGGTGATGGAGGATGCGGGTCCAAGGGAATGGTTTAACTGCGGCATGCTGTATTTCAAGCAGGTCTTCACCCATAGCCTTCTCACATTGGACCGAGTTCCCATAGGGCCGGCTTTCCAGCACATGGTATGCCAGAACATGCGGGCTTATTCCGCCAACGGATATCATTTACCTGCCGCAACGAACTTCATTTGTCGAACCCAAGATTACCTCGACCTTGGTGGGTGTGATAAACGTTTCCACGGTTACGGCTGGGAGGACTACCAACAGATTTACATGCTGGAGAGATATCAGCAAGCCAAAGACCCCTTGCCCGGTCTTGTGTCTTTGGACAACGTGACTCGCCGTTGCCGTGATGAGATTAGTCGAAGGAAAGCTAAAGAGTTGTTTGACCGGAACGAAACCTTCTGCCTGTTCCACCGTTGGCATAAGAACGTGGTCAAGGACCGGACTTTGATCGATAAAAATCGGCGAGTCCTCTATGAGAACGTGATCGGAAATAAATCGTAATTTCCAGTTGCGGAACATTTGTGTTGCGGATATTTATTAGGGCGTAGTTGAAACGGTCTAAATAATAATATCGAAATCAAAACACATATGAAAAAATTCCTTGGTCTTTTTATCATCCTCCTCACCATCCTTGGTGTTCAAGCCTCCACCATCAACCTTTCGTGGCCGGCCAATGCCGGGGCAGAAGGTGTTGGCTCATACAATATCTATTCAAGCACAAATGGCTCACCATTGGTGCTTCTGGTTAACACAACGGCCACCACGTTCCAGATTGCCAATATCCCAGATGGAGTCTACTCGTTTCGGGTCTCTGCTGTGAATCTAGCCGGGGAAGGAGCCACATCAACCGCTGTTAACACGCCGGGCGTGCCCTCTGGTGTGGCTGGATTGAATTCTACCACACTTGGTGACGATATTACCTTAGGATGGACTACAAACGATCCTGGGGAGCTTGTGGAGGGTTACAATATCTATATCTCAACCAATGGCTTGCCACTGGTGCTCTCCCAAACCGTTACCGGTCCGCCCGTAGTCTACACGGACCTGGATACCGGTTCTTACTCCTTCCGGATTTCCGCTTTTAATCTCGCGGGTGAAGGCCCGACGAGTGCGGCGGTGGGTTCCCCCGGTTTGCCTAGCCAAGTCGGGTCTCCATCCCTTACTATTACTCCGTAGTAGTAAACAAATCGATCCCCCTATATTATGAAAAACATTACCGCAGGTTCCATCGCAATTCTGTTCCTCTTAACGGGCTGTGCCCTATTCGGAGGGAAATCCGCACCAACGAAGTTTGAACAGAGCATGTTCACCGTCCAGACCAACACGGTCGACGAAGTGATCGAGGCAGTTCAAGCTATCTTACGCACCAACAGAACCGGCATCGCCGAATACGTAGCGGAAACCACATACACCACCAACACCGTTGAAACCTATGTCTTGACCCCTAAGCCAGAAGCGGAAGATACCGCTCGGGCGGTTGGGGGGCTTGCGAATTTATTCGCACCCGGGACCGGCAGCGTTATTGGCGGTATATTGGCAGGAGCCTTGGGTGTCTGGGCTAGAATGCGTTCCTATAAGAAACAAGGAACTGTCCTCGCCCAAAACATCGAAGGCATACGGGAGTTCATTAAAACTTCCGTCCCCGATGGTGCCAAGCATGACGCAGCCATAGTGAAGTTCATGCAAGACAAGCAGCAAGAGGCAAACGTGGTCCAAGGTGTGCTGAACATCCTCAAGACCAGTGTCACCAACATTGATGCCAAGAATGCGGTAGCCGAGATCCAAGGATTGTTGGACAACTTGAAAAAGCAGTCTTAAGGACAAGACCAACTTCCAACGGATTGGAAATTGAAGAGCCCTAGATTCCACGGTCTAGGGCTTTTCTCTGTTTACAGATAATAAGGTATGGCATCGAATGATCAATATATGTGGGCGTTGAAAAACGCGGGCATGCCCCTAGACCGTATCGCCAAGAAGATGGGACTCACCATCAACCAAGTAAAGATCCGGATTGCGGCGGTGGAGGCACTGGCTCAAACGGATGTTAAACTGGGAATCGATAACATGGTGGAGCACTTTAACTTTACCTGCCTGCGTTATCAGATGCTGGGCGAGGACTTGAAAAAACTTGGCGCCCATCTTTGCAATCCGGTCAAGGGTGGGGAGCTTCTGGACGAGATCAAAGACACGCCAACGGAGACCGCTATTAATCTCATGCAGAAGTTTATTATCCTCCATCCTTGGGAGGAAGACGACGAGATACCGATATCCCCCTCCCCTGCGGATAATTAGATCCCAAAATAATATCGAAAAAACTCTTTGCGTTTAATTCTTCCACTCGTAATGTGTGGTAGAAATGAAAAACGCGTTTGTAGTAAATAAAGAAGCACCGGCCTCCGTGGATGGTGGGGTCATTCTGAAATTTGCCCTCAATTTCCTTCCCAAAGGTGTGCGTCTAGATACCTTGGAAGGGCAGGAATATACCGTGGTTCCCATGGTTATCCTGACCGAAGGTGTTCACAGTGGGTCCATGGGGCCGCTGTATTACGGCAAAGAGGAGCTCGCCAAAACCCCGGTCATCTGGAATCAAAAGCCCGTTGTCGTTTACCATCCTACGATGAATGGAGTAGGGATATCCGCATGTGAACAAACCGTTATCAACTCCCGTAAGGTGGGAGTGATGATGAATACCAGATTCGAAGACGGGAAGTTGAAATCCGAAGCATGGATTCGCAACGACCGGGCCGACACCGTAGACGACCGAATCATGGCGGCGGTGAATACTGGGGAAATGATGGAGCTTTCTACTGGAGTCTTTGTAGACGTTGAGCAAGTGGACGGGGAATTCAACGGGGAACATTACAACGGCATCGCACGAAACTTCCGTCCGGATCATCTCGCCCTCCTCCCCGACCAGATCGGTGCCTGTTCTATAGCAGATGGCGCCGGGTTCCTCCGCAACGCTGCACGGACCAATCCCACCGGCATGGATGAGCTGCTCAAGGTGGTTTCCAAACTAGGGCTATCCACCAATGAATTTTCCCACTCCGACATCCGTGAGGCCTTAAGCTCCGCCCTGCGAACCCGTTTCCCAACACTTCCGGCAGATATCGAATCCACCGTATGGGTCTTGGATGTGTTTGATAACTTTGTTATCTATGAACGGGAAGGAATACTTTATCGGCTGGGCTACACGTCTAACGACAATGAAGTCCAACTGAGTGATGAGACGCCGGTAATGGTGGAACGTGTGAGTGAATATCGCACTGTTCAAAACACAGAAAACGAAAGCAACATTATGAACAAAGAAACACAGAAACTTGTGGACGCCATTATCGGTAATGCGAAATGGACACAAGCGGATAAGGAAAAACTTGGTGCCATGCCAACTGAGAAGTTGAGCGCATTGGCTGAAGTGAAAAAGGACAATCCGAAATTCCAGTTCACGCTGAATGAGGATCAAGAAGTGACTCCGGAACCCGCACCTGCGCCCGCTCCGGAACCCGCACCCGCACCCGCCCCTGCCGCTGATCCGGCTCCTGCCCCCGCACCTGCGCCAGCCCCTGAAGGTGATGCGCCCGCCGGCAATGCCAGACCCGCGACCGCCGCTGAATATATTTCGGCCGCTCCCAAGGAAATCCAAGAGGTGCTCGGTAATGGTCTCCACATCTACAACGAAGAGAAGGCCAAGATCGTTCAGGACATTGTCGCCAACACGAACAACACTTTCACACCGGAAGAGTTGAACACTCGTCCGTTGAATGAGCTGCGAAAAATGGCCGCACTGATGGGAACTAAGTTCGTTCCGCAATCCCGGACCCCTCAATACGCGGGTCAGGCTCCTACTCCTACCGAAAATTCGGAACGAGAAGAGCCACTGGAATTGCCTACAATGAACTTCCAGAAGTAAGCACTGACCCGCTACCGCAAACGAACAACAATCAAAACGAAAGAATAAATAATATGTCCACATCATCTGGAACACCAGCGCGGATTCACCTCAAGGGAATGGGGCGAATTGATGAAGCCGATGCCGCTGGAGTTGTCCGCCCGGGACAGCTGCTTCAATTAAATGTCGATGGCGATGTAATCCCTCACGGGATCGTCCTCGGCCAAGCCGAACGCATGTTTGCTTTGGAAGACGCCCTTCAGGGTCGAGCCATTGCAACAGATTACGCGTCCGGCGAACTGGTCTCCTTTGTGCTTGCCGCACCGGGAGATGAAATCTACGCATGGCTTGCCGTGGGTGAGAGTGTTAATGTCGGGGACTTCCTTGGGTCCGATGGTTTCGGCCATTTGGTTCTTGCGGATGAATCCGGTCTTACTTCTGGCATCGATGTGATTGGCGTGGCGTTGGAGACACTGGACAACAGTGAATCCGATGATAACAATGCCCGTATCAAAATCCGTGTTCTGTAAGAGTTGCGGATAAAACAACAACAAACATCGAGACAAAGAAAGAAACATAACATGGACTTCATTTTAAATGGACAAGCACAAGGGAGCGTAGCTACTACGCTTTTGAACAACGGCTTTGACGTTGCTACCTTGCGACCTTGGATCGGCAAAGACGGCCGTTCCTACATCGCCCAAAACATCAACGGCAAAATGGTTGCCGTTCCTCAGCAGGTCAACAACGGCACTCTCCGCAAGGACGAGTGGAAGATCCTGGACGAGGCAATCGTGGGAGCTGCCAAAGAGCGGCTGCGCGTGGTTGCGGATCTGCGTAGCGCAGGTCTTACGTTCAACATTCCTAATGGTATGGGTAAGACGGTTCTGGAAACTGAGACCGTTGGCGATATTACGCCGGCGACCATCTCCATGGACCCTGCCCGGGAAGGTGAGAACGATCGACCGGAGTATGACCTGACCAACCTGCCCTTGCCGGTTATTCACAAGGACTTCTTTTACAGTGCGCGCCAAGTGGCTGCGAGCCGTAACATGGGAGCTTCCTTGGACGCCACATCCGGACAGCTTGCTGCCCGGCGTGTTGCTGAAGAAGCCGAGAAGTTGGCATTGGGAACGGGCAGTTCGTTTGCCTATGGTGGCGGATCGATCTACGGGATGACCAATTTCCCGAACCGGATCACCCGCACCATCTCGGCGCCCACTGGTTCCAACCAAGCCACCACGGTTCAGGATGTCCTCGCCATGCGCCAGGATTGTGAAGATGCCAAGCACTACGGTCCTTGGGTTCTGTATAACTCACCGTCATGGGACCAATACCTGGATGATGATTACAGCTCGGCCAAAGGTGACAACACCTTGCGCCAACGGCTGCAAGCCATCAACGGGATCAATGACGTCCGGACCGCCGATTACCTCGGCACCGGATACCAGATGATCCTCGTCCAACAGACCAGCGATGTGATTCGCATGGTTATCGGTATGGACGTGACCACGGTGCAATGGGAAACCCACGGTGGCATGCGCTTGAACTTCAAGGTCATGGCGATCATGGTTCCTCAGCTCCGCAGTGACTTTAACGGCAACGCCGGTATTGTTCACGGTTCAACCGCCTAATCTCCCCCCACGCAGGGTGAGAATCAGTCGAGTGCTGATGCCCCGTGGGAGTGGTTAACCCACGGGGCAACTCGACCAGATAATAGGTTGTAAAGTTTAACCATTATGAAAAATTCATATCAAGTAATCGCTGGCATGCACATCGGCACAGACAAAACCTATAAAAAGGGCGAGTCCGTGGTGAGTGATCAAGACCTCGTCAAAATGTATCCCGGGAAGTTCCGTTTAGAGGGACCGGTAAAGGAAAAGGCTAAGAAGGCCAAACCTGCCCCACAAGAAGAACTGGATCTGGGGGATGATGACGAGACCGAAACTGAAACTGAAACCCTTCCCCCTACCAAGGCCAAGAAGAAAAAGGCCAAGACGGCGAAGGCAGACGATTGGGATGACTGATGGCTATACGAACAACTGAGGCGGCGGTCCAAGGAATTATCGAAGTAGATTCCTCCATTGCCCTAGATCCTTTTATTGAAGGGGCAAGTGCCTTAGTTGACGACATAGCTGCGTTGGACGGAAGCCCAAACGCAACACGACTTGAGCTGATAGAGCGATATCTATCAGCTCATTTTTATACTTTACGAGATCCGAGACCGGTATCCGAAAGGGCCGGCCCCGTGTCCCAAACGTTCCAGAGCAAAGTGGACTTGGGATTCAACTCTTCCCATTACGGGCAGATGGCAATTTCACTCGACAACACCGGGCTTCTAACATCGGCTTCCAAAGGAAAGGTAGCTGGCGGGGTGGTCTGGTTGTCGGACGGAGTTTGATATGGTATGGACAGTTACGAAAGAATGGGAAGGCCAAGACGCTTACATCATAGGAGGTGGCGCCAGTCTAAGGGATTTCGATTTCTCTTTGCTCAAGGGTCGCAACACCATTGGATGTAATGATGCCTTTCGTCTTGGGGAAGACGTTATCAAGGTCTGCATTTTTGGAGATGCAAGCTGGTTCCAGAAAACGAAATGGGACTTGGAGAAATTTAAGAATCCCATCTATACCGTCACCCCTTCCTTAATGCGGTTGAATATCAAGTTCCTCCGCCAGATGAAACGGGAACGATTGGGGATACATGCCGGCGAGAGTCTGGGATGGAATTATTCTACTGGCGGGTCTGCTCTAAACCTTGCCATCAATTACGGGGCCAAACGGGTTTTCCTTCTGGGGATGGATTTACAACTCATCAATAATAAATCCCACTGGCATGATCTACGGCCCGGTCCTACACGTGAACCAATCTTTGCCCGGTTCATTAAAGGCTTCCAAGCCATCCATGAACAACTGGCCCTTCACAATGTGGAAGTGGTTCACGTTATTGACGGGGAATCCCGTCTACCATTTTTCCGGAAGTGTGGCATGGCCGAATTTGTGGACTACGTTACACCTTCCGCCCCAACATCAAAACACTGCCCGCGGATTCTGGAACACGCCTTATGAGTATCATCAAAAAGATGCGGAAGCAAACCGCGGTCTGGTGGGCGAGGAGTGCCTCGGTGGATCGCTTTGGCAAATACACGTATGATGAGCCAGTGGAAATCAAATGCCGTTGGGACACCAAAGGAGTTGAATTCAGGGACAACAAAGGGCAAACCGTGATGAGCGATTCTACGGTTTATCCGGATCGGGTTCTTGTCGTTGGGGATATGTTAATGGAAGGGGATTTGGAAAGCGATACCGCCAGCGACCCCACCACCGAGACAACGGCTTACGAAATCAAACGGTTCGACAAGACCCCAAATATTAAGAACACCGAAACACTCTACACGGCGTATTTATAATGGCACGGTTCGTTCGACAAACTTTTAAGAGTGCGGGAGTAACTGGCATCCTCAAGAATTTGAAGCTGAATGAGGCCCAGATTGCTATCCGGATTCCTCTGGCGTTGAAGGCGGTAGGGTTAACGCTCCAAGCCTCGAGCCAGAAAGCCGTTCCCGTGGACCTTGGTAACTTAAAGGCATCCGCTTTTACACGGGCCTCCTCCTCCGGTATTAACACAACGGTCACCGTG
>Ga0316192_10004213_pt1 | contig 10444 bp, 13 predicted proteins | sample MerIslwburrow_MG_FD_204931 | JGI IMG/M metagenome (GOLD analysis project Ga0316192, IMG submission 204931) | Coastal sediment microbial communities from Maine, United States - Merrow Island worm burrow | ecosystem: Environmental > Aquatic > Marine > Coastal > Sediment | place: USA: Maine...
GGCCCGACAAGGTGCATGTTTGCATCCACTTCCCAGAGCGGGCGGCTGAAGTGGAGCGGGCTGTCAGACTGGTCAATCAGTTCGAGGCGGCAGGAGTCGCCGGCGGCGTGAACCTTCTGGTCCGCTCTGATGGGATCCGCGCCGCGAGGCGGGCGAGAATAGCCCTGAGCGAAGCTGGGATAGGACCGGCTCAACTCGTCATTCTTCCGATGAAGGGGATCAACAGCCCAAGCCTCGACGAACTCGCCCAAGTCGCAGGCTCGGGCACCTTCCAGTCGGTGACCTGTCTGCTTGAATGTGCGGCCAGCCCCCGTTTTGCCTCAATTGGATGGGACAAACGGGTCGGTGGGGGAGTGGCCTCAGGTCGGCTGCGTCTGGCTGACAACTCGGCCGCCTGGGTATGGTCTGGCGATGACCCGTAGCGCACGCCACGTCAACCTCGCCTCCCGCCCGAACGGGGCGCCCGTTCCCGGGAACTTCGAGGTGGTCGAGGCAGAAGTACGTGAAGTGCAGGACGGCGAGATCGTCGTCGCCAATCGGTTCATGTCGGTCGATCCGTACATGAGGGGCCGTATGAACGACGTGAAGTCGTATGTGCCACCGTTCCAGATCGGCCAGCCTCTCGAAGGCGGTGCGGTCGGTGAGGTGATCGAGTCGAACTCGGCCGATATTGCTGTAGGCGATCATGTCGTCCACGGCCTGGGCTGGCGTGAGATCGCCGTCCTGCCGGCATCGCAGGCCCAGCCTGCGGCGCAGGTCGACGGTGTCTCGCTCTCAGCCAACCTCGGCGTTCTTGGGATGCCCGGCATGACCGCCTACGCCGGGCTGCTCGATGTCGCATCGTTCAAAGAAGGTGACGCCGTGTTCGTGTCGGGCGCAGCCGGTGCGGTCGGCTCGCTCGTCGGCCAACTCGCCAAGCTGAAGGGTGCGTCGCTTGTGGTCGGCTCCGCCGGTTCTGACGAAAAGGTGGCCTGGCTCACCGACGAGCTCGGCTTCGACAAGGCGTTCAACTACAAGTCGGGCCCCGTCGCCAAGCAGCTGTTCGCCGCCGCCCCCGATGGCATTGATGTGTACTTTGACAACGTCGGGGGCGATCACCTGCAGGCGGCCCTCCATGCGCTCAACGTGCACGGCCGAGTGGCGTTGTGTGGTGCCATCTCGATGTACAACAACACCGAGCCGGCTCCGGGGCCGAACAATCTGACCCTCACGATCGGTAAGCGCCTCAACATGCGTGGCTTCATCGTCAGCGATCACGCCGACATGCGCGACGAGTTCGTCCGTGAGGTCGGCAGCTGGCTCGCCGACGGCACGATCAAAGCCCAGGAGACCGTGATGCAAGGTATCGAGAGCGCCGGTGACGCGTTTATTGGACTGCTCGCTGGTGCCAACACGGGCAAGATGGTCGTCGAACTCTGAGTGGGGCTGCATGGCCCGCGCTTGGCAGGACGGTCGACCTCACCGGCATCCGTTCGTTAATCTCCTACCCACGTCGGCCTGACGTGGAATGATGTCGGCCATGAGTTTTCAGGAGCGAGGCATTGAACCAGCGGATGGATTCGCCGGGGACGGGTTCATCGTTCGACCGCTGGTGCCATCCGATGTCGTGCTTGACCACGAGGCGGTGATGTCGAGTCGCGAGTTCCTCTACCACTGGGAGATGGAGCCTCCGTATCCGCCCGAGGACTTCTCGGTCGACGACAACCTCGGCGATCTCGAGCAGATGGACGGCGAACACCGAAACGGGACCCGATACACCTACACCGTCATGAACGCGGATGAGACCCAGGTGCTTGGTTGTATCTACCTTCTGCCCGGCGATGACCGCATGTACCGGACCGCCGAGGTGACGTCACACGACGGCACCGACCTGTCATCGGTCGTCGCCACGATCGCGTTCTGGGTTCGCGTCTCGACGTGGGAGGGCGGTTTCGAGCGTGCCTTGCTTGAGGCAGTTCTTGGTTGGCTCCGTAACGACTGGTCGATTGAGCGACCGGTGGTCATAACCAACGAGAAGCTCGATCACCAGATCGCCACGATCGAGTCGCTGGGTCTAACCCGGCGCTTTGACTACGACCGTGACAAGGACATGTACACGTCCTACGCCTACGCCTGATGCTCAACCGGATGTGACGGGTGATCAAGTGGCTCAGGCCGGTTCGAGGTGAGACGCCGAGTGGTCTGAGATAGTGAACCCGTGAAGACCATGCCTACCATCCATCACATCTCTCAAGGCAGCCCCGCCGGCTCGACGGGTCGGCCTGCTAGAAGCGGTCCTGTGACTTTTTCTTTGGTGGAGCCTTGAACGGTGCTTCGATCAACGCTTCGAAGCGAGCATCGTCGGGTTGCTTTGGTTCGTTGAGGCGGCGCAGGTAGTCCTTGAGCCCGAGGCGAGCGGTCGCGACATGGTCGCCCTTCATGCCGACTGAGCGCTTTAGGGCATCTTTTGCCTTCTCGACGCGTTCTTTTCGAGCAGCCTTCTCGGCATCTGACCGGGTGACGGGCTTCTTGGTCTTCTTCGCTTCCTCGGCTGCTATCCGGCGAGCTTCCGACTCTTGCAGCGGGGTGAGCTTGTTTACGGCCACGACAGTTGATCTCCTGGAAATTGGGGGGGAGAGGCAGCGCAGGGACTCCCGTCCCGTCGCCCGTCTCGCAGGCAATGGGCCTGGTCGGTTGAGCCCTGTGCCCAACAGGCTACGAAGCCTATCGTTGCAGCCGCCTGACCAAGGCAGTCGACGAGCAGTACTGCCGGGGCGTCGACTCCCGGCGATCCGCAGCGCATCGGCATTGGGCACTGGTGCACCCAGCCTCGATGAGGTGCTGGAGCGTGATGAGGTCGAAGCCGTGATCCTGGCGACGCCCCCAACGAACAAGCTAAGGGGGAGCCCGGCGCTGGCATCGGCGGCGATGGTTTCGGCTGCTGTGGTTTGGGGGCTGGCGGCGGCGGTGACGGCCCGGCCGATGACAAGCAGGTCAGCGCCCAGCGACGGCGGCTTCGAGCATGGTTTGGCCGCCTTGGGTGTGGCTGGTGACGTACTCGACGCCGAGCTGGCCGATCTCTCGGGCGGCCGACGGTGTTGGGGATGTCGTGAAGCTTCAGGTCCAAGATGACGTCCATGCCGGCGTCTCGGGCGGGGCGGTGACGGTCGGAGACATCGAGGGCGATCGCCAGTCGTGAGCGAATGTCTGGTGTCGTGGTTGTTGTGGTTGCTCATAGAACGGTGGTTCCTTTGCTGCTTGTTGCCTTGGTAGGTCTGGTAGGTGTGATGACGGCGCCGTCAGCGGGTTTGACGATGATGATGGCCTCGATCGGATCACCGTCGTCGGTGTAGGTGTAGGTGTAGGTGTAGGTGTAGGTGTAGGTGTCGGGTGTCCCAGGCCACGGCCGGGTGGCGCAGGCCGAACAGGTCGCTCTCGGCGATGGTGGAAAACCGGGCTCGGAGTCGGTCGTCGGTGCTGACCCGCCCGGTGGTCGCGATCAGGGGACCCTTGCCGCCTTCTACATTATTGGTTTATGATCCGCGCAGGACTCAAAGGGGGGCTCGACCGCCGAACTGTCCTCGGGGGACATATGCGCCGACGCTTAGCCAGCATGGCTGACTCTTTACGTTTCAGATTGCTGCTCGTACTACTGGCCGCGGTCGCGGCGTTGAGTATTCCACTGCCAGGTGGTGACAACGGACTGGTCCTCGGGGACCCTGCTGAAGCGTGGAGATGTTGGCCATCGAACAGCACGAACTGCCCGATTCATCGCCAGTATGCGCACGTGAGGTGGAACTTCGTTTCGTCGTTTCCGAGTTCGCTCCGGTCAGGAGTCAACGGTGGCGCCGACGCAATCTTCTGTTGTGACGGCTCGCCCGCACACCAGCACTATCCGTCCTCCGGAGAGCTTCAATGGTTTGTCGATAACGTCGGGATCCCAGTGGGGATTCTTGCTCGGTTTGGGCAGACTCACGACAATTGGAACCATGTAGTCAAGACCAACGACATAGGTTTGAATGGCTGGATCGTCGGTCAGATTCCTGGAACCTATGACATGAAGACGATTGCCTTACACGAGTTCGGCCACTCTCTCGGCCTCGAACACAGCAACTTTTCGTGGGACAACATGGCTGCCGGGTGGAACGGCGTTCGAAACACCCTCAAGTCAGACATGAAAAACGGCATTAAGGACGTCTACGACTGCCACAGTTCGTCAGGAGATTGCTGACATGGTCCACTCTGCAGAAAACAAGCTCAACGAGCAACGTTCGATCGGGGCGACAGGCTGGATCATGACCGTGCTCCTTGTCGGAGTGGTGGTCAGTGGCATCCTTTTGCTACGGACAACCGTTGGCCAGGAAGAAGAGGAGGCACTTGCGAGCTCGGCTAACAGCGTCGGCCAGCCGATTGCGGACCCGGCCTCCACTCCTGAGGAATCTGACGCCGTCGCTGAGCCGACAATCGCAGCTCCAGCGTCGACCTTCGATTCGGTCAACGGCGGCTATCGGGACGGGACACTTGTCGCATCGGACCTGACTCTAGATACCGCCGCTGAGTGGTCGACAGATATTTGGTTGGCCCGAGTCAAATCTCTCGGCAAACCTCGCCTCAACACGCCTGATGGGCAACTTCCTGACGATGCTACAACAAGGGCAGGTGGAATGCCGGCGGTCGTAAGAGATATCGAGTTGACCGACGTAGTCTCTCTGGTCGACAAACCAGACGTGGAGCCCGGAGAGGGATCGGGGATCACAGACGGCACGGCAACACTGACAGTTTGGGGCGGTGAGCTATCCCTGAAACTCACCGAAGAAAGAGCGAACGAGCTCGGACTCTTCGGCGGGCCAGATACCGAATCGCACGAGGCGCAGGTCAGAACCGATCTCACCGACAAAGAGCGCGAGGAACTGTTGGAAGAACTAGAAGCCACCCGAAAACTTCAACCAATAACCGAGATCCACTTCAGTGACCAGCCCTACGATGAGGTACTCGAAGGCTCCACGATCGTCGTCATAGTCCGTGAGCAGGACCGAAGCGGCCGCCAAGCATTCGAGCCCGCTGTGGTCTCGACATCTGTCTGGGAAGTCACCGATGATGGACTCACCAACCGAGTACCCGCATCGTTCGACGGCCGAACACAGGAGATCATCCTCTCCAGCATCGAGTTTATTCAACGAATTGACTCAGTATTCAGCCAACAAGAAGTCGGCCAAATGCGGGGCAGAACATGCACATCGAATCCAGCCTCCAAGATCGATGCCATAATCAAAGCGCTGATCGGAGATTGCTAAAAGACGCCCTCAGGAACATTGGATAGCGCAGGCAAGCCCAACTGGGAACTGCTCTCGACTGTCAAATCCCGCCAAGAACGGAAGCGCCCTTTTGCCGACTAAACCAGTGTGACCGATGTAGATAGCCGGGGTCATGCCAGGATCGGTCGGGTCCCAGACTTGCACGGTGCGGTCGATACTGGCTGACGCTGTCCGCCCGTCATCGAGTTGGACAATTTCGGTCACCCAGTCGGTGTGACGGGTGTAGATGACCTGGGTGATGTCGGGATCATTTGGGCATCAATATCGGTGGTCGCGACCCTCCCGTCGGCGAGTTCGACCAGCGTGTTCACTCAGTTGGTGTGACCGGTGTAGGTGGCTTGGATCGTGTCAGGATCGGTCGGGTCCCAGACCACCACAGTTGTCCGCCAGCTGGATGGGACCAGCATGTATCCATTGGGTGGAACCGTTTTGACTTCCCGATGGGGGCAGCGGGGAGTCATAGTGCCGTCCCTCAGGTCGCGGCTGGACGCAGGTGTCGTCTTTGAAGGCAGCTGGTCCGATGTCCCTCCTGAGGTGATCGACCTCTTCAGAGCGGGAATGACGTGGATGGGCCTCGTCCGACTAGGTGAGCGGAGCAAAGGTGCAGATTGATAACACGCGTTGCGTCCAGTCGGAAGAGCGCAAGCCACCTTGGCGACGAGATTGGTGTCGCTCGTGAGAATGTGGCCAGAGGCCCGTCGGAGCTGGATGACTACGCGTTCATCCTGGGCGTGGCCACAGTGGCGGCAACGGGCGTTGTCGTACACGGAGTCACTGATGATCCAGCTCTGGCAACCCGAAAGGCTCAGGAACTGGGGGGTGAAGTCCGGCTCGTCCGATTGGGTCGCGACTACGATAGTGCCGATCTGGTGTCCGTCGACACGGACGCGTACGAACTTTTGAGCTGAGCCGAGACGCTATAGATGAGGAGCCTCCCCCGCTTCGGGCAGGGCCGGGATTTTGCCCCTGCCTCGTTCCCGAGTGCGTACCTGCTACTTGCGGTGTGTTCTTGGCTGGTTGTCATTGGCTGCACGCAGAAGAGTCAGCACGGTGAGGTCGACGGTATCGAAGGCTACCTGGATCATGTTTGGCTGGAAGACACGGGCGACGTGTATGCGAGCTCTCAAGGGCAGGATCGACTGGTGCTTGGAGGCGGCTCCGATGTGAGAGCCGTCGCCATTGGCCCGGAAGAGGGCTCGGTGATCGTCGAGGTAGATGATGGAGTACGCTTCCGGAGGCCCGATGGCACCTCCTCAGAAATTGCGAGTGGCCGCTTATTCGCTTCGTCAAGAGATGGATCGCACGTGGCTGTGGGCACCGGCGGCGAGATCACGGTCCTGACTGTAGAAGGCCTTGTCGCAGAACGTGTCACGTGCCCCGACTCACGGGCCGCTGCATGGAACCGTGATGGCAATGTTCTTGGGTTGGTCTGCGGCCAACGGATTGTCATCTACTCTCAGGAAGAGAAGACGATGGCTGCCAAGACTGTTGATGTTGGGGTGCCGTTGGACATCACAGTCTGGGGTGATGGGTTCGCGTTGTTGGTGGATGCCGGCGGAGGCAGGGCTCTGTACCGAACTCCGTTGACCTCAGTTCAGCAGTTCGGATTCTTGGGAGATCTGCCGCCTGACGTCGATCAGATCGTTGGCGGGGCCGCCACCGGGGGGCTTCTCGTTCGAACGATCGATGGGCGTGCCTGGCGTGTTGAACTTGGCGAGGACTTGGTCGAGATTCACAGCAGAGTGGAGGCTATCGCTCACGGTCGAGACGACTAGCTCCCGAGACGCGTGCGCTCGATCCTGCGGGCCAACTGTCGCCAGCGTCCACGCATAAGACCATTACGGCCCTTGACGGAACTGACACCGGTGAGTGGTTCGAAGCACTAATCGACGGCCCGATCGTCGACGAGTCGGATAGCGACCGTGACGCAACAGGCCTGGCAATGCGCCTCACGCTCACTGACGGTGATTGTTCCCTACAGGGGGTAGGCGTATCATCTGGACGAAACTGAGCCGCTTCATCTGTCGAGCGCTCGGCCGACAACGTTTGATCTGGTCACAGCACTGTAAGCGGTGAGCCTCCTCCGACTGCGGCCTGGGTCATGGCTTCTCAAGTTCGAGCAGCCCGAAAAACCGGGATACCTGCTTTGAGGCTGGTGACACCGATCCGAGCACAGGGCCGTAGATTCGTGTCAGCGAAGCCGACGAGATCGAGGTCCTGAACGCTTCACGATCTCGATCCATGATCATCTCCCACGAGGAGCCGGGGCAGTGCGATCCCCTCGCACCTGCGGGCCTGGGGGCTCTTTGTTGGGCCGGTGGGTGTTGGGATCGGCTGTCACCGGACTTGGTAGAGGCGGATGGTTTGGGGGTCGGCTGGTCGGCCGTGGACGATGGTTGGTGGGATGAAGACCTGTCGGCGCTGGCGTTGGTGTTCGGGGGTTGAGCGGGGTCCGATTGGTGTCGCTCGGAAGTGACCGCGTCGGGGATGGGTGGCCGGCGGCTGGCGGGTGGGTTGTGAGCTGCGGGCCTGGGGTTGCCTTTGTTTGGTGTGGCGGGTGATGTCGACGATGTTGAGCTTGATGCCACCGGAACGTTCGATGGCTCGCCTGGTGGCTGACTTGCGTGCGGTCTTGCGCCAGGTTTTGGCGGTGGTGTCCAGGGGTGGAGGTTGGATGGTGGTCCATTGGTTTGAGGCGGTGATGGCGGCGAAGGAGTGCACGATGCGCCGAAGTGTGTGGTGGGCTGCGGTGTCCCATCGGGAGATGATCACTGATCGTTGCTTGTCTAGGTTGAATGGTGGCGCCAGGTTGGGGTTCGGGTTGGTGGTCAATAGCAGTCCGCCTGTGTCGCACAGGGTGTGGTCGGTGTTGGCGTAGATGATGATCCCGGAGAGGTTGGCACCGTGGGTGAGTCCTTGGCGGAGGTTGGCGTTGGGGGCCATGGCCTCGATGATCGTTTCGGCCGGGGTGAACAGATCGGCGTTGATGGCGAGGTCGAAACCGAAGAGGATCACGATGGCGGGGAAGGGGAGTTTCATCTCGGCCATGTAGTCGGGCCCGGGAGGTTCGGCCTCAGCCAGGGCGTGGGTGGTGGTGGGGTCAACGAAGAAGGGGACCGACTCGGTGAGGGCTTTCAGTTGCCACGCATCGCGCCGTAACCTGGCCCTCAGATCGAGGTTGCGGGCGGTGGCAAGGCTCGCGCTGAGAGCTTCGACCACACCAAGGACGGCTCTGCTGGTGGCGGTGGCCATGATGCCGGGCACGTCGCGGGGCTGGTAGGGGTGGGGGTCTGGTCGTCCCGGGTCCCACCGCCTGGTGGTCATCGCCAGTTTGAGGTAGTGAGCGATCCGAGTTTCCCAGCGGGGCAGGTCCTGGTCGAGGAGTTGGGCGGTGTCATCGGGTGGTCGAGCGTGGGCCGGGAGATCACGTTGGGCTGCGACCACGGCCCGGGGTTCGAGCGGTGTCGACAACAACCAGTTGGGCTCAAGGCCCCAGTCGGGCTGATAGTAGGGGTCGAGCCACCGGTCGATGCTCGCAGCGGTCGCGGTCATGGCCGCACCGTCTCGTTGTGAGCTTCGAGGCTGGCGGCAGCGCGGTTGGTTTCGGAGGTGTGGCTGGTCTTGTCGTCGCTGCCCCCAACGGGCGAAGGATTGCCTGTCATGACCGGTCACCCTCGGCGCCAATGGTGTCGACGCTTTCGCCGGCGGCGTGAGGCAGGGCCAGGGCTTTGGTGAGGTGGTTGCCGTGGGAGATCAACTCCTCGACCAGGCGCGTGGGGTCGGGTCCTGTGAACAGACCGTTGAGGCTGAAGGCGTCGATATGGTGGGTGGCGAGCTGGATGCCGGTGCCCCAGCTTCGGCGTCGGGCAGCGACGAGGATGCCGTCGCAGCGCCCGGTCTCACCATCATGTTGGCGGTAGACCAGCAGCTCCCAGTCACTGGTTCCGACGATGATCCCGGTGGTGTCGTTGGCGACCACGTTGGCGGCCTCGGTGGGGGAGTTGAAGCATTCGTTCCACGACAGGCCGTAGTCGACCTCGTCAAGCCACCAGCTCCAGAACCGGTCGTAAGCGAGACTGAAGACTGGTTCTGCAACGCGGGGATCGGTGGCTGCTGCGGGGTGGTCTTGGTACTGGCGGCCGTTCAGGAAGGCCAGGGCCTTGGTGGCCTCGTGGAGTCGTTGTCGCAGCTGATCAGGGTGGCCGGTCAGTTCAACGGTTGTCTCAGCGTCGACGAGTTCGACGGCTTGGCCTCGACCGTCTGGAAGGTCGAGGTCTTTGACCCTCACACCCACCCTGGCGGCACGTAAGACGGTCACCGGCACTGGAGGCGGGTCGGGGACTACTGTCAGGTGTGGCATGAGGGCTTGCTCCCTTGTGTCCAGCCCCCGGCCGTTCCAGCGGTGCGGGGGCACTTTGCTTGTAGGCATCACGCTAACATATATCTTGCGATAAGGCATATTTATCACAATATAAAAGGTACTCTTTGAGAGACCGGAACAGCCCCTCACCAGCGAGGAACACGCCCATGGCCACCACCCACTACCACTACCCGTCCTCTGAACCAGATTCTGAGAGCGGCACAGTCCCATGCTCGATCCTGGCTGCCGCGTTGACTCGGGGCTCGGCCGACTACCGGTTGTTGACCAACCGGGCCACGGGGGCGCCGGTGGCCACCGCAGTATTGAACCAGCGGCCCGGGGTTGCCTACCGCCACGGACCAGACACCGGGCCGTTGGCTGAGTGGGGAGTGGTCGAGGCCCGGACGGTGCTGGTGGTGACCAACCCGGAGATGGCCCGCCACCTGGTAGCTGAAATCCTCGCTCGTGAGTGCGACGATTGTGGCGCCCCGACACCAGAGAGCCGGCTTGCCCATGACCACCTGGCCGGACCCGCTCTGCGCTGCGATGAGTGCGCCGCGGCCCATCACGCCACTGAACTCGCCGGCTACACGTTGGCCACGATCGTGACCTGCAGCCACTGCGGAGCCACCTGGGCCGCCGGCGAAGTCACCACCCGAGGCCGGTGTGGGTCCAGCACCCTGGGGTTTCCGTGTCCGTCAGAGACCATGGACGGGTTCGATGTCGACGACCTGGCCTCTGTCCTCGCCACCAGCCCCACCGATACCGAGGGGCCGGGTCGAGTTAGGGT
>Ga0316192_10004218_pt1 | contig 10440 bp, 9 predicted proteins | sample MerIslwburrow_MG_FD_204931 | JGI IMG/M metagenome (GOLD analysis project Ga0316192, IMG submission 204931) | Coastal sediment microbial communities from Maine, United States - Merrow Island worm burrow | ecosystem: Environmental > Aquatic > Marine > Coastal > Sediment | place: USA: Maine...
GGACAACTCAACATGGCCTGTGCTGACTGCCACGTGTACAGTTCCGGCAACAAGATCCGTGCCGATTTGCTGAGTCCTGCAATCGGGCAGGTTACGCACTTCCCGGTATATCGCTCAAAATGGGGGGGTATAGGCACCCTGCACCGCCGTTATGGTGGCTGTAACAAGCAGGTTCGTGCCAAACCTTACAAGCCTCAAAGTGACGAGTACAGTGCCCTGGAATACTTCCACACCTATATGAGCAACGGTCTGGAAAGTAATGGTCCTGGCGCACGCAAGTAATACAGCGCAAACCTGAAGCAACACCTGAAGCCCGGCAACTGCCGGGCTTTTTTTATACCTCAGGCAAACAGGCAGAAAGTGATAACTCACCTGATGAGGTCTCTCGCACTGATTATATTGGGTTTAAATTGACTTTCCTGACCCGGAGGAAGAAAATGATCGCAGCAAAATAATCTACAAGATAGCCTGCTACACTAGGATAATAATTTCGAGGACTTACCACCATGTCGAAGTGCAAACATCTGTTTCTGCTGTTCACCTTTATTCTATTCACTGGCCTGTCATTAAATTCGTACGCCGGACCGATCTGCGGTGATGGCGTGGTCAACCAGGCTAGTGAGGAGTGCGATGAGGTTGATAATGCCACTGCACCTGCATCGTCACTTTGTAGCAACACGGAAGATTTAGGTAGCGGTATATGCAAATTTACAATATGCGGGGATAACATCGTACAGTCTCCGAATGGCGTTGGCTTCAACGAGGAATGTGATGATGGAGGGGCATCAGCGACCTGTAGTGATATCTGTCAGACGATAGCGGCTACAACGACCTCGACCACCACAACCTCGACGGCGGCTACGACGTCCTCGACGACGGCGGCTACGACGTCCTCGACGACGGCGGCTACGACATCCTCGACGACGGCAGCTACGACATCCTCGACGACGGCAGCTACGACATCCTCGACGGCTGCTACGACGTCCTCGACGGCTGCTACGACGTCCTCGACGGCTGCTACGACCACCACAACACAAAGTGGAGGCCCAACGACTACCACGACTCAAAGTGGAGGCCCAACAACTACTACAACGGCAGCAACGAGCTCGACAACGACAGCAGCAGCAACCACGACGACCACGCAGATCTCGAGTGGTGCCGGTGGTGATGACGACCTCTTCGACTTCGGCGGCAGCGGTTGCACCATCAGCAATACACAGTCAGCCACTATGGACCCGATCTGGCTGCTCATGCTGCTGGTACCCGGACTCGGCATTCTGCGCCGGCATGTTGCAGCAACAGCCAGAAAGACTCGCAGTTAGACTATCTTGCCAGAAGAAGTTGTTTGATGAAGCCGGGCATATAGCCCGGCTTTTTTTTGCCCGGGGTTCAGGGCTTGCCACCGGGTTTTTGGTAGCAGGTTTCTAGTTGACCAGGTATTTTTCCGGATTTACATGCTTGCCGTTTTTCATGACTTCTACATGCACGTGTGGGCCGGTAGAACGGCCGGTAGAACCGATCAGGGCAATGGCCTGTCCCTTGTGCACAGTATCACCGAACTCGACCAGCTGTTTCTTGTTGTGGCCGTAACGGGTGACGTAACCGGTGCCGTGATCAATCTCGACGAGGTAGCCGTAGCCCTTGCGTTTACCGGACCATGTGACGATACCATCGGCCATCGCCAGGATCTCTGTACCCTCCTTGCCCGCGATATCGATACCCTTGTGCATCCCTTGCTTACCCGTGAACGGATCAATACGCTGGCCAAACTTTGAAGACACCAGACCGCGGTGTACGGCAGAACCGGAGGGCAGGATGCGCGCTTGCAGGTTGCGGGACATTAGAACATCCTCCAGCACAGTAAGCTTGGCCTCACGATCAACAATAGAGGCATGCAGCACTTCCAGCATACCGAGAAAATCTGCGATGGTGGTGACTGGCGGTTCACCGTCATCCTCCTCGTCACTGCCGTCTTTCGGCCCGCCAATCGGGGGCAATGCATTGAAATCAAATTCGCTTGCATCGAGATCGGCCCGCGTAACCAGGCGTTCGCCCAGCGCATCGAGACGCACTATTTCAGCCTGCATGTTGCCAAGGCGCAGGGCCAGGGCATCAAGGTCCGCACTGGCCAGCGCGTGGATATCCTGTATTTCGGTTTGCTGTTGCCGGCTGAGTTGTTGCAGCACCGTGACTTCCGCAAGTTGCCTGCGCATCTCAACATCGGTGCCAAGTCGAAAACCGGTATAGAGAATCATGGTTACCAGCAATGCGGTGCCAAGCAGAAGCAGTTGCAGGATGCGTTGCGGGTTGCAGGCGATGCTGTACACCCGCCCATAGCGATTGGTCAACAAAAGGTTATTCGGCACCTGCTTCATCACTGTATCCCTGGTCATTGCAGCGTCCCGGGACAGTGCATGACCGTAATTCACTGATGTCTGACAGATTAGGCCTGCATGGCTAGCCGGACAATTGCCCGTAGGTACTATCAATATCATTTTCAATATAAACAATATGATAGATTGGCTTCATCCCCCCCTGTCACCGCTTCAGGTGATCCTGATGCGTACCACATTCATGACCTCGAACTCCATACCCCCCACTGTTTCAATGCCAACATAGTAGGTCAGGTTAACGCGCTGGCCCTTGAGTTTCCTGCAGGCCTGCTTGCGTTTGAATCTGAAAGGTGCCGTGCAGCCCTCGATCATGAGCGTGTTAACAATCCAGTCACCCTCGGTTCTTTGCACATGCGATGTCACCTTGAGCATGTCAGAGTGGACAAGCTGCCGGTGCTTCTTCAGTAATTTTTCCGGTTCCGTTTGCATTGTAAACAGTCTACTGCTTCAACCGATACCCGGTTCTGAACATCCACCACACGACAAGCATACAGGCGGCCAGGAACATCAGAACCATGGACAGGCTCAACCCCACGCTCACGTCAGAGACTTCGAAAAAGCTCCAGCGAAAGCCACTGATCAGGTAAACCACCGGATTGAACAGCGAGACGGTTTGCCAGGCGGGTGGCAACATACTGACCGAGTAAAAACTGCCACCCAGGAACACCAGCGGCGTGATTACCAGCAGCGGGATGAGCTGCAGCTTCTCAAAACTGTCCGCCCACAGCCCGATGATGAACCCGAACAGACTGAAAGAAATACAGGTCAGGATCAGGAACCCTATCATCCACACTGGATGGGCGATTTCCAGGGGCACAAAGAACCCGGCTGTCGCCAGGATGATCAGGCCGATAATCAGGGACTTGGTCGCCGCAGCCCCCACATAACCCAGCATGATCTCAAAGAAGGATACCGGCGCGGACAAGACTTCGTAGATAGTGCCAGTGAACTTGGGAAAGTAAATACCAAAGGAGGCATTGGAAATGCTCTGGGTCAGCAGCACCAACATCATCAGTCCGGGCACGATGAACAAGCCGTAGGGTACACCCTCGATCTGTTCAATGCGCGAGCCGATAGCCGAGCCAAACACCACGAAGTAAAGCGAGGTGGACAGCACCGGTGAGGCAAAACTCTGCAACAGGGTATCCCATGCACGCAGCATTTCGTACTTGTAAATCACTCTGACAGCGTGCGTGTTCATGACGAGTATTCCTTCAAGATGATATTGCCATGTTCAGCGAGTCGGGAAGCGTTTGACCGCAAGGCGCACCTCGCAGGGAATGGCCCGCCCTTTCCAAGAGGTGCAACACCGCGGGCGAGCGCTTCCCGGCTCGCCCGGAGGGAGCTACCCGGATAATCCAATACGGCGTTACAGCCCTTGAAAAGGACTTGGCCATTCCCTGCGGACTGTGCCTTGTCTTGGATTATCTGGGTAGCTCTGAACATGGCAATATCATCTTGAAGGAGTACTAAGCCTTCACCAGGTTGACGAATATTTCTTCCAGAGAACTTTGCGTCGTTCTCAGGTCTTTCAACACCAGACCAGCCGCACTGATTGCCTGCAGCAAATCGCTGATACCGGTGTGAGTGTTGTGGGGGTCATACGTATAGGTGAGCCGGCTGCCATCGGCCGACAGATCCAGCACCCAGGGGGCCAGCACGTCGGGCACGGCGCTCACGGTCTCCTCAAGATCAACGATCAGCTGCCTTTTACCAAGTTTATGCATTAATGCAAGCTTGTCATCGACCAGCAACAGTCCGCCATTGTTGATCACGCCCACACGGTCAGCGATGGCCTCGGCCTCTTCGATATAGTGGGTCGTCAGGATAATGGTGACGCCGGATTCACGCAGGCGCCGCACCAGCGTCCACATGTCCTTGCGTAATTCCACGTCCACGCCCGCCGTGGGCTCATCCAGGAACAGGACCGAGGGCTCGTGCGACAGGGCCTTGCCAATCAGCACCCGCCGTTTCATACCACCTGACAGTGCCATCAGCTCGCTGTCTTTCTTCTCCCACAGCGACAGGTCCCTGAGCAACCGTTCGAGGTAGGCCGGGTTGGACTTTTTTCCAAACAGGCCGCGACTGAAACACAGCGTATTCCACACTGTATCGAAGGCGCCGAGCGTAAGTTCCTGTGGTACCAGGCCGATCATACTGCGCGTGGCACGATAGTCTGCAACGATGTCATGCCCTGCTACCGTCACCGAACCCGAACTGGCATTGACTATGCCGCAGATAATCGAGATCAACGTGGTCTTGCCGGCACCGTTAGGCCCAAGCAGCGCCAGAATTTCACCGGGCGCAATGTCCAGCGTCACATCCTTCAGGGCATGGTGGCCGCTGGCGTAAATTTTGGACAGGTTCGATATGGCGACGATGGACTGCATACAAAATTCCCGTGAACCCGCATTTGGGAGTTATATTGTATAATACATCGCACTGCTTAACTGACTGCCCTGCCCCTGCTCCCGTGAATACGACTGAACTGCTGGCCCCGGCCGGCAACCTGAAAAATCTGCGCTATGCGATCGCCTACGGCGCTGATGCCGTGTATGCCGGTATGCCCCGCTACAGCCTGCGGGTGCGCAACAATGATTTTTCCACGCTGGATAACCTGGCAGCAGGCATTCAGGAAGTCCACGCTGCCGGCAAGCAGTTTTACCTTGCCAGCAACGCCCTGCCGCACAATGCAAAGATAAAGACCTTCATCAAGGACATGGAACCTATCATGGAACTGGGCCCGGATGCCCTCATCATGGCAGACCCGGGGCTCATCCTGCTGGTGCGCGAACGCTGGCCCGACACCGCAATACATCTCTCGGTACAGGCCAATACCATGAACTACGCCAGCGTCCGTTTCTGGCAGCAACAGGGCATTACACGCATCATCCTGTCGCGTGAACTCTCACTGGACCAGATTGAAGAGATCCACCAGGAATGTCCCGAGATGGAGCTGGAGGTGTTCGTTCACGGCGCACTGTGCATCGCCTATTCCGGCCGCTGCCTGTTGTCCGGGTATTTTAATCACCGTGATGCCAACCAGGGCAGCTGCACAAATTCCTGTCGCTGGGATTACCAGGTGAAGGGTGCCACCGTGGATATCAGTGGCGACATCCAGTCGGTCGACACCCCGGCACCCAAGCCGGCTGAACAGGTTTACCTACTGGAGGAAAGCAGCCGTCCCGGCACACAAATGCCGATTGAGGAAGATGAACACGGCACCTACATCATGAACTCCAAGGATCTGAGGGCCCTGGAACATGTTGAACGACTGATCAAGATCGGTGTCAAGAGTCTCAAGATCGAGGGCCGTACCAAGTCACATTATTATGTGGCACGCACGACTCAGGTCTACCGTCAGGCAATAGATGATGCAGAGGCCGGCCGGCCGTTTAATGCACAATTGCTGGGGTCACTGGAAAACCTGGCCAATCGTGGTTATACAGACGGCTTCCTGCAACGCCACCCAGACCAGGATTACCAGAATTACCTGGAGAGTCATTCAGACAGCGTCAAGCAACGCTTCGTCGGTGACCTGACCGGCTACAATCCCGAGAACGGCATGACCCATATTGACGTCAAGAACAAGTTTGCCGTTGGCGACGAACTGGAACTGATTCTGCCGGGAGGCAACCGGACTTACCGCCTGGAAAGCATGCTTGACATGGACGGCAAGCCCATGAAAGAAGCGCCTGGCGGCGGCTACCGGGTACAGATTCCACTGCATGGACAGGATTACAAAATGGGCTTGCTGGCACGTTATTTATAGCCCGGTATTACTTTTCTCTCTAATGCTTTAACAACTCTACCCAGCTCTGCCTGTCAACAAACAGCCTCCTGGTATCATAAGCAAGTCGATGAGTACCGTGGCAGCGGGCACAAGCCAGTACCGCCAACAACCAGAAGAAGAAGGCATTGCAGCAGAATAAGTGAGACAATCGCGTAAGAATTCCTGGAACAAAAGTAAAGAGACGGGGGATTATTTCTCAAACAGTCGTCATTTTACGGTTAATATAACCGCAACCCGGGGCCAGATCCGAATGGCGTCCGTTATTCTTTTTCCGTTATAAGTCACATGCGGCAATATTCACCCGGAACTCAGCGCCGGGTTCGCGGTTGACCACATCCACCTGGCCACCCATGGCCCGGGCAAGCTGATGCACCAGCGCCAGACCAATACCGGTGCCAACGGTCTCGCGGGTGAGTTCATTTTCCGAACGGTAGAACAACCTGAAGATCTTTTTCATCTGATCCCCGGGTATGCCGGGACCGTAATCCCGCACGCTAAACTGCACACTGCCGTCACGCAGTCGCTGACAACCGATGTCGATGACTTTCTGTTCCGCACAGGCGGAGAACTTGATGGCGTTATCCACCAGGTTGATGAAAATCTGGGTGAACCCGTCCGGGTCGGCCTGGATGATGGACTGCCCAGCTCCAGGTTCGCAGCACACCTTCAGTTTGAAACCCGCACGTTCGATCTGTGAGGAGACCCTTGAGCGGATGCTGTCCATCAGCTCACTCACAGCCAGAGGTTTTTTGTCGACCTGCAGATTATTGCGGGTCATGCGCGCCAGTTGCAGCACATTGGCAATCAGACGCGACAGGCGCTCGCTTTCATCAAAGATATAATCATAGTAGCTGCTTTTCTTTTCATCGGATGCCCAGCCCTCGCGCAGCATCTCGCCGTACATGCGGATGGAGGTGAGCGGGGTTTTCAGTTCATGACTGACGGCGGAGACGAAATCCTGTTGCTGTCGCGCGAGGTCGATTTGCCCCGCCCCCAATCGGTACATCAGATAAAAGACGCTACACAGTACCAACAGGAGAATCGCCGCAAGCCAGCTGATCAGCCTGCCACCAGGTCCCGCCGGCAGCCGGGTGATGCTCAGGATCAACTCCAGATCGCCCAGTGGCGCTGACAGGCGTGTCTGATAAAGCAGCGTACCGCGCAATGCCTCGGCACTGGACAGATACTGCCGCACCACCCGCCCGCTGAAGGCCGAGAACACATCACCCCGATACGCAACCAGCAGATCACTCATGTTTGACAGCGTGGTGTCGAGGAACATCGTTTCGATGAATCCCTGAACAAACGACTGCTGTTCGATCAATGCACCCTGTATGTAACGCTGTCCGTCACGCCAGACTTTACGGAACAGTACAAAATGGCCACTGTCGAGCAGACTGAATTCGAACGGATCGATCTCGCTCTCGAAAGTGCGGATGCGGATTTCGCTTTTAAGCCGTGACTGCGTCGGGGCGTCCGCCTCGCGCGCGCTTTCAAAATATGTGGCGCCGGATTCATCCAGCGGTTCCGGCAAGGCACTGCGCTCCTTGCGTGCACGTTTGGCGACGACGGGGGCACTACTGGACGTGACTTGGCGCTGGACTTCAGGGGCCGGCTCGGACTGATAGCGGTAATCCAGTTTCAGGTCCTCGACCCTGCCGAGGGTGCTGACAGCCTGCTGTTTCTTCTCCGGCTCCCGGGAAGCAGCTGCTTTATTGAGCCGGTCGAAAGCGGCCTGACTCGGCACCTGTTGTGCAGCAATTTCCGCCTCCGCCGAGACGACACTGTCATCCAGGGCCAGCCGCTCCAACGTATCCTTATCCCTGGCATCTAAAGAGGAAGCTGCACCCGCCTGCTGATCCCGGTGTACTTCATTGGCATGCAGTGCATCCGCAACTGCCTCCTGGCCCATCACCCTGCCAGACTCGCGGTCCTGCACCAGCCGGTTGCTGCTGAGGATCTGCTCAATGCGCTGCTGCAGGGCCAGCCGCTGTTCCAGTTCCCCTGCAGAAATACCGTAGGTCGACGCCACGGTCCCCGCGGGCGGCACCAGTGGTGTAGTAAATTCACCATGAGTATCGACCTGGAAGTAACCGACCAGACCGGGAATAGACGGCTCCGGCGGATAGGCCGATAGCGGCGAGCGCTGCAGGAAGTTGGCTGCCGGATCGCCCGCCACATTCAGGAATGCAAAATCGGCAAACGAGCGAGCTTCTTCAGCATTGATCAGTTCAATGATATGGCCATCAATGCGCTCAGCCAGTTCTTCGGCCAGTACCCGATACTGGTGAAACGCCTCCCACTTCAACTGGCTGTATGCCTGGTAGACGAGAACCCCGGTCGGGATAGCCAGGGCAAGAAAGAACACCGACAGCCACAGCCGCAGTCTTTTCCGGTCCAGTCCTGTAAGTGAGGTGTGCAACATAGTCGATCAATATATTGAATCAGATCAATCCGCCATCAGGCGATACCCCGCACCGCGTACCGTGACCAGATAACGCGGTTGCGCCGGATCCGTTTCAATCTTGCGGCGCAGCTTCGCAATATGAATATCGACGGTCCGGGTTTCGATATCGATATTCCTTGCATAACCCCAGACCTTCACCAGCAACTCATCCCGGGAAACCGGCCGCTCTGAATTCATCCGTAGATACTGTAGCAACTCCACCTCGCGGCTGGTAAATGCCAGCGCCTCGTCACTGCGGTGGCCGAGGAGATTACGGCAATCGACCTCGACGTCTTCACCCAACCTGATAGTGGCATCCAGCTCAGCACCGATGCGTGTACGACGCAACACCGCCTGCACCCGCAGCACCAGCTGGGCAACCGAGAACGGTTTTGCCACATAATCGTCTGCGCCCAAGGACAACCCCTGGATGATATCCTCATCCGTGCCCTTGGCTGTGAGCATGATGACAGGCTGGTCGCGGTCTTGCGAACGGATGCGGTTGCAGATTTCGAAGCCGTCCATGCCCGGTAGCATGACATCCAGCAGGATCAGGTCGAAGTATCCGCTCAGTGCCTTGTCCAGCCCCTCCGGTCCGTCGGCCGCGAAATCCACGTCGTAACCGTGGTAGACAAAGACATCCACCAGCCCGGTACGAATGGCAACTTCGTCTTCAACAATCAGCAGTCGGATCTTGCGTTGCATGATTTGATTATCCCGGCCAGCCCTTGTTCTGAAAGCCTACCAGTTCACCCGTTCCCCGGCATGTAAATCTTTTGTAAATCCCCCGCCACAGGTTTTACCAAAGCCCGTCTACAACCACACCTCCTGTTCGCCCAGACTGAACTCACATTCAGATCAACCCGCAGGAGGTAACAACCATGGCACTTATCACACGCGTCTCGCGACTCTTCCAGGCCGATTTCCACGCCGTGCTCGACCGCATCGAGGAACCCGAGGTACTACTCCGGCAGGCGGTCCGCGAGATGGAAGAGGAACTGTCCCGCGACGAGCAACATAGCAAGGTTTTGCATCATGACCAGGGGCAGCTCATTGCCCGCGAAACCGACCTCGAACAGTCACTGCATGATATTGAGGAGGAACTCGACGTCTGTTTTGAATCCGGGAATGACGATCTGGCCCGCGCATGCATCAGGCGCAAGCTGGAGGCGCAGCGATTTTGCAAGGGCCTGTCCCGCAGGCGCCATGCGCTGCAGGAAACGCTCAAGGATCTTAACACCCGGCTCAGGGAGAACCGGGCGCGCCTTGAAAGCATGCGGCAGAAGGCCGAACTGCTGGCCGAGGAAAACACCCGCGCCCGACCCACAGACGACTGGACTCTCCCGGACATCACGGTACGTAATGAGGATGTGGAAGTGGCCCTGCTGCGCGAAAAACAGCAAAGGAGACGGTCATGAAACAGCCCACATTTCTTGAAGGCGTCAGCATCGCGATCGCCATCAGCCTTGCCGGCAGTGTCTTGTACACAGCCATGGACAGGGTGTTTCCCGCTGGCCCGGTGCTGCGCCTGCTGATCGCCGGCATCGGCCTCGCCTATGTCATCTATCTGCTGAACCGCAGCCCTGAGCGTGTTGGTCGGTTCACTGCAGCAGCGGCCTGGGTACTGGTCGCGGGTGTGCTCTGGTTCACGAAACCCCCACTGCTGCTCTACGTGTTCGTGCATCTGGGCGCCCTCTGGCTCATCCGCTCGCTGTACTTCTATTCCAGCGCACTGTCTGCGCTCGCCGACCTGGGTCTGAGCGGCCTGGGCCTGGCCGCAGCCATCTGGGCGGTCACCCGGACAGGCA
>Ga0316192_10004219_pt1 | contig 10440 bp, 14 predicted proteins | sample MerIslwburrow_MG_FD_204931 | JGI IMG/M metagenome (GOLD analysis project Ga0316192, IMG submission 204931) | Coastal sediment microbial communities from Maine, United States - Merrow Island worm burrow | ecosystem: Environmental > Aquatic > Marine > Coastal > Sediment | place: USA: Maine...
TTGTACTGATTCCTTTTTCGTCCCAATAAGGAACTGTTGGATAACTAGTATATCGCGGTCCAGGAATATTATACTTATTTAATAATGTGGCTTTCTGCATGTAAATATTTTTGTACAAATCTAACGTTATTGTTCTTATTAAATTATGATAATTATCATAGCAATTTTCTCTTTATTTAGTAAATTTGAGATAAACATAACCATATCATGAAAAATATTCTTCTTTTAACCGATTTTTCTGAAGATTCCCGAAATGCTATTGAATATGCTTTACAGTTTTTTAAAGGGGGAAAATACAACTTTTTCATATTAAATGTACACAAAGTTTCCAACTACACAACAGGAGATTTGATGGCATCATCTGCTGACGCATCCATTTATGATTCTATTATTAAGAATCCTAAGGCTGCAATAAATAAGATGATAAAAAAGTTTATAAACGAATATGATAAAGAAGATTTTTCGTATGAGGCAATATGTGACTACGATACTTTTATAAGTGCAGTAAAGCAAACAATTAATTTAAAAGAAATAGATTTAACAGTGATGGGCACCAATGGTGTCACTGGGGCCAATGAAGTAATTTTTGGCAGTAATACAATTGCTGTAATCAGACAAGTTGACTGTCCTGTCATGGTCATCCCACAAGAATTTAAATTTATTGAACCAACAAATATTCTTTTTGCAATGGAGTACAAAGATATTATTAAAGATAAACCTCTTAAACCATTAAAACATATCATAAAAAAACATAATGCAGCACTTGATATTTTAATCTTAAATAAGGGAGAGATTTCTGTAGATCAGCTAAATGATAAAAAGAACAGCATTGCCCCTTTTTTTAAAGGAGATAAATGTAATTTTTATACAATAGTTGATGTTCCTATTGATATAGCTATGGATTGCTTTGAACAGATAAAAGAAATCGATTTGATTGCAAAGATTATTAATAAAGAGTCATTCTTAAAAAGATTAATTTCGGGTTCAAAAACAGATGAAATTGCCTATAAAAGCAGGGTTCCGCTATTGATAATGCACCCCTGATGAAAATATATTTTAAAACCCTAAATGCACGGAACTAATCCAATTTATTTTCAAAAAACTTTTTGACCAATGCTTTTAGTTGGTTGTTGGTCATGCTATCAGCCTTTTCAACAGCTTTAATTTTTTTGGCTATTTGTTTATAATTTGCTGATAATGTTTGTTTAAATTTTAAATTAGTATCAGAGGGGCCAAATATGGCAATAGCGTCAGCATCCGAAATTGTTTCTGCAATTTTCTTAAAGTAGTTTTTCAATTGATGTTTTTCACGTTCTAAATATTTACTGTCCTGAACTACATCTTGAGGCCCCCATCGGTTTTTAGTTCCTTTAGATCCTGATCCACCTGTGGGGTGGTAATTCTCTATATCAGACTGCAAGGTTATCATATTTTCATTGTCATTTTCAATAGAAACAACATGTGCCTTTTCTTTATCAATCCAAATTCCAATATTTTTCATTTTAAAAAATTTAATTAATTAAGTTTTATGCGGGTAAAATTAATAGTGGGACAGAGCTATGAAAACTCATTTTTTTTATAATCGGTTCATGGGTTAATTTTTCAATAAAACTATGTTCATAATTTACTAAACATACCATATTAATTTTTTGATCTACAACAAAATCATTAATCGCTTCTGCTACTTTAGTATCCGTGAGTATCTCTTCAAAAGAGATGGAATCTATTTCAAAATATTGTTTTAAAGCTTCAACGTTTTGTTGTTGCACAGTATCTAGAACATATTCTTCTTTTACATGAATGACCCTTATTTTAAAATTATGAATGAGCTGTAATTCTCGTAAGCAATTTAATTCGATAATATTGAAATGCCTTTTAAGATCTGTTGCAAAGGCCACTTGTTCAGGTTCTTCATATTCATATTTTTCTGGTACCGATATGATTGGACAAAGGTCAATATCCTTTATGGCTTTAATGGTGTTACTTCCCATGAATATTTCTTTTGCACCTGAAGCTCCTGCTGTGCCCATAATAATCATATCAATATTCTCATTAAACACCAATCTTTTTAATGAAGTTGTTAATGAACCTGAAAGAGATAGGGTTTCAAATTCATGCTTATTGTTTAGTAAATTATTTTTTAAATAGGTAGCAATTTTTTTCAATTCGTTTTCTGAATCTTCTTTTAAAACACGATACATGTGTGTATCTCTCTCAATATTCATCGTATTGACTGTCCTCGAAGGACTAACCTGATAGGTATTCAAAATATAGAAGTGACAAGGAATATCATCATATAATCTAATAGCATACATTAATGCATCCCATGCATTGTCAGAAAAATCAGTAGGAACCAATACTTTTTTCATTGTATTAGAAGTTTACATTTTTGCCGGGATTACTAAAAAAGGAATATTTAAATGAAAACCAATTTGGTTAATTACAGGTTTGAAAAACAAATTTTCAAAAAATGAATGCTTATTATTTACCATCATTAATAATTGAACGTAAGTTGATTTCTGAAATTCATTAATTGCTTGCGGTATATCTTGATCTTCAACCCTGTATGAGGCCTGTTTAACGTCTAACAATAGGTTTTCGAGTTTTTCTTTATTCTTAGTCTCAATTTTTGTTAGATCAACATCATGTGAAACATGTAAAACATGAACTCTTGAGTCAAAAAGTGTGGCTATAGTAATAAGTGATTCTAATTGTTTTGTTGAATAATCAACCTTATAATCAGTTGGGAATAGAATTTCTTTGGGTTCTTCAAAGAAATGTCCGTCGGGGATAGCTAACACAGGGCATTTCACTTTTTGAATGATATGTATAGTATTAGAACCAAATAAAATTTCTTTGGCACCTGTAGCCCCTTTAGTGCCCATAACTATAAGGTCTATCGAAAATTGTTCTAATTTATCTTTTATTTCATCTGTAAGAAGATTAAAAGAAGATACAATTTCGAAGTGATGTTTCGGATTATTAAATTTTTCTTTTACGTTTTCTTCAATTTCATTCAATTTTTTAATTGAATTTTCCCTGACAACATCAGCAATTTCACCTAAGTAACCCCCCGCGTTCATTTGATAATCATAGCTATAAATAATAGGAGTATAGGTATTCAATAGATAAAATGTGCAACTTTCATCTTTATACAGGTTTAATGCATAATTAATTGCATTTTGTGCATTATCTGAAAAATCGGTTGGAAGCAATATTTTTTTCATGATCATGCTGTTTTAAGGTTTATATGTAGTTAAAGATAACCATAAAAAAAACCAATATAAATGATATATATCAGTTGAAAAGAGCAAAGAATGCTCGTTTTTGAGATCAATCCATCACTTTAAATAAATCTTTAAAATGCATTTAGAAATTTTATTTGGAATTATAATAAAGTTTTTGAATTGTAACTAGTGTATCGCAATTTTGAACATATATTGAAGATTCTTTTTCATGAATAAAACCATCTATCCAATAATACCTGCATGGCTCTTGACGTACCTTACTTTTTGAAAAGTCTATATCACCATAATAAAATAGGAAATCAATGGATGTTGAATCAATTTTTTTGGTCGTCATAAGTTGTAATACATCTTCTGAATAAACCCGATGTTTATTTCTAAGAATTTTTAACATTCTTTCGTTTGGGAAAAAGTCACAAGATGCATTTTTTCCATTAAGAAAAAACAATAATAGAATTATACCAATAATAAATCCAAATCCAAAAAGTGTGAAACGTCTACGCAAAATATAATTTGAAAATTAAAAGATCAATAAATTAATATCTCTGTATGGCAAACTAAACCAATCTGCTACTGCTTTATTTGTCAAAATACCATGGTAAAAATACATTCCTCTTTGCAGACTTTTATCAAAACGAGCAGCATCTTCAATGCCACCTTCATCACCTATATTTAACAAGTAGGGTGTGAATATATTACTTATTGATAACGAGGCAGTTCTGGCATACCGAGAAGGGATATTTGGCACGGCATAATGTATAACCCCATGTTTTACAAATGTAGGTTCAGTATGTGTGGTGATTTCTGAAGTTTCAAAACAACCACCGCTATCGATACTTACATCTACAATGATGGCGCCATCTTTCATTTGTTCAACCATTGTTTCACTGACTAAAATGGGGGTTCTGGTTTTTCCTCTAACGGCACCAATTGCAATATCACAACGCATCAATGCCTTTTGTAAGGTTTTAGGCTGTATTGTAGAAGTGAATACCATAAATCCTAAATTGTGCTGTAGCCGTCGTAATTTAGTGACAGAATTGTCAAATACTTTTACTTGAGCGCCCAATCCTATAGCCGAACGTGCTGCAAATTCACCTACAGTACCAGCACCTAATATTACCACTTCCGGGGGTAATACACCGCCAATATTCCCAAGTAGTAATCCATTTCCTTTATTGCTATTGCTCATTAATTCTGCCGCTATTAAAATTGAGGAAATACCAGCAATTTCACTTAAGGATTTTACGACAGGATAAACACCATGTTCATCAGATATAAAATCAAATGCGATGGCAGTTATACGTTTTTTTGCCAAAGCTTCAAAGTACTTTTTGTTTTGAGTCTTTAATTGTAAGGCAGAAAATAGTACACTTTGAGGATTGATATATTTTATTTCGTTAATTGAAGGGGGCTCAACTTTCAAAATGAGATTACAACCAAAAACTTCTTCTGTATTATATGAAATTTTTGCACCTGCTTCTGAGTATTCTTTGTCTGAGTAATTGGCACCTTCACCAGCACCGGTTTCAATAATTATTTTGTGACCATGATTAGTTAATGCCGCTACTGCATCAGGGGTTAAACAAATACGTTTTTCTTGTAAATGTGTTTCTTTGGGTACACCAATAAATAACTCACCTTTTTCCCTTTTAATTTCAAGCATTTCAGGCTTTGGCATTAATTGTTCCTTGCTGAATGGCGAATATTGTTTACTCATAAGTTCAATTTATTTGATCAGGATATTTCTGGTCTCATCGTTATTTACTGATAGATGAATTTCAACAGCATTTAAAGGTAATAAATTTTTAACTTTTTCTGGCCATTCAATAAAACACCAATCATTATTATAAAAATAATCTTCAATACCTATGTCTAAAGCTTCTTCTTCACTATGAATGCGATAAAAGTCAAAATGATATAATGTTTCTCCATTGTTGGATTGATACTCATTAACCAATGAAAAAGTAGGTGAACTTACCACATCATCAACTCCTAATTGCTTAACAATTTCTTTAATTAGTGTAGTTTTGCCTACCCCCATACTACCATAAAAAAGAAGCGTTTTTTTTGATGATTCCTCAATTATTAGTTGTGCAATTTGAGGAAGTTGTTTTAATGTATAGTTTTTTTTCATAAGAACTTTTGTAGTTTCCTGTCTCTGCAGAAATGACAAAGATGTCACATTTGCATGGAATGATATACATTTTGAACATCATCTTCTTCTTCCAATTTTTCCAATAATTTTTCTACATCAGCTTGCTCTTCTTCCGATAATTTTTTTGTTGTAGTGGGTATTCTTTCAAAATCAGAAGATAAAATTTCAATATTGTTTTCTTCTAAATATTTTTGAATAGCGCCGTATTGTTCAAAAGGGGCATAGATCAATAAGCCATCCTCATCTTCAAAAATTTCTTCAACCTCGAAGTCAATTAATTCGAATTCAAACTCTTCAAGATCAAGTTTAATATCCTCTGTTTTCACTCTAAAATTACAGGTATGGTCAAACATAAAAATCACTGAACCGGATGTTCCAAGAGCACCATCACATTTAGTAAAAGCTGCTCTTACATTGGCAACTGTCCTGTTATTGTTGTCTGTAGCCGTTTCAACCAACAAAGCAATACCGTGTGGGGCATATCCCTCGAAAAGTACTTCCTTAAAGTTAGCTGTATCTTTATCAGATGCTTTTTTAATGGCACGGTCAACATTATCCTTTGGCATATTGGCGGCCTTGGCGTTCTGTATAATTACTCGTAATCGTGAATTTGTATCCGGATTCGGACCTCCTTCTTTAACTGCCATTACAATATCTTTTCCAAGACGTGTAAAGGTTTTGGCCATGGCTGACCACCGTTTCATTTTTCTTGCTTTCCTAAATTCGAATGCTCTTCCCATTAAAATAAGTTTACTCGTTTATACTTAAATAATTTTATCTTTTGATGCAATTTCTTCAAAATTAGGTTTGTATCACTCCTAAATTGAAAATTTTTTCAATAGGGGAGTGGTTGGCAGATTCTATACCCATACTAATCCATTTACGCGTATCTATGGGATCAATAACAGCATCTGTCCAGATTCTGGAAGCAGCATAATATGGAGAGGTTTGGCTATCATAACGTGATTTAATTCTATTATATAATTCTTCCTCTTTTTCTTTTGTTATTTTTTCACCTTGTTTTTTCAACGAAGCTGTTTCTATTTGCAGCAAAACTTTAGCAGCAGAATTACCACTCATAACAGCTAATTCAGCGCTAGGCCAGGCCACTATTAATCTAGGGTCATATGCCTTCCCACACATGGCATAATTACCGGCGCCGTAAGAATTACCTATAATAACAGTAAATTTAGGCACAACACTGTTGCTCACTGCATTAACCATTTTAGCACCATCTTTAATGATACCGCCCTGTTCTGATTTGCTTCCAACCATAAATCCTGTAACATCCTGTAAAAATACCAGTGGAATTTTCTTTTGGTTACAATTAGCTATGAAACGTGTAGCTTTATCTGCGCTGTCAGAATAAATAACACCTCCAAATTGCATTTCGCCTTTTTTGGTCTTAACAACTTTACGTTGATTCGCAACAATACCAACTGCCCACCCATCAATCCTGGCATAGGCAGTAATTAAAGTTTTACCATAGCCTGCTTTATATTCGTCATATTCAGAGTTATCAACAAGGCGTTCGATAATTTCGTACATATCGTATTGGTCGGCATTTGATAGCGGTATAATTCCATACATTTCAATTGGATCCTCTTTAGGTGGAAAGGCCTTGTTTCTACTAAAACCGGCTTTGTTGTAATCACCAATTTTATCTACCAAGTTTTTAATGGTATCCAACGCATCTTTATCGTCTTTCGCTTTGTAATCGGTAACTCCTGAGATTTCACAATGCGTTGTGGCACCTCCCAGGGTTTCATTGTCAACAGTTTCTCCAATGGCAGCTTTCACTAAATAACTTCCGGCCAAAAAAATACTACCAGTTTTATCAACTATCAAAGCCTCATCACTCATTATAGGTAAATAAGCACCTCCGGCAACACAACTTCCCATTACGGCAGAAATTTGGATAATTCCCATACTGCTCATTATTGCATTATTTCTAAAAATACGACCAAAATGCTCTTTGTCAGGAAAAATCTTCTCTTGCAATGGTAGGTATACACCTGCGCTATCTACTAAATAAATAATTGGCAATCTATTTTCTATAGCTATTTCCTGAGCTCTTAAATTCTTTTTTGCCGTTATAGGAAACCAGGCACCTGCTTTAACTGTTGCATCATTTGCTACCACAATACACTGCTTGCCTTTAATATATCCTATTTTAACGACCACACCTCCTGATGGACAACCACCATGATCTTCATACATTCCTTCACCCGCAAAGGCTCCAATCTCAATAGTATTCTTTTTAGAATCGAGTAAGTATTCAATTCTTTCTCTGGCGGTTAGTTTCCCTTTTGCATGATGTTTTTCTATACGACTGTCTCCACCACCCTTATATACTTTCAGCAATTTTTTCTTTAATTCAGCAACTTTTAACTTGTTGTAATCTTCGTTTTTATTGAAGTTAATATCCATGAATTTGATTTACGGTATAGTGGTGCTAAAGTACAAAATTGCTAGATATAATAACTATTATATTCCTTGATATTATATTCCTAGGAAAATATAAAAATTATTTGTATATTTGCACCACATTCAAAACTTACAATGAATCGAAATAAAATTATCTATTATGCAGCGACTGGGTTATTGACTTTATTAATGCTATTTTCGGTCAGTATGTATTTTTTTAACCATGAGGAAGTAAAAGGTATGTTTACAAGTTTTGGGTATCCTACTTATATTATTTACCCATATGCAGTTGTAAAATTATTAGGTCTTTTTGCTCTCTGGAATCCTAATTTTCAAAAAATTAAAGAATGGGCTTATGCAGGATTCTTTTTTGCATTTATACTAGCTTTTTTCGCACATTATATGATAGGAGACGGAGATCAAATGGGAGCTGTTATAGCACTGATACTTTTGGTAGTGTCGTATATTTTTAATAATAAAATTAATCAAGTTACCGCATGAAAAATATAATAACTTTTGCTGGAAGTAATAGCAGGAATTCAATCAATAAAAAATTGGCTGTGTTGGCCTCGTCTCAATTACAAAATACAAAAAATACAATATTAGATCTAAATGATTTTCCCTTACCTTTATATGGTGTCGATATTGAAACGGAAAATGGATTCCCTGATAATGTGAAAATATTCAATGAATTGTTATTATCTACAGACGGAATTATTTTGTCATTAGCTGAGCATAATGGTGCATATACTGCTGCATTCAAGAATTTATTTGATTGGCTTTCAAGGATTGATAAAAATGTTTGGAAAAATAAGCCAATGCTATTAATGTCAGCATCTCCCGGTGGAAGGGGCGGAGCATCAGTATTTAATACAGCTAGTAACTCTTTTCCGCATTTAGGGGGTAATATAGTGGCTAGTTTTTCATTGAGCTTCTTTGGAAAGCATTACTCTGATGATAAGATTCTGGAAGAAGATCTTCACAAAGAATTTTTAAAACAAATAGTTAAATTTGAACAGGCATTATAAACTTAATCGATAATTTTTATGAATACCAATAAAGAAATTTCAAAAAAATACAAGAATGATGATATTACGGTGGTCTGGAAACCAAAATTATGTATTCATGCTGCTGAATGCGTAAAGCACCTCCCAGAAGTTTACAATCCGAAATCAAAACCATGGATTAAAATTGAGAATGCCAGTACAGATGCATTAATATCTCAAATTGATAAATGCCCATCGGGAGCTTTATCATTTTATATGAACAATGAAAATAATAAAGAAATTATGGAAGCACAAATTAAAGTAAACGCAATGGAGAACGGTCCTTTGTTGGTTGATGGATCTATTGAAGTAACTAACCCAGATGGCACAGTTGAAATCAAAGAAAAAACTACTGCATTTTGCAGGTGTGGGGCTTCAGCTAATAAACCTTACTGTGATGGTCAACACAGAAAAATTAATTTCGAAGGCTAATCGAATTATGTAATTACATGAAGATTACACTTTACGGAAAAAAAGGACATGCATATACCGTGGCATTTAGAAATTTTTTAAAAATGGCAGAAATTGATTTTGACTATAAGGATATTGAACGCGACCTTGAAGCTCAGAACCATTCGAAAGAATTATATGATGGTGAAATTAAATTTCCTACCCTTATTGTTGATGATGAAATTTATAAAACCCCATCTTCAGATACCTTTAATAAAGTAATGAAAGAATTAAAATTAAGAGGATAATTCTATGGGAGATTTATCAAAGGATATAAATTCAAAGTTCAAAAACAATAAAGTGAAAGCTTTGATCAATATAAAATACACGGCAAATTGGTTGACTAGCAAAGAAATTACTTTTTTTAAACCATATGGTATTTCTCCTCAGCAATTCAATATATTAAGAATTCTTAGAGGTGCTAATCAAGCTGTAAAGGTACAAGTTGTCAAAGAAAGAATGATAGAAAGAGCGCCTAATGCAACACGTTTAATGGATAAGCTATGCGATAAGAAATTGATTGAACGGGTTCGATGTGAAGACGATAGGCGGGTAGTTTTTGTTGAGATCAATAAGAAAGGATTAGCCTTGTTAAAAAAAATTGATGGGGAGTTAAACATTGATTTTTTAAATAAATTAACCGAAGATGAAGCGAAAATATTAAGCAATATTTTAGATAAGATCAGATAAATTTAGTTCAAAGAATTTAAAACAAATGAAAAGAATAAAACATAGAGCAAGTAATAGAGGGTTTGCTAACCATGGATGGTTACAGGCATCACATTCGTTTAGTTTTGCGAATTATTACGATCCGGAAAAAATGAATTTTGGGGTAATTAGAGTACTAAATGATGATTTAATTGCTCCAAAAATGGGCTTCGGAACCCATCCTCATGATAATATGGAGATTATAACCATACCATTAAAAGGTGTATTGAAGCATAAAGATTCAATGCATAATGAGTGGCAGTCTGTTAAGCCAGGGGAAGTACAGGTTATGTCAGCGGGCACAGGTCTTTCTCATTCTGAAATAAATGGCTCGAATGACGAATATTTAAGTTTATTTCAAATATGGATTATGCCTCATAAAGAAAATGTACAGCCGCGTTATGAT
>Ga0316192_10004221_pt1 | contig 10438 bp, 10 predicted proteins | sample MerIslwburrow_MG_FD_204931 | JGI IMG/M metagenome (GOLD analysis project Ga0316192, IMG submission 204931) | Coastal sediment microbial communities from Maine, United States - Merrow Island worm burrow | ecosystem: Environmental > Aquatic > Marine > Coastal > Sediment | place: USA: Maine...
GGAAATAGTCGGCATCAATGAGAATACGGAGGATCCGCCGCAGGGCGTGATCGAGCGAGATCCGGAGACCGGTGAGCCCAGCGGGACCTTACGTGACGCGGCGATGCTCCTGGTGAAGAACAAGCTGCCGCCGCTGTCTCTCGCGCAAAAGATGAACCAGGTTCGCGGAGGTGTGGCCCTGGCCCATTCGGTGGGCATCACCGCGGTCATTGAGCCCGGCGTCGATGATGAATTGCTTGAACCGATCGTCAATCTCGACGACGCGCATGAACTGAACATGCGTGTGGTCGCGTCTCTGTCCCCGATTAACTGGCAACCGGGCACTTTCGACGACGGTGTCTTCGCATACCTCGAAACTCGCAGGAAATGGCGCAGGCCGAATATTGACGTGGATTCCGTCAAGATCTACATGGATGGTGTCATCGAATACGGTACGAGCCCACTGCTGGAGCCCTACGAAGACGAAGATTACGGCTCCGGTGACGATTCCTATTTCTACGCGCAAGAGGTCGTAGACCGCTACTTCACGAGATTCGACAAAATGGGATTGCAGGTTCATGTGCATGCAATCGGCGATGCTGCCATACGTCGGGCGCTCGACGGGTTTGAAGCCATGCGTGCGGCGAACGGCATGTCCGACAATCGGCACCAGATCGTGCACCTGCAGCTGATTCACGAAGACGACCGGCCTCGTTTTGGCGAGCTCAATATCGGGGCTGTGTTCCAGTCACTGTGGGCGTATCCTGACCCGGCCGCGTTAGAGCTCGACATCCCGATGCTCGGCAGGGAACGCACATGGCAAATGTATCCGCTCGCCAGTGTCCACAATAGTGGTGGCCGACTTGTGGGTGGCAGCGACTACTGGGTCACGGACCTCAATCCCTTGCTCGCTATCGAGACCGCGATTACTCGACAAAACCCGTGGACCAACGAGGGGCTGGTGTTGAATAAAGACGAGCGCGTGGATCTTGCTACGATGATCGAGGCTTATACGATCAATGGTGCCTACCAGATGAAGCTTGATGATGTTCAAGGTTCAATAGAGGTCGGCAAACGTGCAGACTTCGTTGTACTCGACAGGAACCTGTTCGAGGTTCCCGCGTCAGAGATTAGCGATGCCAAAGTCATGATGACAATTTTCGACGGAAGGACCGTTTACGAATGAACCAGCACGTGCACAATCGCCGGCCAACCAGTCCGAGTGCGATCCCCAATGTTATTTTCGCGTTGCTGATCGCGAATGGACTCATTTTTGCGCTGCAGCAAATGAACATGCGTTTCATGATGATCAACTTCGCGCTGTGGCCGGCGACGCATGCGCAATCCCCGTTCATGCCATGGCAACTGCTGACTTACGGCTTCCTGCACGGCAACATCACGCACATCGCCTTCAACATGTTCGGCTTGTGGATGTTCGGCCAGGACCTGGAGCGCCTGTGGGGGCCGAAGCGGTTCCTGAATTATTATCTCGTATGCGTGGTCGGTGCCGGGCTCATCCAGTTGCTGGTGGCGGGACTCCAGGGTGGTCTGTATCCCACGGTGGGTGCGTCCGGTGGCCTGTTCGGCCTGTTGATCGCATACGGCCTGACGTTTCCCAACAGGATCGTCGTGCCCCTGTTTCCGCCGATCCCGATGCGTGCGATCACGTTCGTCTTTGTGTTCGGCCTGCTGGAGCTGTACCTCGGCCTGAGCGGCAGCGCACCGGGCATCGCGAATTTCGCGCATCTCGGCGGCATGCTCTTTGGCTTCCTGATGTTGCGATTCTGGGGGCGCAAACGTCGTCGATGAATGCAACTCTTTGTACGTGCCACGCATCTAAACAGAAATCTAACCGGGGAAAATAATGACCATTAGACGAAGAGAATTCCTGGGCCACATGGCGGCAGGCAGCGCAATCCTGACGATGCCGGCATTCCTGCAGGGTTGCGGTGTACAAAGCGCGACCGCAATCAGCCAGGCGACGCCCGAAAACCCGTTCATGACATGGTTCGGCGTCGATCAAGCTACGGCGGCCCGCGTCATGTCGGAGCTGACGGGGCGAGGCGCTGATGCGGCCGACCTTTATTTTCAGCACTCGCGCAGCAATTCGCTGCAGCTTGAGGACGGTATCGTCAGCAGTGCCAGTTCGGGCATTCAGCAAGGTGTTGGCCTGCGTGTCGTAATCGGTGACCAGACTGGGTACGCGTTCACCGAGGACCTGACCATGCCCTCGATGCTGGCCGCAGCGCGCACCGCGTCAGCAATTGCCTCCGGCAGTGCCGTCGCAGCGCCGCAGGCCTTCAATCCGCTGGGCGCGGGTGATCTGTACACGACGACAGTGCCGTGGAGCGACGTGGGCGTCGATCAGAAACTCCCGATTCTCAAGTTTGTCGAGGAGAAGGCCAAAGCGATGAATCCGGCGATCGAGAAGGTTGCCGTCTACTGGGCTGATGCCGATGAGCGCGTCATGATCGCGACACTCGACGGCAAGCTCGTCACGGACCATCGGCCGATGACACGTCTGACGCTGGTAGTGACGGCGAAACGGGATGGCAAGGTTCAGACCGGTTACTCGAACATTGCTGCACGCGAGGAGTTTGGCTGGTACAGCGAAGACCGCATCCTGACCATGGTCAAGGAAGCGGTCGACCGCACGATGATCCAGTTCGAGGCAATCCGCCCGCCGGCGGGTGAAATGCCCGTCATCCTGGCAGCGGGGGCAAGTGGCATCCTTCTACACGAGGCCATCGGCCATGGCATGGAAGCAGACTTCAACCGCAAGGGCACGAGCATCTATTCCGACATGATCGGCAAAAAAGTCGCCGAGCCGTTTGTCACGGTGGTTGATCAGGCGACGATTCCGCGCGAACGCGGTGCCTTGAACTACGATGACGAAGGCAACAAGGCCGGACGCACGGTCATGGTCGAGAACGGAATCCTGAAGTCCTACCTGCACGACCAGATCAGCGCGAAGCAATATGATCTCGAGCCAACGGGTTCAGGTCGCCGCGAGTCCTATAAGTTCTCGCCGATGCCGCGCATGACTTGCACGTTCATGGAAGATGGGCCACATACGAAGGACGAGATCATCGCGGCCGTCGATCATGGCATTATTTGCGAAACCTATACTAACGGCCAGGTGCAGATTGGGGCGGGCGACTATACGTTCTACGTTAAGAATGGCTGGCTCGTGGAGAAAGGCAAAGTTACGGCCCCGATCAAGGACGTGAACATCATCGGTAACGGGCCCGAGTCGCTCAAGCGCATTACGATGGTCGCGAACGATGCACGACTTGATACCGGCGGCTGGACCTGTGGCAAGAACGGCCAGAGTGTGCCGGTCTCCCAGGGTATCCCGACGGTCCTCGTCTCCAACATGACCGTGGGAGGCGAAAATGTCAGTTGATCTGCAAAACAGGGCGGCACAGGCTGTCGCGATGGCGAAGGACGCGGGTGCCGAGAATGCGTGGGCAACGGCTTCGCAAGGCCGCGATGTCGAGTTCGAATATCGTGACGGTGCGTTGGAGAAAGTCAAAGACACGACGTCGCGCAACCTGGACATCCAGGTCTACGCGGAGGGTCGTTACTCGAACCACCAGACAACGGACCTGAGTCCCGACCGCTTGAAGGGCTTCATTGCCGAGGCCGTCGCAATCACGCGCGCACTCGAACCCGATGAGCATCGCCAGATCACGCCCGCCGAGTTATTCAGAGGCCGGCCTGCCGACGATCTTGACCTGGTCGATCCAGCAGTTGCCGGAATCAGCCGCGAGCAAAGGCTGCGCTGGTGTGAATCGCTTGACAGAGTCGCCACAGACCATGAACGCGTCATCTCGGCCACGGCCGGCGTCTATGACGGCACGCTCAACTCGGCGTCCGCAAGCAGCAATGGTTTCGCGGGCACGCATGCCCAGACCTATTGCTGGTACGGCTCGAACATCACGCTCAGGGACGAGGGCGAAAAGCGTGCCTCGGGCGGGTGGTATGTCGGTGGCCAGCATGTCGACTCACTACCGGACGCGTCCGACGTCGCGCGTATCGGGCTGGAACGTGCGCTCGCGCGGCTGGGTTCGGAGAAAGGTCCATCGGTCAAGACATCGATGGTCGTCGATGCTCAGGCCGCTGGATCGCTGATTGGCCGGTTGCTGCGTCCTGCATCAGGGCGGAGCGTCCAACAGGGCCAGTCGTTCTGGGCAGACCTCGTCGGCAAGAAAGCGTTCAGTGACAAACTGACTATCGTCGACGATCCGCTCATTCCGCGGGGCTTCGGTTCACGGCACTTCGACAGCGAAGGCATCTCCGCGAAATACCTGCCGATTGTAGAGAACGGTGTCGTGCGCAATCTCTATATAGATACTTACTATGGACGCAAGGCAGGCATGAAGCCTACGACAGGCTCTCCGTCAAACCGTGTGATCGGGCTGGGCGACCACTCGCTCGAGCAGCTGCTCAAAGAGGTCGGGAACGGCGTGTATGTCACGTCCTGGCTGGGCGGTAACGCTGATAGCACGACCGGCGATTTCTCGCTCGGGCTGCGTGGGCACATGATAGAGAACGGCGAGATAGGGCGTCCTGTAGGCGAGATGAACGTGACGGGCAACCTCAAGGACCTGTTCGGTCAACTCGAGCTGGTCGGCAACGACGTCTACCCATACTCGCAGACGTTATCGCCTTCGCTGGTCTTTGGTGGAGTGGACTTCTCGGGCGCGTAACTACGCGCTCGCACCGCCGTCAATGAGGATGGTGGTGCCGTTGATGTGCATCGCTGCGCTGCTGGCCAGGAACAGGGTTAGCGATGCCACCTCCTCGGGTTCGCCTACTCTGCCGCTTGGCACCGCTTCGCTCGACTCCTCCAGGTAGTCGTCGAGTTCCATGCCCTCGGCTTTGGCCTCGGCGGCAAGCATCGGTGTATCAACATCACCCGGGCAAACCGCGTTGACACGCAACCCTTGGCGCGCATGGTCTTTCGCCATCGCTTTCGTCAGCAGAACCAGGCCGCCCTTGCTGGCGCAGTACGCCGCCGCACGCTCGCCGCCTTTGAGTCCCCAGTCGGAAGCGATATTGATGATGCTGCCCTCAGTTATCAGCAGATGTGGCAGTGCGGCGCGACTCAGGAAAAACGGTACGTCAAGATTGACGGTCATCGTGTGACGCCAGTCTTCGTCGCTGGTATCGGCAACGGTGCCGCGTATGAAGATGCCGGCATTGTTGACAAGGCAGTCGATCTGCCCGAACTCGTCCAGGGTTTCGGCGATGAGTTCGTCGCAGTCTTCCGCGTCGGCAAGATCACCGGCCCACGTGACAATTTTCTCCGAGACGTCGGCGACTTCCTCGAGCCTTCCCTCGTCGCGCCCGGCGGCCATTACGTCCCAGCCGTCTTCGGCGAAGGCAATAGCGATGGCCGCGCCGATGCCGGAGCTTGCGCCAGTGACCAGTACTACGCTCATGATGATTTTCCCTGCGGGTAATTACGTGCTATGCAGTGTATCCCATGAACGCGTCTGAATCGTTACAAAGCCTCGGTTGGCGAGGGTTCTTTCAATCGCAGGTTGATTTCGACAGCGACCTGCAGCCGGCACGAGTTCTCAACGTGCACCGGGGTCGCATCGAGGTCGCCCACGACGGCGGTAATGAGGCGCTGGACTTATCCGCGAAAGCACGGGAGATGGGCATTACAGTGGGCGACTGGGTGCTGATCGATTGTCGCGGGCCGCAGGTCGTACAACGTCTTGATAGATTCGGCCTGTTCCAGCGCCGCGCGGCCGGCACGGCCGGCGAAATTCAGTTGATTGCCGCAAACGTAGACACGTTGTTCATCGTCACGTCTGCTAACCGCGACTTCAATGTCGCCAGACTCGAGCGCTACCTGGCAATCGCCCACGACGCCGGCGCGTTCCCCATCATCGTTGTCACCAAGGCGGATACCGTGGATTCGACCGAGGAATTTGTCGCGGCGGCAAGCGGTCTCTCGCCCGGCACTCTCGTCGAAACCATGGATGCACGCAGTGCTGATGATGTTGAGGTGCTGCGCCCGTGGTGCGGGGAAGGGCAAACTGTTGCCTTGCTCGGCTCATCAGGTGTTGGCAAAACGACATTGATTAACACGCTGACGGGCGAGCACCAGGATACCCAGGCCGTGCGCGAGGACGATCAACGAGGACGGCACACGACAACATCGCGATCGATGCATCCGTTGCCGCATGGTGGCTGGCTGATCGACACGCCGGGCATGCGGGAATTGCAGCTTGTGGATGTCGGCGAGGCACTCAACGACGTGTTTGCCGAGGTTGTGGCGCTGGCCGCAGAGTGTCGCTTTACCGACTGCGCACACGAATCTGAGCCCGGCTGCGCCGTGCAGGAGGCTATCGAGCAAGGTTCACTCGACGCGGAGCGATTGCGGCGCTACCGTAAGCTGCAAGCGGAAGATCGGCGCAACAGTGAATCGATCGCGGAAAGGCGTTCGAGAGACAAGAGCCTGGGCAAGATGTACAAGTCGGTTCTAAGCGGCAAGCGCAAAGAGAAAGGTGGAAAACAGTAGATGGCCCACATTGATCTGAATGCCGATCTTGGCGAGGGCGCTCCCTGTGATGAACAGCTGCTGCAAATAGTTTCGAGCGCCAACATTGCATGTGGTGGGCACGCCGGTGATGCTGAAACGATGGCGTTGACCATTCGTTCCGCCATCGCGAACGGTGTCGCTGTCGGGGCGCATCCCGGATACCCCGATCGCGACGGGTTTGGCCGGGAAAGCGGCTTCATGCGGGGCGACGCCCTGTATGAGTCTCTTACGGAGCAAGTGACTGCCCTTGCCGACATTGCTGCGGAGCTCGGTACACGGCTCGCGCATGTGAAACCGCACGGGGCCCTGTACAACGATGCGGTACACAACCGCGATCTTGCGGATGTTATCGCACGTGTCACGGCGGAAGCGCCGGGCGAGCCGGCTTTCATGGGTATGGCTAATTCAGAGCTCGAGTTCGCGGCGGATCGTCATGGGCTGACCTTCATCGCCGAGGCGTTCGTCGATCGTGCGTATGAGCCTGACGGTACGCTCGTATCGCGCAAGGAGCCGGGCGCCGTTCACGAGAGCCTGTCGGTTGCCACGACCCAGGCCGTGCGTCTCGCGGAAAGCGGGGAGGCGACGGCCAGAACCGGTGAGGTGGTAAACGTTCGCGCCGACACCTTGTGTATTCATGGCGATACACCCGGGGCCGCCGAGAAGGCGCGTGCCGTTAGAGATGTGCTCGAATCCCATGGAGTCGAAATACGTGCTCACACGTTGCGGTGATGACCTTTTCTCGATTGCTGTGGAATCGCCGCTAGAGGCACAGGCGCTGGCGACACAGCTGGGTAATACCGGCATCGGGCTCGAAGTAATACCGGGCATTGATACGGTAGTGGTGCGTTTCGACGCGGCCAGGCAAGACGGCGAGAGCGTCAGTCGGGCAATCGCAGCGAGCATTGCCGCTGGCATCGAGCCCCTGCAGGCTTCGGAGTCATTGCTCGAAATACCGGTCGTGTATGGCGGTGAGTACGGTCCCGACCTGGACGCATTGTGCGAAGAAACGGGCCTGTCGACAGAAGACATCATTGCGCTGCATACAGGTTCAGTATTCCACGTCGATATGGTCGGCTTCACGCCAGGTTTCGCGTTTATTGGCGGACTCGACGATCGCCTGCGTGTGCCACGACGCAAGGAACCTCGACTGCGTGTTGAAGCCGGCTCGGTCGGCATAGCTGACGGGCGCACCGGCCTCTACGCAATGGCGAGCCCAGGTGGCTGGACACTCATCGGGCGAACGCCTTACACGCTTTTTGATGCACATGCCGATCGGCCATTCGTATTGCGCCCGGGGATGCGGGTTCGATTCAAGGCGATTTCTGCGGACGAGTTCGGCGCATGACGATTACGGTCATCAAGCCGGGCCTTCTTTCGACTATTCAGTCACGACCGAGAATCGGGCTGCGACACCAGGGCATTCCGGCGAGCGGTGCTGCCGATCCTTTGTCGCTGGCACTGGCGAACAGGTTGGTCGGCAATGTGTGGGATGCGCCCGCGCTCGAAGTTGCATTGCTTGGTCCGACCTTGCGGTTCGAGCGTGAATGCGGGTTCGCGATTACCGGCGCGGTTGCTGCCATATCCTTGAATGGCAATGTCGTTGAGCCGCACGCGACCCTGCACGCCAGTGCAGGTGATGAATTGGTCGTCGGTGCCGCCGAGATCGGCGCAAGGGTCTACATTGCGTTCGCGGGTGGGCTTGCTGCCGAGGAAATTCTCGGGTCGACGTCGACGAACCTGCAGGCCGGATTTGGCGGCCTGCAGGGGAGGGCGTTGCAGAAGGGCGACGAGTTGGCTGTTAACTATGCATCTGCACCGGAGCTCATAACACCCGATGATTTTCGCATGCCTGTGTCTTCGAGCTGGGCCGTGCGAGCCTGTGCGGCCAGCGAAACCGATCAGCTCGACGCTGACAGCCTCGAGTATCTGTTCAATACCAACTGGACAGTCGATCGCCGTGCCGACCGCATGGGTTTGCGGCTGGCGGGCGCGAAGCTCACGGTTTCGTCGGATGGTCGGATGCCGAGCGCGGGCGTCATCCCGGGAACGATTCAGTGTCCGGAGGATGGCGCACCCTATGTACTGTCCGTCGATGCGGGGACGGTAGGCGGCTATCCACGGATTGCGCAGGTCGCCAGGGCCGATCGCCACTTGTTGGGTCAGTTGCGCCCCGGTGATCATGTGCGCTTGCTGCGCCGAGAGCCCGATGAAGCTGTCGAAGCCTTACACGCCAAGCTCGCATACTGGCGCGAGTGGCTGCCGGACATTGACGAGGTTCTGCTCTAGGAGTTTGTAATTTCCTTGTGTCGCCGCTCACCTATTCCGGCTGCAACAGGACCGGTCGATTGACCGTTTTGCTGAGCTTGAGCAACAGTTTTTCGGCCTGGACAATGGGTTTCTCGCGGTATGCTTTTTCGGTCAGGTCTTTGTCCTGGAGTTGATCAGCGAGATCACGCAGGTTCTCGAGCGTCGTCTGAACGTCACGCGATATTCTTGAGTTGCTCCACAATACGGCTCGTTCCATGTGATGTGCCGTGGCGAGAAGGTTGAGGCCAGCGCTGCGGTTCTTTCGGCTGTCGCGCGAACGTTTGGCCATGTCCAGATAATGCTGCGCCAATAGCCAGTGTGCGCGACCGAACAGCCCGTCCAGTTCCGCCACGTTGACGGTGAGGTCTTCGATATTTTCCGATATCCACGTCATTCTGTCCGCGACTTCATTCAGGCGTTTCGCGATCTCCGGTCGCGCACGATCCGCTTCAATCGTCAGGTAGCTGGCACTGACGGCAAGGTCATCCGAGGCGTACGCGAATTGCCGCCTTACGAACGAGGCTCGAATCTCACGAAATCGTCGCGACGGAACGTCATAGAAGGTCACCCAAAGGTTCTCGTCCACAACAACGACATTTTGGTCGGTCGCCTGGGCCGGAAGTGCCGCTGCAAACAAGGTAAGCGCTGCTGCCAGCAGAAGGCATCGAATTGACATGGCGGTTTCTCGAACTTGAGGAATAGTCTGCATTGATCTTATATGAAGTTCGTCAGCACAAGCACGGCAAAATTTTGGTGCGGCCTGTGGTGACGGAACAGAGCCAACCACAATCTGATTGCACGGCACCGGATTCAGGCGCATCATCGCGCCGCGCCAGCCCGACGACCTGCGCGCGGTCTGTGCTCGTATGTAATACTCCACGATGGATCTGGAGTCCGACCCCAAACAGGCGCTGATAGGTTGTGTTTGGATTGACAACTGTGAAACAAATGACTGAGAAACACGAATTGCTGACGCTTGGCTGGCGCGAGTGGGTTGGCCTGCCCCAACTCGGCATCGAACAAATCAAGGCGAAAGTTGATACGGGTGCCCGAACGTCCGCGATTCACGCTTTCGAGTTGAAGACCTTTGTCGAGAATGGTCAGGATCGGGTTGAGTTCCGTATACACCCTTTGCAGAAGAACACCGCGACCGTGGTGACATGCACTGCGGACATACTGGACAAGCGAACTGTGACGGATTCTGGTGGTCATCGTGAGGAGCGGTTTGTCATTTCGACGCTACTGACTATTGGTCGCGAGTCATGGCCGATTGAAGCTACTCTGACAGCACGCGATAATATGCTGTTTCGCATGCTTTTGGGCCGAACAGCCTTGAAAGGCCGTGCCCAGGTGAATCCGGCGCGCTCATACCTGGTCGGCAAAAAACGCCGACCAAAGAAAGGGTAAGCGGTATGGCAATCAATAATTCCATCACTATCGGTGATCATCTCGTCAAGCCGGGTGAGCGCATCAACGTGAGCTTGCCAGTGGCCGACCTGTATACGGGAACGTCACTGAGCATGCCTGTGAAAGTAATCTCCGGCCGCAAGGCAGGCCCTGTACTATTTGTGTCCGCCGCAATTCATGGCGATG
>Ga0316192_10004222_pt1 | contig 10436 bp, 8 predicted proteins | sample MerIslwburrow_MG_FD_204931 | JGI IMG/M metagenome (GOLD analysis project Ga0316192, IMG submission 204931) | Coastal sediment microbial communities from Maine, United States - Merrow Island worm burrow | ecosystem: Environmental > Aquatic > Marine > Coastal > Sediment | place: USA: Maine...
TTATCCCATCCGGCCGGGGTTCAAAATGCCATGCGGATCAAAGCGGGCCCTGAGCCCGGCGCTGATCTTTGCAAGGGGTGCCGCCTCCGGCTGGAACACACCAAGCTGACTGGCTGTCGCTTCACTCGAGCGTATCAAGGTCGCGTGCCCGTCAATGCCGTTCATCGCGGTTCGCACATTGCTGCCTTGCGGCACACAGGCCCACACCAGACCACCACCCCAGTCAAACTGAAGCTGTGCATCGTCGCCGAGCGTGGTTGCAAGCCTTGGTGCGTCTGACGGTTTCACGGAAATGCGCCAGACATCGCCCTTGCCTGAAGCGACGGTTTCCGCATCGCGTATGTGTTGCCACAGTTTCTGCGCGGTCGCTTGGTGTGCCTCGATGGTCACATCGCCAAACCTGCCAAGCAGATCCTTCAACTGGCCGGAGCGGTATGTGACGGAGCCTTCAAAGCCTTCGACCCGGATACAGGTGCGAGCGGGGTGGTTTGCGCGAGAGGGCAAATGGGCCGCCCCGTTTACATCGTAAGGGGCGGTAAGGGCCGCGCTCATGGCTGCACAGGCCTTTATGGTGTCAAGACCATGGACGATGACGGTTGCGCCTGCCTCGGGCATGGGCAAAACCTTGAACGCCACCTCGCTCAGCACACCCAGTGTGCCATGACTGCCGGCCATCAGCTTTACCAGATCATAGCCGGTGACATTCTTCATCACCCGGCCACCGTTCTTGATGACGGTGCCTTCGCCATCCACGAAACGGACGCCAATAAGTGAGTCCCGGCAGGCGCCTGCCTGAATGCGGCGCGGGCCGGAAACATTTGCCGCCACAACACCGCCGATGGTCGACTTGCCATTGGTGCCATACAGGGCGCGGTGATCCATCGGTTCAAACGGCAGTCTCTGACCTTCTTTTGCCAGCGTCTTTTCGATTGTCTCCAGCGGCGTACCGACAGCAGCCACAATGGTCAGCGCACCGGGTTCATACAAGGCAACGCCCTTCAGGCCGGTGGTATCGACCAGCTGGCCTGTTACGCCATGGCCAAACCCTGCCCGGGTGCCGCCGCCGCGAATGTGCAGTTTCGTGCCTTTTGCCGCCGATGCCCTGATGGCGTCGGCCAGCTCTGCTTCCGATGTTGGTTTCATGCTGCCTCGCGCCGCGTCCTGGTGGTGATCAGCGGAAACACCTTGGCCGGATTGAGCAGCCAAGCCGGATCGAACACATCCTTGATCCGCATCTGCGCTTCCAGATCACCTTCATTGTACTGGGTCAGCATCAGGTCGCGCTTTTCAACGCCGACGCCATGTTCGCCGGTCAGGCAACCGCCCACTTCCACGCACAGTTTCAGAATGTCCGCGCCCATTGCCTCGCAGGTTTCAAGATCGCCCGGCTTGTTGGCATCAAACAGAATGAGCGGGTGCAGGTTGCCGTCACCGGCGTGGAATACATTGGCGACGTCGAGACCATATTCCTTCGACAGTTCCTCCATGCGGCGCAGCACCAAAGGAAGCTGTGAGACCGGAATGGTGCCATCCAGGCACATATAGTCATTGATCTGCCCCATGGCGCCGAAGGCTGCCTTGCGGCCCTTCCAGATCGCCGCGGATTCCTCGGCACTGGCGCTTTCGCGAAGTTCAGCCGGGTCATGCCTGCGGGCGATGGTCTTGATCTTTTCCAGCTGTTCGACGATTTCGGCTTCCGAGCCTTCAACCTCGACAATCAGCAAGGCTTCAACATCCGGGTAACCGGCATGGGCAAAGTCTTCCGTGGCGCGAATGCAGGGCCGGTCCATGAACTCGATCGCCACCGGCAGCACGCCAGCCTTGATGATATCGGCAACGCAGGCACCTGCCACTTCAGACCGGTCGAAGCCCAGCAATACGGGTCTCGCCCCTTCGGGCTTTCTCAGAATGCGCAGCGTGGCTTCGGTGACGATGCCCAACTGGCCTTCCGACCCGCAGATGACACCGAGCAGATCATAGACGGCTGCATCCAGGTGTGCGCCGCCAATGTCGATGATTTCACCTTCCATGGTGACCATTCTGACCCCCATCAGGTTATTGGTGGTCACGCCGTATTTCAGGCAATGAGCCCCACCTGAATTCATCGCGATATTACCGGCTATTGCACAGGCCAACTGGCTGGACGGGTCCGGTGCATAGAAGAAATCGTTTTGCTCAACCGCCCCGGTCACCGACAGGTTGGTGCGCCCGGTCTGGACCTTGATGAAGCGGTTGTCATAGTCGGTTTCCAGCACCGCATTCATGCGCGATACGCCGATGATGATGCTGTCTGCGGTTGGCAGCGATCCGCCGGCCAGTGATGTCCCTGCCCCGCGCGGCACAACCGGCACGTCTTCTTCATGGCAGATTTTCAGACAGGCCGCGACTTCCTCGGTGGTGGCAGGCAGCACAACGGCCAGCGGCTGGCAGCGATAGGCGGTCAGCGCGTCACACTCATAGGCGCGGGTTTCATTGGGGTCGGATATCACCGCTTCACCCGGCAATATCTGCTCAAGCCTGGCCACAATGGATGCCTTGCGATCCAGCACGCCCTGATCCGGAACCGGCATTTCCATATCGGGTATCCTTCCTGCTTTTCAAAATTGGTAAAATAATATTACCAATTATCCCAACCCTTGAATACCCCTACTTTGGCGGAATGCGAAGCCCGTGTCTAACTCCGTTATTCAGCGCCCGAACATGATCGCGGGCAACCAGGTCGCGATGCCCGGCATCGCCCAGATCAGCGAGACTCCGATGGCCTGCAGTGCGATAAACGGGATCACGCCGCGATAGATATCTCCGGTGGTGATTTCCGGCGGCGCCGCCCCGCGAAGATAGAACAGCGAAAAGCCGAATGGTGGCGTCAGGAAGCTGGTCTGCAGGTTGATGGCAATCAGCACCGCCAACCAGATCGGATCATGGCCCATGACAATCAGCGCCGGCACCACGATGGGCAGCAGGATCACCGATATCTCGACAAAATCGAGAATGAAGCCGAGCAGGAAGATCAGCACCATGACGAACACCAGCGCACCGGTCGCGCCGCCAGGCATGACTTCCACCAGGTGCTCAATGCGCCTGTCGCCACCCAATCCACGAAATACCAACGAGAAAATGCTGGCCCCGATAATGGTGCCGAAGATCATCGAACTGACGCTCATGGTGCGGGTATTGACCACGCCGAGATAGCCTTCGCGCGCGGCATGGCGAATGGCGCGCCAGATGCCCCAGGCCACTACTGCCACCAGGCCCGCCCCTGCCGCTGCCAGCACCCACACGCCAATATCGGCATCTGACCGCTGCAGGCGGATGGATGTGGATGACGCCAGCACGACAATGCCTGCAAGCGCGGCAATGGCCAGCAGGCTTGCCCCCCGGTTGCCCTTATCGCGGCGATAGGTCGCCAGCAACAACGCGCCGACTGCACCAACACTTGCCGCTTCGGTTGGCGTCGCAATACCACCCACAATAGAGCCCAGCACGGCGACAATAAGAAATATCGGCGGCAGCAACACCCGCAGCAACTGTTTCGCACTGACCGGCTCGGTCGCCTCACGCGGCATGGCGGGTGCCCGGTCGGGCTTCAGCCATGCCAGCGCCAGAATGTAGACAATGTACAAGATCACCAGCAAAAGGCCCGGCAGCAGAGCGGCGGAAAACGTCTGGCCGACACTGATGGTTTCAACCGAGAATTTGCCCTGTTCAAACTGCGCCTGCTGGTAGGCTGACGACATCACTTCCGACAGGATAATCAGCAGTGTCGAGGGCGGGATGATCTGTCCCAGCGTTCCGGCTGTGCATACGGTCCCGGCCGCGAGCGGTTTCGCATAGCCATTGCGCAGCATGGCGGGTAATGCGATCAGCGCCATGGTGATGACGGTCGCACCGACAATGCCGGTGGATGCAGCCAGTAGCGTACCAACCACGACAACGGACACCGCCAGGCCACCCCGCATGCTGCCAAACAGCCGGCCCATCTCCTCAAGCAGTTCTTCGGCCAGTTGACTGCGTTCAAGCACGATGCCCATGAACACGAACAGCGGAATGGCAATCAGCACCTGGTTTGTCATGATGCCGAACAACCGTTGCGACAGCGCGCCCAGCAGCGCGGTATCGAACGCACCCAGCATGGCGCCAAGGCCGGCAAAGATTGTCGCCACGCCCGCCAGGGTAAACGTCACCGGATAGCCGCGCAAAAGAGCTGCCGCCAGCACCAGGAACATGGCGATGTCGAGATTGTCCGCAATGAAACTCATTCCCGGTGCCCCAGCCGGGCCAGGTCGCGCAACAGACATGCGAGACCCTGAATCAGCAGCAGCAGGCAAAACGCCGGGATCAGGCCCTTGAGCAGAAACGATGCCGGAATACCGCCAACAGAAATCGCACCTTCCAGAATGGACACGGAGTTGCGCACAAAAGGCCAACTTACCCACAGGAGGAGGATGATCGACGGGATCAGCAGCAAGACGGCACCGGCGACATTGACCCTGGCACGGCCCGCTTCATTCGCGCGGCTGTAGAAGATGTCGACACGAACATGTTCGTCCACCAGCAGCGTGTAGCCTGCCCCCAGCATGAACAGGGCCGCATGCATATACAGCACCCCTTCTCCCAGAAATACGTAGGAGACGCCGAACAGGTAGCGCATTATGACAATGGCGAACTGCAACAGCACCATGGCCAGCGCCAGCCAGCGCACCGTCAGCCCACACCACCTATTGACGGCATCAAGCCGCTCGGCCCATTCCGTCATCATGAAACGACAGCCCCAATAAGATGCAGGCCGGTGCCGACAAGGAACCGACCGCAGATTTTTCCGTCACCCACCGTACTTGTAGTCCAGGGCGCGGGCGTTCATCTGGCCATTGTCGGCATAGACCATGTAGTCGGATATGGACTTGCGATAGACAAGGAAGCTCTCGGTGGTCCTCTTGACCAGTTCATCGGGATCATTGCGCAGGTCGTCAATAACTTCACCCGCCGCATTGCCCATGGCCACGATGACATCTTCCGGCAGCATCTTCACCTGGACGCCATGCTCGTCGACCATCTGCTTCAATGCCTTGGCATGCTTGGTCGTGTATTCGGTCCACACAGGATTGTAGAGCGATTCACAGGCAAAGCTGACCGCCTGCTTCAGATCATCAGGCAAGCCGTCATAGGCTGCCTTGTTGAACCCGCACTCTTCCGCGGATGACGGTTCTCCGACGCCCGGCCAATAATAGTTCTTGGAAATCTGGTAGAAACCAAGTGCAGAGTCGGTCCATGGGCCGATAAACTCGCCTGCATCGATAGTGCCGGACTGCAGCGCCTGGAACATGTCGCGCCCGCCCATGGCCTGAACCGCCATGCCCAGCTTGGAGCACATCTCCGACGCCAGGCCGGTGGTGCGGTATCTCAGTCCCTTGAGATCGTCTACCGACTTGATTTCATTGCGGAACCACCCGGCCCATTGTGGCCCGGAGTTGCCACACAAAAACGGCTTCAGGTTGAAGCGGGCATACATTTCGTCATACAGCGCCTGACCGCCGCCATGGTTGAGCCAGCCCACCTGTTCGTCGGCCCGCAGACCGAACGGCTGCGATCCAAACAGCAATATGCCCTTGGACTTCGAGCCCCAATAGGCAGGCACTGCATGGTAAAGCTCGGCTGTTCCCTCGGATACTGCGTCGAAGACACCACGACCGGGAACCAGTTCGCCGGCCGCATAAAGCTCTACTTCAATGCGTCCGCCGGAAGCTGCCGTGATGCGGTCGGCCAGCATCTGGGCGGCAACGCCCGGTCCAGGCAGGTTCTTCGGCCATGCCGTCACCATTTTCCACTTGCGCTTGTCCTGGGCGATTGCCGGTGTGGCCAGCGCTGCTGTTGCCACTGCTCCCAGTGCACCCTTCTTGATGAATTCACGTCTTTCCATGGTGGTTCTCCTCTGCTTTCAGTTCACTAATCCAAAATAGCCGGCAGGTTCAGCCCGTGTTCACGGGCACACTCGATTGCCGTTTCATAACCGGCATCGGCATGGCGCATGACGCCGGTTGCCGGATCGTTCCACAACACGCGCCCGATACGCCTGGCTGCGTCATCGGTCCCGTCACAGCAAATCACCATGCCGGAATGCTGTGAATAGCCCATGCCGACGCCACCGCCATGATGCAGCGACACCCAGGTCGCACCCGACGCACAATTAAGCAACGCGTTGAGCAACGGCCAGTCCGACACCGCGTCGGAGCCGTCCTTCATGGCCTCGGTCTCGCGATTGGGCGAGGCGACGGAGCCTGAATCCAGGTGATCTCGCCCGATGACAACCGGGGCTTTCAGTTCGCCTGACCTGACCATCTCGTTGAAGGCCAGCCCCAGCCGGTGGCGTTGACCCAGCCCGACCCAGCAAATTCGTGCAGGCAGGCCCTGGAACGCAATGCGCTCGCGCGCCATGTCGAGCCAGTTGTGCAGGTGTTCGTCATCCGGGATCAGTTCCTTGACCTTGGCATCGGTCTTGTAGATGTCTTCGGGATCACCCGACAGCGCGCACCACCTGAACGGGCCGATGCCCTTGCAGAACAGCGGCCTGATATAGGCCGGCACGAAACCGGGAAATGCGAAGGCGTTTTCAAGACCTTCATCCTTGGCTACCTGGCGGATATTGTTGCCGTAATCGAGGGTCGGTACACCGGCATTCCAGAAATCCACCATCGCCGCCACGTGCACCTTCATCGATGCGCGCGCCGCCTTCTCGACGGCATCAGGGTCACTTTCGCGCTTGTCGCGCCACTCGGCCATGGTCCAGCCTTGCGGCAGGTAGCCATTGATCGGGTCATGGGCAGATGTCTGGTCGGTTACGATATCGGGCTTCACCCCGCGCGCAAACAGTTCGGGAAACACGTCGGCAGCATTGCCGAGGAGGCCGACAGACTTGGCCTCTCCAGCCTTGGTCCAGCGCTCGATCATGTCGAGCGCTTCATCCAGTGTGGTGGCCTTTTCATCGACATACCTGGTGCGCTTGCGAAAATCGATGCGGGTCTCGTCACACTCGACCGCCAGGCAGCAGGCGCCGGCCATGACGGCGGCCAATGGTTGCGCGCCGCCCATCCCACCCAGGCCGCCGGTCAGTATCCATTTGCCGGTCAGGTTGCCGTCATAGTGCTGGCGACCGGCTTCGGCGAAGGTCTCGTAGGTGCCCTGCACGATGCCCTGCGTGCCGATATAGATCCACGAGCCCGCAGTCATCTGACCGTACATCATCAGGCCCTTGCGATCGAGTTCGTTGAAGTGCTTCCAGTTGGCCCATTCAGGCACCAGGTTGGAGTTGGCAATCAGCACACGCGGGGCATCGGTGTGGGTGCGAAAAACGCCGACCGGCTTGCCGGACTGCACCAGAAGGGTTTCATCGTCCTCCAGTGTCTTCAGCGACGCAACGATACGGTCAAAATCCTGCCAGGTGCGCGCGGCCCGGCCTATGCCGCCATAGACCACGAGTTCATGCGGGTTTTCAGCGACATCGGGATGCAGATTGTTCATCAGCATCCGCATCGGGGCTTCGGTCAGCCAGGACTTGGCGGTGATGGTCGTGCCGGTATCGGGATATACATCACGCATATTGTGGCGCGGGTTGATGGTCATGAGGTCAATCCTTCCAGTCAATCAGGTTTTCACTGCCGGCAGCACGCGAAATATCGCCACCGGTCACCAGGCCCGCTGCCAGTTTCAGTTCCGGTGCCATGAAACGGTCATTGCCCAGTGACGGGACGTCCCGTCGTATGCGTGCCAGCACCGCCTTCAGCGTCCGGCTGGTTTGCAGGGGCGCGCGGCATTCCACGCCCTGTGCGGCACACAGGAGTTCAACCCCGATGATATTCGACAGATTGGCGTTCATCTGCATCAGGCGGCGGGCACCGTGGGCTGCCATTGACACGTGATCTTCCTGGTTGGCGCTGGTGGGGGTGGAATCGGTAGAGCACGGCGTGGCGAGATGCTTGTTCTCGCTCATCAGGGCAGCCGTGGTGACCTCGGCGATCATGTAGCCGGAGTTCAGTCCCGGGTCAGGCGTCAGGAACGGCGGCAGATCAAAGCTTAGTGTCGGGTCGACCATAACCGCCGTACGACGTTGGGAAATGGAGCCGATTTCGGCGATGGCCAGCGCCATCTGGTCTGCTGCAAACGCCACCGGCTCTGCATGGAAATTACCGCCTGAAACGATCAGTCCGGCTTCAGCCAGCACCAGCGGATTGTCGGTAACGGCATTGGCTTCGATTTCCAGCGTGCGTCCAGCCTGGCGCAACAGGTCCACGGCAGCACCGGTAACCTGCGGCTGGCACCTTATACAGTAGGGGTCCTGGACGCGGGTATCGCCCTCGCGATGGCTTTCGCGAATTTCTGAATCCTGCATCAGCACCCGCATGGCAGCGGCCACGTCGATCTGTCCGCGATGCCCGCGCAATGCGTGGATTTCCGGCTGCAACGGCGCGGTTGACCCCATCACCGCATCGGTGCTGAGCGCCGATGCAACGATGGCAGCTTCGGCATTGCGCTGGGCCTCGAAATAGGCGGCCAGAGCAAAAGCGGTTGAAAACTGGGTACCGTTGATCAGCGCCAGGCCTTCCTTGGCACCTAGCACGATCGGCTTGAGGCCTGCGCTCGCCAGGGCATCGGCGGCAGGCATGGTCTTGCCACCCAGTTCAGCTTCGCCTTCACCCAGCATCGCCGCCGCCATATGGGCCAGCGGTGCCAGGTCTCCAGATGCCCCGACCGAGCCCTGGGCCGGTACGATCGGTGTCACGCCTGCAGCCAGCATGTCCTGTATCTGCTCGATCACCAGCCAGCGCACACCCGACGCACCGCGCCCCAGCGACAGCAGCTTCAGCGCCATCATCAGCCTGGCGATCCTTGTGGGAATTGGATCGCCGACACCCGAACAGTGCGACAGGATGAGATTGCGCTGCAGGGTTTCTGTGTCCTGCTGCCTGATCTTCACCGAGGCCAGCTTGCCGAAGCCGGTATTGACGCCATAAACCGCGTCGTCGCCCTGCACTGCGCGTGCAACCTGGGCAGCCGCTGCTTCCACCGGCGCACGGGCGGCTTCATCCAGCACGGCACAAGCCCCTGTACGATACAATTGCTGCAACTGGCTCAGGCTGGTGGTTCCCGGCGTCAAGATGAGTCTGGTCATTGGGCAACACCTTCAAATATGCGGCTGTGCAACGGGTTAAAGCCAATGCGGTACGCCAGTTCTGCGGGATGTTCGACGTCCCACACCGCCAGGTCTGCGCGTTTGCCCGGCTCCACGGTCCCGGTATCTGTCAGACCGAGTGCCTGTGCGGCATTGCAGGTCGCCCCTGCCAGCGCTTCTTCCGGCGTCATGCGAAACAGGGTGCAGGCCATGTTCATGGTCAGCAGCAGCGACGTCATGGGCGATGATCCGGGGTTGCAGTCGGTTGCAACCGCCATGGCCACCTTGTGCCTGCGAAACAGGTCGATGGGCGGGGCCTGGGTTTCGCGCAGCGTGTAGAATGCGCCGGGCAGGATGACGGCCACGGTGCCGGCGCCAGCCATTGCCTTGACGCCTGCCTCATCGAGATACTCAAGATGATCGGCCGAGAGACCTCCGTAGCGCGCTGCCAGCTTGGCACCGCCCAGATTGGACAGTTGCTCGGCGTGAAGCTTGACAGGCAGGTCCAGTTCAGCGGCTTTTCGGAAGACACGCTCTATTTGTGCAGACATAAAACCAATACCTTCACAGAACCCGTCAACCGCGTCCACAAGACCTTCGGCATGGGCCTTTTCCAGCGCCGGAATGCACACGTCATCAATATAGGCGTCCGACCGGTCCTTGTAGTCGGCGGGTATTGCATGGGCGCCAAGGAACGAGGTTTTCACCCGCACCGGGCGTTGGGTTTCGATTTTGCGCGCGACACGCAACATGGTCAGTTCGGTTTCAACGTCCAGCCCGTAACCGGACTTGATCTCGACAACCGACACGCTTTCTGCCAGCAGTGCATCAACCCGGCGAAGCGCGGAATCCAGCAATTCCTGCTCACTTGCACTGCGGGTTGCGGAAACGGTGGAGACAATGCCGCCACCGGCGCGCGCCACTTCTTCGTAGGATGCGCCCTGCAGGCGCATTTCGAATTCACGCGCCCGGTTGCCGCCATAGACGATGTGGGTGTGACAGTCGATCAGGGCCGGTGTGACCAGGCGCCCGCCCAGGTCGACCTGGGGCCAGGTGGCATAGTCAGGCGGTACGCTATCGCCACTACCACACCAGATAATGCGGCCGTCCGAAATTGCAATCGCTGCGCCGTCGACAAGCCCATAGGGCTCGCCTCCGGGTAACATGGTTGCCAGATTGAGGTTTCTCAGCAGGCTTCGTGAAGATGACACACCGCACACCCTTGAATGTTTCTGTTTTCCGGATATTATGTGCAGACATAATACGAGTCAAT
>Ga0316192_10004223_pt1 | contig 10434 bp, 7 predicted proteins | sample MerIslwburrow_MG_FD_204931 | JGI IMG/M metagenome (GOLD analysis project Ga0316192, IMG submission 204931) | Coastal sediment microbial communities from Maine, United States - Merrow Island worm burrow | ecosystem: Environmental > Aquatic > Marine > Coastal > Sediment | place: USA: Maine...
TCGCAGGCCAGGTGGCGCTGGTCCATTTCGACGCCCACCTCGATACCTGGGATACTTATTTTGGCGCGCCTTATACACACGGTACGCCGTTTAGGCGTGCTGCCGAAGAAAACTTGTTTAACGATGACGCGTCGATGCATGTCGGCATCCGCGGCCCCTTGTATAGCCCTGACGATCTGGCCAACGATGAAGAACTCGGCTTCAAGGTGGTGCATTGCGACGAACTGGAGGCGCATGGGATTGACCATGTGGTCAAACGCATTCGGGATCGGGTTGGCGATAATCCATTGTACCTGTCGATCGATATCGATGTGCTCGATCCGGCGCATGCGCCGGGAACAGGAACGCCAGAGATTGCGGGCATTACCAGCCGTGAACTGGTCGGTATTTTGCGTGGCCTGCAGGGCATGAACCTGGTCGCCGGTGATGTGGTCGAGGTTGCGCCGGCTTATGACCATGCTGAAATCACTTCACTGGCGGCGGCGACGATAGCGTTTGAAATGGTGAACCTGATCGCCTGTCGGAGTTGAGGCCCGGGTTCAGACTATTTTTGCTTCCTGCCGGATTGTATGCTGCGCAAACCAGGCCACCGAGACCAGCAGCATGCTGCCGCCGACCAGGGTGTTCAGCGAAGGTGTTTCGTTGATCACCAGCCAGACCCACAGTGGGCCGAGTATGCTTTCCAGCAGGTAGACCAGTTGTACCTCGGCCGAATTGGCGTATCTCGGCGCTATCGTCAGCACGATAAAGGCGAACGGTACCAGGATGAATCCAATAATCCCGACATACAGCAGCTGGGTCGAAGATATTGCCAGATCCGGTGAGCGGCTGAGCGCGTAACAAGCGGTAAAAAAACTGCCGATGATGACTGACGGCACCAGGTCGATATCCTTTTTGTAACGTACCAGCACTGCGCTGCAGGCAGTAAAGATTGCGCAGCACAGCGCCAGCAAATCGCCAGCCAGGCCGTAGCTGCCGTAGCTACCCCAACCGATGATGAATATGCTTAGCAACGATATGGCGATGATCAGCCAGGTGCCTGGTTGCTGGTTTTCGCGCAGTACCAGCAACGATAAAATTGCAGCAAAAATTGGGGCTGATGATAGAAACAGCAAGGTGTTTGCTACCGAGGTTTTTTGAATCGCGCCGATAAAAGTGATGTTGACCGCGGAAAAAAAGACCCCGTTAAGAATTCCGGCCCAACCAATTCGCAGCAGTGCGGGTAAGAAACCCGCGCGATAGTAAATTAAAAGGATCAGGCTGATCGCGACTACCGGGAACAGACCACGATAAAATAACAGCGTATAATCGTCCAGCCCGGCAAGCCGAATCAACAAGCTGTCGGGGCTTAGTATCAACACACCCCCGATCGACATCACGATGCCCTTGCCGCGATCACTGAGTCGAACAATGTGGGAGGATTTGCTCATTCAAGGGTGTTCCTGTGCGATAGCGCATGATAATGTCACCCACCAATTTAATCAGTAAAAATCGCTCAACGGAGAATTTTCGTGCCACTAACAGCAGCCGCCAACCGTCAACTGGCGCACACCCGTGTCGTGACCTGTCATGGCTATCAGCGCGATGATGGGTTGTGGGATATCGAAGGACGAATCGTCGATACCAAACCCTACCGCTTCAGGAATCGCGATCGTGGCGGCTGGATCGAGGCTGACGAAGCCTTGCACGACATGTCGATTCGACTGACCATCAATCTCGAGCTTGAAGTGATTGACGTCGATGCGGTCATCGACCATTCACCCTACACTTACTGCAAGTGCGTGACTGCCGTGGCGCGTAATTTAATCGGCCTCAGGATCGCCCCGGGCTGGACGCAGAAATCAAAAGCGGCGATGGGTGGTAATAGAGGTTGCACCCACTTGACCGAGTTGCTCGGTCCGGTCGCAACCACCGCGATCCAGACGATCGCCAGCGAAAACATAAAGCGCAGCAAAGACAAGCCCTCTGCTAACTCGAATGCATTTCTGGACAGCTGCCATACTTATGCTGTCGATAGCCCGGTAGTCAAAATGTATTGGCCTGATCACTATAAAGGCTGACGTCGATCGAGCAGGCCCCGCGCAGGAAAATGCCTGCAGTTTCGTCGGTACAAAGTCGCCATGCATGGATCGGGCGGGATAGCCAAACCTGTATACTGCGTCAATTAATGAAACCTAAAAGAGGTGCTTCGATGCTAGCGGTGATTTTTGAATTCGAACCGGCGGCGGATAGAAGGCAGGATTATCTGCAGTTCGCCGCGGACCTCGGCCAGGAACTGGACGCTATCGATGGCTTTATTTCAATCGAACGCTTCGAAAGCCTGAGCCAGCCTGGCAAGCTGTTATCGCTCTCCTGCTGGCGTGACGAGGCCGCGATCAGCACCTGGCGCAACCTCGAAAAACACCGCGCTGCCCAGCGTGCCGGTCGGGATGGCATTATGGCTGACTATCGACTTCGGGTCGCGACCGTCATCAGGGACTATGATATGCAGGACCGCACTGCGGCACCTGAGGACAGCAAAAAATTTCACCAGTGATCGAGGCGGTCGATCACTTCTGGGTCATGTTTATGACCTGAGGATTTTCCGGTAATGATTCGGCTTTGATTCTGGACTGACACTGGGAAAGATAAAAGCGCGCAGCGCCATCATGGGGGAAGTCTTTTAATATAGATTTAAATTCCTTCGAAGCCTTTTTCCATTCCGCCCGCATGAACAAATCAAATCCTGTGGCAAATCGTTCGCAAAGCTCACTTTGCTTTGCCGTAGCTTCGCTCGTTAAGCTCAGTATTTGAACAATAGACAGGGGTTCCGTTTTACCAACAAAAACAAAATCTCCGATCGGGCGGGTCAGTAAATTATCGATGCCTTCGATTACGGGCTCCGTGGCAAGTATTTGCGTGCCTATCTGCTTATTCAAACCCTCGATGCGAGAAGCGGTATTGGCGCAATCACCGACGATACTGTATACAAAATGACCACCACCGCCGGAATGGCCGACGTACACTTCACCTGCTTCCATACCGATGCGCAAAGAGGCATCAAAAGCATCATGCCTGGCCTTGAAGTCCTCGATTGCATCGGCAGCCTGCAACGACGCGAGAATAGGTTTCTTTCGTATCTCCGGGTCTGATTCATTACCGGTCCAGGCGCACATGATGGCGTCGGCACGGAATTCGGTCACTGTCACATCGTGATCGCGTAATGGCTGCGAGAGCGTATCGAAATAGTCATTCAAAAATTCGGCCAGTTCTCCGGGACCCATATTCTCCGCGAGAGTCGAGAACCCCGCCATATCGGTCGCAAGGCAAGTGCTAAAGCTGACCTGGTCTATATTGTCGGGTTTCAGATCCACACTGATCAGGGCTTTTGAAACCTCCTCCGGTACATACAGTCGAATCGCTTCGCTGATGTGTTTTACTTTATGGTGTTCCTGTAAATACTGTGCCAACAGCCCGAGAAACAGGGCCAGCGGAAATTGCACCAGGACCGGGGTCGCCAGGGGTAGCCACAGGAAGCTGTCATTGAAAACATACTGGGCATAAAACACGTACCCGGCAACAATGATAATGGATGCCGGGACACCCATAATGGCCGGTGTAAAGTAGATCAGTAAGGTAATTGCAAGACCAAAAGCAAGCAGGATGATCAGCGTTGTCCCGGCCTCGGGGATTCGCAGGGACTGGTCATGCAGCAGGTTACCAAAAGCGGTTGTCGCAATTTCGACCCCGCTTAAATCAACGCTATCTTCATTGGTGAACACGGTATAAAACCGGTCCGGTTGACCGGGGTCGTAAAAATCTGAGAAACCGACGAAAACGATCTTGCCGGTCAGGTCCAGATCTGCTGCGCTTATGTTCGGGTCAGGTCCCTTGATAACGGCATGGTAGGGAATGGTTTTGATGGTGCCCGGCGGACCGTAAAAGTTCAGATAGCGTTCATTATTACCGATGTACATGTAAACCAGGGATTTTAACAGGTGCTGGATTGCCGCAGGTTCCTGTCGCACCCAGGGCTCATTCAATTCGAGGACAAGCTTGTTCGACAGCATCGGCTGTGTGGATAAGATTCTGCGAATACCAATCATCAGTCGGTGCAAATCCTCGGCCGATGCTATGCCGGCGGCTGAATTCGGGATTTCGATTAGGGTTGTAAGGCCGATGTTGCTGAGTAATCGATAAAACTGGTCGTAGGATTTTAACGCATGAACCTGGAAGGCAACGGCAGGCATCGTCGGTGCTTCGCGGGCACTGCTTTTAAACACCCAGAATTGATAGACGGAAGCCTCATGCTTGGGTAACGGAAAAGGGCCAAGGCCTTTTGCGGCGGCAGCCAGTACGGGAACCGGTGAAAGTAATTCTTCCACCCAGACGCTACCCCGGATCTTGCCGCTTTTATCTTCCACCGGTTGCCCCTTCCCGGTGAGATGTTGAAACAGCACCACTCGCTCGGCACGTTTGACCGCGTTGGCAAAAAAGCGCTCATCTTCCGGCGACCTTTGTTTATGGAAATCAACATCGAAAACAATAGTGGAGGCACCATATTCGACCAGCGCGTCGACCAGATTCCCATGAATAGAGCGCGGCCATTCGCGTGGAAGGGCAGGAATACCCAGTTTTTCACCGGTCAACCCATCGATGGCGATAACTACGGTTTCAGCGGGAGGATTAATCTGGCCACGGGTATTGAACAGCCAGTCCAGGCCGACGCTTCTCTCGAAAACAGTACCATAGGCCGATAAGCCCAACAGGCAGCCAAGCAGGCCTATTATCGTGCCCAGCAGCAAGCCTTTAATGACGCGTTTCATAGTTAGTGGCTATGTGTTCAGGGATTATTCTGGTTAATTAATATACCGCCAACGAATCTACCTCATCTGAAGATTTTATGCAGTGTTAAAGTTTAAGCGCACTGAAATACTACTGCTTTGTCTGCCTGAAAATTCCCTGATCATTAAGTTTGCTAGAGAAAGTTGAGTATAATTGCTAGCCGAGATACGAAATTAAATAAGCCCTGGAGAGTTTTGTGCCTCATTCGGGGTATTGTGTTAAGTAAATAACAGGTATAGGATTCATCGATAAAAATAAATTAACTGATTCATTTCCTTCAATATTGATAGAAAGAATCAATTAATAAAAAGGGTGGGGGCATTTTGAAAACGCAGTTACCTGAACCTGTGAGTCGCGGGTATTTAAACCCGTTCTGGTTTAATTCGAAATTAACAATACTGGTGCTGGTTACCCTGTCTGGTCTGCTCCTGAGTGCCCAGGCCAGGGCCGACTGCGAACAACCTGTCGGTCGCTTTGTCGATATCAAAGGCAGTGTCGAGACCCAGGTCGTGGAGGGTGCGGATTGGTTGAAAGCCAGTCTGGACACCCAGTTGTGTGAAGGTAGCTCGATTCGTGTTGGCGCGCAAAGCCGTGCGGCGATCAACCTGGTTAATGATGCCGTATTAAGGCTCGACCAGAATACAACCATGCGCCTGGTCGATATCAACGAAGAGGATGAAGAGCGCTCCCTGCTGGACATCATCAAAGGCGCCCTGCACTCGTTCAGCCGCAAACCGAAGAAATTATCCGTTAATTCCCCCTACCTCAACGGTTCTATCGAAGGTACCGAGTTTGTTTTCCGGGTTACCGATGAGCAGTCAGAAGTAACCGTTTTCGAAGGTACCGTCGTCGCGTCCAACGATCTCGGCAGTGTTCCGGTTTCCGGCGGCGAATCAGCCAGTGCCAGCCAGGGCCAGGCACCGCAATCCCGTACCGTGGTGCAACCGCGCAATGCGGCGCAATGGTCGTTGTATTACCCACCTGTTCTCGCCACCGGCGGTGACCAGGCGACGGATGTTTCGCCGGAGTTAAGACAGGCGGCGGCTGACCTGTCAGTCGGCCAGGTGGATGCGGCACGCGCAACGCTGGACCAGGCGATTGCCGAGGGCAGCGATGCCGGGCTTGCCTATGCGCTGCGGGCGGTGATTAACGTGGTGCAGAATCAGCTCGAGCAGGCGCTCGCCGATGCGAACCAGTCCGTAGCATTGAATCCCGATAGTGCCGCTACCTACATCGCACTATCCTACGCACAGCAGGCCAGTTTCCAGATTAACGCGGCACGCGACACATTGTTGCTGGCCGTAGAGAAACAACCCGAAGACGCCCTCGCCTGGGCGCGCCTGGCGGAGCTACAACTGATGCTGGGTGAAAACCAGCTGTCGACAGAGGCGGCGCAAAAGGCGGTAGCACTGGCGCCGGACCTGGGGCGGACGCAGATCACCTTCGGCTTTGTGGCCCTGGTCGAGTTTCGCACTGCCGATGCGCAGGCTGCATTCGAAAAGGCGATTATGCTCGATTCATCCGACCCCCTGCCCCACCTCGGCCTGGGACTTGCCATGATCAGTGCCGGTGAGCTCGAGCAGGGGCGCAGCGAAATCGAGGTGGCTGTTGGCCTCGGTTCGAACGATGCCCTGCTGCGTGCCTATCTCGGCAAGGCCTACTTCGAAGAAAAACGCGCTCCACTCGACAGCGAGCAGTTCGCTATTGCCAGCCAGCTCGATCCCATGGACCCGACGCCCTGGCTCTACGAGGGTATTGCATTGCAGACCCAGAACCGACCGGTGGAAGCGGCGGCAGCACTCGACAAGTCCGTCGAACTCAATGACAACCGCGCCACCTACCGAGGACGATTGTTGCTCGACAAGGACCGCGCAGCACGCGGCACCAGCCTCGCCCGGGCATATAACGACCTGGGTTTCGAACAACTCGGCGTAAATGAAGCAAGCAGCTCAATCCTGTTGGACCCGGCCAATTCATCTTCACACCGGTTCCTGTCAGACAGCTACCGCAATGTCCGCCGCCGCGAGGTGTCTCGCGTCAGCGAGCTGTTGCAGGCGCAGATGTTACAGGACAACAACATCAATCCGGTGCAGCCCAGCGTCAGTTCGACCAACCTGAATATTGTCACTGCGGGTGGTCCGGCAAGCGCCGGATTCAGCGAATTTACTCCGCTGTTCGAACGCGACAAGACCCAGTTCAACGTCAGTGGTTTTGGCGGTAGTGACGAAACTAGCGGCGGTGAGATGGTGGTATCGAGCGTGTTCGACCGTTACTCGATCAGTGCCGGCGCCTTCGATTACGACACCGACGGCTTCCGCGACAATAACAATCTGCATCACGAGATTTATAATTTATTCGGGCAGGCGGCCATTTCGCCGAAACTGAATGTGCAGGCCGAACTCGGTCATCGGAAATCCGATAGCGGCGACCTGGCCCAGAATTTTGGCGAAGATGATTTTGATCCCAGCTTCAATCGGGATTTCGATGAGAAATCCGGCCGCCTGGGATTGCGCTATACCGCAAACCCCAGGTCGAACCTGTTGATCTCCGCCATTTACAGTGACCGCGATCAGGACACGAAAGGCTTGGAAACGCAGGATACGGTCGACTTTCCGGTTATAACTTTCCCACCGTTTCCAGCACCTCCGATTCCGATTATCACTCTCGTTCCCGTGACGATTGATACCTCGCAGAAAACCAAAACTGACGAAATCTCGCGGCAGTTCGAGGCCCAGCATCTGTACCAGGGAGAGACCCTGGACACCATCGTCGGTGTGGCCTATGCCGAGGTTGACCAGGATTACCTGATTACCAATAACATAACCTTTACCCCGGCGGGCCTGTTCGGTCCGCCGAGTGGCGTTATTGATAATGACTTCAAGGTCACGCCCACCATCAGGGATTCACGTGCTTACGTCTATGGCAACTTCAATATGCCGACCCAGGTCACCTGGACCGTCGGTATGAGCTACCACGACTATGACGAGGATGATATCGATGTCAATCGTTTCAACCCGAAGCTCGGCGTGCAATGGCAGGTAACCGATTCACTGCGTCTCAGGGCCGCCTGGTTCAAGGTGGTCAAGCCGGCGCTGGCGAGTAACCGGACCCTCGAACCGACCCAGGTCGCCGGTTTCAACCAGTATTTTGACGATACCAATGCGACCCGCTCCGAACGTATCGGCACCGGCGTGGACTGGAAGATAACCCCGGCCGTATTTGTTGGCGCGGAGTTCAGTCGGCGCGAGCTGGAAACACCCGAATTTTCCTTCGGCCCTTCGAGCACCACCGACTGGGATGAGAATTACCTGGACTGGGATGAATGGACCCACCGGGCCTATCTCTACTGGACACCAGCGGATCGCTGGGGCCTCAGTGCGGAACTGGTGTATGACAAGTTCGAAGGTGATTCGGCGACAACCAATAATAATCTGCCGCACAAGGTGCGCACATATAGCCTGCCGCTGCAGTTGCAGTACTTTTACCCGAATGGTTTCTTTACCGGTTTCGGTACTACCTTTGTCGAGCAGAAGGTCGATCGCTCCGACGTGGCAACCTACTCGGAGGGGAAGAGCGATTTTAGCGTGTACGACGCATCCATCGGTTACCGCTTTCCAAAACGCAGGGGTATCGCCAGCCTGACGGTGCAGAACCTGACAGACAGGGATTTCGATTACCAGGATGACAGCTTCCGTGAGTTCCAGGACGATCCATCGACGGGACCATACATTCCCGACCGGACCGTAATGGCACGGTTTACGCTTAGTTTCTGATGCAGTAATAAGAAATTATTTTGGGTTAGTTAATTTGAAGCCTGTCCAGACAGGCAGATTAAAAGCAAGTAGTAAAAGGAGGATTATTAAGATGAATTATGTTGTAAGTAACTCGATGAAGTTTTTCGCCGGCGCCCTGATTATCATGGGGCTGTCAGGTAACGCTGTGGCAAGTACCTGTGTAGATGTAAATGCGACCTTTTCCGGTAGTATCGGCTCCACCACAAGTTGCGCCGATCACAACATGAACGGTTGCACCGTCGGTTCCGGGGGGACGAGTTGTAATTATTCGGGTAGCACCTGTAATTTTCAGGTGACCGTGAATCCTGCGGTGGGCCAGAGCGGAAACAGGTCAACGACATTCTCCGTGAGCGGGAATTGTCAGGCGAAAATGGCGATTACCCAGGGTAACCAGGGTGCAAACTACTGTCAGTATATCTATCCAGGCGGTGTTACCGGTGACACGGTGACCACGCTCGGTAGCAAGGGAACCGCGGTTTCACACAAGCAACTGGAAGTCTGTACAGATGAAATTGCTGTGACTACAGCGCCGCCGGTGATCAGCCTCGAGAAGAAAGTCGTCAGAATTATTGACGGCGTTTTCGATTGTGCCGATGCAACCGACGAGATTAACGGTATAGCACCCTTTGAAGTGTCCTATTGCTATACTATCCGCAACGACGGTCAGGGCACCATCACTAACTTGATAGTTGTCGACGATAACGGCACCCCGGATGATGATCTCGACGATTTTACCGTGCAGGGTCAGACAACACTTGCGGGTGGCAGCTCTCCGCTCGTGCTAAACAGCGTCGATGATCTTTTTAACGGGATTCCGGCTCTACCTACCAAAGCTGGAGAACTGGCTAACACGGCCACCGTGTCAGGCACCTTTGAGGGTGATGAGTGCCCTACTTGTACCGACATTGATACGGCTACGGTTAATGTCGCCGTGGTGTGTGATGCTGATACCCAGGCAGAAGCTGATGCAACCGGTACGGTCGTGGAAAGACGTGGTCTTGAAGGTGACACGCGTTGTGCACCTAAAACCGATTCTGTCACGCAAGGTGTCGGGCTGCTATGTGATGGAACCTGCGAGCTGAAGCCTGAGTGTATTGCGACCGGAGCAGGTGATACCCTACCTGCTTCGTGTGCGCAGCCCTGTAAACCATCGGGTAACTGGAATACTTACGGAGTGGGTGGTGTGTGTATTGACAATGCCACTGCATCACCCGGTAACCTGCCGCTCTGTCAGGAAGTGCTCACGAACCCGTCTAACTCGACTGATTGTATCGCAGACGTTACCAATCCATCCCTGATCCGTAGCGATGGACACAGCTCTGCTTACCGCAGAAACCCACTGCTGTATTATTTCCCGAGTTCGGGCGGCGGCAACAGCATCGGTACAATTTACTGTATCTTGTATCCAGGCGACACTAGCAGTGATTGTCCTGCAGGATCGATAATATACTAGCACTTAGGGTTGTATGGGCGTCCCGATAGGGGCGCCCTTTTTTGCCCGTTAGAGCGAACTCTAAAGGAGTCGGTGACAACTGATAATCAATGGCGTTTGTCACCGACCCCTTTAAGCGCTGACAGACCTGCCTGCCCTACTCTTCCTGCTCGGCCTGGATGCGGTTGTAGATTTCTTCGCGATGTACCGCGATTTCCTCGGGTGCGTTTATGCCAATGCGGATTTGATTTCCCTTGATCCCGAGTACGGTGACCTGAACCTCGTCACCCACCATGATGGTTTCCCCGACCCGTCGCGTTAATATCAACATTACAATTCTCCTGAAATAGTGTGCAGATTTAATAGTGCGCGAATTTTAGGGAT
>Ga0316192_10004225_pt1 | contig 10433 bp, 10 predicted proteins | sample MerIslwburrow_MG_FD_204931 | JGI IMG/M metagenome (GOLD analysis project Ga0316192, IMG submission 204931) | Coastal sediment microbial communities from Maine, United States - Merrow Island worm burrow | ecosystem: Environmental > Aquatic > Marine > Coastal > Sediment | place: USA: Maine...
TTCGCCCGGTGGGTGAAACTGCTCTTGACCCAGGTGAGCGTGTTGGATTCAATGCCGAGTCGCCTTCGGCTTTGAAAGGGGATGAGACAAATGGCTGAGCGAATGCACACCTCGGGAGATCTGGATCACCACACCGGCGCAGGAGCCGGAACCAATCGACGCGAGTTCATCGCCAAGACCGCATTGCTTGGGGCTGGCATTGGCGTCGGCGGGCGCGCCCTGGCATCCAAGGCGGCCATGGCAGCTTCCAGTGCCGCTGTTGTCCTTCGGGACAACGAGCCCGGTCCGTACGATCTCGTGATCAACGGCGGGCGTTGCGTTGATCCTGAGACCGGGCTTCATGCGGTTCGCAACATCGGCATCAAGGGTGGCCGCATCGCGGCTATTTCCGACAAGAAGCTCGCGGGAAAGAAGACCCTGAACGCCGAGGGTCAGATCGTCGCGCCCGGATTCATCGACCTCCATGCCCACGGCCAGCAGCTTCCTGCCGCGTGGATGCAGGCTTTCGACGGGGTGACGACGGCACTCGAGATGGAGTCCGGCCTGCTCCCGGTCGGTAAGTTCTATGCCGACGTCGCAAAGGAAGGCCGACCGATCAACTACGGCACCGGAGCGGCCTGGACCTACGCCCGGGTCGCCACGAAGGAGCCCGAGTACGATCCGCCTGATGCCACGCTGGGCTGGTTCCAGGGAGCCTTCGCGCTCAAGAACTGGCAGAACACCATCGCGACCGAGGAAGAGCTTGAGAAGATCATCGGGATGGTCGAGCAGGGCCTGAACGAAGGCGGCCTCGGCATCTCGATCAACGGGGGATACGCGCCCGGGTACGGTCACAAGGAGTACCACGCCCTGGCCGAGCTCGCGGTGAAGCACGGCGTTGCCACCTACACCCACGTTCGCTACCTCAAGACCAGCGAACCCCGGAGTTCGTGGGAGGCCTACCAGGAACAGATCTCGCTTGCCGCTATCACCGGCGCGCACATGCACGTGTGCCACCTCAACAGCACCAGCCTCAGCGACATCGAGGACTGCGCCGCGCTCGTGAAGCAGGCCCAGGACCGAGGGCTTCCGGTCACGGTGGAGGCCTACACCTACGGCGCGGGATCCTCCGCCGTCGGGGCCGATCTGTTCCGCGGCGCGGACTGGCTGGATCGCTGGGGGCTCGACGATGCGTCCGCGATGGAGTTCAACGGCACGCCGCTGAACCAGGCGAAGATCGACGAGATGCAGAAGAGCTCACCCGGTGACATCGTCGTCATTCACTACCTCCGTCCCGATCAGAGCAAGGAGGACCAGCGGTTGCTCGATCTCTCGGTGCTCTATCCGGGAGGCGCGATCGCCACGGATGCGATGCCCTGGACCGACGCGAAGGGCAACATCATCGAGGGCGACGTCTGGCCGCTTCCGGATGACGCGTTCGCCCATCCACGGAGCGCCGGCACCTACTCGCGATTCCTCGGTCGCTGGGTGCGAGAACGCAAGGCGCTCCCCCTTCTCGAGGCGATCCGGAAGACCAGCCTGATTCCCGCGCAGATTCTCGAGAAGGCGGTCCCCCAGATGAAGAAGAAGGGGCGCCTCCAAGTCGGGGCGGATGCCGACATCGTGGTCTTTGATCTTGAGACGGTCAGCGATCAGGCGACCTATACGGACCCCGCGCAGCTCTCCAGGGGATTCCGCCACGTCGTGGTGAATGGCACGACGATCATCGACGAGGGCGAGCGCCAGGGAGACGTCCGGCCGGGCCAACCTGTCCGGAGATCGGTCTGAGATGTCGGGCGAAGCCAAGAGGCGTGCGCCCCGCGTCCCGGTGACCATCGTGACCGGCTTCCTCGGGGCGGGCAAGACGAGCCTGCTCAACCACATCCTCTCGGGGGAACACGGCCGCCGGATCGCGGTGCTCGTCAATGATTTCGGTTCGGTCAACATTGATGCCGACCTCGTACAGAACAGCTCGGGAGAGGTGCTCAGTCTCGAGAATGGCTGCATCTGCTGCAGTCTCAGCGACGGTCTGCTGGTCACTGCGCTTCGTTTGATTCGGCAGGAGAATCCGCCCGAACACATCGTGATCGAGACCTCGGGCGTTGCCGACCCCTACGAGGTCGCCCGGACCTTCTCAGACGCCGAGTTGCAGGCGTGTGCCCCTCTCGACGGCATCGTCACCGTGGTGGACTGCGAGCTGGCGCCCGGTCTCGAAGGCGATATGTTCGAACTCGCGAAGCGTCAGGTATCCGCAGCCGACGTCGCGGTGCTCAACAAGATCGACATCGTCGATCAAGACGGATTGAAACGGGCCCACGACTGGGTCGAGAGCCTGGCCCCGAACTCGCGATCGCTGGACGTGACGCAGGGGCGCGCACCGCTCGAGCTGATCCTCGGTGTCGGCGGCGCGGGCGAGTTGGGCGGGCTCGAAGACGGAACGCAGACCCCCGGCCACAGCGCCGATAGTTTCGCGAGCTTCACCTGGGAGTCGGAGGAGCCGGTCTCCATGCAGACCTTGAACTCGGCCCTCAGACAGTTGCCGCGAACCGTGTTCCGCGCAAAGGGGTTCCTCCATCTGCGCGAGAAGCCGGACCACCGCTGCATCCTGCAGGCAACGTCGGGACGCGCCGCCATCACGGTCGGTGAACCATGGGGCGATGACGCTCCGCGGTCCGGGATCGTGTTCATTGGCACCCGCGCCGGCGTCGACGGCAGTGAGATCGCCGCTTTGTTCGAGGCGGCCAGTGGCTGACGGTTTTCAGAGGGAACGGTTGAGGGCAGGCGAGGCCGGTCGACCCCTCGCCGGGGAATCGCCGCCGAAGGTGCCCCGACCCGCGAGAGACCGCGCGCCCGTGTTCGTTGACGCCACGAAGCCGGACGAGATGGCGGAGATCCATCGGCGGGCGGATCTGCGTTTCCGCTCGCTCGAGCGCGAGTGCCGCGGCATGCTGCGCACGGCCACGCTGAGCAAGGCCACGGTCAGCGTCCATTCGTGCTTCACGAAGATGCTCATCGAAGGGGCACCAAGTTCCGGCTCGGCCGCAATCCTACTGGTCACCGACAATCGAAGCGACGCGTTGCATGCCGGTGAGATCGTGCAGGCGGGCGACGTCCTGGTCTACGGCCCGGGAGCGCTGCATACGAGCCATGGAGGTCCTCGCGAGTCGATCAACCTGCTCCTGCCCGTCGCAGCTCTCCGGGAGCAGATCGAGGCGCTGTCCGGCCAGGCGGGGCCGCCGCTCGACGGACGGCGCATTCAACTGCGTCTTCCCGCGCGAGCGGCGAGGAAGATGCGTTCGGTCCTGGAGTCCCCGTGGGCGCAGGGTCTCGAAGATGCCGACGGACCGGCGGACCGAGTTTCGATCGACGCTGCTGAGCGTGCTCTGATCGATGAGACGTGCAGCCTCCTGTCCGTCGGATGGGGATCAGCGAGCGAACCATCGATGCCGCTGGCCGCACGCAAGGCGCTGCTCGAGCAGGCCCGGGCGTTCATCGAGGCTGGCTGTGATCGACACCTCAGCCTCACCACGCTCTGCCGCGAGCTGCATGTCAACGGTGAGACGCTTCGCCAGGTGTTCCGCGAGTTTCTCGGCATGCCCCCGATGCGGTACGTGAAGCTCCACCGGATGCACGTGTGCCGCGCGATGCTGATGAACGCGGATCCGGGGGGCGAAGACAACGTCAAGTCGATTGCCTTTCGGTGTGGCATCACGACGAGCCTCGGGCGATTCGCCCGGGAATACCGGGCCACTTTCGGCGAATTGCCGAGCCAGACCCTCGCCGCGAACGACTCATCACGCTGAAGGCTTCGCTCGAACCCGCGCGCTCTGCCGTAAATCGTCTTGCGCCGTGCTTCGGCATGGCCATGGCGTTCCGGGTTGCCCGGGGAACGCAGGATCGCCGAGCGCGCGAGCGGACACGCGCAACAAACTCTCTTCTGGTCGGCGGCCGTTCCCGCTGGCATCCGTTGCACTCTCTCGTCTCGGAGTACCTTCGTGCTCCCGGCTGCATCCGTTGCATCCCGTGTTTGTACACGCCCGTCTTCCCCGTGCGCCCACCGCAGCAATGTGCAAACGTACGGGTGATAGGTACTTCCAGGCGTCCGTTCCAGGCGATGCCCGCGGGAACAGCACCCGGTATGGAAAGACTTTCTTTCGCTGTCCGGTCCGCTCCGCGCGGTCGACCGGCCCGCGCGGCAGTCGTCATCGATTGACAGCAATGGAAGACGCCTGTGGAATCCACGCAACGCGTGGTCGGGAAGGCGTTCCACGAGAACCCGACCTACAAGTTGATGAAGCAGACCAGGAGCCGACGCTTACAGGAGTTGGACGAGTGGGATGAGAAACAGATCTGGGAGCGCAGCATGAAGATTGCGGAGAACGACATCAGGTTGTGGCCACGACCATCTGAAATGAGTGAGTGGCCCCGCACGATATGAGTCAGTGGCCCGTCCATGTTGAACCGCTCGACCGCGCGATCCTCGATCTACTGTGCTCGCTACCGACGACGTGGGGTGACCACGACGCGGAGGCTTTGACCGGATCGGAGCGGGAGGCGGTGCGGCTGATGGTCCGGGCTGGGCTCGTCGAACTCCGGTTGGTCGTCGAGGCCACGATGGACGGCCTAGACGAGCACGTCGAGCTGACGCTGACCGTGACCGGCGAGTACGACGGCGCCGACATCTGGCGCGCGGTCCTCGAGCAGGTGCCCGAGTGGCTCGATGCGGATGGGCGGACCAGAGGGCGCTGTCGGATGTGGTCGGACCCGCGGCAGATCCGCCTGACCGATCAGGGCGAGGTCGCACGGCACGACTACGAGAACCAGACGCCGGAGAATCCGTCATCGGTGTGCGCCTTCGTCCGCCGGCTTGGGTTCTTTGCCCATCGGCGTCCCGTGGCACCCCGGATCCGCGTCGAATCGTGCAGCGTCAATGCGCGCACGGGACGAGACGGTGGTCCGGCGGTCGTCGCGGCTGCCGCGAACGCAACGGTCGGCGACATCACGATTCAGAACAGCATCCAGCTCGATCACGGTGCGATCGTCGAGCAGATCCTGGCAGAGATGGACAAGCGGAAACACACGGCGCCGACCGAGTCCGGCGATCGATCCGAGTCCGAGGCCGGATCTGCGGACCGCACGGATCCTCCGATTCCGAAGATGAACGACGCCGTGCGCCGGGCCGGCGAATCGCTCGAATGGGTCCAGCACGAGCGCCCCGATCTAGCGCCCGGGCCAACGACCAAGGAACGGTACACCCGGGAGCAGTACGACCACATCCGGGAGCACGGCGGGCCGTACCCGCTGGATGACCGCAACCGCACGACCGTGCCCGCCTGGGACACCTGGTCGCGGTACGTCCGTGAGTATCTCCGGCTGACGGAGGGTCGTGTGAACTTCCCGCGGCGCGGTCGGACGGGGCGGAGCCTGGTCCGACCCGACGAACTCGACGGGCCGCGCGGCGACGACTGAATCCGACGGATTCTCAACGGATATCCATCCGCATCCATCGCGGAATAGCCGTATCCGCGCCGGTATCCGCGTGTCCGTTTCCGTGAGGGTATGAGTATCTCACATGACACACCCCCTCGCGGGCACGACGACGGCGAGGCGACCCGGCTGATCACAACGAGTGAGTTGGCCGAACGCCTCGGAGTAACCAGCGACACAATCCGGAAATGGACGAGGGAAGGCCGGATCCCATGTCTCCGTGTCGGGCAGAAGACACTGCGCTTCGACCTGGCGGTGGTCCTCGATGCGCTCGAGTACGGCGAGCCGCGGGATGGGGCTGACGCATGACAGCGTCCAACTCCGTCCCGCTGATGACCGTCAACGAAGTCGCGAAGCGACTGAATTGCTCGGCGCGAACCGTCTATCGGCTGTGCGATGCGGGCCGCATGCCGTTGCCACTCCGAATCGGGACGCTCGTTCGCTGGCATGAGCCGGTGATCGCGGCGTGGATCGCGGATGGCTGTCCGGCCGTGGCGAAGGTGCCGGGAGGTGCCTCGTGAGTACGCCTCATTCTGAACCGAAGCCGCACTATCCGCGCGGGGTCATGCCGGAGATCGGCTTGAGGCCGCGCGACATCGCACTGCTCAACGAACTCCATGACCTGCGGCTGGCCGTAGACCGACTGACCAAGGTCGTCGATCTTCGGGTCGGACTCGTTTCCAACGGCGTGAGCGCGCTCGCCGAGCAGGGGGACTATCGATGAGTGCCCCGATCGACAGCGTGCTCGAACGCCTGCGCTCCGCCGATCGTGCGCCGAAGCGAAACGGCTCCGAATGGAAAGCCCGATGCCCGGCCCACGATGATCGGAACCCGAGCCTTTCCATAAAGGAAGGGTTCGATGGTCGCGTGCTGCTGCACTGCTTTGCCGGCTGTTCCACGGATGCCGTGTGCTCGGCGCTGGGGCTGAAGACGGCGGACCTCTTCGACCCGGCGACGCGACAGAACGGGACCCGTCCCAAGGGCGCGTTCGACACGCCCGACGAGGTCGTCGCATTCCTGAGCAGCAAGCGCGGCAAGCCGACGGCAGTCTGGCATTACACAGACGCCAAGGGTCTGCCGGTTGGACTTGCGCTGCGGTTCGACGACCCGAGTGAGGACGGGGGCAAGGTCGTGCTGCCCGTCTCGCTCCAGCCGGGCGGCTGGATGGTGAAGGCGATGCCGGAGCTGCGGCCCCTCTACCGACTGACAGAACTGACAGAAGCCGAGCGCGTGATCGTCTGCGAGGGCGAGAAGGCAGCGGATGCCGCCCGGTCGCTCGGGGTGACGGCGACGACGAGCGCCGGCGGGTGCAAGGCGCCGGCGAAGGCGGACTGGTCGCCGCTGGTCGGCAAGGACGTCGTGCTGATCCCGGACAACGATGACGCGGGCCGCACGTACGTCGAGCGCATCGCCGCGATGATCAGCGTGCTCGATCCGAAGCCGACGATCCGGATCGTCAATCTCCCGAACGTTCCCGAGTCGGGCGACATCGTCGAGTTCATCGCAGCACGAGACGGCTGCATCGAGCACGCTCGTCATGACCTTGATGATCTGATTGAGCAGACACAACCGCTCACTGACGTAGACCTGACTCGGATCGTCGACACGGCGGTGAAGGGATCGCCGAACGATTGGCCCAACCCGGTGTCCGTGCCGTCGGCGCTGCCCGCCGTCGAGGCCTTCGACCCGGCGCTGCTGCCGGCGGTGTTCATGCCGTGGATCACCGACATCGCCGAGCGCATGCAGTGCCCGCCCGATTTCCCGGCCGTCAGCGCGATGATCGCGGCTGCAGGTGTCATCGGGCGGAAGATCGGCATCCGGCCGAAGAAGTTCGACGACTGGCTCGTGGTGCCAAACCTCTGGGGCGTGCTGATCGGGCGGCCGAGCATGATGAAGACGCCGCCGCTCAAGGAGGTCATGCGTCCGGTGAAGGCGCTCATCGCGGCCGCCGACCGCGAGCACGACGAGGCGATGAAGGAGCACCGTGATCGCGGCCAGGAGCTGGACCTGCGGAAGGCGGCGCTCGAATCGCGCGTCAAGTCGAAGCTCCGGAAGTCGGACGAGGCCACGGAGGAGATCGCCGAGTTGCTCGGCATCACTGAAGACATGGCGGAGGAGCTGCCACCGCGGAAGCGGTACGTCGTCAACGACGCGACCGTCCAGGCGCTCAGCGAGGTGCTGGCGGAGAATCCGAACGGCGTCACCCTGGTGCGCGACGAGCTGATCGGGTTCCTCAAGTCGCTCGATATGGAGAGCCAGCAGGCGGCCCGCGCGTTCTACCTCGAGGCGTGGGACGGCACCGGCAGCTACGAGTCCGATCGCATCGGTCGCGGCAACACGCGGGTCGAAGCGGTGTGCCTCTCGATGGTCGGCACCTGCCAGCCGGGCCCGCTGTCGGAGTACCTGAAGCAGGCGATCACCGGCGGGCTCGGCGATGACGGTCTGATGCAGCGCTTCCAGCTCGCGGTGTGGCCCGACGATCCGGGGCCGTGGGTCAACATCGATCGCTTCCCGAACTCCGACGCACGCAACGCCGCGTTCGCCGTCTACGACCGGCTCGACACGTTGACCCCGGAGTCGGTCGGCGCGGAACGCGACCAGCTCGACCTCGACGGCATCCCGTATCTGCGCTTCGACGATGCGGCGTACGACCGTTTCATCGAATGGATGACCGAGCGCGAGAATCGACTGAGGGACGGCAACGAGCCGCCGGCGATCGAGAGCCACATGGTGAAGTACCGGAGCCTGATCCCGTCGATCGCGATGGTGAGCCACCTCGTCGATGGCGGCGTCGGACCAGTGACGCTCGAGGCGCTCGACCGCGCGATCGGCTGGGGCGACTACCTGGAGACGCACTCCAGACGCATCTACGCCCAGGGCATCGAGCCGGAGCTGCCGGCGGCTCGGGCGCTGGCCCAGAAGATCCTCGACCGGAAGCTCACGTCGGGATTCGTGGTCCGCGATGTCTACCGGCCGCGCTGGTCTCGCTTGGCGACGAAGGAGGATGCGACGGCTGCCGTCGAGTGCCTGATCGAGCTCGACTGGCTCCGCCAGGAGTACGTCAACACGCGCGGCGCGCCGAAGAGGGTGCACGAGATCAACCCCGGCGTGTTCGCGCCCGACTTCGAGCCATTTGCGCCCGATTGAGGCCTTCTGTCAGTTCTGTCAGCGCCCGGGTGGCTCATATCCGCGGAATGTCGCGCGTTCCGGCCAGCTCGCGGCCCTCCGGCCTTGATCTCCGCCGCCCGTTGCCCCTGACTGTGACCGACCCGATTCCCCGAGGACCCCGATGGGCACCGTCTTCCGCAAAGCCTGGACCGCTCCGCTGCCGCCCGGCGCCGAGGTGGTCACTTCGCGCGGCAAGCGGGTGGCCCGGTGGCGTCTGCGGAACGGCAAGCTGCGGACGGCCGAGGTCTTCGAGGGGCAGAACGGCTCGCTCCGCATCCGCGGCCGGACGGCGGCGTATGTCGCCAAGTACAAGGATGGCAACGGGTTGTGGGTGGAGGAGGTTACCGGCTGCAAGGACGAGACGGCAGCCCGCGCGATCCTCGGCCAGCTCGAGCGACGAGCGGAGCTGGTCCGCGCGGGCGTGATGACGGGGGCCGAGGACTCGGCCTCGCGGCATGCCAGAGCGCCGCTGACGGAACACATGGCGGCGTACGTCGATCACCTCCGGGTGAAGGGCTGCTCGGCCCACCGGATCAGGCAGGTTGAGAGCCGACTCAATCGCGTGGCCCAGGGGTGCACGTTCAAGCGGCTGCCGGACCTCGCGGGCGCCGCCCTCGAGCGGTGGTTGGTGGACCAGCAGCACCGGGGCATGGCGGCCGGCACGCGCAACGGTTACCGGGAGTCGTGGGTCGGCTTCGGGAACTGGTGCCGGGCGACCAAGCGGCTGGTCGAGAACCCGTTCGCCGAGGTGCCCCGGGCGGATGCCAAGTCCGATGCGCGCCGGCAGCGGCGGGCGCTCACCGAGGAGGAACTCGACCGCCTGCTCAATGCCGCGCGAGAGCGGCCGCTGGCCGAGGCGTTGACCGTCCGGCGCGGCAAGAACAAGGGCAAGCCGCTCGCCAAGGTCCGGCCGGAGGTACGGGCGCAGTTGATCTCGTTCGGTCGCGAGCGGGCGCTGATCTACAAGACGCTCGTCCTCACCGGCCTCCGCAAGGGCGAGCTCGCCTCGCTCACGGTCGGGCAGATCGATTTCACCGGCCCCGTCGCATACGTCGTGCTGAACGCGAAGGACGAGAAGAACCGCAAGGGATCGGAGATCCCGGTCCGGGCCGACCTCGCCGCCGAACTTCGGGCGTGGCTGGATGAGAAGCTCTCCGTCCTCCAGGAAGCGGCGCGCCGTGGCGGTGATCCGATCCCGGCGCGGCTCCCGCCCGATACCAAGATCCTCGATGTGCCCACCGGCCTTATCCGCATCTTCGACCGCGACCTCGTCTTTGCCGGCATCGCGCATGTGGAGCAGCGGAATGGCAAGGAGGTCGTGATCAAGACCGACGAGCGCGGCCGCACGATCGACATCCACGCGCTGAGGCACACCTTCGGCACCCACCTGAGCAAGGCAGGCGTGCCGCTCCGCACGGCGCAGGCGGCCATGCGGCATAGCGACCCGAGCCTGACGGCGAACGTCTACACCGACCCGAAGCTGCTGGACGTGGCCGGGGCGCTGGAGTCACTGCCACGGCTGAACGGGGCCGCGGGACGGGCCCCGACAACGGCTGATTCAAGGTAGTTGACAGAACGCGACGATAATGGGAAGAATACTCCCATTATGTGCGCCAAACGTCAACTCGATACGGTCGCGCTCTTCGCCCGCCGTCCCGTCTTCACGCTCCGGCAGGCCGTGGCGGCCCTGTCACCGGAGGGGGACCGGTCGCGGATCCGGGACCGGCTTCGCTACCACGTCGAGCAAGGGACCCTCAAGCTGATCGAGCGGGAACTCTACGCCGTGGTTCCGCCGGATG
>Ga0316192_10004226_pt1 | contig 10430 bp, 8 predicted proteins | sample MerIslwburrow_MG_FD_204931 | JGI IMG/M metagenome (GOLD analysis project Ga0316192, IMG submission 204931) | Coastal sediment microbial communities from Maine, United States - Merrow Island worm burrow | ecosystem: Environmental > Aquatic > Marine > Coastal > Sediment | place: USA: Maine...
AGGGGTAAAAACACCAGAGCGATCGGATGTCTGAATTTCATAGCGTGCACCTCCATCGTTGCGTGCAACCCGGGTTGGGAAAAAGCCCTTGATACCTGTCTTGGGTGTCGGCGGTAGCGGGAGAAACATTAGCTGCACCTGCGGTTATTCCTGGACAAAGGCTCAGGTCAGGCCGGCGCGCACGGGTTATCCGGCGTTGCCACGACCGCGCAGCGCTTCCGGTACACAGGTACCGCCTCCTTTTCCGCTACTGCCGCTGGTATTCCTCCGGGAGCGCCAGGGGTTCGTCTTCCTCTGATTGCTGCTTCAAGGCCTGGCCGCCCTTCTCGAGCGCTTCACCACCCTTCTCCATCAGGGTGCCGCCGGTCTCCTTGATTTTTTCCTGGAAGGTGGCCTCTTCGAACGGGTTGCTGAGCAGTGGCCGGTCTGCCCCCATGTTAAAACCGAACCAGAGGCCCAGTGCCAGGCCGATGACGAGGCCGAGAATAATGCCTTTGATGCGTTTCATGGTTGATGTTCCTCCTTTTACATTCCGCACCCTCTTTTACTGTGTTGCCCGGCAGGGTGTCAACGTATTGGTGATTGAGCCAGTGAAAAATGGCTTTAGAGTACAACTTTACCCAATATTGGAATTAAATATGCGCTGACCCCAATTATTTGTGCGAACTGTGTCACATCCCTTCCATGCAGCCATAAATGTGCACTTTCTTTTTCCGTTAGAACTGTTACTAACCGGGCAATCCAGTCGCCCCATGCAACAAGAAAGACCAGCTATGCAGACAATATTGATTATCAATTCAAAAGGCGGCAGCGGCAAAACGACCCTGGCAACCAACCTTGCGAGTTATTTTGCCAGCAGAAACAAGAAAACCGCGATCATGGATTATGATCCCCAGGGATCAAGTTTGCATTGGCTGAAAATACGTTCCAAGGATGCAAACGCTATCCACGCAGCCGACGCCGCCACCCAGAAAGGCAATCTGATGCGCAGCCTGCAGATGTATGTTCCGGAAGACACCGAAAAACTGATTATCGATGCACCTGCCGGGGTGGACGGCGTGCTTCTGCAGGAGATGGTCAAAAAAACCGATTTCATTGTCATTCCCGTCGCTCCCTCCACCATCGACATTCACGCTACCGCCGATTTCATCAAGGATCTGTTTCTCAAGGGCGGAATCCGCAAACAGAAAACAAATGTTGCTGTGGTCGCCAACCGGGTACGCAAAAGCATGCCGATTTATGAACCTCTGGAACGTTTTTTACAGGTATTAAGCCTGCCTTTCCTGACCAAGATATCCGACTCCGACCAATATATTCTGGCAGCAGAACAGGGAACAGGTATTTTTGAAATGGATGGAACAGATGTGGCAACGGAACGAGAAGAATTCCAACCAATAATTAACTGGCTGAATCCACATGCGGGTCAGCAGACAGCCGGACCAGAGAATGTTATAAACTTCGGCCGTTTACAAACCGTAGTATGACTCGAGCCGACAAGTGCCGCATTCGGTTCCAGCCTGGTCCTGCTTGATCACCGGGAAAACGGAGCCAGCGCATAATTAATTGGGAGCGCCTTTCTCAGTTCGGTGTATGGCGGGTTCCGGCGCTGGCAATCATGCGTTCTGCTCGGGTCCTGCTGCTGCCATGGTGGGGGGTACTGCCACCACCGGATGAAAAGAAACGATACGCCGCCTTCACACAATGCATGGGGGCGTATTTTGCGGCCCAGCGATCCGCTTCGTCTTCCTTTTCCTGGGTGGTGAGATGATCACGATCATGATGATGTAATACGATGTGAGCAATTTCGTGGTAGCGGTAGAACTCGCACAAGGAAGCACCAGCCTGTTTGCAGAGCGCGGGGTTGATAGAGATCACCGGCATCTTGCCGAGACGGTAGGTCACCGCAGCAATGTCCGGGAGGGAGGGGTCGGAAATATAGCTGAATTTGGGTGCCGCCTTTGCCAACGGGGTGGCCAGTAGCAGTGTGGTGACAAAAAGAAACGTGCGAGTGGCTCTTGTCATGCGATGCTATCCCCTTCGTTACAGTTGTTCTGTATTTACAACCCATCGGAGTTTGTAATGATATCTTTAGCACAAATATCCATAACTTTACAAGCCACGTAAACTCAGCCATGAATCTCCGTCCCCTTTGTTCGTTTTTCCTTCGCCTTTCTTCGACTTCGATACCTGCAGCAAACAGGAATAACGACGCTAGTTGTTCTTGTAAATCAGGTCGCGGCGCACCAGCCACTTTTCAATCTCTACTGCAAACAAAACCAGCGAAGAGAGCACCAGACAGACCACCAGGTCAAACATCGGCAACGGGTGGGTATGGAATACGGCATTAAGCGCAGGCACATAGATCACCGCCATCTGCAACAGCATGGTCAGGATGACAGCACCCAGCATGGGCAGGTTGCTGAACAAGCCAATGGTAAACAAGGATGCGCTTTCACTGCGTACCGCCAGCGAGTGAAACAACTGTGACACGGTAAGCACGGTAAACACTATGGTCTGCCAGTATTCAACGCCGCGTGAAATCGCCCAGGCCAGGGAAGCAATCGATATCCCGCCGACAAACAGCCCCACCCAGATAATATGCTGCCACATGCCATGCGCAAAAATACTCTCGTCCGGCGGGCGTGGTGCACGGCGCATAATGCCCGGTTCAGCCGGTTCCGCTGTGAAGGCCAGCCCCGGCAGACCGTCGGTGACCAGGTTGATCCAGAGTATATGGATGGGCAGCAAGGGAATTGGCAGTCCGAGAAACGGGGCGAGAAACAGTGTCCAGATCTCGCCTGAATTAGAGCTCATCGTATCCTTGATGAACTTACGGATGTTATCGAATATACGGCGCCCGGCCCGTACCGCCCTGACAATGGTGGCAAAGTTGTCATCCAGCAACACCATGTCTGCAGCCTCGCGGGCCACATCGGTACCCTTCTGCCCCATGGCGATACCAATACCAGCGCGTTTCAGTGCCGGCGCATCATTCACTCCATCGCCGGTCATGGCAACAAACTCACCATTCAACTGCAAGGCCTTCACAATGCGTAACTTCTGATCCGGACTGACGCGGGCATAAACCCTGACCGACTCAACAACACGGGCAAACGCCTCATCGGACAACTCCGCCAGTTCGACGCCTGTCAGTACGGCTTTGTCGTTATCCATAATACCAAGGCGTTTGGCGATAGCTGTGGCGGTGCCCGGATGATCGCCGGTAATCATTACCGGCGTAATGCCCGCTGCCAGGCAATCCGCAACAGCCTGGGAAGCTTCGGGTCGTGGCGGATCAATCAGGGCGACCATGCCGAGGAAGGTCAGTTCCCGCTCAACAGTTTCAGGTTCCAGGCTTTCCGGCATGCCGCTAAAAACACGCGTTGCCAGCGCCAGCACCCGGTAACCTTCATTGGCCAGCTGCTCGGCTTCGGCCATTACAGTATCCGCTTCAAACGCATTGGCCCCGTCATCCCCCAATGCATTGACGCATTGGCGAAGCACCTGTTCCGGCGCCCCCTTGATATAGGCCACCACACCCTCACCCGAGTGATGCAGGGTGGTCATCTCCTTGCGTTCACTGTCAAAGGGAAGTGCCGTCAGCCGCGGCAGTGTTTGTTCCAGCGACAGCTTCTCAAAACCCGAGCCTTGTGCCGCTTCAAACAACGCCAGCTCGGTGGGTTCACCGGCAGGCTTGCCATCCATCTCCGCCACGTCGTTACTCAGGGCGAGGGCCCTGCCCAATTCCGACCACGGCGTTGTCGCATCGGTACCGGGCAATGCATCGCGTCGTTCACCCGCCGCGACAAACAGCTCCGCGCTCATCCGGTTACGCGTCAGGGTGCCGGTTTTGTCTGCACAGATAGTGGTAACCGAACCCAGCGTCTCAACTGCCGGCAGGTTACGCACCAGTGCGTTGTGCAGAATCAGCTTGCGCGCACCCAACGCCAGCGAGACCGTCACCACGGCCGGCAAGGCTTCCGGTATCGCCGCCACAGCCAGGCTCACCGCGGTCAGAAACATCAGCAGCACCGGTTGGCCCTGCAGCAACCCGGCCGCAAAAACTACCGCACAGATAGCCAGCACGGCCAAAGCCAGATAGCGCCCGAAACGGGCCAGCCGCAACTGCAGTGGTGTCTTCACACGCGCTTCGCCACGCAGCAGTTCTGCGATACGCCCGATCTCGGTATCCAGACCGGTCGCGATCACCACCCCCACTCCCCGCCCCCGGGTAATCAGGCTGCTTTTGAAGGCAAGATTGAAACGATCACCCAGAGACACGTCGGTTTCCGTCAATCGCTCTTGCTGCTTGTCAACGGTAAGGGACTCACCGGTCAAGGCCGACTCGTCGGCTTGCAGCTCTTCCTCCTCGAGCAGCCGCAGATCCGCGGGCACCACATTCCCGGCTTCCAACAGCACCACATCCCCCGGTACGAGTTCCGCTGCGGCCACCGTGACAGCCTTGCCATCACGCAGCACCGTGGCTTCCGGAGCCGCCATTTCACGCAGTGCCGCCACTGCGCGTTCAGCGCGGAACTCCTGTACGGTACCAATCAGGGCGTTGAGCAGAACGATAACGAGAATGGCGATGGTGTCGACGGGCTCACCGATGATCCCGGAAATCAGCGCCGCTGCCAGCAGCACCAGAATCATGAAATCGGTAAACTGGCTCAGCAGCATGGCCGGCAGGGAGCGGTGCCGGGATTCGGGAATGGCGTTCGGGCCGTGTTCGGCCAGGCGCCGCTTTGCCTCCGACGCAGTCAGGCCAACGGCAGACACATTGAGACGCCGCAAGGCTTCATCAGCCTCAATACAATACCAGTCTGCCTGTGACACCTTCATCCCCGTGTGTAGGAGCGGTCTTTTATGCCCTTTGGGTACCTGACCGCGATCGGCGCAGTGATCACCAACAGCGCCCGTAGACTACTGCGCAAACATAATAACAGCTCCCTCACCGCTATCCCCAACGCCTCCGACAGCCTATTGACACTCGCCGGCATTGGATTCCACGCTGCCTTTGCCCCGGGGTTACCCCGGCAAACGGCAGTCATAAATAAAGCGGCTCCCGTGTTTCATTCCTGCCCGGGGCCGCTTATGTGTTAACTAGCAGTAGACTTGAGGGAAAAGGGCGTTTATTCTTAAGGTAATTCAGAAACCAAGACGTGTGGCAGGGATGCAGATACTCATATAGCCGGAAGGGATGCATGCTTACTCTGGGCCTAGCCATTTTAAAAATGGCCGCAAATGACCTGAAAACACCAAGCACCCGCCTGCGTGAATTCGTATCTGCCAGCTTTTGTCACCGGTTTTATCCTCTATCAGCCTTCCACTGGCGCCTGGCGCCGAAGCCGCTGAAATTATCGAACACTGTTATGCCATTTTGAAGGACAGGGCTTAAAAAAGGCTCTGACCTCTTATAGCTATCGAGGAGGATAGGCAGTTGAAATGTGCCTATAAATTAAAAAAAACCGACATCGTAAGTGTACTGATTATGGCAGTCATTCTTGTCGTTATTTTTTTAATCAATGGAATTGATTATCAGCCGGGTGTTTCTGCAGATTGTGAAGCCTGCAGACTGGATATCGGCCCCATGGCAAGAGCCGGGCACTATGAAGAAATGCTCTGGAACGGCACACAACATGTTTACCACTCATCAAACGACAATCTAATTCAATTTACCAGGCCAAACAAATTACAACCTGCCAATAACAGCGAAGTTATTCAAAACTGTATTGATTGCCATAACGATACACCCGATGCAAAAGCCGATTCTCTTGGCGCCTTATGGGTAAAATTTCCAAGGCTTGATAAGGAAACAGGCAGGATAATTGATTTTGAAAAAGCGGTTCAGTATGAATTCGTAAACCGCTATGGTGGCACCAAACCTTTTTACAATGAAGTAAGAATTACCGAAATCATGGTCTACGCCTATGAAAAGGCGAGGCAGGAAAAACGTGTATTCGATGTTGAACCCGACAACGGCATTGAACTGTCTGATCAACAATTAGCCGATTTAAATACGTCCTATGCCTGCATGAATGTATTTGAAAAACTTGGCAGGCCCAAAGGAGATATCGCGCCCTATATAGTAAAAGGCTGTAACATTTTTACCGACACCACCAATAACCGGCCAAGCGGTTACGGTTTCTGGAAAACCAAAATGAACTGCTCGTCGTGCCATATGGAAGGCGGAAGCAAAGAGCATGCGGTACATATCGGCGACGCAGTGGTGAATTATCCGGGCGTTTACTCCTCGAACAACATCATATACACCAATAGAATGCGTGTGGCACGTTGTTACGCGCATTCTATTAACGAAATACTCTATGGCTCTAATTCAGAATATTACAAGCTGCTTACCCTATATATGGCATGGATTGCCGAAAAGAACGGGTTGCATATAGGGCAAAACAGGGAGAGTCGCGGCATTCAAAATGTTCGCGGCACCGCTGCCCGGCATGCCAGCATCATAGCCGGCCAAAAGTCGTATGCTGAAAAATGCGAGATATGCCACGGCCCAGCGGGTTACGGCACCGATCGTTATGATGCCGTGCCCGCATTTACGCCGCCACCGATCAATGGCGGTGAAGCGTTTGTACATACAGCCACCTTGTCCTATTCGAGTCGCCTGGCCTCCTTTCTGTTGAACAATATGCCGCCCGGCGCAACGCACGAAAACCCACTGCTTTCACCGCAGGAGGCGCTGGATATAGCGGAATTTATCAGTGTTCAAACCCGGCCGGCTGCCCCCGGCGCGAGTAACCTGTCGGTTTTTTATACTTACCTGGCTAACACGGCTATGGAGCTGTGGTTTGCAGAAGAAACCGAAGAGGAAAGTCTGTAATGTCCTTCAGCAAGGCTGAAATTTCCAGGAATGTTTTTCCTGGTTTTGTCATGGCATTGATTAATTTGCCCATGAGTATCGGCTTTGCCTTCCTGGCAGGCATCCCGCCGGTCATGATGATTACTGCAAGCATCGTCTGCGCCGTCATCGGCCATTTTCTGAATGCTTCGCGTTATGCCGTAGGCGGCCCTAATTCGGCAACCTCCATTTTAATAGCCGTGGCTGTTACGCCTTTTGCGCCGCAAATGGGGGACCTGTACGTCGGTTATGTAGCCTCGCTAGCCTTGCTGGTGGGCATCTGGCAATTACTCTTTTGTTTTACGTTCGCCAAATATCACATCACGGATTATTTTAACCAGGAACTTATCGACGGACTGGTGTTAGGCATCGGCATCATATTTGTACTGGCAACCCTTTACATGGTGCTGGGCTTGCCTCAATTATCCTATCAGCAGTGGCTGGTATTTGATGTATTCAGCCTGGGCATTGGCAGCTATGCAGGAGAAGGCAGCTATTTTGCGTTACTGCTCGGTTGCATCACGATAGGCACAGGATTACTCATGCGCAGGAGCAAATATAAACGCTACAGCATCATAGGGGCTTTGGCTGTAGGGGTCATCGTTTTATTTGGTCTGGAAAATTTTTACTCGTTTCATATAGAACGGGTCGGTTGGATAAATCTGGAGCTGGTAACGAGTGTGCCCGACTTCAGGCAGGCAAGCTTACCCATTGTAGCAAACTTTATCGCACCTGCATTTGTTATAGCCGTCATCAGTACCTTACAGGCTATTACGGTGTCTAAAGCAATCAGAGCGGAAGATGAAGTCATGAACCCGCTGCGGGATATATTTTCCCAGGGTATACAGCATATAGCCCTGGCTTTCCTTCACGGCGCCCCGGTTGCAAACTCAATCAATAAAAGTGTTGCCAAAAAAGAACTGGACTCGGGTTCGCGCGCGCTGCTCTACTCTGCCGCCTTTACCATCGTACTGGTTGTATTTTTAGACTTTGTCATTGCCTATATACCCCTTGCGATTCTGGGTGGCCTGTTATTTTTAAGCGGTTTAAGCATGGTTAACCTGAGCATTATCAAACGCTACCTGTGCAGCACCAGGAAAACTGCGGCAATATTCTTCAGCACTGCGTTTTTAGTGGTGGTTGTCGATATTTATACAGCCGTAACCTTTGCGATCCTTGCAACCTTTATCATCAACATCATCGAAATTTCAAAGGTGCATCTAACATCGACGATTGAAAACGGCAAAACACTGGTCATATCCATGGAAGGCACCATCCTGTGCCACACATGCAATCAAATTGCACGCTACTTTAACGAAACCTTTAATCCCGACATACAGGAAGTTGTTCTGGATGTCAGAAACGCACACTTGCATACCAATGAAATACTGGATTTTAAATGGTTGACAGCCTATGCAAAAAAAGGCGTTAAAATACGCTTTTTGTTCAAAGAAACCATGCAGGACAAACTAGCCAATCTGGTTCGACTCAACCCGGATATAGCCGGCTTTGTGAAAAGCACAATTGGCGTCAATAGTCCGGAGTACCTGAAATATGGTGGCGACAGGAGATCCAGAAGGGTCGAGGGAACAGACAACTTCGTATCGACCGGTGACAGGAGAGCCAAACACAGATTACACCTGGTATATGATGGTGACAGAAGAAGAAAAGGTTCGGATTACCCGGACACCGGTGGCGACAGGAGAGCCAGAGACAGATTGCACCTGAAATTTAACGGCGACCGGAGAGCCAGAGCAAGAGAGCACCTGAAATATGATAGCGACAGGAGAATTCGAAAAATTGAAGGCGCTTAGCACCTGCAAGATGGATATGCCATTTATGTACCGCAACGCCCTCTGCAGGAGCGCCGTCCCCCGGCGCGATCCAGACGCCCTATCGCGGCCATGAGGCCGTTTATACCCTAAAGAGCACAAGCGCCCGACGATTTGACGGATGCTCCTGCGTTATGGGGTTTTTTGAATGACCCGGCCTAGGCTGAGTACAATGCAGGGGTAGCGTGCCCGAGCGCCGGAAATCAGGCAGAATTGGCTTACATTGTGCCGGGTCGCCATCAACCTGGTGTGCAGAAGTAAAGGGCGATATTTCACAATTCTGATCATCGACAACAATTTAACGTGCCTGCATACCACCACCAGTCAATAATAGCCTGGATCGACTGATCCATTTCCCACCATACACCCTGGTGTTTTGCCAGTCTGCCGGTGCTCCCGCCCCTTTAGATGAATTGGCAGATTTTTTGCACTGTTACCAATAGAAAGGTTCGTAAAGATGATTTATTGGCGCTCTGTTCACGTGATACGTATACCGCCGGAGCGATTCATGAAACGGCAAATTGACGGCAGGCTTTAACGGCCAACTCATTTTTGTACACCAGAATTGCTTTGCAATGGGATGAAATTGTGCAGTTACCTCGAAATATCCCCCCGTATACAACAAAACCACGCGACAATCTGCATGCGCAAAATACCGGTCTGCGCCAGAAGCTCGACCAGTTCATGTCGGAAGCGCGGCGTAATGAGCAGAAACTGCGGCGGTTTGAGCGTCTGGAGTTACAGCTGATCGGCCTGAACTCCCTCTACGATCTGGTGAAAACACTCATCTACCCGGATAAAACGGATTTCCAGTGGGACTCGGTGAGTCTGATGCTGATCGATCCAGAGCACGAATTGCGACGCATGTTAGAGGACGAAGGCGCCCGCCTGGACGCACATCCGTCGTTGATTTTCGTATCCAGCCTGGACGAGCTGGACAGCGACTATCCTCATTCCTTTTTTCCAAGTGTAGGCCGTTATCGCACGGGCAGACATAAATCACTGTTCCCGCAATCACGGCCACGCAGCGTAACCCTGTTGCCCCTGGTCCGCTATGGCAAGCTCATCGGCAGCCTCAATATCGGCAGCCTGGATGGTGAGCGCTATGTGAGAGGCAGTCGCACCGATTTCTTCGAACACCTGGCTGCGATTGTCGCGATCTGCATCGAAAATGCGGCCAACGTACAACGCCTTCGACGCCAGGGATTAACCGACACCCTGACCGCGATTAACAACCGGCGCTTTTTCGAGCAACGCCTGCGGGAGGAAATCGACCTGGCGCAGCGCAGCAACGCAGCGCTTTCCTGCATGATGCTGGACGTGGATTATTTCAAGAAGGTCAATGATACCTACGGCCACCAGGTGGGCGACCAGGTGTTGCGCGAAGTAGCCGCCCTGGTTCGGGCCCAGTTGCGCGGCAGTGACGTGTTGTCACGTTACGGTGGCGAGGAGTTCGCCGCGCTGCTGAGTCAAACACCCATGGAAACCGCCGAAGAGGTAGCTGAACGTGTACGCAGAGGGGTTGAAGAAAACGTGTTTCACCTGCCGGGCGGCGAGACCTTTACGGTGACTATTTCCATTGGTGTCGCTACCTATACCCCGGCCAGCGAGACAGGCACGACGTCGTCCAGCGGAGAGTTTCTGGTGGGGCATGCCGATCGCTGTCTGTACCAGGCGAAAGCGGCGGGACGCAACGCCGTTGTCAGTGCCAGCGATTTTGGAAAAATGGGGTCAGA
>Ga0316192_10004230_pt1 | contig 10426 bp, 5 predicted proteins | sample MerIslwburrow_MG_FD_204931 | JGI IMG/M metagenome (GOLD analysis project Ga0316192, IMG submission 204931) | Coastal sediment microbial communities from Maine, United States - Merrow Island worm burrow | ecosystem: Environmental > Aquatic > Marine > Coastal > Sediment | place: USA: Maine...
CCGATGGCCGCAGAGCCTTCGGGCACCCGGACCTCCGCGACGTAATCCTCGAGATCGAAGTTGCCCTCCTGGGCCTCACCGGACGTGCGTGAAGCCGGCAGCAGGCGCCAGCCGATGAGCGCAACGTAGGCGACGCCGACCGCTGCGCAGGCGATGCCAACCGGGGCGAAATCGAACATCCTGAAGGGTTCGCCGAGGGCGTCGTTGCGGTATTCGGCGATGACGATATTCGGCGGCGTGCCGATCAGCGTGATCATGCCGCCGAGGATGGACGCAAATGACAGGGCCATGAGCGAAAGCGAGGGGCTGCGGCCGCTTTTTTTTGCGGCCTGCAGATCGAGCGGCATCAGTAAAGCGAGCGCCGCCACGTTGTTCATCACCGCCGACAGCGATGCTGCGAGGCCGGACATGATGGCCACATGCGCGGCCAGCTTGCGGGAGGAATGGATCACGTAGCGCGCGAGCATCTCGATGACGCCCGAATTGGACAAGCCTCGGCTCAAGACGAGCACGAGCGCGATGATGACGGTCGCGGGATGCCCGAAACCGGAGAAAGCTTCGGAGATCGGCACGACGCCGGACAGCAATGCCACCATCAACGCGATGAACGCGACCAGGTCGTAACGCCAGCGTCCCCATATGAGCATCACGAAGACGAGAACGAGAATGACGAACAGGATGGCTTGCTGCAGTGTCATCATTTCCCCTGCTTCACACGACGGCCCGACGATACGCTATTCGCCGCCCGAAAGGCACGCTAGGATCAACGCATGGGTTTCGTCGTCATGATCGTCCTGCTGCTCGTAATCGTCTTCGGGCCCGGCCTCTGGGTGCGCAGGGTAATGGAGCGCTACAGCGATCCGCCCGACCGGTATTCAGGGACGGGCGCGCAGCTGGCGCGTTTCCTGCTCGACAAACTGGGGATGCAACATGTCAGTGTTGAATCCACCGACGATGGCGACCATTACGATCCTGCCGCCAAAGCCCTCCGACTGACGCCCGACAAATACGACGGCCACTCGCTCACGGCGATTACGGTCGCCGCTCACGAGGTCGGCCACGCGATCCAGGACCACCAGGGCTATGGGCCCCTCAGGTGGCGGTCGTACCTCGTCCGCGTCGCACGGCCCGTCGAGCGTGTCGGGGCTGGCGCCCTCATGGTGGCGCCATTCATAGGTGCCCTCACCCGCGCGCCGAGCATCGGCATCATCATGTTCCTGGCCGGCTTCCTGACGCTTGCGACCTCGACCCTCGTGCATCTCGCCACGCTGCCGACGGAATTCGACGCCAGTTTCAGGCGCGCACTGCCGCTGCTCGAGGAGCAGCGGGTGCTGAAGAAGGTGGATCGCCCGCACGCCCGCCGACTGCTGACGGCCGCTGCCCTGACCTATGTTTCGGCATCCCTGATGAGCCTGCTCAACATCGCCCGCTGGTGGGCCATTTTGCGCCGCTAGGGCTGCAGGAGCGGCTGTCCCGGCGTTCCGGCATTGAAATCCGGCCGCTCGCCGCCATTTCCCGAATTCGTGCGCGAGCCTTGAAAATTACTGGTTTAGGGGCGGCTGCGCTGCTATTATCCGCGCCCGAAAGCCGCTCCGAACCGGGCGAACGCGCAGCTGACGATGCCCGCGGACATTCCCCGGACGGTACTGAACACAGGCACCCACCCTGAACGACCGAGCTCCATGTTCTCTGGCATGCCGAGAGTGACGTCGTACATAAGTGCAGGCGTGGGCGCGTTTTTATTAGGACATAGCTGAAGACTCGACATGAAAGACTTAAGCATATACAGAAACATCGGCATTTTTGCCCACGTCGACGCGGGCAAGACGACGACGACCGAACGCATCCTGAAGTTGACGGGAAAGATCCATCGCACGGGCGAAGTGCACGATGGCGAAGCGACAACCGACTTCATGGAGCAGGAGCAGGAGCGCGGCATTACGATCCAGTCCGCCGCGACCAGCTGCGAGTGGAACAAGCACCGCCTGAATATCATCGACACGCCGGGACACGTGGACTTCACGATCGAAGTTTATCGTTCGCTGAAAGTCCTGGACGGTGGTGTGGGCGTGTTCTGCGGATCGGGCGGCGTGGAGCCGCAGTCGGAGACGAACTGGCGTTACGCAAACGACTCTGAAGTAGCGCGCGTCATTTTCGTCAACAAGCTCGACCGGGTCGGCGCAGACTTCTATAGCGTCGTTCGGCAGATCAAGGACATACTCGCAGCCAATCCCCTGGTGATGGTGCTGCCCATTGGCGTGGAAGACAATTTCAAGGGAATCGTCGACCTGCTCGAGCGCAAGGCCTGGATCTGGAGTTCCTCAGATGATCCCGAGTCTTACGAGATCACGGACGTACCCGAGGACATGCAGGACCTGGTCGAGGAATGGCGCGAGAAGCTCGTCGAGACCGCCGTCGAACAGGACGACGACCTGCTCGAACAGTATCTCGAGGGCAACGAGCCATCGGTCGAGGACCTGAAGCGCTGCATCAGGAAGGGCACGATCAACCTGGATTTCTTTCCAACCTACTGTGGTTCTGCGTTTAAAAACAAGGGCATACAGAATGTTCTTAATGCAGTAGTTGACTATCTGCCGAACCCGACCGAGGTCAAGCCGCAGCCCGAGATCGACCTCGAGGGGCAAGAGACCGGCGGCGTGGCGATCGTCGACCCGGACAAGCCTTTGCGTGCCCTCGCCTTCAAGATAATGGACGATCGTTACGGCGCCCTGACGTTCACGCGTATCTATTCCGGGAAGCTGAAGAAAGGTGACAACGTCCTGAACACCTTCACGGGCAAGACGGAGCGCATCGGCCGCATCGTCGAAATGCACGCGAACTCGCGCGAAGAGCTCGATGTCGCCCAGGCCGGCGACATCGTCGCCCTGCTCGGCATGAAAAACACGCGCACCGGGCATACGCTGGCCGACGTCAACAATCCGGCCACGCTCGAGCCCATGGTATTTCCCGACCCGGTCATTTCGGTTGCCATAAGGCCCAAGGACAAGGCCGGCAACGAGAAGATGGGCGTTGCGCTCAACAAGATGGTCCAGGAAGACCCGTCCTTCCAGGTCGCGACGGACGAAGACTCCGGCGAGACGCTGATCAAGGGCATGGGTGAGCTGCACCTCGACATCAAGGTGGACATCCTCCGCCGCACGCACAAGGTGGACGTCGAGATGGGCAAGCCGCAGGTAGCCTATCGCGAGACCATCACGCAGCTGGTGGAAGATAGCTACACGCACAAGAAACAGTCGGGCGGATCGGGCCAGTACGGCAGGATCGACTACCGCATCGAGCCCGCGGAGACGAACGAAGGCTACGTGTTCGAGTCTCTCGTCACGGGCGGCAACGTGCCGCGCGAGTACTGGGGCGCCATCGAGAAGGCGTTCGGTGCGAGCATGGCGGAAGGCACGCTGGCAGGCTATCCCCTGCTGGACGTCAAGTTCACGCTGCTGGACGGCGCTTTCCACGCCGTCGACTCGTCGGCGCTGGCTTTCGAAATTGCCACCAGGGCCGCTTACCGGCAGTCGATACCGAAGGCGGGCCCGCAGCTGCTCGAGCCGATCATGAAGGTCGACGTGTTCTCGCCGGAAGACAATGTCGGCGACGTCATTGGCGACCTGAACCGCAGGCGCGGCATGATCAAGTCGCAGGATGCCGGCGCGACGGGCGTACGCGTCAAGGCGAACGCACCGCTCGCGGAGATGTTCGGCTACATCGGCCACCTGCGCACGCTGACGTCGGGCCGCGGCCAGTTCTCGATGGAGTTCGCGCACTATGCGCCGTGCCCGCAGAACGTCGCCGAAGTAGTGATCAAGGAAGCGCAGGAGCGCAAGGCGAACAAGTAGGAGCGGTTCGCGAACCGCGATCGATCGCGGGCCAGGGCCCGCTCCTACAGTCTAACGCGGCGCTTCTGCTGGTAGTACGCGTCGACGCTGAAGATCGCGACGGCCATCCAGATGCACCCGAAACAGACGAGGTGCGCCGGCGTCAGTACCTCACCGTAGAAGATGCCGACGATAAACTGCAACGTCGGTGCGATGAACTGCATGAAGCCGACCACGGTCAGCGTCAGGCGGCGAGCGGCGATGGCGAACATCAGCAAAGGCACGACGGTCAGCGGCCCGGCGAGCATGAGCAGCAGTGACATGGACATGGTGCCGCCCGCGAATGCCGCTTGCTGCGACAGCATCAGCCACCCGAGCCACGCCATCGCGAACGGAAACAGCATCAGCGTCTCAATGAACAAACCGGGCATCGCGCCAATCGCCACCTGTTTGCGTATCACGCCATAGAGCGTAAACAGCAGCGCCAGGGAAACTGCGACGAAGGGAAAGTGGCCGCCCCTGATCGTCAGATAGGATACCCCGATGGCTGCCAGCAGGACCGAGATTACCTGTGGCCGCCGCAGCCGCTCCTTGAGAAACAGCACGCCGACGATCACGTACATCAGCGGATTGATGTAATAACCAAGGCTCGCCTGTAGTACCTCCTCCTGCTGCACGGCCCAGATATAGATGAACCAGTTTACAGAGATCGCGAGCGCAGCAAGGCACAGCCAGAACAGCGTGGACGGAGAAGCGAACGCACGCCTGACTTCGGGCCATTGCCTGCGAACGAGCAGGATCAACGCCCCGAAAGGCACCGCCCACACGATCCGGTGCGCAAGTACCTCGGTGGGCGGCACCGACTGCACGAGCTTGAAATAGACGGGAAAAACGCCCCACAGGACGTAGGCGATCAGCGCCGTCAGTACGCCATCGTGCTGGAGTTTCCGCTCTGCCGCGTCGTCCGGCAGGGGGTTCAAGCCGACGTTTCCGCACTCCCGGTGCGGCCGAGCAGGAGTCCCCACAGCCGACGGCACTGGGCAAAAAAGTCGAGTTGCAGCATGTACAGTGCCGGAACCAGGAACAGCGTGATAACCGTCGCAAACACGATGCCGAAGCTAAGCGAGATCGCCATCGGGATAACGTACTGCGCCTGCAGGCTGCCTTCCAGCATGATCGGCATCAGGCCGGCAGCGGTGGTAACCGACGTCAGGACAATGGCGCGAAATCGCCTGGTTCCGGATTCGATGATGGCCTGCTTGAGCGGCGTGCCGGCCTCGAGCGCGTTGTTGACGAAATCGATCATGATCAGGCTGTCGTTGACGACAACGCCTGCGAGCGCGACGAGACCGAACAGCGAGAACATGCTCACCGCCTCGCCCATAACCAGGTGGCCAAGCACCGCGCCAATCGCGCCGAACGGAATCACCGACATGATCACCAATGGCTGGCTGTAGGAGCGCAACGGGATCGCGATCAGCGCATAGATGAGGCACAGGGCCGCAATCGCGGCGAGCGACAGGTTGCCCACGAATTCGGCTTCCTCCCGGCTCGCGCCCTCCAGGCCGTAACGGACGCTCGGGTACCGGGCCAGCAACCCCGGGATGTAGTCTTCAGAGATCGACTTGATGATCTTCGCGGGCTCGACGATTTTCGGATCGATATCGGCCGACACCGTAACGGTGCGCTTACGGTTCAATCGCGTGATCGTCGAGTAGCCTTTACCGAAAGACATCTCGGCAACGGCTGCAAAAGGCACCTCGTCGCCTGCCGCCGTGCGAATACGCATGTTTTCGAGGTCGGCTATGGATCTGCGGTCGTCGATGGGATATCGCACCATCACCTTGAGCTCGTCCTTGCCGCGCTGTATGCGCTGCGCTTCCTCGCCGTAGAAACTCTGCCGTACCTGTCGGCCGAGTGCGGACATCGTCAGCCCGAGTGCTTCGGCCTCCGGTTTGATGCGCAGGCGGATCTCCTCCCCGCCGCTGGTCGACGAGTTGCGAATATCGTATATGCCCTGGTACTCGGCCAGCTTGGTTTCGAGTTCGACGGCCGCATTTTCGAGCGCGATATTGTCGGAGCCGCTCAGTTCGAAGCTAAGCGGCGGCCCGCCGCCGAGGTGATCAGAATCCGAAAACGTCAATTCCTTGACGCCGGCTATTTCGCCGACTCGCTCACGCCAGCGTTCGCTGATGTCGTCGCCATTGAATGGCCGGTGTTCATCCTGGGGCATCTCGACGAAGATCATCCCACCCGTGTCGCCCTGCGCGAACGCCCCGACATGCCGCAACATCGGCAGCGTATCGGGGTGCTCGGCAACATATTCACGATTCATGTCGCGGACAGCACTCTCGATGCGTTCGAGCACGGTGTTTCGCGTCTCCGGCGCCGTGCCGGTCTCCATCTCGAGCTGAACCCGCACGAAATCGCTCGGCACCTCGGGAAATAACACCACCCGCACCAGCGAACTGTATAGCAGGCCCACGCAGACGATCATCAGTGAGAGAAAGAGCGTCACTGTGACGCCCCGGTACTCGATCGCCCTGACCAGCAACGGCTGGTAGTGATTCTCGATCAGGGCATGCAAGCCATGTTGCACACGCCGCTGCAGCCGGGTGAAGAACCGCGGTATCGACTCCAGCCACGGGATTTCGCGCTGCGGGCGAAACAGGTCGTCCTCATCGATCGGTGAGATACGTGCTCTCGCGAGATGCGCGGGAAGAACCAGCTTCGATTCGACCAACGAGAAAAACAGGCAGAAGATGACAACTATCGAGATAGCCTCGAAAAACGGCGCTACGATTCCGCCGACGAACAGCATCGGGGCAAAAGCGGCCATCGTCGTCAACACGCCGAACGTCGCCGGAACCGCAACGCGGTGGGCGCCGCGAATCACGTTTTCGAGCGTGTGTCCCTCGGCACGGATCTCCGTGTAGATGCTCTCGCCGATGATGATCGCGTCGTCAACGACGATTCCGAGCACGATAATGAAACCGAAGAGACTCATCATATTGATCGTCACCGGCCACGGGCCAAGCGGCATCAGCGCCAGCGTACCGAGGAACGCCACGGGGATGCCGACCACGACCCAGCCCGCGATCTTCATGCGCAGGAACATCGACAATACGATGAACACCAGCAACGCTCCCTGCAGCATGTTCTTGGTCATCATTTCCAGGCGGCCACGCAGGTAGTGCGAACGATCGATCCAGATGTCGATCGAGACGCCGTCCGGCAATTTTGCAGACTTCTCCCTGACGTATTCACGCACAACGTCGGCGGTATGCAATTCGTTCTGCTGCCCGGTTGCAAGCACCCGCAGCGTCGCCGTCGGCTCGCCGTCGAAGTGCCCGAAGCCTTCTGTCTCGACAAAGCCGTCCTTGACGTCCGCAATGTCTGCCAGCGTCAGGCGCGTGCCGTCAGGAAACGTCCGCAGCACCAGGTCGCCGTAGTCCATGCCGGTATAGACCTGGCCTTCTGTGCGCAACAGGATATCGCCCCCGGCGGTCTTGATGGCGCCGCCCGGCAAATCGACCGAAGTTTCGCGAATTGCCTGCGAAATCTCGCTCATCGTCAGCCCGTATTGCCGCAGCACGTGCTCCGACACCTCGATGCTGATCTCGTAGTCACGATCTCCCAGGTACTGGACCTGGGTTACCTCGGGGAAGCGCATCAGGTCTTCGCGCACCTCTTGCGCGATGGCCTTTCTCGCAAACGCGTCCAGGTCGCCGTGGATCGCCAGAAACACGACGTGAACCGGCACTTCCTGCTTGTAAATGACCGGCTTCTCGGTCAGGGCCGGGAAGGTCGAAATCGCGTCGACCCGGGTCTTCACCTCGTTCAGTACTTCCAGGAGTTCCGCATCCTGCGATACCTTAATCGTGACGCTGCCGAGGCCCTCCCGCGCGAATCCGCGCATCTCGACGATTCCCTGCACGTCCTGTACGGCTTCCTCGATCTTGATGACGACGCCTTCTTCGACCTCCTGGGGCGCAGCGCCGAGGTACGGTACGCGAACGTCGATAGTATTCAGTTCGAAATCCGGAGTCGTCTGCTTGCGAATCGTGAACAGCGATACCGCGCCGGCGAACAGAATCAACAACATCAGCAAGTTCGCGGCGACGTGGTTTCCCGCGAACCAGGCGATAATGCCTGTTTGCTGTGACGGCGCCCCGTGCTCCGTGGTCATTCCACGCCATCCTGTTCCGCGTCGTCCTTGGAAGCGATCCGGCCGGCGCGCCCCTCATCGGTTTCCGGCCTGTCCGTTGTGCGCACGTACATGCCGTTCAGCGGTGTCTCGATGGCCGAAACGGCAACGCGTTCACCAGCTTCGACACCAGCGCCTATGTATGCGTAGCGGCTGTCTGCACGGAAAACGTCGACGTCGCGAATGCGGATTCGGTTTTCGTCATCGACAATCAACAACTGACTGGCAGCACGCAACGCGGACCTCGGGACGCGGATGACGTCGTCCATTGTTCGGCCCGCGATATCCGCCATAACGAACGTGCCGACCGGCAATGGAAGTCCCTCTCCGTGCAGGCGATACGGATCGTCTATCCGGGCGACGGCATACGTCACGCGGCTCTTCTCGTCGACCACGCCTTCACTGCGAACGATGCGCGCCTGCCATGTCGCCGGTTTACCCATGCGAGTCGCCGACAGCGTCACCGGCGGGCCTTCGGATGCCCCGGTCTTTGCTATTTCCGCAGCCTCCGGAAGGTCCACAAACGCAAGGTCCTGGTCCGTCAGTGGCAGGCGCACTTCGGCGTAATCAGTGGCAAACGTAACGCCGAGCCGAGTTCCCGGCGCAACGAATTGCCCGATATCGGCATCCTTGCTCCGCACCATGCCTTCGTATGGCAGGCGAATCTCGGTCCGTTCCAGGTTACGTTGTGCGCGCACCAGTTCCGCCTCGGCAGACGCCAGCGCCGCGGCGGCGGAGGCATGCTCGGCCTCAGCGCGATAACCCTGCTCACGAAGCTTCGCAGCGCCATCGAACTCGATCTTGCGCTGTTTGACGAGCGCCTGCGCCTGACGGACCGCTACCTCGTAGTCGGTCGCATCGATGCGCAGCAGGATCTCGCCGGGCCGGAACACGCCGCCCGGTATGAATTTGGGCGAAATCCCGACAATGGTCCCGGAAACCTCCGCGCCGAGCAACGTCTGCGTTCGCGGCAGTACCGTTCCCTGGCTGCGTACCGCGATCTCGGCAGACAGCGTCTCCAGCCGCATAACATCGACGAGCAGCGCGCGATCATCTATCTCGCGTTTCGGCGGCTCCTGCCGAAGGCCCTTGGCGAGCCCAAAGGCGATGCCGACTGCGACCAGCAGAATTATGGCGCTCAAACCGATGCGTTTGGCTTTTGCCGACATGAGAACCCTTCGTACTCGGAGGCCCGTATTGTGAGTGATCTGACACAGAAAACCAGTCGTATGTTTGCCGCCACCCGCCCCGCTGCTGTTCCGCCCGATGCGCTTTTTGTGACATAAACCCACGCAATTCGACTGTACAGACCGCAAAATTCCAGCTGCTATCCATATTTGTGCATCGCAACAAAATACGCAAGAACGGGAACCTATGTACAAGAAGCATTTCGGGCTCGAACGACGGATTTTTCGCGGTAATGCCGCCGGCGCCGACGTATTCGTCGGGCCGCAAACTGCAAGTATTTTGACCAGTATCAAGAAGGCGCTGTCCGCCCCCGATGCCGTGGTCACGCTGACGGGCCCGGTAGGCTCCGGCAAGTCCACGGCCGTCGCCCATTCACTCGGCGCGATCAGCGGCAAGAACGCGATCGTCAGAGTCGGAAGGTTTCCGTTGCAGCGTGGCGAACTTCTCGACCTCCTGTTCGACCACATGCGAATACAACAACGCCCGCAGCGCGGTAATCAGAAACTCGCGCTGTTCCGGCAGCTGCTGTTCAATCTTGCGCAGAATGACTCGCGCATGTTCGTGCTGGTCGAGGATGCGCCGTTTCTCGGCCCTGACATGCTCGCCGAACTCGAGGTCGTCACGGCGGCGGATACAGGGCCTTCCGACGGTGCGGCCATCGTCCTGATGGGCGACGAATACCTGAAGGAACTCCTGGCCTCCAAGACCCTCGCCCGGCTCAGGCAGCGAATCCGGCTGCGCAGAAGCCTCGCGCCCTGCAGCGTCGAGGAACTGAGCGGGTACCTGCGCCACTGTTTCCGGCAGGCCGGCGCCGACTTCGACAAAATATTCGCGGGCGGTGCGACCGAATTGCTGCACGAACTGAGCGGCGGAATCCTGCGCGTCGTGAACAACCTGGTCGAGTCGTCGATGGAAGCGGCAGCTGACGCGAAAGCCGCTACCGTCAAGCTCGAACTCATCAGCCACATTGCCGACGAGGAATTCGGGCTGACCGGAACCTTTACGCGGCTACCGGAGATCAGCAGCAAGCAGCCCGAACCGCGGCATTCCGACAACGTGACAGCCGAGCTCGTGGCACTGTCCATGCCTGAGCCGGAACCGGCGCCGAAGAAACCGGCCGCCGAAATACCACCGAAGAAACCGGCCGCCGAAATACCACCGAAGAAACCGGCCGCCGAAATACCACCGAAGAAACCGGCCG
>Ga0316192_10004236_pt1 | contig 10417 bp, 11 predicted proteins | sample MerIslwburrow_MG_FD_204931 | JGI IMG/M metagenome (GOLD analysis project Ga0316192, IMG submission 204931) | Coastal sediment microbial communities from Maine, United States - Merrow Island worm burrow | ecosystem: Environmental > Aquatic > Marine > Coastal > Sediment | place: USA: Maine...
ATGCGCTCAACACCATCCGTGCCAACTGTGATGCACTGATCGCCATGAATCCCGATGGTGTCGTTGAAAAGGCCCTCGCAGTGGCGATCAGCGTCGAGGAACGGGAATACCAGGACATCTACCCGCGTTTCCGTGACCAGGCCCTGGCGCAAGGGGACCAGAAGGCGGCCGATGTCTATCAGCGTGTGGTCGAATCGGAGAGCCAGCATGCGGATTGGTTTCGCGGCGCGCTGGACCAGTTCCGCGCTAACATGGCAACGCCGGCGCTCGCCTGATCCGTCCCCAGACCGCCAAGGCCTTGGAAAGCGACGCGGCGATATCGGATACGGACTGGCGACAGGCGCTTAATCCACCGATCTACCTCGTTTCCATTCTGCCGGGCCTTGGCGTACCCCTTCTGGCACGGTTTCCCGTCGAGAATGCGGGCGGGCTGCTGCTGGCGACCATCGCCGTGGTTCTGTTGCAGCATGCCATCAATCTTTTCAACGATGCTGCCGACTGGCGCCTGGGGGCCGACGTCGAGAAGCATGATTCCTGGGTACGGGTTCATGGCGAACGGCCACGGACCGCGATGCTGCACGGGGTACTCAGTCTGCTCGCTGGTGGCTTCCTCGGACTGGGTCTGCTGTGGCATCAGGATCAGCTGTGGATATTGCTGATCGCCTTGCCGATGGTTGGCCTCGGTTACCTGTACAACGCGGGTTCGAAACCACTTTCCTACACGCATCTGGGCGAATGGGTGACCGGCATCTGTTACGGCCCGGGTGTTTTCGGTTGCCTGTGGCTGGTCGCCGGTCTCGAACCGGATACCCCAATGCTTGCGGGCATGGTTGCCTTTGGTGCACTCGCGGTCGCCCTGCTGTTGTCTCATCAACCCTCACAGATCGAGACGGATCGTCATGCCGGCAAGTTGTCTTTCGCAGTGCGCTTCGGCACGGCGCAGACTGTATTCGCGGCGCGTATTCTGTTCGGAGTGTTTGTTTTTTCGATCTGTGCCGCGGTCGCGATGGCTGCCTCGGTCGGCGTTACGTTCGTACTTTGTGTACTCGCGCTGGTGCTTTTGTTTTCCCTGTCCGTCTCTTGGGTGAACCCCAAGCGGATATTGACCGCCGCAAGCGTATTTCTGGCAGCAGGCCTGTCCATGGTCAGATTTGCCGGGTAGCGTTCAGGACGACGGGCACGCCGTCTGCGATCGCCCGGCGGTATTTTTTCTGATGTTGCGGGTTGAGTTTGCGGCGCGGGTTATTTAGGGTGCCGGATTCCAGACTGGGTTGTCGGTTTTTTTTCATGGCTTTCTGCGTGTGTTCGCGGTGGTTGTGTGATGCCACCGCCCGCACGGTCTTAAATCCTTGACGATAAGAGGGGCATGCCATGTCAAAGCCGCAAGCCGGTGATACCGTTCGCGTTCATTACACAGGAACACTCGAAGACGGTACGCAGTTCGATTCATCCCGTGGTGCGGATCCGATGGAGTTCGCATTGGGACAGGGGCAATTGATCGCCGGATTCGAAAATGCGGTCGCCGGGCTTGCAGCAGGGGAAAGCTGCACCGTCACTCTGGCGCCGGAAGACGCCTACGGCGAGTCCAATGCGGAAATGATCCAGAATGTACCGCGCGAGCTGATGCCCGAGGGTGTCGAACTCGAGCCCGGCATGGTATTGCAGGGCCAGGCGGATGACGGTCGGGTGGACAATTTTATGGTCGTGTCTTTCACGGAAGACACGGTGACCCTGGACGCCAATCACCCCTTGGCGGGCAAGTCATTGACCTTCGAGATCGAGCTGGTCGAGATTGTCTGATCCGATACCCGGGATCCCGGCCATACAGTGAGGTCGTCAGACGCCTGTGACGGCCTTCTGGATCAGCGGAACCAGTGGCTCCGGCAGCCTGACCGAACCGGACAGCGCAAACTGCTGGGCACGCTCGGACATCTTTTTCCAGGTCTTGCGCACGATATCGAGCCATTTGGCCTCGTCGTACTCGGGGTGCTTCTGGGCAAACGCGAGCATGTAGTGTTCGATGAAGACCAGGTCGGTGACGTCTTCGAGCAGTTGCGTATCCTTGTTGATCTTGAGGGCACGCTTGCCGACCGCCTTTTTTACGCGCTCGACGAATGCCTCGTCGTATCCCGCCTCTGCCAGCAGTGACCCGGCCGTCTCCGCGTGGAACTTATAGAGGTTCGTACGCCATTGCAGATAACCCTGGCGACCTTCCGGATAATCGCTGCGCGCCGATTTCCAGCGCTGGATGTGTTGTGCCCTGATCGCCAGTTTCATGGCATCGTCGGCGTCCGGCGCATAGCGCTCAAGCATTTCCGACATGCGGTGCGAATACAGCAGCTCCTTGGGCCAGGACTTGCCGTCAGCGGTCTCCTCATTGGGATCTTCCGTATTGGCCGCGTCGATCAGGGCGACGGCCTTTTCAAATATTTGCTGGTTTGACATCGCGATACCTCCATTTCGAAACTGTGGCGCATTATAGCCTGCTAATATGTTCTGTCCGCAGGGCGGGTCCGGCGCAATGGGTGCATTCCCTGAGTGAACCGGTGGATGCAGCGTTCGTCGGTCGGTTCCCAGCGGATACAACATTGTTGCGCACGGGTTAACTTTCCCTGCGCGGTTGGCCGACAATGTAAAGCCAAGATTGTTGATAGGAGACGGGGAAAGATGGCCGAACCTGTGGTTCTGCTGGTGGACAACGGCTCCAGGCGCGCTGCAGCAACCCTGAGCCTGCGGGCAATCGCCGCGGATCTGGCCGAGGTCTGCGGCCGTCAGGTGCACCCCGTATCGCTCCAGCATTCCGGAGATATCGCCCCCGATGAGCTCGACGGGACGCCCGCGCGGGTCCTGGAAGAGTTTCTGCGTGACCAGCTGGAAAAGGGGAGGCGGGAATTTGTCGCTGTCCCGCTGTTTTTCGGCAAGAGCCGTGCGTTAACCGCTTTCGTGCCACAGAAACTGGATTTGCTGACAAAAGAATTTGGCCCTTTCGAGTTTCGCATGGCGGATGTGCTGTCGCCGATGCCGGAGGGTGAGCCTCTGCTGGCGGATATCCTGGCCGATAATGTGACCCACGGTTGCGCCGTAATGGGGACCGAGGCCAACTGCGTGATCGTGGTCGACCACGGCTCGCCCCTGCCGGAAGTGACCGCGGTGCGTGCCAAGGTGACCATGACGCTGCGGGAACGCCTCGCCGAGGGTATACAGCTGAGTCAGGCCGTTATGGAACGGCGCCAGGGCGCCGAATACGATTTCAACGGCATGTTGCTTGGTGATCTATTGGATGCCTGCGTGGCGCCGGGTGGCGCGGCCGCCGTAGTGCTGGCAATGATGTTTATCTCGCCCGGACGGCACGCCGGACCGGGGGGGGATATCGAGGCCATCTGTGCCGACGCGATGGCAAGAAACCCGGGCCTGCAGTTGTCCGTATCGCCGCTGATCGGCCAGCATCCGCTGCTGATCGATATCCTCAAGGCACGGTTGGACGCGGTGCTTCAGCCGATAAAATGACGAAAGATCGGATCATTGCTCAGCTTTCTCACGCTTTGCAATGCGAACGATATCACTGGTCTTGACCTCGACCAGATTGAGACAATGATGGGCGTCGGCCGAGTACTTGGTCAGGTCCCCAACGTGGCAATTGCGCGCAGCAAAGACCTCAACCAGGCTGATTTCTTCACAGCTGATTCCACGGAATTTGATCTCCTGATACTGTGAGGCCGTCGGCTTGATATACGAGTAACCGCGTGTCACGGTCTCGAACGGTATCTGATCACCCTTGTAAGCGGTGAATCTCAGGACCAGGCTGCGGATCTGTGCCGAGAGATCGTTCTGCAGGCGCAGGCCGAACTTGCAGCCCCGCGGCATATCGAACTTTTTTTCTACCGTCAGTGACGCATAACTTCGTGTGTCGGGGGTATCGCTTTCCTCCACCACCGACCAGGTCCCATTGTCGCGCAGCAACACCTGGCGACCGTCCGGGACAGTGATTGTGACGTCTGCGCCGGCAAGCTGCGCGACGAACAGCAATGCGAGAATTCCGATCGATCGGTACAACATGGGTAACTCCGTTGCTGAATCTTGGCGTGCATGCTCGCATGAACGCCGGGGTATTTTGAAGATACTAAGCTTACTTGGCATGAATGAATTTGTCGGCATAGCGGGACATAACTGAATGGGCGGTCTATTGGCGGGGGGTAGGGCGGAATGCGCAACAGGTATCTGGTAGCGTTTTCTCTGATGATGTTCGGTGTGCAAGGTGCCTGTCGACGCTTTCCGCATGGGTTGTTTGTCGGGTGACCCGGCCTGTGAGGCCGACGAGGGACCGGCGGGCAGTCGTCCTGATTCATCGGGATCAGTATTTGTAGTGTTTGACCTCGCGTCTGCCCGAGGCGGTCTGGGCGCGCCGCAGGTTGCGCTGCATGATGATGCCCTCGACTTTCCATTCCAGCCCCCCGAGTTCGATCTCGGGGTAGATGTCGTTGAGAGCGACCAGGCGCTCGCCGCGGTCGTCCTTGAGGTATTGGCGGAACCAGCGCACACCCTCGACCAGGGCCATGATGTACATGCCATGCTGACACCAGTCCGACGGCTCGATCACGACGATGCTCGCATCCGGGAATTCGGGCTCCATACTGTCGCCGATAACCTGAAGCGCAAACGGCTCGGAGCTGCTGCAACTGCTTAAAGGGTCGTTCATTGGAGGCTTTTGCATCGCGATCACTCTGGTAAGCTGAGGGCCCCCGGAAAACGGGAACCAGCTGAAATATCAGGGAATTCTATCATGGAGTATCGAGGTCGCGCCGGGCCCCAAGTCCACAAGGATCGCCGGGATTGGCACAATCTCAAAGGGATGCTGCCTTTTCTGTGGGAGTTTCGAGGGCGTGCGCTATTCGCCCTGTCGTGCCTCGTCCTGTCCAAGGTGGCGAACGTCGGCGTTCCCCTGGTTCTGAAAGAGATCGTGGAATACTTCGAACGCGCCAGGGATGAGCCGCTGTTGATGGCGACCGTGCTGCCCGTCTCGTTGCTGTTCGCCTATGGCCTGCTGAAACTCGGTGCATCCCTTTTCAACGAGTTGCGCGACGTGGTGTTCGCCAAGGTGCGTTACCGCGCCATGCGCCGTCTTTCGACCAGGGTCCTGGAACACCTGCACCGGCTTTCGCTGCGATTCCACCTCGATCGCAAGACCGGTGCGGTGAGTCGCGACCTCGAACGTGGTACACGCTCGGTCAGTCAGATCCTGAACTACATGGCCTTCAGCATCCTGCCGATCATGGTCGAATTCACCCTGGTTGCGTTCATCTTGGTACGTGACTATGCCCCGGTCTTCGCGCTCGCGATGTTCGGGTCGGTCGTGGTCTACATTCTTGTCACTTTTGCGATCACCGAGTGGCGTATGGATTTTCGCCACTACATGAATCGGCTCGATTCTGAGGCCAATACCCAGGCCTTTGACAGTCTGATCAATTACGAAACCGTCAAGTATTTCGGTAACGAGGACATGGAGCTCAGGCGTTATGACGGCACCCTGTCCGAATGGGAAGAATGGGCGGTGAAAAGCCAGACATCGATGTCGTTGCTCAATCTTGGTCAGGGTTCAGTGATCGCACTCGGTGTCAGCCTGGTGATGTATCTGGCCATGCGCGGTGTGGCCATGGGCGAGATCGGTATCGGTGATCTGGTCTTGCTCAATGCCTTCCTGCTCCAGTTATTCATTCCACTCGGCTTTCTCGGCATTGTCTATCGTCAGATCAAGTACTCGTTGGCCGACATGGACCTGATATTGAAATTGCTGGAGAGCGAACCCGAGATCCGTGATGCGCCCGATGCCACCCCACTGGAAATCTCTGGCGGCGAGGTGCGTTTCGAGGGCGTGGACTTCGGTTATCAGCCGGAACGTCTGATTCTGCACGATCTTGATCTGGATGTGCCTGCCGGCGGTAACATCGCCGTGGTGGGACACAGCGGAGCGGGTAAGTCGACCCTTGCCCGTCTGATCTATCGCTTTTACGACGTGAATGCGGGGCGGATCACGATTGATGGGCAGGATATCCGGGGCCTGACCCAGGAAAGCCTGCGCGCGGCCATCGGTATCGTGCCTCAGGACACCGTGCTGTTTAATCAGACCATCCGTTACAACATCGCCTATGGACGACCGGATGCCAGCCAGGCCGAGGTCGAACGCGCGGCAGAGATGGCCCATATCAGGGATTTCATCGAAGAGCTTCCGGATGGCTGGGAGACCGTGGTCGGCGAGCGTGGTTTGAAATTGTCGGGTGGTGAAAAACAGCGCGTGGCCATCGCACGCGCAATCCTCAAGAATCCACGGATCCTGATTTTCGACGAGGCGACTTCCTCGCTCGACAGCCGCACAGAGCAGGCGATCCAGGAGACCCTGGCCGAGGTTGCGGCGCAGCACACGACCCTGGTGATCGCGCATCGGCTGTCGACCGTGGTGGATGCCGACCGGATCCTGGTGATGTCTTCCGGGCGCGTGATCGAGAGCGGTACCCATGCGCAACTTCTGGCCGCTGGTGGTGTGTACCGGGAGATGTGGGATCTGCAGCTCAAGGAGCGGGAGAACCCGGTACAGGGGGTGTAACAGGGTATGAAGTTTTATTTGGTCGGTGGCGCTGTACGAGACGGTTTGCTGGGTCTGCCGGTGGCGGAGCGTGACTGGGTGGTGGTCGGTGCCGACGAGGCCGCCATGCGCGAACGTGGTTTCGTCGCCGCCGATCAGACCTTCCCGGTTTTTCTTCACCCGGAAACGGGCGAGGAGTATGCGCTGGCGAGGCGCGAGGTCAAACGCGGCGAGGGCTACCGTGGCTTTGAGGTCTACGCGGGGCCCGACGTCACCCTCGAAGAGGACCTGCGGCGCCGTGATCTGACCATCAATGCGATGGCACAGGATGAATCCGGGCAAGTCACAGACCCCTATGGCGGGCGCGGGGACCTTGATGCCGGTCTGCTACGACATGTCTCGGATGCCTTTGTCGAGGATCCGCTGCGGGTGCTGCGCATTGCGCGCTTCTCGGCCAGGCTCTCGGAACATGGATTCCGCATTGCGCATGACACCCACCGTCTGATGTGCCGTATGGTTGAAAGTGGCGGGATGCGCCATCTAACCGCAGAGCGCCTGTGGCGCGAGATGATGGCGGCGATGCGGGCCGCGCAACCGTGGCGCTTCTTTGAGGTATTGCATGGCTGTTCAGCGCTGCAGGAGCTGATCCCGCCGCTGGCCGAGGCGATGGGCGAGGTGCGTGCACATGGCGACAGGCCGGACAGTCAGCCGATCGCTGCGCTGAAACGCATGGCTGCGGCCAGCCTGGATCCGTCCCAGCGTCTTGTCGCCACGCTGTTGGCCTGCAGCAAATCGGTACCCGAGGCGGAAGATCTGGCGAGGCTGCTCCGCGCAGACCGTGAAGCCGCGCTGCTGCTGAAACGTGCATCGGCCGGTTACAGCACATATAAAACTGCCGAGCAGGGCGATGTCGACGCCTTGCTGGAGCTGGCCGTGTTATGGCGTGGTTTCGATGCCGGTTCAGATATCGCGGCTTCGCTTGCGGTGTGTGAGGCGCAGTCTGAGCATCCGGTCGTCGGGTCTTATCTGCAGCTGGCCCTGCCTGCGGCACGCGCTGTCTCGGTGGCCCATCTGCAACGACAGGGGTTGGCGGGGGCAGAAATCGGCCGGCGGCTGGCGCTGGCCAGGCGCGATGCCATGCAGGCCGCCCTGCGTGACGCCAATCTGATAACTTAGGCCGCGCGTCGTAAGAAAAACTTGCCGCCGGTAGGGACGGGACAGAAATTGGTGGACGATACAGAGGAACAGGCAACCGCTTCCGTGGATGAGCGCATCATGCGTATCGTCACCGGCTCCCGTCTGCGCGCGCCGCTGGTTGTACTCGGGCTGGGATTGCTGCTCAGCATCCTGATCGTCATCGCTCTGGCGTTGGGGTCCTGGGACGCACAGGCATTGATCCGGATACTCCTTGTGGCTTCGCTGGCCTCGCTACTGGCCTTTCTGCTGAGCCTGCAGCGCCTGCGCAAAGAGCTGATCTCTCCTTTGGCCCGGCTCGAAGAATCCGTTACCCGGGTGTGTGCGGGTGAACCGGGCGCGAACCTGTCGCTGGAGGACACCGGCGTACTGGCCGCGATGGTCAGGGATCTTGACAGCCTGAACGAGGAGTTGAGTGAGCTGTATGAGGATATGGACAGCCGGGTATCGCGTCACACTACGCGCCTGGCGCAGAAAACCGCTTCACTGAAAATCCTGTACGACGTTGCCGCCAGTGTAAATCAGGCGCAGAACCTCGAGGAGCTGTTGCTGCGTTTCCTGCGGGTGTTGAAAGAGATGGTCAATGGCTTGGCAGCCAGTGTCAGGCTGGAACAGCCGGACGGCTCTCTGCGGGTGGTGGGTGCGATCGGCGTGAACAACGAGGTGCTCCGAGAGCGCGAGATGTTGCCGCTCGCCTTGTGTGTCTGCGGCAAGGCCTTGTCGCCGGGCGATGTGTTATGTGACAACCCGGCGGGACATTGCGTCAGCCAGCTGCGGCGCGTGATGTACGGTAAGGACGACATCGAGATGGTCTCCGTTCCCCTGGACTATCACGGCGAGATGCTGGGTGTGTACCGGATCTATGTGCGCAAGCCGGGCATATCGGGACGCGAGGACATTCTGGAGTTGCTGCAGACCATAGGGAGCCATCTCGGCATGGCGGTGGCCAAGCAAAGGTCCGACCATGAGGCGCGTCGTCTCTCGATCATGGAGGAGCGCACCACGCTCGCGCACGAGTTGCACGACTCCCTGGCCCAGACACTCGCCAGTCTTCGATTTCAGGTGCGCTTGCTGGAGGATCTGTTGAAACAGGACGGTGGCAGCGCAGCCGCCAGAAAAGATGCTCAGCGCATCCGCAGCGGTCTCGATGAGGCGCACACCGAACTGCGTGAGCTGCTCAATAGCTTTCGTGCACCTGTAGATCAGCGTGGCCTGGTTCCGGCGCTGGAAAAACTGGTACAGCGCTTTGGTCGCGAAACCGGCATCCACGTGTTGTTTCAGAATGAGTGTCGCGAACCGGATCTTTCCTCCGCCGAAGAGATGCAGATGTTGCGCGTGGCGCAGGAATGCCTTGCCAACATCCGCAAGCATGCCCAGGCGCACACGGTCAGGGTCATGCTCAGCTGTCGTGGCATGAGTACCTATTCCCTGTTGGTCGAAGATGATGGCGTCGGATTTGAAAATTTCTCCAAGCAGGGAAAACCCGGTGAACACATTGGTCTTTCGATCATGGAAGAGCGGGCGCGGCGCTTGGGTGGTAACCTGCGCATCGAGAGTGAAATGGGAGAGGGCACCCGGGTGGAATTAAGTTACCAGCCACAACCCGAACGCAGTAAGTCTGACCGACGCTGGATTGTCTGATGCGCGTTCTGATGATCGATGATCATGCACTGTTCAGGATGGGATTGAGCGAACTTCTGCAACGGCGTGGTATCGAGGTGGTAGCCGCACTTGGAGACTGCGAAAAAGGCATTCAGTGGGTCGAAGAGAATTCACCCGATGTGGTTCTCCTGGACATGCGGATGCCGGTTATGAGCGGGCTTGAGGTCCTGCAGGAACTTCGGCGCCGGCAGGTCGGGATGCCTGTGGTGATGCTGACCACCAGTCGTGACGAGAGTGACGTGGTGAATGCGCTGCAGAATGGCGCGCGCGGTTATCTGTTGAAGGATATGGAGCCCGACGATCTGATTACGGCACTTAACGATATTGTGGCTGGGCAGACTGTCGTGGCCCCGGAGTTGACCATCGTGCTGGCCAAGGCCGTGCAGGGTGAGGTGGCATCCGTTGCGCCGAGCCATAGGGCTCTGGCTGAATTGACTCCTCGGGAACTGGAGATCCTTTGCCATCTGGCAGAAGGCCAGAGCAACAAGGTCATCGCGCGTAATCTGGGGATCTCCGACGGTACGGTAAAGCTGCACGTCAAGGCCATCCTGCGCAAGCTGGACGTGCATTCACGCGTCGAGGCCGCGGTAATTGCGGTAGAGGAAAACATCTGCGGCCGTGGTGCGGTATCGGACTGAACAGGCCTTTTGGCAGGCGCAGCCTGCCCTGCCTTGGAGTGCTGGCTAGAGTTCCGTACCCGGCGTGACGGGGGAAGTGGCTCCCTGTTGCGAGTGTTTCGGGGCGTCGAACCAGGACAGTTTCTCCTGTAATTGCACCACGTCGCCGACAATGATCAGAGTCGGTGGTTTGGGCCGTTCACGTTGCACGATCTCTGGCAGAGAGGCGATGGTGCCGGTAAACACCCGCTGTTGATGGGTGGTGCCCTGCTGAACCAAAGCCGCGGGTGTGTGGGCCGGCATGCCATGGGCCTGCAGTTCGCGACTGATGATCGGCAGACCCTTCAGGCCCATATAGAACACAACC
>Ga0316192_10004237_pt1 | contig 10417 bp, 10 predicted proteins | sample MerIslwburrow_MG_FD_204931 | JGI IMG/M metagenome (GOLD analysis project Ga0316192, IMG submission 204931) | Coastal sediment microbial communities from Maine, United States - Merrow Island worm burrow | ecosystem: Environmental > Aquatic > Marine > Coastal > Sediment | place: USA: Maine...
TCTACCGGGAACTTGCTGAACAGGCATCACTGAACGCAACCGGCTGGGAACGTGAACATATCGATGTTCTTATCGGCATGATTGACCAGCCTGATGCTACCCGCGCAAAAGCACTGGCCTACATCGAAACTACGCCTGCCGATTTGTTAGTGATTTCCCAGATAGCGGGGAACCTGCTTTTTTACGGTGGCCCCAAAAAACTGGATGCCGTGCTAAATGTATTAGAGTCTGTTGAAGAGGCTTTAGGCAACGATTGGGCATTCCTTGCCCGGCTAGGATTTGCAGCGAGTGAAGCGGGGCAACGCAAGCGTGGCCGCGAGCTTATTGAACGGGCTTTGGATATTCGACCCCAGGCACTTTATTCCATTCATGCGTTAGCACATATGCTGCATGATGATGGCGCAGCCGAAGAGTCGGCAAAGCTGCTGCAGGACTGGCTCGAGGTGCATGGGTCCGGCGCTCGCGAGGGACAAATGTATGGACACGTGCAGTGGCACCTTGCTTTGGCCGAATGGCAAATAGGTGACCGCGACGCCGCGATGCAGCGTTACCTGGAGTTTTGTGCACCAGAAACCACGACATGCGGCCCTATTCTTACGCTTGCTGATTGTGGTGGATTTCTGCTCCGGGACTACCTGCAAAGCGGCCAGACGAGCCCATTGGGAAACGATGTGCTCAAGCATATTGAGCGAGTCTGGGGAATGATAGGTCATCCTTTCATCGCCCTTCATGTGGCGGGCCTGTTCGCTACAGCAGGCGATACAGACGGACTTAAACGATGCGAAGAAACCATTGCTGGTAAACCCAGTGGGGTAAACCGTGATGTTTCACTTGCGCTGGTGTCCGCACTTAGTGATTTTGTAACGGCTAACTATCAGCGCTCAACGCAGACGCTGGCAACAATTACCCCGGGCGCGCGTGTGGGTATTGGTGGCAGCAATGTCGAGCGAATACTTGTCGATTTAATCGAAACAAGTTGCAAAGCACGGCGCTAATCACATAACAGTCCTGAAGTTTTTGCAACAACATAAGGGCTAGCAATCAAGGCGCCAGTGTCATTGAATACCTGGACTCGTCATCTTTCAAGCACTCTGGCCCCTTGGTCTTTATTGCTCTATTTCTTCAATGTAGGTACGTGCAATGGGCGTTTGTACATAATACTTTTTACCATTTCTCTTTTCCCAGAAGTAATAATATCCTTTGGCAGGCTCAGTCGTGACTTTGCCATCCAGAATAATCCAGCTTTTAACGTGTTCACCATCTGCATAGGTAACGCGATAGTCACCTTCAAGCCAGGTGACACCGAGTCGGGTTAATTTGTTTTGCTGTTCTTCCGAACAGGCGCTCAGCATCAAAAGTGAAACGATTAAAACCAGTCGACTTAACATCTGTTTTTCCTCTTAGTTTGGTATCTACGGAACTAGAGAGAGTCATGGGGCAGATTACTTGATTTCTCTGGCTCATAAGCATTCAACTGCGCCGTCCCCTTGATTCTCTACCACCAGCCCCATTAGCTGCTGTAAAATATTGTCATCATGAATGAAACATACTGGCTTATCGGCCTCCATATCCCTGCTTATATGTTACCTGTGCCTTTAATGTGGCTGGGAAACATTTTAATGCTGGTACTGGTTTTAATCGCGATAAAGAAGATTTCATTTACTGGGCTGCTAAACAACAAACCCAGCCAGCACGTGTATTTCGGTGCCATTGTAGCATTGTTGCTGCTGTGGAAAATTAAGGCAGGTATATCACCTGGACTGGGTTTCCACCACCTCGGTGCAATGATGTTTACGCTGATGTTCGGTTGGCCACTTGCCCTGCTGGGTATAAGCTCGATAATGCTAATCAGTGTATTACTGCAGCACCATGAAGTGCTCAGCCTGGGCATTAATGGTTTGCTGAGTGTCGCGCTTCCGGTCTTTGTCAGCTATGGTATCCTCCGCCTGTCACAAGAACGGCTGCCGGATAATTTCTTTATCTATATTTTTGTTGTCGCTTTTTTCGGTGCCGGTATCGCTGTGGCAGCGAGTCGCCTGTCGGCTATTGCATTATTAAGCCTGCTGCAGGCATACCCGGACAGCCAACTGGTTTCAGAGTCGCTGGTCTATGTTCCCCTGTTTATGTTTCCTGAAGCTTTTATCACAGGTTTTCTGATCAGTGCGTTTGTCGTTTACAAGCCCGACTGGGTAATGACCTTTGATGATGAACGCTACATCATTGGCAAGTGATAACAGGAAGAAATCAATGGGCCTGATTCGATCTATGATTAATTTATAATAAAGGTTATCCTACAAGCTCTAAACCTGATTATTGCAAGTAAATAATCACAGGTTCATTATTATTCTCTAACTCTCTTATATGACTGAAATTGACATGAAAAACATTTTGTTCTTTATCGCGCTATATTGTATTGCTGTTACAACTAACTCCTATGCTGCTGAAACACCTTCTGCTGAAGATCCTGACATAAGTGTATCAATTACTCCTGGAGTTGAGTTACTTGTTAAATCCGCACCAATAAAAAGTGACGAAAAGTCTTCTAACAATTTCACTTCTAAGTTAACACTTAAGCATAAAACCAGTAACCCAGCTGAGTCCGGACCTGGTTGCATAAAGCCCCATGAAGCAAAAATTATAATTTGCATTGACAATGCCAGTTATAAATTTGATGCAATATCTGTTTCAGATCAAGGACGAATAGGATTAGGAAACGTCGTTGTTTCTAATAAAGGTAAAAAGTGTGGGGAGCTTTTATCTCAAATAAAAAAGGATCATTCGGGGCAGCACCCGAACTACAAATGCTCACAAATGGACCCTGTAGCTATTTTTGAAGTAACCGTTAAATATACCAACTAAATAAAATATATTCTGTATAGCTGCTCTGAAAAACCGGGGTCAGATCCCAGTTTTCTCTAATATAAGCATAAACTGGGATCTGACCCCGGTTTCTCGGTTTCTTCTTACGCACCAAATACCAGGCGAAGGTCTTCCCGTGCCGGTTTATCTATTGCAAACGAATCATTGGTGCCGATGAAGACTTTGTACTAGATGGACACGTATCATTCACCCCCTTGATACCAGCAGGTTTCAAGCTGGGCCAGCTTTTACTTTATCTACGTTACAGTACTATTATCTTTTAATAAAAATGGATGTTTTACATGCAACTTAGAGAGATCGACAAAACCCGATATAGAAAGCATCTTAAGGTGGTATTTGCTGGCATGGTGGCTGTTCTTATAATCATCGCACTTAGTACTTCGACACTGCTCATTTATCTTTTCAGCAACCCGGAAGATTCACATTTCATGCATAACCTGGCAGGTGTCGTCATTGCAGCTTTTTGTGTAGGTTTTGTACTGACTAAATTACGCCAGCATTCTTTTATGTCTGAGGTGGTATATGTATGGGATTTAAAGCAACAGTTAAATCGGATACATCGAAAGCAACGCAAGATCGAAGCCGCCAGTGATGAGGGTGATCACAATGCTATGATTATCATGAATTATCTGTATCGTGGATCAAAACAACTTTACTTACTGGATGACAATACCATCACGATGGAAGATTTGGATATCAAGCTACAGGTTCTCGATAGCCGCATGGAATCTGCCGGGTTGAGTCTATCAACGGACTTATATGATCCATCTATGTTAGATAGATTTTAGAGAATAAAAGAAGCCCCACCCTCTCTTCTTATTACATTAGCATCAGGCCTTGCCTGTTTTTTATAGTTCTGCTTCGCTCAGTCGCTCTAGCCGCTCTTGCTCTTCTACAAAGGCTGCGGTGATCACTTCCATCACAGCATCCACATCGGCGGCCTGTGTGCTTTCTTCAAAAGTGCCGGTTAACTTCGTTTCAACGTGCAGCTCGCCGTCCTCGTACAGCGCCCAGATTTCTTTGGCGTAGCGGCTGTCGAGCAATTCAGGAGCATAGTGGCCATAGTAGCGAGTCATATTGTTAACATCCCGCGCAAGCATCGATTCGGCGTTGTTATTTCCCGCCGCATTTACTGCTTGAGGCAGGTCGATAATCACCGGACCATTTTCATCCACCAACACATTAAATTCTGACAGGTCGCCATGTACCAGTCCGGCGCAGAGCATGCGTACCACGTATTGCATGACAACGGCATGGTCTTCAAGTGCCTGTTGTGCGCTCATCTCAACATCACACAGGCGTGGAGCTACATCACCCTCTTCATTGATGATCAATTCCATCAGCAAAACGCCATCAAGGCAGAGGTAAGGCTGAGGAACTCGCACACCTGCGTTAGCCAGGCGATGCAGCGCGTCCACTTCAGCGGTCTGCCAGGTCTCTTCCTGCTGCTTACGGCCGAATTTTGAACCCTTCTCCATCGCACGACCGCGGCGACTATTGCGAACTTTTCGGCCTTCCTGGTATAACACTGCCTGTTTGAAACTGCGATTTACTGCTTCTTTGTAGACCTTGGCACAGCGAATCTCCGAGCCACAGCGCACAACATAGACGTCGGCCTCTTTTCCACTCATCAAGCGGCGAATGACTTCATCCACCAGGCCATTATCAACCAGGGGCTGTATTCGTTTAGGAATTTTCATGGCGCCCTTGTACCCTATTTTAGCCTGCGAGGGAAATGCAGAAGCGTAAAAGGGGACGCGTTAAAGGGTAATCTGTACATATCTCGACTAGAGCCCAACCAGCCCACTTTGCCTGATACCATCGAAGATGAATTGAACTGCCAGTGCCGACAGCAAGACGCCCATGATCCGTGTAATAACATGCATCCCCGTTACCCCAAACAATTTTACAATCTTGCCGGCAAGTAACAGTGAAACAAAGGTAAGCAACAAAATCGCCAGCAACGATGCAATGATAATTACTTGACCGGTAACGTTTCCCTCCTGGTGAGCCATAAGCAAAATAACTGCGCCCATTGCACCCGGCCCGGCAATAAGAGGAGTAGCCAAGGGGAATACAGAAATGTCTGATTTTGAAATTGCTTCCTGCTCCTCTTCATCTGTTGTTGATGTGACGCCTGAAGAACGTGCAAAAACCATTTCAATGCCAATAAGCAACAACAGGATACCCCCGGCTGCCCTCAGTGCCGCAAGAGATATGCCGAGGCCAGCCAGCAGGAGCTCTCCAATCAACGCAAAGGCCACCAAAATTCCAGTGCTAATCAATGACCCACGGATGGCTATCGATCGTTTCTGTTGAGCCGTCTGGTTTGCTGTTAGCACAGCAAACATCGCAGCAACATCTAGCGGGCCTATCACGGCAAAAAATGTTGCTAGCGCTACTCCTGCAGTTTCAGTCATGGGTTTAGTGTCCAGTTATTGAAATCGAACGCTTACCTCAGCCGCGCGCCGAAGGTACGACGGATGGAGGAAATTGTTAGGCAACCATAATCGGGGCAGTATTTTCATGCGGATCGATGTACGCATGGGGGTAGTCAGGATCACGATTTTGAAACAACAGAATAGAATTGCTCTGAATCACACCATCATCAATAGTGATCGCCTTTCGAATCGTCTCATTTAACTGCCAACCATCACGGCCTGCGAGTACAATCGGCAAATAAACAATGAGAGCGGCAGAAATTGATCGCGTTGCGCTTTCCCAGAGATAGCTAGGCGTGTGATCCACAGCATAATAATCGATGGTTTTATATTTAAACATCGGATTCTTGAATGTGGTTGGCCTGGCAAAAAAGAATCCCATTCCCTCGTCGCAGCTGACATCAATAATCAGACCATTGGGCTTGAGGCATGCGCTTTCTTCTTTGGTAACAAAGTCGGTAGGATTTTCTGTATCTTGAAAGGTTCCGTTTACGATGATCTCTGCTTCACTTATAAATTCAGTCAGCGGTCGCCTTTTTCCATCGTGTTCCACTACCATCATGCGTGCCTCGCCCTCGCTGCCTGATTGAATTCTGACATAGTTACAATCGAGCACCTCTTCACGTACCTCGTGATCAGGCCGCTGAATGCAGATGGTGATATCTCTAAAACCGTGCGCCTTGAGAGCGTATATCGCACCGCGGCTGACCGCGCCAAAACCGAAAAGAATTACTTTGCGTTGATTGCCGTAATGCCCGTCGATACCTTTAAGTTGCAGGGCATGTATGACAGCGCAATAGCCAGCCATTTCGTTATTTTTATAGAAGGTGTGGCGGCCAATGTATCCGTCAGGAGACCAAACGTACATATCCTCAAAGGCAATGAGCGTCTGCTTACGATCGATAGCCGCCTGGGCAATGTCCTGTTGCTGCACGCAATGCACATAGCCCCATAGTGTTCCGCCTTCGCGGAGTTCCTGTAAATCAGCCAATACTGGCTTGTTAATAATAACCGTGCCGATGTCGGCCAATAACTCGTGGCGAGTTGCAATGCCACCAGTCTGAGCAGCAATTTCAGAGTCTGTGATACCGAATGGGGCTCCATAACCCTCCTCAAAGATCAGCTGGCGGCGTAGTTCTTCAGGAATGCGCGGCAAATGCCCTGGATGGATTGGATAGCGTCGCTCATCTTCTTTCTTCGAAGTCCCAATGACCCCGACTGTTAATTTGTTCATGTTGTCGATCCTTTTTATAAATGTAAGTGTGACTTCATGTACGAATTATCAGTTTCGCCAATAGGCCTGTTCCTTTGTGCTCTGCTCTGTCACAAGCGTTCTAACGTTTCAGAAAGTGAAACTAAGAATAAATGACATGTGCATCAAAACTCAATATAGAACGGTGGGGCGTAAGGCACTATTGCCGAACGTCACGCACGAGTGATTTGTTCTGGTTTTGTCCGAAGATATTAAAACTAAGTATTTCATTAAGAAAACAGCAGTACATATTGCTGCGGATGGCTCTAAATGACAGGAGTCAGTACCCTGTAGTACCTGATATTGGAGAAAACACTCGTCTGGTCTCAGAATAACACAGCATATTATTATATGGGGGCAAGTTGCTGAAATAACAGGGTGCAGGCGACTAAAATTTGAATTGCGTTTTAATAACAGAATAAATTTGATTGTTCCTAAATGATTTTATAAATATAAATAATAAATACATATCTTTATGCGTTTGATCAGCCTATAGTAATTATAAGCAGACTTGTTTTCGTAACGAGCAAGTGTTTCTTATTTGTTCTGTTCCCGCACCCATCGTCAAGCTTATCGGCTTAAAGTCTGTTCAGCGCTATTTTCCTCAATGAACCACCCTGTCAGAAAACCGAATGCCGCCGCTTCCGTAGACGATGACCCAGGAGTCTGAAATGCTGAAGGCAGCAGGCAGCTACACCACTATTAATTTAATTTACTCAGGTCAACCTAATGAAACAACATACTAACAATCCTCAGGACTCCGAATCTTCCAGCCAACTCATGGATATTCGCCTGGCAGAACTTAACAAGCAAGACTGGAACAGGAGCAAGTCAGCAAGTCTTGCGACAAAAGAAGATATTATTCTGAGCGACGGACACTGGGATGTGATTCTATACTTGCGAAATTATTATCTTGAATTTGGCCTGCCAAGGTTCGCGAGGACAATGGCCAGGGCACTGAATAAGCAATTCGCCGCTGAGGGTGGCAGCAAGTATCTATATGTACTGTTTGCCGGTGGCCCAGTCACACAAGGCAGCCGCCTTGCCAACCTGCGCATACCCTCGTATGCGACTGACCTTTCGTTTGGAACCAATTACTGATATGCATTCGTTAGAGAATCATTTAGAAACCATCGATACGATGAGTGGGACAAGACTATGAAATTGAGCTTTCCGAATCCAAGTCGCAGTTACGATGCTGACAAAAATCGTGTTCGCTTTTGGGGCTATGACAGCACCATCGAGGTTTCATTCTTTGTCGAGACAGAGGCCCTTGTTCGGCTCTGTCCCGGTATCAGCGGTGCCGAAAAAGAATTATTAAAAGCTTTTGATTCGGTACTGGACCGAATACATAAGGCAGCAAATAAAGCATATCTTGCAGGTGGCAAAGGCAAGGGCAGCTATGCTTACAACCTTGCTGCTAACGATTTCTGATATATCGATAATGAGTAGATCTTTTGGCCGGTATAAGAACAATAGAAGAACAAAAGAGTGAGACAGCTTTTGCCTGATCTACAACTGATTTCTGACGAGTTCATAAAACCCTCCTGGAAAGACAGCATCTACAGGCAGCGCGAAGAACTGGCGCGTATGCTCCGGGAACCACTCGCGCTGCTGGCCGAGAAATGCGCACCGGAATGGGGCGATCGGGATGGGCTGAATACAGTTCTCCTGGAAGGCTTCTCGAGCATACCGTATTGCACCTATCTGTATGTCGTCGGCACCGACGGTGTGCAGATCAGCGACCAGGTCAGTAATTCCGGGCTCACCATCGAGCACTATCACCTCAATCGCTCCGAGCGTCCCTACATGAAGGAGACGATGCCGGCGTGGGGGTTTTTATTATCGGACGCCTACGTCAGCCTGAACGCACATCGTCCTTCGCTGACCGCACTGCAAGTCGTGGTGTCGGGGGCAGGTACCATCGGGCAGCTGGGGGCGGAGTTCGACCTGCGCGGCCTGCCGGTGATTTCTGCATTATACCAGGAGCCTCATGACTGGCGTCAGGTGAAGGGCGACCCGGCTATCCGCGGCACGCTGTTCCAGCAGACCCGGGTCGAAAGCCCGATGGACCGCAATATGCAGAATGCACTGTCGATTCTGGAGGAACTGCTCACGGAGCGCGGCGTGTTCCAATGCCAAATTCATTTCTCGAGTAGCCAGGCCACTATCTGGACCATCGACGACCCGCTGCGCTATCGCATCCTGGATCAGGAAGTACTCATGGATCCGGACATTTGCCTGCTTTACCCATCACGGCCGTATCCCGACGAAGCCAGGATACCGCGGGCCGAGATTATACGGATTCTGGACGCCATGCACGGTCTGCGCAATGTGGATAACAACATCTATTTACGCACGGCCTCCGTCAATATTTTCAACGGCATGGTGAGCCTGACCTTTTCCTGCGACGGATCGCACTACATGCACTACGACGAATTCCTCGCCAAGGGCGCCACCTTCTGGTCCGGCGTAGCCGAGTAGCCGGGCACGGGAGGAATACAACGTGGTCTGTCCCCTATAGGAAAGCCGGGGTCAGATCCCGGTTTTCTCTAATATAAGCATAAACCGGGATTTGACCCCGCTTCTTTTGATCCCCCTCCAATTCTATATCCGTTGACTCTGTTGCTTAATATCCGAATTAAGTATGCGGTCATTGTCTGAATAGTCGACCGGAACCTCAATCAAGTGTACTCCAGCGGTACTAAAACACTCTTCTATCAGGGGGATTAGTGACTCTGCTGATTGGATTCGATGTCCGGTTGCCCCATAGCTGTTGGCATACTGGACAAAATCCGGATTACCGTAATCGAGACCAAAATCATCAAAGCCCATGTTGGCCTGTTTCCATTTGATCATACCGTAGGCATCGTCCTTGAGGATCAGTACAACAAGGTCAAGGCGCAGTCGCACTGCGGTCTCCATCTCCTGTGAATTCATCATGAACCCACCATCGCCACAGATGGCCATTACCCGGCGCTGTGGATGAACAATTTTGGCCGCCATCGCAGAAGGCAAACCTGCACCCATCGTTGCCAGGGCATTATCTAGCAGGACAGTATTCGGCCCATAGGCTCTATAGTTACGCGCGAACCAGATCTTGTAGACCCCGTTGTCGAGCGCAATGATGCCATCATCAGGCATCGCTTTTCGTACATCGGCAACCAGGCGTTGTGGATACACAGGGAATCGTTCATCTTCTGCGCCTTCCAGTAAATGTCTATCAAGGTGTGCTTTAACCTCCATAAATCGAGAGAAGTCCCAGCTTTGTTGTGGTGTTATTAGTTCAGTCATCCGTTCCATGCTGCTGGCAATATCACCAATCACACCCTGCTGCGGGTAATAAACCGGATCGATAGTTGCGGTAATGTAGTTGACGTGGATGACCTTAAATCCTCCCTGTTCCATAAAGAACGGGGGTTTTTCAACGACATCGTGACCGACGTTTATGATCAGATCGGTTTCTTCAATAGCACGATGTAAATAATCATTGGAAGAAAGCGTGGCGTTCCCCAGGAAAAGCGGGTTACGTTCATCAACGACGCCTTTACCCATTTGGGTAGTGAAGAATGGAATGCCCGTTTTCTTGATGAATACGCCACGGCTGGCGGTAAACCGTTTTCTGTTGGCGCCGGCACCAATCAACATCAGGGGATGCCTGGCCGATTCAATCATCTCGACAGCGGCAGCAATGGAGTTATCCGTTGCATGGGGGATGTCAAATCTGCTCCTGGCGATGACTTGTGAATCGGTTTCCTCGCAGGCAATGTCTTCAGGCAGCTCCAGATGAACCGCACCCGGCCGTTCATCCTCCGCCCTGCGTATGGCCTCGCGCACCCTTGCT
>Ga0316192_10004238_pt1 | contig 10416 bp, 9 predicted proteins | sample MerIslwburrow_MG_FD_204931 | JGI IMG/M metagenome (GOLD analysis project Ga0316192, IMG submission 204931) | Coastal sediment microbial communities from Maine, United States - Merrow Island worm burrow | ecosystem: Environmental > Aquatic > Marine > Coastal > Sediment | place: USA: Maine...
GTAGTCGAGCCGATCGAAGAACTGAGCCGTATGGTCAGTGAAGCCCGCAAGTACTTCCGCAATTTTTCGGAAAAGCAACGGGTGGCGGTCAAGGATATCATTCGGAACCTGCGTCGGCAGGAGCATGAGGCCGACGTGCTGGAGGATAAGATCAACCAGAAGGTCTTTAACTCCACCCTGGATCCGGTCACGGTTTTTCACATGGTACGCCTGACCGAAATCGTCGGCTCGATCGCGGACCACGCTGAAAACGCCGGAGACATGATGCGGGCCATGGTTGCACGCTGACCGAAAACTGACCGTTCCTTAATAGCCGCTGAACAATGGCACAATGATGTCGACGTCAAAGCCCTGCTCAGGATGTCGGTGCTCTAGAACATCCCCACCGCCTGTAACCGCTCCACCGCTGACTCTATCATTTCCAGTATCCTCTGCCACGACGCGTATACCCCGATTCTCGAAGACTACGGTCAATACATCCAGCGAAAGACTTAACGTACCCTTTTGGACGATGACGAATCAATCTTGGGCCATTGACTTTTGATTGATAGGATATAGTGTAACATTAATTGGTAATAATAATTTTTGAATTAACGAAAAATCACGACATCTAAGGAGGGAAAAATGGCAGACACTGAATCAGGGACAACTACGTGGCCGGACTTGGCAATAGGTCTTTACGACAAACTGACCGGAAGAAATGCCGAGATCACTTATGAGTTTGAAAATTTAGAGGTTTCAGTGCCAAGCAGCACCTCTGATGGGGCGGCACATGCCAATTGGAAGCTAAACGGAATCGTCAAAATCAGGGCCAGAGATAACCGGTAAGGGGATCAGATGGTGAAAACACCCCAAGTGGATGTCGATCTACTCATTTCGCACGGTGACGAGGCCATCTGGGTTAAAGGTCGCGGCGATAGTGTAGAGGTTTACAATCAAAAAATCCTATTCTTTTTGAGGTCCTTTCGAAAAACATATCCCGTGACCTATGCCCAATACAGCGCACTGGACGATTTTTTAGTTCGTGTAGGGTTATCTGTCATGCTTAGAACAAGCTACGTTCATTTAACAATAATGGGTGTTAAGGCAAAGAATTGGGTAAAATACCTTATACGTCGTATTTTACCTGGTTGAGTGGCAATTATTTCAACATATCAATCAAAAACTTAAATTCGTTTTCTTCTCTCGACCCCTTTATTTATTAACTGCTTTTTAAAAGTGGCGTCAATAAGTCCGTTACCAATCACTATCAGCTATCCACCCGAATTAAGCACTCTGCAGGACAAGATTCGAAGGCTTCTCCAAGGCAGCCTTCAATGTCTCCTTCTGGAAGAATACCCTCAGTCATGTCCTCATTTTCATTTAAAGAAAATACCTCAAAATATAAAATTAAGCATGTCTCGCAACTCGTACAATCATTAGACGACCATGAAATACACTGAGTGGGACAGGATTCCATGGCCTCTTTGATGCACCCTTCGCTCTCCACACCCAATTTCTTGACGATGGCGACTGTCGCGGTTTCGTCAAAACTAAAAACATCTGAACAGATATCATCATAACTGCCGCAGCCGATACAATCATCAGAGTTTATGACCACGCTTTTTTTCATGTATAGAACACCAAGATAAATTGTTTACTTGTGGCTAGCGGCAGTAATCGCGACTGCCGCTAGCTGGCTAAAAGTTTAATACTTTAAGTTAATTGGTCATTACACCATGGATATCTCGTATTTCATTCCATTCTTTTTCATCAACCATTCCATCTTGATTGGTATCGATCATGTCGAAGCTTTTGCTCAAACTCTCCTGATAGCCGTCACTGTACTCCTCAAGCGACAACATTTTGTCCTGGTTACTATCCATCTCAGTCATATCCCATGTTGACATCATGCAGCCATGACCGCCATAGTGATGACCTGCAAAGGATATTGGTGCAATCAGAAGTGCGCTGAGTAACGTCATAAGAGTGTAAGTATATTTCATATTATTCTCCTTTATTGCTATGGTAGTAGAATGATACTGTCAAGTTGTTTGTTGACAGTATTAGAAAGTCAATGGAAACTTTGAAAGCAGTATGTCAATAGCGTTCTAGTATTAAACGAGACTAATTATCAACCTCCTTTTTTCCAGCAAACGATTCAACAAATGTAAGTATTAACGAGTTTACACTATGTTTACATTTCTCGTTTTGCGTCTCCGCAAAAATTATTCCTGATCTGTACACCAATAAAAACAGTAATCGATTCATTCACGGGAAGTGGCGACGTTCAAAATCAATTCCAGGGATCTGATGGTCAGAGCGCCTCGAGCTCGGCCCTGAATTTCTCGACGTTCTCGATGCACCTGACGCCGATCGGATCAATACGCGGCTTGAGTTCGGCAATGCCGTGTCCGCCAACATAAATCTGCACCTGATGATCACAATAATTCCTCAGCTTACGCAGCTCGCGAACGATCGATGCGATTTCGATTCGATGACTGATACTTAGCGCGATCGCCTTGGCCACTGTCATTTCAACGGCTGCAGCAATTTCCTCGGCCGGCAGGTTTGGACCGAAATACAATGGTCGCCATCCAGACTCGGCGGCTGTCAGGGCTACAACTAATGCGCCTGTTTCGTGCCACTGTCCCACCGGTGCGGCCACCACTATTTTGGGTGACGTTTCTGCGACCACGACTGTTCGCAGCATGTCCAGCAAGAATGATCGTATGACGATGGATGCCATGTGCTCGTTGATGATTTTCAACTGGCCGGATGCCCACTGCTCACCGATTTTCCTGAAAAGGGGCTGAATCACACAATTCAATAATTGCGGGCGCGACAAACTCACGGCTGCACGCTCTAAAGCTTTTTCAAGGGCATTTGGGTCCAGGTTGGCCACATGCCCGAGTGCTTCTGTCACGATATCGCCGCAGTCATTCGCATCGCTGCAGCTTGCTTCATTCGCGGCCTTTGGAGGCTGTTCTGTTGTCTGAAAACTAAGACCCACAAGTTCTTTATTTTCGAGAGACGCAATGTAAGAAATCGCGTGTCCGGATTCGACGGCTTTCTTGAGCAATTGCAAACGATAAATGTCAACAGAGTTGTACACACGCCTATTTGTTTCGGTACGCCGAGGCGCGACAACCGAATAGCGTTTCTCCCAAGTGCGAAGAGTGTGAGATTTTAAACCGGTTTGTTTAGAGACATATCGAATTGAATAACAATCGTCATTTTTCATGGCATAAAATTAAGTTACAGGTTTGACAATGTCAATGGTGTGTTTATTATTTGACTAAATAAAATTCAAAATTTAGTCCATATAATAGACAAAAAATAAACATAACATGTACACCGCACAGGATTACATAATGAATTTCGAAGTTGCAAATTACCAAAACGTATAAATGAGGAAAGACTCATGAAAAACATTAATGATAGTGGTGAAACAAATAATAATATTGACGTTGTTTCGTTAGACGATGTGCCGTTATTCGATGAGCTGCCGATTTTGCCGTTGCGTGATCTGGTAATTTATCCGCTTCTCAAGGTTCCTTTGGCTATCCCGGCTCAATCAGTTCATATTATTAATGAAGCCCTAAGCGGGAACAAAACGATAGGTTTGATATCAATAAAACATGACGGTGCCGAAGATCCCAAAAAGGATCAGGTCTTCGAAACTGGAACGGTCGCTACGGTTGTGCACGCTAAAAAATTAAAAGACGGCACAATGATGGTGATTTTGAATGGCCTAAACAGATTCAGAGTCACTTCTTGGCTATCGGAATCGCCTTTTCTCAGAGCAAAAGTCTTAAAAGCACCTGAGGTTATTGAGTCAGACATGGAAATGGAGGCACTCCAGCGTCACGTTCGCACGATGGCTCGTGACGTCATCACGATGTCACCTCAAATTCCGGATGAAATCGCAGAGGTGTTGACCCAATTGAAAGACCCGCTGCAATTGGCTTATGCGATTGCCTTCAACTCAGACCTTGACGTTCAGACACGTCAAGAAATCCTTGAATTCGACAGCTCCAAAGAAAAATTGAAAATTTTGGCAATGCACCTGGCGAGGGAAAAAGAGGTGTTGACTATCGGCAACCGTATTCAGACGGAAGTGAAAGAGAACATCGACAAGACCCAACGCGAATATTACCTGCGCCAGCAGATGAAAGCCATAAAAAATGAGCTCGGCGAATCCGACGGGGACTCATCGGAATATGATACTTATGCTGCCCGAATCGAAGATTCGAACCTTACGGACGAGGCGCGCCAACAGGCTGAGCGAGAGTTAGAACGTTTTTCGCAGATGTCTCCCCAATCAGCCGAGCATCCATTGATCAAAACTTATCTGGACTGGCTCCTGGATTTGCCATGGAAATTGGCGAGCGAGGACTCCAGCGACATCTCTTCGGCTCGTGGTCTATTGGACGCAGACCATTATGGACTCGATGAGGTAAAAGAGCGCCTGATCGAGTACCTGGCGGTGCGCAGCCTGGTGAAAAAGCGTGGTTACTCTGATGAACAGGGCACCCTTGATTCTGCCATGGGCGTTATCCTTTGCCTTGCTGGACCACCGGGTGTTGGAAAGACCAGCTTGGGTCGCAGCGTGGCCCGTGCATTGGACCGAAAATTCACACGCATGAGTTTGGGGGGCATGCGCGACGAAGCTGAAATTCGGGGCCATCGACGAACCTATGTCGGGGCGATGCCCGGTCGTATAATACAGGCCATCAAGCGTGCCGGGACTAAAAACCCGGTCTTCATGCTGGATGAAATCGATAAAATTGGCCAGGACTGGCGCGGTGATCCGAGCAGTGCTCTGCTGGAGGTGTTAGACCCGGCTCAAAACGGTACATTTCGCGACCATTATCTGGATGTCGACTTCGATCTAAGCCAGGTCATATTCATCGCTACGGCTAATCAGCTCGGCACCATTCCACCACCACTGCGCGACCGGATGGAAATCATTGAGCTGGACGGATACACCGAGTTCGAGAAAGTACAGATCGCCAAACGACATCTGATTCAGCGGCAATTAAAAGCACACGGCCTCAGAGAAGACGAGGTCACTTTCATGGATGACGCCGTCCGCAAGATCGTGAGGGGTTACACGCGCGAGGCCGGCGTTCGAAATCTGGAGCGCCAGATTGCTGCTATTTGCCGCAAGGGAATCGTAAATCTAACCGATAACGGATGGTCTCACGTGGTTATCACACCCGAATTGGTTCGTGAATACCTTAAAAATGAGCGTTTCGAATCAGAGCGCGCTGAAATAATAGATGTCCCGGGAGTTGCCAACGGTCTGGCCGTGACTCCCGTCGGCGGCGAGATTCTGACCATCGAAGCCACCCGCATGTCGGGCAAGGGTAGGCTGACATTGACGGGGCAGTTGGGTGACGTTATGAAGGAAAGCGCCCGCATTGCTCTTAGCTATGTGCGGTCGCAGGCCACGGAACTTCAGATCGATCCAAATGTTTTCGAAAACGCCGATATTCATCTTCACGTACCAGCCGGGGCACTGCCAAAAGACGGCCCTTCGGCCGGTATAGCCATGATGTCGGCTTTTACCAGTCTGTTTAGCAACCGCGCAATTAAGAGTGACGTGGGGATAACCGGAGAGGTCACCTTGCGTGGTCGCATTCTTCCTGTGGGTGGAATAAAGTCGAAAGTGTTGGCTGCCCATCGGGCCGGACTGACAACCATTATCTTGCCGAAGAAAAACGAGCGCGATCTGGACGACCTTCCCGACGAAGTTCTCAAATCCATGGCGTTTATTTCGGTCGAACGCGCTGAAGAGGCCTTGAACGCGGCTTTTGAACCGGAACTAGTGGAACATCTCGATATACCCTGTGGGGGTGGAGATCCCCATCATGTTGATGCGCTGCCGGTACATGCGAACTGCTCGCGCAAATAAGCGACGGGCCTCTTTAATCATTACTTCGGAGTGATTCTTGTTCATGACGTATATCTGTAATTATTTTTGCCTGGCAAAGGCAATCAACACGGGGCGATATTCATAAACGTCCACATGGAGTTAAAAATGAAAAAACAGCACAAATTCTCTATCTGGTACGTCATACTCGGAGTTTGGGGGGTTCTGATACTTCACAATATGATTGCATCGGCCCTGGTTGTTAAAACGATACCGTACAGCGAATTCAACAAGTTGGTGAATGAGGGTCGCGTATCGGATATATCCATATCTGTCGATCAGATCCAGGGCCGTATGTTTACGTCGGATGGCGATTCCGAAAAGGGTGAGTTATTCCGGACGGTTCGTGTCGACCCGGATATATCCGGGTTTTTGGAGGACAACAATATTTCCTATTCCGGACGGATCGATTCGAATTTTCTGGGCACTTTGCTGTCGTGGGTCGTGCCGGTATTTCTTTTCCTCGGTATCTGGCTCTTTATAATGAAGCGTCTTCAGCAGCAGAGCGGATTTATGAGCATAGGAAAGAGCAAGGCCAAAATATTCGTGGAAGATGACGTAAAAATTCGCTTTAACGATGCTGCCGGTGTAGACGAAGCCAAGCAGGAATTGGAGGAGGTAATCGAATTCCTGAGAGAACCGGAACGATTTACCGGATTGGGAGGGCAGATACCACGAGGGATATTGCTTCTCGGACCGCCGGGCACGGGCAAGACGCTTCTGGCCAAAGCCGTTGCTGGTGAAAGCAACGTACCGTTTTTCAGCTTAAGCGGGTCGGAATTCGTGGAAATGTTTGTAGGGCTTGGCGCCGCACGCGTCAGAGACCTTTTCAAGCAGGCCAAGGATAAAGCACCCTGCATCATTTTCATCGACGAACTCGATGCGCTCGGCAAAGCCCGCGGATTTGCGGCGGTGGGTGGTCATGATGAAAGAGAGCAGACCCTGAACCAGCTGCTGGTAGAATTGGATGGATTCGATTCCAATACCGGTGTCATTCTGATGGCCGCGACCAATCGCCCAGAGATTTTGGATCCGGCCTTGCTAAGACCGGGACGGTTCGACCGCCAGGTCCTCGTGGATCGACCGGATAAAGTGGGTCGTACAGCTATTCTTAAGATTTATATAGACAAGGTGAAGACGTCTGAAGATATCGACCTCGAGAAAGTTGCTGCCATGACGCCCGGCATGGTGGGGGCCGACCTGGCCAATTTGGTCAATGAAGCGGCCTTGCTCGCTGTGCGGCGGAAAAAAGGCGGCGTTGGAATGGCAGAGATCGAAGAGGCTGTCGAGCGTGTCGTCGCCGGCCTCCAGAAAAAGAATCGACTCATCAATCCTGAAGAAAAAAAGATTGTTGCCCATCACGAATTGGGACATGCTATTGTGGCCATGGCCATTCCGGGCGCAGATCCGGTACAGAAGATATCGATCATACCCAGGGGCATTGCGGCCTTGGGCTATACGATGCAGGTGCCAACCGAAGACCGATTCCTGATGCGAAAAACCGAGCTGGAAAACCGGATTGCCACCCTGCTGGGAGGGCGTGCTGCCGAGGAAATTATTTTCAACGACATTTCTACCGGGGCCCACAACGACCTTTCTCGGGCCACCGACATCGCCCGCAGCATGATCAAGGAGTACGGAATGAGTAATCGTCTGGGCAAAGTCTACTTTGCCCATAAGGACCAGGGCCGGTTCCTCCAGCCGAATCGGGAGCCCGGTGGTGAGTATAGCGAAACGACGGCCAACATGATCGACGAAGAGGTCAAGTGTATTATTGACGAGCAGTACGCGGTTGCGCTGCGCATTCTAAAACAGAATCAAAAAATTCTTGAGGAAACGGCCGAGACCCTCCTTGAAAAAGAGGTTATCGATGGTGACGCCCTTAAACAACTAAGCGCAGAGGTTCGAAATTACAAGTCCGATTCAGGCAAGTTTACCCCAGCTGCAACCGAACAGTCGCTGGCCGCCTGAAAGTCCGATGTGCCTTAATTAAATTGTCAACATTACGTTGCTGTGGCAGGATGGTAGGTCTTCCTGCCACACACTGTTATAGACTCTAACTAACTGTTAAATAAAAGATTCATTGTGACTTTCGTATGTATTGGAAATTGCCGACGTCGCTGTTAATGTAAATCTTAATTAAAGTTTTTATCTGAATCTTACTTCAGAGAAGGTGGATAATGACACCAAATCATCGTATCCTCATTGTCGGCGGCGTCGCGGGCGGCGCATCTTGTGCGGCCCGTGCCCGCCGGCTCTCCGAATCGGCCGAAATTACCATGTTCGATCGCGGCCCGTATGTGTCGTTTGCCAATTGCGGGCTGCCGTACTACGTCGGTGACGTCATTAAAAAAGAAGAAAATCTGCTCATTGCAACGCCCGAGCTGTTTCGAAAGCGTTTCAATATCGACGTGCGCCTTCGCTCGGAGGTGGTGGGAATCGATCGAATCAAACGCTGCATAACAATCAGAGAGTTGGAATCTGGTGAGAACCGTATCGAGCCCTATGATGCGCTTGTCCTTTCACCGGGGGCGCGTCCCATTCGACCGGATCTGACGGGAATCGATTTACCGGGAATTTTCTCTTTGCGTACCATACCGGACAGTCGTCAGATAAGAAAATGGATCGACCAATATCAGGCCCATCGCGCCTTGGTGGTCGGCGGTGGATACATCGGCATGGAGATGACCGACAACTTGCTCAAACGGAGATTGAAGGTGACGGTAGTGGAAAAACAGTCCCAGGTTATGCCCATCGTTGATTCTGAAATGATTGCCGATGTCCATGCTGCGTTAATCGAAGCCGGTGTCTCCCTATTTTTAAATGACAGTGTGCTCAGTTTTGAAAAAAGCGTCGGACATGTGCTTGGCGTAACATTGGCATCCGGCCGGCAAATTGAAACAGATATGGTGATCCTTTGCATTGGCGTGCGTCCGGAAGTCAGGCTGGCCGCTGATGCGGGCCTCGCCGTTGGAGATTACGGCGGCATCAGGGTGGACCCACAAATGCGTACCAGCGATCCACATATATGGGCAGTTGGCGATGCTGTGGAAGTACACGATGTCGTCACTCAGACCAAGGGTGTCATCCCCTTGGCAGGTCCAGCCAACCGTCAGGGACGCATTGCCGCCGATGTCATTCTGGGGCGCCAGCGTTCGTTCCGCGGCGTACAGGGCACCTCGGTGGTGGGTATTCTCGATCTCGTAATGGCCTTTACCGGTCCCAGTGAAAAGCTGTTGAAGCGTTTAGGCCAATGGGATGATCTGGAAAAAGTGTACCTTTATCCTGGGCATACTGCCGGATATTACCCGGGTGCCAATCCGATCAGTATGAAGCTGATTTTCAATAAGCGCGACGGGAGCGTCGTGAGTGCCCAGGCCTTGGGGAAAAGCGGGGTGGAAAAACGCATCGACGTTATTTCCATGGCGATTCAGAACGAGGCCACGATCTTTGATCTGGAGGAAGCCGAGCTGTGCTATGCCCCCCAGTTCGGATCGGCTAAAGATCCTGTCAACATAGCCGGGATGATTGCCGCAAATGTCATGCGGGGAGATATTACCTTAGCGCATTGGGAAGATATCCATGACACCGACGCGTTGATACTGGATGTTCGCACCCCGGATGAATTCAAACGCGACCACGTAGAAGGCGCCTTGAACATACAATTGGATGAGATTCGCACCCGGATGAACGAATTGCCCGAGGAGCGGGAAATCTGGACCTACTGTTACGTCGGGCAACGCTCTTATTACGCCACGCGTGCTTTAGTTCAATACGGTTTTAACGTGAAGAACATCAGCGGCGGATTCAAGACCTTTTTGCTTCATGAAAGCAGTACATATCTGGGTTGATTGTTCTCTGCATGGGTTTCCTGTTCCGCCAAATGAAGCAATATTTTCCTCGGGTAAAGAGCTGTAAATAAATGAAGAGAGGTGGTCAAACGTTGATTATTGATTATAGCTGCCGCTAAAAATCCCTCCGCTTAACCACCAAGAATCAATCCTCCCTGCATAGACATTCCGCTCCTTGCTCTGGCTTGACCCTATTCACCCCTGGTTGCACTTATTACTGATAAATGCGTTGCCGTTCGCATCATCAGGGTCACCCTTTGTCAGGACAAGCACAAAAGAGGCGATGCCAATGACCTGGAAAATACTTGTCATCGACGACGATGAAAAACTCAACCGTCTGTTAAAACGATTCCTCGGCGAATTTGATTTCACGGTATATACAGCGAGCGATGCCGCGGAAGGCCTTATAAAGGTCCGCACCGTATCACCGGATTTAATTATCCTCGATTTGATGCTGCCCGGGATGAGCGTGACGTTTGTAAGCGCATCCGGCAGACCAGCTCGTTACCCATTATCATGCTTACGGCTCGCGGTGATTTGATGGATAAAGTGGTGGGGCTCGAACTGGGGGCCGACGACTATCTGCCCAAGCCATTCGAACCGCGCGAACTCGTCGCCAGAATTCAGGCGGTGCTACGACGGATAAAG
>Ga0316192_10004243_pt1 | contig 10411 bp, 11 predicted proteins | sample MerIslwburrow_MG_FD_204931 | JGI IMG/M metagenome (GOLD analysis project Ga0316192, IMG submission 204931) | Coastal sediment microbial communities from Maine, United States - Merrow Island worm burrow | ecosystem: Environmental > Aquatic > Marine > Coastal > Sediment | place: USA: Maine...
GACAAAACCAACAACGGCGGCGCCAACAATGGACAGCATGAGCGCCAGCCAGAGGGAGGAACGAGCCTCATGGATTCTGACGCCCGGCCGGAGGGCGGCCGCCTGAACGCTCTGAATGCCCAGAGTGGCAAAGAGGCTGGCCGCCAATAGCACAAAGGCCATCTCAAGAACGGCCAGAGCGGCATCTGACTGGCCAGAGCTATCACTAGTGGCACGAAGGAAGATGCTCAGAACGAGTGCGGCTGAAAGCACTGACACCGCAACCCAATAGACAACAGGCCGAACCAGTCGACGAAGGGGAACCAGGTCGTCTCGACCCCAGGGGAACAACGGAACTCTCAATCTTTGGCCCTATCCACTCCACTGGGTCATGAAGACTTGGACAAAGGTACGAAAATGACCTCTAACCTAGATTGGACTGCGCTCCTGGGCGGCCTAGTCGATCGGCAGCGTCCGTTCGTACGCAGCCTATCGTGAGTTGACCCACTCTTCGACCGAAATCACTTGTCCTCCCACTGGCTGGCCCCGTGGAGACACTGTCCAAGGCTGACAAGCCGTTGCTACGCTGCTCTGAATGCAGTCCATGATGCACGAGAGGACAATAGGATCGCTCCTGCCTGGCTGGTGCAACCTCGGGGATCGTCCCGTGCAGTTCGTGCGACATTCGCTCGACAGACACACTCTTTATTCCCAAAACTCCCTGTAATCGCGGACTCCGAGTCTACCACCCAGTGAGTCGCTGGCGGTTCCGGCCCCATCGTCAAGAGCCAACGGGCTCTGCCAAGCCATTAGCGCCGGACTCTCACCAGCGATCAAGCAGACCCTTGCTTCGTCCTTCGAGATACAAGCTGTGGTTCTCAACGGCCGCGAGTAGGATGAATACATGTTCAGCCCAGAGGCCGATCAGCAGGGCTGCGGACGCCCCGCCCACCTCGATTCAGTACGTGGGTGTAGATCATCGTGGTGCGGACGCTCTTGTGACCGAGGAATTCCTGGACGGCGCGAATGTCGTATCCATCCTCGAGAAGGTGGGTGGCAAAGCTGTTGCGGAGCGTATGACAACCGGCCGGCTTCTGAAATCCTGACTTGCGAACCGCTTGCTTGACCGCGCGCTGGATCGCGGAAGGCCAAAGATGGTGACAGTGGACGATGCTTGTTCGAGAGTCCGTATAGCGAGCGCGAGCTGGGAAACGTGGTAGCCCAATCTGTTCCAATTTGGAACCAAGTCCAAGTCTGGATGCGAGAGATCCGTGATCTGAGGCAGGCACTGGTTATTGGATGCCTCTGCGGCCACTCCCTCCCCCTGTGAAGGGTATTGCCTAGAAACTCCCTGCCTCGCCCGAGAGGATAAGGAGACACTGTTGACATCAGGATTTCTCTTATGTACTATTGTACTAGTACACTATGATGAAGAGATCGAAACCGATGGCGACGCTCCCGATCAGTATCGAATATCACTCCGGCATACCGGTCTACCGGCAGATCATCAACGCCATCACCTCAGCGACTGCTAACGGCCAGATCACCAAAGGGGACTCCCTCCCCACCATTCGGAATCTCGCCGAGCAGTTAAAGATCAATCCGAACACGGTGGCCAAGGCCTACCGGGAGCTGGAATTGACCGGGTTGGTCGTGAGTGCCGGGCGAAACGGCACCATGGTCACGGGCCACCGAAAGACTCTGACCCGGCCCTCCCGAGCCGACAAGGAGATCAAGCTCAGGGAGATCTACTCGCGTGCCCTGGCGGAGGCCAGGGCGCACGGCATATCGGAAAGGGACGTGGCGAGAATCTTCAATCGAGGAGGGAGCCATGGGTAAGTTCAAGTCCACCTGGAAGCTCGTTCAGCAATCCTTCGCCGTATTGATGCGGGAGAAGAGGCTCCTCTTCTTCCCTGTGGTGACCTCCTGCCTCACTGTCTTCGTCTTTCTCTTCTTCATCGCCCCGATCGCATTCCAGCCGACGGGACATTCCTATCTCGAGCAAGATCACTGGGAGGCCGTTGTCGAGAGCATCTTGCAGGGCGAGCTTCCCCGGGTCGAGTCCGGGGAGGCTGCACCCGACACGGCACCCGGGTGGGCCGGAGAGGATCTCGAGCTCGACACCTGGTTTCTAGGCTACCTAACGGTGTTGTATCTGGTTTCGATGTTTCTCTTGACTTTCTTCAATACGGCCTTCTTCAATGAAATCATCAACGCCCTGAACGGGCGGCCGGTCTCGATCGCGGGCGGCCTACGGTTCGCCCTGACAAAATTGAGACCGATCGCCATGTGGTCGCTTCTGGCCGGCGGCGTCGGCATCGTCATCCAGAAGCTGGAACAGCTGTTCGGTTTCTTCGGCCGATGGATCGTGGGGTTGATCGGAATCGTCTGGAGCGTCGCCTCAGTCTTTGCCATCCCGGTGCTGATCCGGGAAGAAGAGTCTGCCAACCCATTCGAGGTCCTGAAGAAGTCGGCACTGCTGATCAGGAGACGCTGGGGGGAGGGGTTGATCGGCTACGTGGGCATTCGTACTGCGGGCGTGCTTCTCGCCGTGGGCCTCATCGTGGTGTTCAGCGTTCTTCTTGTGGTTCTGGGCCTGGCGGTGGGATCCTACCTGCCCTCCGTGCTGATGCCGTTTCTCGTGGTTCTGATTGGTATCTGGCTCTTCTCTTCCGTCCTGGTGGCGTACCTCGAGAACGTCGTCAACAAGGTCTTCCAGTGCGCCCTCTACATCTACGCAGTGGAGGGGGTAATCCCCGGGCCCTTCGACCAGGCGCTGCTCGATGCGGCCTGGAAAGTGACGAAGAAGGCCGGATTGATCAGCGGATGCGCGGCGCGCCTCGGGTGCGATAGGTGATCGCCAATCAGTGATTCCGAGAGGGCACCTCGAACTGAAGATCGGCCACTACAAGATGTCAGAGCAAAAAGTAGACAACTTGGTAGCCCTCAGGCTGCCGCCTTCAAAGCCGCACATCGTCGAACTGACCGCTTTCGAGTCTCTGAGAACAGCCGTTGGCTGACTCTCGGAGGCCGTCATTTCCCGTCAGAGCGTCGAAGCCCGGCTCCTTCAAGAGTCACTCCTCATCGAGGCCGAAGACTCCCGCAAAGCGGGCGCTGTGGGCTTCATGGCGCGCTTGCTGGTGCAGACGGGCCTGCCGCACAGCCGGCGCGACTCGCTGTCGTTCGTTCGCACCAAGGAGCCGGTTCTCAAGCTCGGGCCCTCGCTGACTGCGTTCATGTCCGACCTGGGTCTTCTCCCGCGCGGCGGCCGCAAGAGTCCCATCGGCCGGCTCCGCGAGCAGATGCAGCGGCTCTTTTCCGCGACGATCGCTTTCGAAAAAGGGTGCCTGTCCCCCTTTTAGAAACGGTGGTCCCCAATCTTGCTTCGAACGCTGTGCGCACAAGGTTACGCGCGGATCGGCCGTGTGGGACCACCCGAATGGGTGGCGCCGTCTAGACCCCAAGTCACAGCAGGATCGAGATCCCACTGCTGAGCGTGGGGTACCGCAGAACGGGAATCAACTCTTCTCGAGCGCGTTGCGTGTCGCCGAAGTAGGACACGCGCCCAATTCTTATGAAGTCTCTGGTCAGCGGTGAACGGGCGTTCGCCACTGAGGCAAAGAGCTCGCACAGTGTTGCGGCAAAATAGATCGTCCAGAACGGCATCGTGCGGGGCGGGTGTACCTGCCAGACACGGCACGCTTCAGCCAGGAACTCCTGCAAGGTGATCGGCTGCTCATCGCCGCCGTGGTAGATCCCCCGAGCCTCCGGCACGGTGATCGCGGCCTCGGTAACTGCCAAGTAGTCCGCCGTCGACAGCAGATGGATCCAGGTCGGCTCTTTCCACACCCCGAGCAGCCGGCGCTTCGCCAACCATCGGGCCGCATCGATCATGAGGATGCCGCGACCGTAGACCATTCCGAGTCTCAAGACGAGCGGAGTGATGTTGCCGCCGGGCAGGCGCTCGAGCAGAAGACGCTCTTCTTCGAGCCGGGTGCGAGCATGCACGGAGAAGGGCTCGCCATCCAGGCGTCCCGTGGCGGGCGCATCGACTGTTGTTTCGCCCTCGACGTGTGGAAAAGAGATCAGAACGACCCGGTCGACTCGGGCTTGATCGCAGGCCTCCAGGAGGTTCGCAAACCACCTCGTGTTCGTCTCGGGCAGGAACTTCTGCGGCCGAGGCGCAAAGAGAACCCCTGCGAAGTGAACCACCACATCCGCATCTCCTACCGCCGCCTCGAGCGTCTCCGGCTTGGCGAGGTCCGCCTGAACAGGAGTAACATTCGGTGCATCCGCCAAGCCTTCCGCCAGAGGCGTCTTGTGAAACATCAATCGGAGCGGGTACCCCTTGGACTGGAGGTGCCGCGCCAGCAGGCCCCCCAGATTCCCCGCGGCACCCGTGATCAAGACGGTCGGATAGTCAGCCATATTGCATCATGAGAGGTGGAAATCCTCAGCTGCACGAATCTTCTAGCAATACGCCTGCGAGTTCCAAGGCGAGGCATCCCAGATGCTCATCACCGCGAGTCTACCGACACCGCCAAAGTCGTCGCTGGGGTCAACCGGGACACTCGGGCAAACGGAAGGTGGCGCAGCGGGCGTTACGGCTGCAACGCCGGGTTAGGCGGCTCCGGCCTGTGCTAGATCGGGCTCGGTCGTCCCAGATGGACTCAAGCCTTTGAACAGAAGCCAAAGGCCCAATGCCATTTCGAAGATCACCATGGGCATATCGAACCACCCCGGGTGAACTGTATTCTGGAAGTTGGGGGATATGAGGAAAGTGAAAGCACAGACCACGCACCATGCGGACGCGATCATACCGAAGGCAGCCAATGCTCGCGGGACATACCCTGACTTGAACCACAGGTAGCTGCAAACCGTGGAGGCCAATGCCCAGAACGGCAGGCCAATGTAGTACGCGTCGTAGCTCGCGTCGAGGTGCAACCTCGCCAGTGCCTGCAGTCGATCGGCTTCGAAGACGCTCAAGTAAGTGCCAACACCCAAGAGCCGCAGAGCGCCAAGCATGTTGAGCGCGGTAACACCCCACATCAACGCAACTACCAGTCTGCAGAATGCCGCAACCAAGGCAAGGTTCCGATCTACTGGCTTGAGGATCACGTAGAGCGCTGAGAGCAGTACTCCAATGGTTGCGCCATAGAGCAGATTGCAGGCGATGTTGATTCGAAATAGTGTTTCGTTCGCTATGATGTTCCGGGCGGTTTCTGCAGCATTGCCTGGGACGCTGAGCCGAAAGCTGATGCCATAGTTTGCAAGGACCACAATCGCCATCGCGAACAGGAAAGTGAATCCCGCAACCCTTGCGGCGATGCGTTGTGACTCGTCGGTAGTACGGATTGGCATTCTCATTTCCTCCTTACGGCCTGAACCCGCCAATCGACTCTTCACCACGGACCTGGGCGGCTACTGCCTGGTCAGTGACACACTCGCGAAAGTCGAGTGCTTCGCACCCCGGTCAATTTCTATAATCCAATGCCATGTGTCGGCTTCTCGATCGTAAGTAAAGGTCGTGTGGATAACGCTCTCGTCGCCGGTGTCGAAAACGAAGGCCAACTCGTCGACCGCAGGCTTCGCGTGGCCAGTGGCTTCGGGAAATTGAGCGCCGCTTCCTGTTACGTCGAGCCATAGACATGTATACCGGCTTGTGAGCTGATCCCAACCGATGAAGACAATGGCCTCATAAGCCGGCACGCCTTCACTGTCCACTTCACGCGCCACCTCGTGAAAACGCAGATACTGGTGACCGAGCACCCACCCAGCAACAAGATCATGTGTTACCTGAGTACCGTCGATTGTGCCGCTCATAAGCCAGTTTCCGGCCATGTGGTCAAGCAGTTCGTCTTGAAAGCCTTGCTGTTCCGCCACTGCAGGAAGACACAGCAACAACAAAATAGTGGCGACACGAATTGCAGTATTCACGCTACCGAGCCTCCAGGACCTACCTCGTATCCGCCTAACGTTGGGCGGATGAGCTGCCGGGCGCAGCACTCCGCTTGCTAGCTAGTCTAGCGTTCCGAGCGCCCGAGTCTGCTCAATTCGCTGGTTAGGCGGGTCGGTCAGGGTCGACGGACTTCAGAAGAGCTGCAAGCTCGTCAGCCTTGGACTCGGCGTACATGTCCAGGGCGAACCGCACCTCATGCCCGGTCTCATCCGGTGCGAAGAAGGAGACAGCCCGGCCCTCTGCCAACTTGTTGATCGCCGCCAAGTAGGGAAAGAGGATGACCTCGAACCCGCCCTTGGACCAGCCCTTGCCTATGTCAACCTCTCTGATGGCGCTGCGCGGGAATTCCAGCGCGTCGAGGTGGCCCTCCTCGCCCTCCGCCGTCAGTTCGCCTAGGCCGGGCCACAGCCCGGCGCCGCCCATGGAGACCGCCCAACTGAGCACGAACAGGCCGAGCGTCCACAGAAGGTAGCGCCAGTCGAGCAGCACGATCGCGGCAGCGAGCGCGGGGAAGACGGCGGCGAGCAGTAGCGATTGCAGCCATACCCACACCTTGTAGAGCCTCGAGGGCACACGGGGTCCGGCGACGGCGACGGCGTCAGGGTATACGGCGATGCGCACCCTCCCCGCGAAACGGGCGCTTACGCGGTAGGACCAGCCATCGAAGACGCAGGCTTCAGCCGGCACGACACCGCCGACGAGACCGGACTCGACCGTGCTGCCGGGCCGCACGACGGCGCGGGCGGATGAACGAGCCGAGAACAGCCGGACAACTGCGGCGGACAACCAGCCCACAGCTCCGACGCCAACCAGAGCGATCACGACCGTGTGCCATAGGACCACCGAGAACCCCCTCCGTCTGCGACACTCCGCCTAACCTAGATTGGACTGCTGAAATAAGTTGAGTTCGCTGCAGATAAGAACAGCATAGGCAACGGGTCCCGGCGACACCCCAGCGGCGGTCTGCTATTGGCGGGAGTTCTCATCTGGACGGTTTCGGTTAGCCGAACAACAGGAAGGTTGGACTGCGCTCCTGGGCAGCCTAGTCGATCGGCAGCCTCCGTTCTTGCACAGCCTAGCGTGAGGTGACCCACCCTTCGGCCGAAATCACTTGTCCTCCCACTGGCTGGCCCCGTGGAGACACTGTCCAAGGCTGACAAGCCGCTGCTACGCTGCACTGAACGCAGTCCATGATGCACGAGAGGGCGAGAGAATTGCTCCCGCCAGGCAGGTGCGACCTCGGGAATCGTCCCGGGCAGTACGTGCGGCATTCGCTCGACAGACACACTCTTTGCTCCCAAAACTCCCTGTAATCGCGGACTTCGAGTCTACCATCCAGTGAGCCGCCGGTGGTTCCGGCCCCATCGAAAATGGGGACAGGCACATATTTTCCGGGGAGCTCTCAGATCGCGAGAAGTATGAAGTAGTCGCGCGTACAGGTACGAGTTGGAACCAAATCGGGTCGTGGCTGCAGGAGTTCAGTATCTTGCGGACTGATCTTTCCTGCAACCACCTTCACAGTACCGATTAACTGGACTCCTCGCTGGAGCACCGGGAACTGAGTGGTCACTCTTCCTGTGGGAGCCTGCTTCGCTAACCTCAGCCCTAGCCAAGCAGCCAAGGCCGTCTGTTGACTGATCAGTCGCCACGAGGGTAGAACGCACTGACCCGCCGTACGCTTACCGATCAGGGCCTCGATTCAATGTACTTATCAGCATCGGCGATGATGGTAAGAACCTCATTCAAGACGTATTCCCGAGCGGAATCCCAGTCCTCCGGTCCGATCGGTGCGCCCGATCCGCCAGGCCTTTCGCGACCTAGGCTTCACGGGCCGGGAGCTCGAGATGAGGAGTCAGCTCTTCGTTGGCTACCACATCTGGGAGCGCACCGCGTTCCCGCGGCAAACGAAAGCGCAGGCCAAAAGCCAGCTCGAGTAGCGGATCGCGTTCTTCGTGCGTCCGCAGCCTGGGCCTCAGGCACACGACTCACAGGATTCGCTTTGGCGTGGTGAAGAGGCCGGGGACCGAGGAACCCGAACCCTTGGCCATCCACCTTCCCATCACCAGGGCCACCGTTGCGGAGATCGCCACGATCGCCGCGGTTCTCACTGTACTAGTGGTGCGAATGGAGGTGGTTGGTGCAGTGGCGGCGGCCGCCTCGTTTCTTGGGGGACGATCGATAGGCAACCTCGTGCTGATGCCATCCTTCAGGCAGACGGATACAAAGACGCTGTATGCTCCGTTACCCGATTAACGCCGACAAGGGCGACGAATTGAGGTATCTCACGGCCGCCACACCGGGGGTTGACCCGTATCCTGGAAGAGGGGCTTGCCGAACTCGTCCCGCTCCTCGCTGAAATACTGAATGGTCCTGGGTAGGTACTGCCGGTGCTCCGGGAAGATCCGGGCGAATTCCGCGCGGCAGGGCTCCCTGAAATCCTCCGGGTTCAGCTCCGGATCTCTTTCCGCCAGGGCGGCCACCAATCGATCGAAGAAGTGCCCACCCATGAACTTGTCGTAGGTGATGGAGTTGAACTCTCCGCTTACCATCTGGTTATACGTGTTGGAACGATCCACCGGCAGCTGAATCTCCTGTCGGCGCCGACAATCGATCCCCAGATTCAGGTCTCGATGGACAATCCGAGCCACGTTTCCGTCGGTTCCGAGCTCCAATAGAACATTCTGGCCATGGGGCTCCAGCAGAAACCCGAAACCCAGAAAGGACTCCACCCAATGGCGGATGATTGGGAACATAATCTGTTCCAGGACAAAGGTCCGTGGGTCTCTGTCCTCAACTAGATCGAAGAGCAAAAGAGACTTCCCTGGTTCGAAGAAGTCGCGTCCATACAGGGAGAACCCGGGGACCAAGGGCCTCACCTCGGAAATCGAGGGAAACGGTTCCAGCTCCCGGATCAGGTAGCCCCAGTTCTCGCCCCTCTTCGATCCCGAGTCCAGATTCATGAAGGTTACGCCCAGCACTTCTCGGAGGAAAGCGAACTGTGGGTCGAGAGAGCCAATCCCGTGCTGGAGCTGTTTCGAGACGTTGATGGCCTGCTCAACCACTTCGTCCCTCATCCGCCTGCCGTAGCGGGAAACTCTGAAGGGGAAGTGCACCTTGAGGGCACGGGGCAAGCCGGGCTCCCGGACGTAGAGGGTCCTGGTGGAAGAGGTGGGAGATACCCGGATCCAGTCTTTCGTCCTCTCGAAGGAAAGGACCCTCCTCAGGAAAGGATCGTCGCACCGTGAGTCCAGAACCTGCGGATGGACACAGAAGAGAGCTTCGTTCCCGGGAAGGTACTGTTCGGAAAGGTCCGGATGCGGGTCGGCCGAGTAGACGTTCAGCTCATCCCGGGGGATCTTGAAGACTTGAAGATCGAATGTGGGAACCGCGGAGTTGGGGCGATACGCGGGATCGGCCTCCGTATAGTCTGCGTGCGGGCTGTATGCCCGTGTCCCTTCGTTCCGGTATCGGTCGAGATAGAGGAAAGGGGGGATCATGTCCTCGGCTCTTCCGGCTGTCCCGAGCTGGAAAGGGGGACAGGCACCTAATCTCCATGACCTGCAAGCCAGCATCTCTGCTCTGCGACTCGCGGACCGTGTGAGGGAACCATCTTCACACCTGCCAGAGGCCGTGCTGGATACCGCCCTGGATGTAGATGGCGAAGGTACCGTGGCCGGGGATTTCCATAGGCGGGTGGGCGATCTCGGCACCGGCCGCCTCGACTGCCTGAACCGCTGCGGCAACGTCCGGCACGAGCCAGTAGGGTCGCACGACCGGTTCCTCGGCCTCGTGCATCGGTGCGCGCACCCCGATCTTGCCTCCGTTCACCATCGCTGCGGTGCGAGCATTGCCGAGACCGGCCTCCGGCGCGCTGAAAGTCATGCCATGCAGCTGCGCGTAAGCGGCGCAAACTGCTTCGACGTCGGGCGTCACGATCTCCAGATAGTACACCTGCATGGAGTCCTCCAATCGAAAAGCAATGGCCGCGATTGCGCTTGGACTGCAGACTCTAGCACGGTGCCGTGGACTCCCATTGTGCAGGTCTTTCCGCCGAAACCGGCGAGAGGGAGATTACGCCATGATGGAGTGAGCCAAGCACCAGGACGAGGCCGCACGCTATCGTCGAAACATACAGAAGCCGGTTCGGGAAACGAAAGAAGCCGGTGCTGATCGCCGGCTTGTCTATCTCGTTTTGGTAGCCCGTTTGGTGCCAACTTCGAACCCTCTTCTCGCTCAGCTGACCGCCTTCGAAGCTCTGAGAACGGCTGTTCTCTGAGCTTCGGAGGTCGACGCGCTCTGCTAGCCTGAGTAGGGGATGACAGCGATGACTACGGACTCCAAGGACGAGTATCGTTTCGGCTACAGCCGCGAGGAACTCGAGCGGCTGGGGTATCAGCACCGCGTCTGGGTCGAGGCCAACCAGCACTTGCTCACTCGGGCCCGCTTGGCCGACGGCATGACCGCAGTGGATCT
>Ga0316192_10004251_pt1 | contig 10404 bp, 11 predicted proteins | sample MerIslwburrow_MG_FD_204931 | JGI IMG/M metagenome (GOLD analysis project Ga0316192, IMG submission 204931) | Coastal sediment microbial communities from Maine, United States - Merrow Island worm burrow | ecosystem: Environmental > Aquatic > Marine > Coastal > Sediment | place: USA: Maine...
AGCCAGGCAATTTAATTAACCCTCTCTCTGTATCATGAATGAAATGAATGAGAAAGTATTGCAAGAAACAATCATGGATCTCCAGGCCCGTTTGGCATTCCAGGAAGATAGCCTTGACACTATTAATATGACCGTTGTCAGGCAGCAGTCAAAAATTGACCTGCTGCAGCGGGAGATACTGCGCCTGAAAGAAATGCTTGAAGAGCTTCGGGGTGCCCAGGGAGATGCAGGTGACGGCATCGAGTTGCCGCCACATTATTGAATTGTTTGTGCTGGCGCACGGCTGATCGATTTTCTTTTTCATCTGCGATGAAGTCTTAACTCATTTTTTCGCCCTTTATGGGCGAGTATCTTTTCTTTGAGTGGCCAAAGAAAAGGTACCAAAAGAAAGGCCACCCTATCGTGTTGGCCTTCGGCTGCTCTGTGCGCTTCAGCGTAGAGCGGCGCTGCGGAACTCGCTACGCTCAGACAGTCCTCGCTCTTGTCCGCTCTAAGCCTGCAGTGCTCGACAACACAAAAGGGATTTTAAGATCAAAACCCAGGTCAATACCGGCCCGCTGACACCTCACACGAAAGAACAATCCTCACGACCACACAGCCGTCATACCGGCGCAGGCCGGTATCCAGAATCTTTAAAGAATGGTTTCCGGCAAGAACCATGCCGGAATGACGAAGACTGGTTATCTTTAGTCTTTTGTCATTAATCCTTGCCTTTGATTCTCAACCTCCCGCCGGCTCATTCGAGCATCGCAGGGAACCCGCAGGGCGAGCATGTTGGGTATCTTTTCTTTTGGTGACTTTTCTTTGGATAAGCAAAGAAAAGCCACTCGCCCATAAAGGGCGAAAAACACTGCCATGCGATATCATAAAGTAGAAAAAGAATGCAAATCAGCTGTGCGCCAGCACAAAAAATCAATCATGCATGATGAACAATTTCATCCAAGCTCCAATATCGCGTCCATTTCAACTGCTGCGCCTTTGGGCAGCGCTGCAACACCGATAGCTGCACGAGCTGGATAAGGCTGGTTAAAATATGTAGCCATAATTTCATTGACTATTGGGAAGTGGCTCAGGTCAGTCAGGAAAACATTTAGCTTTACAATATCATCGAGACTGCCATCTGCAGCTGCAGCAACTGCAGAAAGGTTTTTAAACACCTGGTTAATTTGATCAGATATGTCATCACTGATGATCTCCATAGTCTCAGGAATCAGCGGTATCTGGCCGGACAGGTAAACTGTGCTGCCTGTTTTTACTGCCTGTGAATAGGTGCCGATTGCTTCAGGTGCGTTGTTAGTGGTTATAACTTGACGAGATTTCTTTTCTGACATTCTGTGATTCCTGTAAGAATTATGATGAGAAATAATTTACTGTTGCTTAGGTAGTCACTGTTGTTGCTTCATGAATTCGTTAGGTGAACTTTCGTTCTGCATCAAGGACAAAGTCTATATCGCGGATTGTTTGCAGGACTTTTTCAAGGTGTTTTGTATCTTTAATACTAATAAGAAATTCCAGTGAGCTGGTGTTGCCATCACGATCATCCATGTCAATATGATCAATATTGCAGCCAGCGTCGGCGAAGGTAGAAGCCAATGTGGCCAGTGCACCCCGCCTGTTTACGGAATTGATCTGGATGATGACATGAAATACATTTCTTGGACCTGTATCCCATTGCACATCTATCAGGCGCTCCGGTCTGTTGCGAAATTCACTTATATTGGGGCATTCCGGACGATGAATAACTATCCCGCGTCCAGCTGTAGCAATGCCCTGAATTCGATCACCGGGAATAGGACGGCAACATTTTGCCAGATGTATCACCATTCCTTCATCGCTGGCAATACCCAGTGGGCGTACTCCCTTGTTGCGGGCACTCGGTGTTGTGTCACTACTGGCAGTTTCGTCCAGTAGAGGTGCAAGCTGTCTCGCGACCAGTGGTGCCATTCGATTTCCAAGCCCTACATCTTCATAGAGCAGCTCCCTGGTTTTTAAATTGATTTCCTTTAACAATGCTTCCATTCGTTTCTCATCAACCGTACTGAGTGACAGGGCATAAGTATGAAGAGCCTTGTTGATTAAGTTTTCCCCGAGCTTTCTTGCTTTACGTCTTTGTAGATGTTTTAAATGATGCCTGATACTTGAACGGGCCTTTGCTGTTGAAACAAAATTTAACCAGCCCGGGTCAGGTATCGCTTTTTTGTCGGTAGTAATTTCAATTGTATTGCCGTTGCGTAGCTGTGTTTGCAATGGAACATAGTGGTGATTCACGCGAGCGGCAACACAGGTGTTTCCAACATCAGTATGGACGGCATAGGCAAAATCAACAGGGCATGAGCCTCGCGGCAGTACAATGATTTCTCCCTTCGGAGTAAAAACGTAAACCTCTTCCGGAAACAGGTCAATTTTGACATTCTCGAGAAATTCTTTTGAATTACCTGCCTGTTTCTGCAGATCTAGCAAACCGCTTATCCAGTTACTTGTCTCTTTCTGTACCTTGCCGGACTTATACAGCCAGTGTGCGGCTATACCCGCCTCTGCAATCTGGTCCATCTGGTCAGTACGGATCTGAGCTTCAATCGGCACTCCATAGGGCGAGACAAGGACGGTATGCAGTGACTGGTAACCGTTGGCTTTTGGAATGGCGATATAGTCTTTAAAGCGGCCCGGTATTGGGGAATATAGGCTATGTAGCACGCCGAGTATGCGGTAGCAGCTATCTATAGAGTCGGTCACTATCCGAATTGCATAGACATCAAATACTTCATCAAATGACAGGCCTTTTTTCTTCATCTTCGTGTAAATGCCATACAGATGTTTTTCGCGACTGGATATTTTTCCAGTGACGCCATCCTGCTTCATTCGCTTTTCGATCGAGTGCTCGATCTTTTTTAACAGGCCCTTTCGATGACCTCTGCTATGTTTGACAGCCTTTTCGAGAGCGTTATAACGCTTTGGGTGGATCGCCTTGAAACTCAGATCTTCCAGTTCGTGTTTGAAACCCTGAATACCCAGACGGCTGGCGATAGGGGCATATATTTCGAGGGTTTCTTTTGCAATGCGTTTGCGTTTATCCTCACGCATGACACCCAGGGTCCGCATATTGTGTAGCCGATCAGCCAGTTTGATCATAATAACCCTAATATCACGAGTCATGGCCATCAGCATTTTTCGGAAACTTTCTGCCTGTACCTCTGCCTGGTCAGTAAAGCTGACTTTACTAAGTTTGCTTACACCATCTACCAGTTCAGCAACTTCTTTGCCGAAGCCTTTGGTCAGTTGTTTTTTTGCAGTAGGTGTATCTTCGATGACGTCGTGCAGGATGGCGGCAGAAATGGCCTTGCTGTCCATGTGCAGGCCAGCCAGTATCCTGGCAACTTCAACAGGGTGTGATATGTAGGATTCACCGCTTGCACGCCGTTGTCCGGCGTGTGCCTGATAGCCAAAAATGTAGGCACGGTAGATATTTGCGATCTCTCGCTTGCTCAGGTAGGTCTCAAGCAGGCCCTCAATGTCCTGAAATTTAAGATCCCGCCCAGGCCCGAAGGACGGGACAGGTTCATGCGTCGGCGGGTGGCGTTTCCTTAGCGATGGAATCAGCATTTGCCGCTATATCCTGATCAGTTTCGCCAGAGACTTCTGTTTCGATGCTATCGGAAAGAAACAGGTCTTCAGCTGTTTCTTCTGGTTCCGGCACATCAATAAGGATATCGCTATTGATATGGCCAGCAGCGATTTCACGGAGAGCAAGTACTGTGTTTTTATCGTTTTCAACATCCAGTTCGCTTTGATAGCCTTCTGCAAGTTGCCGCGCACGCTTGGCTGCAATGAGGACAAGATTAAATCGGTTATCAACATTTTCGAGACAGTCTTCAACAGTAATTCGTGCCATTTAACAATATACCCTTAAAAAATTCAGTGGAACACATGATTCTAACTTATAAAGGGCATGATAGTCTAACTAAGTGGCAGAATACTTATTAGTTGCCGGGTTGCCTCTGCAAGGTCGTCATTAACGATTATATGGTCGTATTCATCCTGGTGAGACATTTGTTCTTTGTATGTTGCCATTCTTGCCATAATCGTTTGTTTTGAATCCTGCTGACGGGAGATTAACCGTTTCTCAGACTCCTTTTCCCCTGGCGGCAGTATCTGCACGCTAATTGCATCAGGATAGATTGCTTTAATGCGCCGTGCTCCCTGCCAGTCGATGTCCAGAATGATGTTTTTCCCTTCGCTAAAGGGCTGATCTATGCATTCACGAGACGTGCCGTAGAGGTTGTCATACACCTCAGCGTATTCCAGCATGTCTCCGCTGTTAATCAAATTCAGAAAATCCGGCTGGCTGACAAAAAAATAATCTATGCCATTTTCTTCGCCGGGCCGCGGTTTTCGCGTGGTATGCGACACTGCAATAACAGTGTCAGGGACAGCGTCTATCAGGGCATGAGACAAAGTGGATTTTCCGGCACCGGAAGGACCAGAAATGATCAGAATTACTGGATGTCGAGTTTTATGCATAGATTCAGTTTAAAGAAAGTGTTTACTCAATATTCTGTATTTGTTCTCTGATCTGTTCAATTAAAACCTTTAATTCAATTGAAACGTTGGTAACGCGGATATCTGATGATTTTGAACCGAGTGTATTGGCTTCGCGGTTCATTTCCTGCATCAGAAAATCCAGCCTGCGGCCGACGGGTTTGATTGAGCTTAAGGCGTGTCGGGTCTCTGTGATATGCGACTCAAGCCGGTCAAGTTCTTCGGCAACATCTGATTTGTTGGCGAAAATGACAACTTCCTGTTCCAGTCGGCCCGGATCCATAGCGTCCTTTAGCTCACTGAGGCGGCTCTCCAGCCTTGTTCTGAAAGCATCCGTGATTTCCGGCAGAATAGAGCGCACAGCATCTACTTGCTCGCCAATGGTGATCAGCCTGGTATCCACCAACGCTGCCAGCCGTTGGCCTTCGCGTTGACGATTACTTACAAGTTCTTTAAGTGCATCATCAAGCAGCGTTACAGCGTCAGTGGCGAGCGAATTGTAATCTATACCCTCATCGCTTATAACACCGGGCCAGCTTAGGATGTCTGTGACACCAATACTGGAGCTTTCATGAATGCGTTTTTCAATTTCATTCGACATTTCAGTGAGTCTGTCTACCAGGCCGATGTTAATAGACATAGTGCCCGGCTGATTTCTGTCAATCTGAAAGCGCAGGCAACACTCGACTTTGCCGCGTGCAAGCTGGAGATTGATTTTCTCTCTGACAGCTTCTTCAATCATGCGAAAAGGTTCAGGCAGGCGCAAGCTGATATCCAGGTAGCGATGGTTGACTGAGCGTATTTCCCAGATCAACTGGCCCCAGTTTGTTGACATATGGTTGCGCGAAAAGGCGGTCATGCTTGCAGTCATGCTATGATTCTTCTTTAGATGTGTGCGTGGACTTGCATGGTAGCGACTTTATTTGTATGAATAAAGGCAGTTGCTTTAAATATTCAGTTAAATTGCCCATGTCTAAAAGGTATTATCTTTACGATAGCTAGCTATTGCGTGTGATTTTTGTCCTGATATTATGACCTCTATAACTCGATCCCAGCTCTCCAGGAAGACTGAGGGGAGTGCTATAGTAAAAAATCATAATAATAGTAGCCTGCTGTCATTTACTGGGGTAATTTAATACCATGCCTGGGATAAAGAAAATGGCACTATTATTCAGTGTCAGAAATAGCAGACTGTTTATCGATGCATACTAAGATAAATCCACTGATTTACACGGATAAAAATGGCAAAAAATGAAAGATTACAGGTAAATGCACTGCCTAAAGGTTATCGTTTGCCAGAGTATCTGATTGAAAAACCAATCAATGAAGGGGGGTTTAGTATTGTCTATCTTGCAACACATCTTCCTACAAGAAGTCGGGTAATAATAAAAGAATTTTTCCCGGTTAGATATGCAAAGCGTATTGATACAGGCCGTGTTGAGACTGTCACCGAGGAGGCATCACGTTCATTTGGAATGGGGATAAAAAGATTCTTTAATGAAGGCAGCGCGCTAGCCAGAATAAACCACCAGAATGTAGTCCATGTAACCAACCTGTTTCGTGCTAATAACACCGTCTATATGGTAATGGATTTTGAGGTTGGTAGAGATATGCGCTGGTATATCAAGCGCAAGAATGGCGGTCTTTCTGAAAAGTTTTTACGTACAGTCTTCCCGGAAGTGTTATCAGGAATGAAAGAACTGCACAAAAATCACATTCTACATCTAGATATTAAGCCGGCGAATATATTGTTGCGAAGTGGCGGCCACCCTTTACTCATTGATTTTGGTGCCGTGAAGCATATGAAGGGCCTGACGAACCTTGAAGTAAAAGGGCATACACTAACTCAGGGTTTCGCACCGCTTGAACAGCACAATCATGGCAACATCGGCCCATGGTCAGATATTTATGCAATAGGAGCAACAATGTATGCCTGTATCACAGGAAAACCGCCTCCATCGTCTCCAGAGAGGTTAAAGAAGGACAAGCTGGAAGCTGAAATTCGCTCTTTTGAAAAGAAAAAATATTCACGGTCTTTGCTGGAGGCGATAAATTCGGCAATGAAAATGGATATGACTCAGCGACCACAATCGATAGACGAGTTTCTGGTATTGCTTGACGCTGACGTCTCCGCATCATCAAAAATTATGTCGTTTTTAAATAAACCCGTTCTTGGTAACGGCAGGAAAAGCTGATGCGCTACAGGTATGCAATATCGACTGAACAAGGTACACGGGATTACAACCAGGACCGAGCTGCCTGTCTTGAAGGCAGTGACTCGGTACTGCTGATACTTGGCGATGGTTTGGGTGGCTATACTGGTGGAGAGATTGCTGCGGATATTCTTGTTGATACAGCTTCCAAGGCTTTCCTGAAAATCAGGACACCAGTGATTGAAGAGCCTTCCTTGTTCCTTGCTCTAATTCTGCAACATTCCCACCGTGCCATAAATCGTTATGCGAAGAATTCTCCTGAAGAGATTGACCCGAGAACCACGGCCGTTCTCTGCCTCATTCAAAATGGTTATGCCTACTGGGCTCATGCTGGGGACAGCAGACTATACCTTTTCCGTAATGGTTCGCAATTAACCAGGACACTGGACCATACAGGATCCGATCAGGCCAAGGGAGGCGGTCATCATATTCCGATAAAAACGGGCCTGTATAACTGCATTGGCGGTCCGTCACGCCCGAGTATTTCACTCGGCCCGGAAATTGCGCTGCAGTATGGTGATCGTTTACTACTTTGCTCGGATGGGGTATGGCAGGGTATGTCGATTGATGAAGTAGCCGAATACATACATGAGGATGATCTGGAAGAAGCAACAGATAATATGCTCGAAACTATAGTGCAGAGACATCCAGATATGTGTGATAACGTTACATCAGTGGTACTTTCCTGGGAAGATAAATCAGCTCCTGGCAAAAGTATGCAACATGAACAGATTCGGGACCTAACTGATAATGAGCTCTGGCGTGCTGCACGAGATGCCGAGAAAGGGATCAGGAACAATACTCGCAGCGGCAAGAGGTTCCCACGGAAAGGCAAGGCTCAGAATAATGGCATGCCTTCCACCGAGGATCTTGATTCTGTCATTAATGAAGTTGAGTCATTTGTCAAACAATGGGAAGAAGGCAAATAGTCATTTTACCTGATATGCAATTTTCAACTTACATTTTTACGATTCAAGACTAAATATCAGAAACACTATTCATTATTCTCCCTGCCTATAGTCGCAGCAGAATATCTATTTATAATTTATACAAAAGCGAGAACCTATGCGTCCTAGTAGCCGTAAACCCGATCAAATGCGGGAGATCAAATTTACCAGACACTTTACAAAACATGCCGAAGGATCGGTGCTGATCGAGTTTGGTGATACTCGAGTTCTCTGCACAGCAACTGTCGAGGAAAGAGTGCCAAGTTTCTTGAAGGGCAAAGGAAAAGGCTGGGTTACTGCAGAATATGGCATGCTCCCCCGTTCGACCAATACCAGAATGGGGCGAGAGGCAGCACGTGGAAAACAAGGTGGCCGTACAATGGAAATCCAGCGTTTAATAGGGCGTTCATTGAGGGCTGCCATTGACCTTGAGGCGCTCGGCGAACGCAGCATTACACTGGATTGCGATGTTATACAGGCAGATGGCGGTACGCGTACAGCTTCAATTAGCGGTGCTTGCGTTGCGTTATCTGATGCGATCAATGGCCTGATTCAGCAAGGTGTATTAAAAGAGAATCCTATTCGAAACCTGGTGGCATCGATTTCAGTAGGCATTTACCAGGGTGTTCCTGTGCTGGACCTTGATTATGCCGAAGACAGTAATGCCGAAACTGATATGAATGTTGTAATGGATGATTATGGTCAGTTTATTGAGATACAGGGGACGGCGGAGGGAAAAACCTTTTCAATGGATGAAATGATTGCCATGACAGAGCTCGCTAAAGCAGGCATTGCTGACATTATTCGCCATCAGAAGCTAGCTCTTGGGGCAGATGGCTAATGGATAGGCGTATCGTGCTGGCAACAGGGAATGCCGGTAAATTAAAAGAGATACGGGAAATTTTTTCCGGTATTGATGTCGGTATTGTGGCGCAGTCTGATTTTGATACACCGGAAGCGATAGAAGATGGCCTGAGTTTTGTCGAAAATGCCATTATTAAAGCACGGAATGCAGCGGCTCATACGGGGCTGCCGGCCTTGTCTGATGACTCAGGAATTGAAGTGGATGCCTTGAATGGAGAGCCGGGAATACATTCAGCACGCTACGCAGGTAACGACGAAAGCAATATTCAACGTCTTCTAAGAGAGCTCGATGGTTTGCCAGATAGCAAACGCACCGCACGCTTCCAGTGTGTAATGGTATACCTTAGACATGCTAATGATCCGGTACCAGTTATTGCTCAGGGTGCGTGGGAAGGGAGGATACTACAGGCACCCGAGGGAGAGGGTGGTTTTGGTTATGATCCAGTATTCTATGTTCCTGAGCGAGGCTGTTCTGCAGCAGAACTGAGTTCTGAAGACAAAAATACACTCAGCCACCGTGGTAAAGCATTGCGCCATATGCTTGATGCCCTGGCCTCCAGTTACAGCTAAAACTGTCGGGATGATCGCAAACCAGGCGATTCCACTTGCCCTCTATATTCATATTCCCTGGTGTCTGCGTAAATGCCCATATTGTGATTTTAATTCTCACCAGGCAGAAGGCGATGCTATACCCGAACAGCAGTATCTAACTGCGCTACTTAAGGATCTTGAACAGTTACTTCCGCGGGTCTGGGGCAGGCGTATTTCGACGATTTTTTTTGGCGGTGGTACGCCAAGCCTGTTGTCACCGACCACGGTGTCGAACCTGTTGTCTGCAATTCGGGCAAGGATGCCGTGTGTTCCGGCTCTTGAAGTTACGCTGGAAGCGAATCCGGGAAGCCTGGAAATTGAAAAGTTTCAGCACTTTCGTGATGCTGGGATCACACGTTTGTCAGTTGGTGTACAGAGCTTTACAGATGTTAGTTTGCAACGGCTTGGAAGAATTCATGATGCAGAGCAGGCACATAGAGCTATACAATCAGTCAAGGCGTGCCAATTCGAAAGCTATAATATTGATCTAATGTTTGGTCTCCCAGGGCAGAGCATTTCTGATGCACAAAATGATCTGGAGATCGCTCTGAGTTACCAACCGCCACATCTGTCCTTATATCAATTAACCATCGAAGCAAATACCCCCTTTATGTATTCAAAACCAGACAACCTGCCTGATCAGGATACATTGGCTGATATGCAGGATGTACTGGCAGTCAGGGCCGCTGACGCAGGACTCGAGCGCTACGAAGTTTCGGCATACGCTGCTGAGAGGATGCAATGCCGGCATAATGTGAACTACTGGGAGTTTGGCGATTACCTTGGTATCGGTGCAGGTGCGCATTCAAAGATAACTGACCAGGCAGGGGCGGCACGTTTCTCCAGGCCACGCTTACCGAAACAATACATCGAGACTGCTGGCACTATTGACGCTTTTGTTGGTGAACGAAATCTTGCCCAGGATGACCTGGTACTAGAATTTATGATTAATGCTCTGCGGCTGCGCAAAGGATTTACATTGAAACAGTTTTCTCTGCATACCGGTTTATCTAAAGAGGTTCTCTCTTCAGGGATTGATGAGGCAGTAAAGAAAGGGTTATTGGTTAAGTATGATGACACTATATCTGCAACAGATAAGGGGTTTGGTTTTCTATCAGATATTCAGCTGATGTTTTCATGATTAATTTTTGCGTTTTACGCTTGGGTATATTTATTATTCTTATATGTTAGTGCACTACTGTGTTTTTCGCCCTTTATGGGCGAGTGGCTTTTCTTTGCTTATCCAAAGAAAA
>Ga0316192_10004253_pt1 | contig 10400 bp, 7 predicted proteins | sample MerIslwburrow_MG_FD_204931 | JGI IMG/M metagenome (GOLD analysis project Ga0316192, IMG submission 204931) | Coastal sediment microbial communities from Maine, United States - Merrow Island worm burrow | ecosystem: Environmental > Aquatic > Marine > Coastal > Sediment | place: USA: Maine...
TGTAGGCCGGCCCCAGAGAGAAGATGTGCTCTAAAAGAGCCATCCGCACTTCCTGCCGGATTTTTGCGCCGGCATGAAAACCGCATACTCCCCGGGCCCAGCCCAGAAGAGACCGCAAGATAACAATGCCCACAAGCAATGAAAAAAGAGGCATGAGAACGTCGATAGAGCGATTTTCCATAAACGCACCGTGGATAATGCGAGCTAAAAATCGGGCCTGAAAAATAAGCAGCAGGCCGCCGCTCAGGCCCAGCCCCACAGAAAGCAGGATCCAGCTATGAGCTGCGCCGACCTGTTTAAACGACCAGCGCAGGGCTTTTTTGTTGGATAACTTTTCTCCAGGTTCCATTGGATTTCTGTTTGACAAGTAGTGTATGAATATAATAGGTTCTCATTTATTTTTTTTCGCCTGTCCAACGATTTTTAACTTTTATATCAAAACGTTCGCAGCATTCAAGTTTAAACGTTTTTTACGCTGATTTAAAAACAGATAAGAGATTTTTATTGAAGGAGCCCTAATATGCTACCTACTGAAGGATTCGTCGAACTTTCCCGCTGGCAATTCGCTTTTACGACACTGTATCACTTCATTTTTGTCCCCCTGACCCTGGGTCTGGCCTGGATCCTGTTTATCATGGAATCGGTTTATGTCATGACCGGCAAAGAAATATACAAGGACATGACCCGCTTCTGGGGCAAGCTGTTCGGGATCAACTTCGCCCTGGGGGTGACCACCGGAATTACCCTGGAGTTTCAATTCGGCACGAACTGGGCCTATTACTCCCATTATGTCGGCGATATTTTCGGTGCCCCACTGGCCATCGAGGGACTCATGGCCTTTTTCCTGGAATCAACCTTTGTGGGCCTTTTTTTCTTTGGCTGGGACCGTCTCAGCAAGCGTGCCCATTTATTGGTCACCTTTCTGGTGGCACTCGGTTCCAACCTTTCCGCCCTGTGGATTCTAATTGCCAATGCCTGGATGCAGCACCCGGTGGGAGCGGCATTCAACTTCGAAACCATGCGCATGGAGCTGACCAGTTTTAAAGAATTGTTTTTCAACCCGGTTGCCCAGGTCAAATTTGTCCACACCGTGGGCGCCGGGTATGTGACAGCGTCCATTTTCGTATTGGCCGTCAGCTCATGGTACCTGTTAAAGGGCCGGGATACCGCCTTTGCACGACGATCCTTTGCCGTGGCGGCCGGGTTCGGTCTGGCATCCATTTTATCGGTGATCGTGCTGGGTGATGAGACCGGTTATGAGGTCGGCAAGGTTCAAAAAGTGAAGCTGGCCGCCATGGAAGCCGAGTGGGAAACCGAGCCGCCCCCCAGTGCGTTCACGCTGTTCGGCTTCCCGAATCAGGAAAAGCAGGAAACCGAAGCCGAGATTAAAATACCCTGGCTGGGCGGAATCATCGTTACCCGTTCCATCGATAAGCCGGTACCGGGGATAAAGGATATAATTGCCGAGAGCGGGCAACGCATTCGCAGCGGCATGGTGGCCTATGAGCATTTGGAGAAGATCCGCGGCGGTGATCGCTCGGAAACCAATCTGATGGAGTTTAACAACAATAAAGAGAATCTGGGCTACGGCCTGCTGTTGAAGCGCTACACGCCTCGGGTCGTGGATGCCACCGATGAACAGATTAATCAGGCCGCCCTGGGCACCATTCCCAATGTGGCGGCAATGTTCTGGATGTTTCGCATAATGGTGGGATTGGGTTTTTACATGCTGGCTCTGATTGCGCTCAGCTTTTATTTCTGCGCCAGACGCGTGTTCGATCAAAAGCGGTGGCTGCTCAAATTACTTTTATTCAGTCTTCCAGTGCCCTGGATTGCAGCTGAGCTGGGATGGATAGTGGCCGAATATGGTCGTCAACCCTGGACCATTGGCGAGGTGTTGCCCACTTTCCTGTCGACGTCAACGCTGAGCATGGGAGATATCATCGGCAGCCTGATCGCCCTGATCGCCCTTTACACCATTTTTTTGGTTGTGGAAATGTATCTGATGGTCAAATTCGTCCGACTGGGTCCCAGCAGTTTGCATACCGGAATGTATCATTTTGAGCAAGACGCGATAGCTTAGCTGACCTTTCAATTAAGGGCGCTACTGGGCACGTATATATTAGATAGGGTTAAATTCGAATTTTTAATTTATCCGCCCACGGGAGAAATGAACATGTTGTTTGATTATTTTACTTTAAAAATCATTTGGTGGTTATTCGTCGGTGTATTACTGATCGGGTTTGCACTGATGGACGGCTTTGATCTGGGCATCGGCACCCTGTTGCCGTTTGTGGCCCACAATGATGAACAGCGGCGGGTATTATTAAACGCCATCGGACCGACCTGGGAAGGCAACCAGGTCTGGTTTATTACCGCCGGTGGAGCCCTGTTTGCAGCCTGGCCTCTGGCTTATGCGGCTGCCTTTTCGGGATTTTACTGGGCCTTGCTGTTGGTGTTGTTCGCCCTTTTTTTCCGGCCTGTCGGATTTGAATACCGCAGCAAAATTCAGGATCCACGGTGGCGCAACGCCTGGGACTGGGGCCTGTTTGTCGGCGGCATGGTACCCGCGCTGGTTTTTGGTGTGGCATTCGGTAATTTACTCCAGGGCGTGCCGTTTCACTACGATGAGTTCATGCGGCCCTTTTATACCGGCAGCTTTTGGGCACTGCTGAATCCCTTTGCATTGCTGGCCGGTATTGTGAGCCTTTCCATGCTCGTAATGCACGGCGCGGTTTATCTGCAAATGCGTACCGAAGACGAAATCAATGCCCGTGCTAAAAAAGCGGTCCGGCTTTTTGCTGTCGTATTTTTAGCTGCATTTGCCATTGCCGGAGTATGGCAGGCTTTCGGCATTGAGGGCTATAGAATAATAGCCGGTCCGGATCCCGGCACAGCCATCAGCCCGCTGGATAAAAAGGTCGAGATGGCGGCAGGGGCACTGCTGCAAAATTACTCGAATTATCCCTGGATGGTGCTCGCGCCGCTACTGGCTTTTGCGGGTGGAATTCTTGCGCTCGTACTGTCCCATATCAACCGTGCCGGGCTGGCCTTTGTTTGCAGCGGATCGGCCCTGGCCGGTGTGATTTTAACCGCCGGTTTTGCCATGTTTCCGTTTATCTTTCCCTCCAGCACGAACCCCAGCAGCAGTCTGACCGCCTTTGACGCTACATCCAGCCATCTAACTCTGAATGTGATGTTTATTGCGGTGGTCGTCTTTTTGCCCATTGTTTTGGTGTACACCAGCTGGGTGTATCGGGTTATGCGGGGGAAGGTAACCGAAAAGAAAATAAGTGAAGAAACCCATACGGCTTACTGATTAGAGGTTTAATTATGTGGTATTTTGCATGGATCCTGGGAGTTTTACTTGCCTGCGCTTTCGGCATCATCAACGTCATGTGGATGGAAACCGAAGAGATGTTAGGATCGGAAAAGGATTCCTGATTCCGTTAAATGGCTTTGGTTGGTTTCCTGGTATTATGTGAGCATTGACCGCAAGCTTGACAGGAAACCACAGTATTCAGTTTACTAAAATATGGGCTTTTACTTTGTGGGAGCGGCTTTCAGCCGCGAATATCGCAACAGCACCGTGCTATCACGTTCTATCTCGGCTGGCCTGCGACGAGCTCAGCCGAGCCGAAGCCGCTCCCACAAAGATTGGGCAACGCTGTAAAAAAAGTATCGCTGTAGTGTTAGATACCGGGAAGATACCTCTGGCCCATTCGCTGAAATGATTCCACCTGGTCGCTTTCCCATTTCCTGTTCTTCTCAAGTTCTCCGGCCATCAGCGAGGCTACTTTGGGAGCCGCCTCCATCGCCGCGTGGGCATTGAGGCAAAGACTGCGGGTACGTCGGGCGAGGAAATCGTCTACCGTGCGCGCGGCTTCGAACCTGGTCGCCCACAAGACTTCGCCGGCCAGGCCAGGAAGATCCGGATGAAGGCGCTCCCGGCGCGAGGCCTCAGAGCGCAAAAGGTCTTGGATGGCCGGTGCATCGGAACCGTAAAGAGCAAGAGCGCCGAACTTCTGTGGGCTCTTGTGGTAACCGTGGATATTGAGCCGCTTGGTAACGCAAGGCACGGATTCGAGACCTGCGAGTGTGGCCGCATGATTTACGCAAACTTCCGCCATCTGACGATATGTGGTCCACTTGCCGCCTGCAATGGTCAGCAGGCCTGAATTTGAAATGAGAATGGTGTGGTCACGGGATAGCATTGCGGTATTCTCATCGTCACTTTCTTTGACAAGCGGGCGGATGCCCGTGAAGACGCTGAGAATATCTTCCCGTGAAGGCGCTTTTTGCAGATATTGTTCAGCTGTTTCCAAAATAAAATCAATCTCCTCAGGCAACGGGCGTGGTTCGAGAGACGGTTCAGCAATTGGCGTGTCGGTGGTACCGACGAGTGTCACGCCGAGATACGGCACCGCAAACATCACCCGGCCGTCCTTGGTATGCGGAACCATGATGGCGGACTTGCCCGGCAGGTAGGACTTGTCGAGAATCAGATGAACGCCTTGACTGGGTGAAATTATGGGTGACACGTCGCGTTCATCCATCAGTCGCACACGATCGGTAAACGGGCCGGTTGCATTAATGACAACTTTGGCCTTCACCTTGTGCTCTCTACCCGTCTCTATATCCTCAAAGACGGCTCCGTTTAAATACCCGCCGCCGTTTTTAGTAAGCGCGGTAACACGGGCGTAATTGAGCAGGGCGGCACCCTGATCTGCCGCGGTCCTGACGAGATTGATGAGGAGGCGAGCGTCGTCAAACTGGCCGTCATAATAAATGACACCGCCGCGCAAACCATCGGTTCTAAGCGTTGGGATTCGCTTGATTGTCTCCCTGGTTGAGAGAATTTTCGAGGGACCGAATCCGTATCGACCTGCCAGCAGATCGTATACCTTGAGTCCGATGCCGTAGAAAGGCGCCTCCCACCAGTCGTAGTTGGGAACGACAAACGCGAGATCATGTACCAAATGAGGGGCATTTTCCCTCAGGATACCGCGTTCTTTGAGGGCCTCCATAACAAGAGCAATATTCCCCTGCTGGAGATAACGAACGCCGCCATGGACAAGTTTAGTGCTGCGCGAGGATGTTCCTTTGCCAAAATCGCTTTGTTCGACCAACAACAGATCGTATCCGCGCGAAGCCGCATCAACCGCAATTCCGACACCGGTGGCCCCGCCTCCAATAACCAGCATATCCCACGGCTCGGTTCGATCCAGAACTCTGCTTAGCATTTCTTCACGATTCATGGCGTCCTCCAGTTTCAAGAATAATTTCTCATGAAAGATTGTCAATGGGTCGGACCGGCGATCATTGCGTTTGTTGGGAAAAGGTTGACTGAATTTTTTCATCTGGTAACATCAATAATGAGCGCCGCATTGACCCATAGCTGCTAATGCCGCTCCTGAGGGGCAACAACGGAACCGTCGCGTGGAAATAATCCTGACGCCTTTGCACGGATCGCCGGGCCGACGCAATTCACCCTAACATTGTAAAATTGGGGTTAAGCTTGATTTGATGACTACCTTTCAACTTTACCTTGCGCCATTGCGGGGTTTTACCGATTACATTTATCGCAACACATTTGCCGGCCATTTTGACGGATTTGACGGCGCGCTCGCGCCGTTTATTCCAACTGTGACGGCAGACCGCTTTAAACTATCTCACTTCAAGGATGTCCTGCCTGAAAACAACTCAACCATGCCCATCGTGCCCCAGATTATCAGCAATCAACCCGATGATTTTATAAACCTTGCCGTGCGTCTTTATGACCTGGGCTATCCATCGGTAAACTGGAATCTGGGATGCCCCTTTCCCATGGTGGCCAAAAAGCAACGCGGTTCCGGCTTGCTGCCCTATCCGGAAAAAATAGACGCCTTTCTGGCAAAAACCGTGCCCTCCATCCCCAACCGGCTTTCCATCAAGACCCGGTTGGGCCGCAGGAATATCACTGATATTTTTGAGCTGATGCCGATATTTAACCGATATCCCTTGGAGGAAATTATCTTTCACCCCAGAACCGGCCGACAGATGTACGATGGCAAGACAGACCTGGACACATTCGAACAGTGTCTGGCGCAATCCGTTCACCGGGTCGTCTACAACGGTGACATTACGGATCTGAAAACCTTCCAGGATGTCTACGATCGCTTTGAAAACATAAGCGGCTGGATGATCGGCCGCGGAGCCGTATCCAACCCATTTTTGCCGAGCATCATCAAAGCCGGCCGGGATGACATCACCCACAAAGTTGAAAAATTCGGACAGTTTTATGAAGAGCTTTTCGAACAATACCGGCAGGTTTTCTCCGGTCCCGGCCATTTGCTCAACCGCATGAAAGGTTTTTGGGCCTACTTTTCAAAGTCATTTCAAAACAGCCGCAAAATCGCTAAAAAGGTTCATAGAACCCAAAAGTTGCATCGTTATATGAAAATTGTGGATCGGTTCTTCACAGAAGAGGCGCAGTGGAAGGATTGAGTTAGAGCTTACCCGGACAAGCTTAGCCGGTCCTAGCGCAGCGGAGATCCCGCGAAGCGTAAATCCCGATTTATCGGGGAATTGAATATTGACGATTCATTCGAAAATATTCAAACATTCTAAGGCCGCTTGCATTTTTGAAACTTGATCTTATTTAATATTGATACGTTAGAGAAAAGCAACACTGTGGGAGCCTCCTAAATGCTTCGTAAGATTATTTACAATATCCCGTTAATTCGAAAAACCATTTCCAAGATACCGATGAGGATTTCTTTGCCTCTGCTCTTTACGGCTCCCGTGGTTGGTGTGGTAATTGTTCTATCTGCCATTGCTTTCTTGCAAGGACAATCCACGGCAAACGATTTAATGGAACAGAATCTTGTCCAGATCCAGGATCACATCGAAGAGCGTCTTGACGACTTGCTAAATATTCCCAATTGGATTCAGCAGTTAAATACAAGTCTTATCAAAGAAGGTCGGCTCGATTTGCAAGATCTGCGGTCCTGGCGAAAGATATTGTTCGAACAGGTCCGGACTTTCAGCGGGCTCAGTAGTATTGCATACGGTGCTGCTGACGGACGCAGTGTCGGAATCGCACACGATCCCGGTAAAATCGGATATGAATTTAGCATAAAAGACAAAGAAACCGGCGACAAATTATTTGAATTCTTGTGTGATCCCAAAGGACAAATGGAGAAGGAGCCGACTGCAATAACTGATTATGATCCCCGCCAGAGTCCATGGTATAAGGCTGCGATCGAAGCCGGCAAGGCGACCTGGACGGATCCTTACGCACGGGCTGATAAGGACAGCTTGAGAATCAAGCTGGCGCTGGGATATGCTAAGCCGATCCGGGATAGCCGGGGAAACATCCTCGGCGTCATGAATGCCGAGCTGACATTGGAAAATATTACGTTGTATCTGTTGAAACTCAGTGTCGGCAGAACCGGTAAAGCGTTTTTAATCGACCAAGGAGGCCGTTTAATTGCCACATCCACCGGTGTTCCCATAAGGGATGCCGATAATTATCCGGTAATCGCATCTGCGGCTGCCGACAGACAAATCATTGCGGCGGCAACCCTTCTTGAAAAGGAGTTTGGATCTTATGAAGCCATCGCGGGGAGTTATCAGCTGAAGCTGGATATCAATGCTGAACCTTATCTGCTGATGATCTCTCCTTCAGCACATAAAACCGGTCTAACCTGGATCATTGCAACGCTGGTGCCCGAGAGCGATTTTTTGGCAGAAATTAAGGCGGGGCGGTATCGGCATATCAAAGTTGGAGGCCTGGCGGTATTGATCACGTTATTGATTGGTCTCGTCGTTGCGGCAATTTCAATCTTGCCGATGATGGATTTGGTCGCTTTCGTAAATCGAATTCACCAGGGTGACCTCGAGCAGGAATTGAAACTCGAATATTCCACCGAGTTCGTCCAACTATCAAAACATATAAACGCCATGGCTGCGGGCCTGAGAGATCGTATGCGATTGCGCAACTCGCTGGTACTGGCCCAGGAAGTGCAGCAAAACCTCCTGCCGTCCGGCATGCCTGAAATCAAAGGCTTGGACATTTCCGGCCATGCTACATATTGCGATGAAACCGGCGGGGATTATTTTGACTTTCTGAAGATCACAGGTCAGCCGGATACCACCGCCGCAATCGCGGTTGGCGATGTGGTCGGACACGGAGTGGCTGCCGCTATGCTCATGGCCACCGCCCGCGGTATTCTCCGCAGCCGCTGCCGTACACCCGGCACCCTGGCCGACTTGCTCACCCACTTGAATTCTCTTTTGGTGGAAGACACCGGGGGAGATCGATTCATGACCATGCTGTTGATGACGGTGGACGCCAAACGTAAAGAAATGTGCTGGGCCACTGCCGGCCATGATACGCCCATCGTTTATGATCCGGCAACCGATCATTTCAGCGAATTTAACGGTAGCGGCATGTCTTTGGGACTTGTAAAAGGGGTTGCTTACGAAGAACACCTTTTCAGCGGTGTTCAATCGGGCCAGGTGATTATGGCCTTGACCGACGGGTTGTGGGAGGCCTTTAACAGGGACGGTGAAATGTTCGGTAAGGATCGTGTGCGCAACCTGGTCCGGCGCTTTGCAAACCTCTCTGCGGCCGAGATGAGCGAGCGGATTAATGCAGAACTTTCGCGCTTTCTGGGTGCCAAAAGCCCTGATGATGATCTGACTTTCGTGATTGTAAAAGTTGCTGAAGTATAAGCACATAGGACAAAGTAGAACTAGTTTTCTCATTTTAAATTCGGTCTTGCTGACCTTTGGCAATGATGGCAGTAAACGTACTGCCTTTGTTTGGCGTACTGGTAACGGTAATATCACCGTTGTGGGCCCGGGCAACGGCCCGGGCAAAACTGAGGCCCAGCCCGGTGCCGGCCTGAGACCGGCTGGGATCACAGCGATAAAAGCGTTCAAAAATGTGGGGGAGGTCGTGTTCTGAAATTCCAATGCCCGTGTCTTTTACCGAAATCAGGGCTGACTGGTTATCCACAAAACGTATGCCAACGTTAATTAATCCGTTTGGGGGGGTGTATTTGATGGCATTATCCAGCAGGTTTGCAATCATTCTTTGAATCAGGCGCATGTCGCCATAAATGCTGAATTTTTCAGGTGGGTTACAGACTAGTTTAAGGCCTTTGTCTTCGGCCGGAGATTGGAACAAATCGCAGGCATCACGAACAAGCCCGGCAATATCTATCTTCCGGCAGTCAAATTGGCCGACGCCGGCTTCGGTCTTCGAAATCATCAACATGGTGCTGATCATTTCCAAAAGGCGGTCACATTCTTCAATGGTGCTGGCCGCCATACCTTCGTAGTCCGATAACGACGACCCGGCGGTCAGGGAAATTTCGGCGATCCCGCGAATCCGGGTGATCGGACTTTTGAGGTCGTGGGCGATGTTGTCACTCATCTCTTTGATCCCGGTCACCAGTTTCTGGATACGGTCCAGCATCTGATTAAACGTGATCGCCAGTTGATCGATTTCATCCATTCCCTTTTTCACCGGGACCCGCTTTTCAAGACTGCCGTCTGATATTCTGCGAGCAGTTTGCGTCACCGTTTCAACCCCCACCAGTGCCCGTCTGGCCATGAACCAACCGGCCACAACCGCCAAAATAAACAAGATGGCCATGGTGACGATAAATACCTTGCGAAAGATCTCGATGATACGAGTATGGTTCTCCATGGATTGCCCCAGCTGCAACATCAGCCCGGGCCCGATAAATGCGTAAAGAACGCGGATCTGGTGCTTGCGGTCGGGGATATTGATGGTGTCGAAAAATGGTGTCCCATCCTTCAGCAAATGGTTGACGGCATCCTTGCTTATTCCGATATCGCGCCAGTAAGACATATTGGAAGAATAAAACACCTGGCCGGTTTTATAAAGCAGGCGGAAAAAGATCTTTTTTTCCCCTGCAGCCTGGGCCTCAAGAAACGCCTGACGTTTCACAGCTTCAGTGCCCTGTGTCGACAGGATCGAAGAAAAAGTTCTGACCTCACTTGAAAGGCCCTGATCGGTCTGTTGCCGTATGACGGAAGTTATCAACAGATAAAAGAAGAAAAATGCCAAGCAGGCGGAAAGCATAAATATTCCTGCATACCAGAGGGTCAAGCGAAATGCCAGGGTATGTCGCATTTTAAGCAGATTTTTCTTTAAGGACATAGCCCACTCCGCGCACCGTGTGGATCAATTTATTAGAAAAATCCTTATCGATTTTTTCCCGTAGTTTGTAGATCCGGGATTCCACCACATTGGTCTGTGGATCAAAATAATAATCCCAGACATGTTCCATGATCATGGTTTTAGAAACCACCCGGCCGGCATTGCGCATTAAGTATTCGAGCAGGGAAAATTCCAGCGGCTGCAGCTCGATGGACTGACCGGC
>Ga0316192_10004254_pt1 | contig 10399 bp, 5 predicted proteins | sample MerIslwburrow_MG_FD_204931 | JGI IMG/M metagenome (GOLD analysis project Ga0316192, IMG submission 204931) | Coastal sediment microbial communities from Maine, United States - Merrow Island worm burrow | ecosystem: Environmental > Aquatic > Marine > Coastal > Sediment | place: USA: Maine...
TAACTGCTCAAGAATCGCTCTATTAATGGGCTCTGAAATCACATTATAGCTCTCTGATGGGTCATTTATCAGGTCAAAAAGCTCCTCATAAACCGGCTGTTCACCGTTAATTGAGGCCACCAACATGTCTGCATACTCCTGGTCTTTTTCCTTGTCAAAATAGCGAACATATTTCCATTGATGGGTACGCACAGCTTCCATCCGCGCGTAATTCTGGATGGTCATGTTATTCTCCAGAAATACCGTCTGACGCCATGTCGGCGGCTGTCCTCAAGCCAAACGGCTGGGTAAAAGTAGTCCCTCCGGTTCCGCGTATCTCAGCGCGGACATATTTACTGAGCCCCTCCACTTCGTTTAGCGCCAGTGTCGGCCCCTGAGCGATGACTTTACCACCCGCGCTCATCCAGCTGAATGCGCCGTCATCCAGCGGCTCACCTCCACAATCGGCATGAATCGTGATCACGTTTGTTTTCTTGTCGTGATCGGTATGATGAATGACTGGAATACCTGCCGGATCGCGCTCATTCTGTGGGTGTGGGGTAACAGTGGCGAAGTAATAGGAACCGGTCTCCAATGCCTGTCTGACGGCTTGCTCTGTATGTTCGGGCAGAAGCATAATCGTCTGATTCAGGCCGATATGTAGGATTTTGTGCGAGTCGTCATTAGCCATTCCCCATATGGGCTGCTCGGGCATTAACTCAGTCAAGACAGCATCCCACAAGGCACGGTCCCTCGGATAGCGATCCCCTTGATTGACGACTTCCATGCCAATGAGTGAGTCATGCTTTTTGTAGTGAGCGACGTAGCGGTCACGCACCTCGTCAGGCACTTTACCCTCTTCCAGCTTCCAGTAGCGCCCCGGATGCGCGAGCACGGATAGACCACCACGCTCATCAATCTGAGTCAGCGATGTTTCAAGGTCTTTGGTTTCGTTCTCGAAATCCGAGAAGAGGCTGAGCGTGTGGTGATGACGGGACAGCTCGTTGCCCGGCACCGCCACCATTCCAAGGGCCTCCGGATCACGGCCGAAAGCACTCCATGGCCATGTAGCCTTGTTATGATCCGTCAGTGCAAGAATGTCATATTCATTGTCGTGATAGCGATCGATCACCTCAGCTGGCTCGACCTTGCCACCCCATTCGGTAGTATGGGTATGAAAATTACCCCGGTGTCGACCATTGTGTTCCCAGTCGACGTCCTGATAGGGATTTATGACAACTGTGACCGGGTGCTCGGGCATCGAACATCCGATAAGCCCCAGTAGCAGGGCAAGGCAGGTAAAGCGAATCGTAAGTGTAATCATAATTGGATATATTTCTATGTGGGTGGTAAATCGGGACATGTCGTTGTGGATAAAATAGGCTCTACTCAGTGGCTCTTTACTAGTGTTGCGCGGCTTCGCCGTCTCCAAGAATTTGCTCATTCGGTTAACGGAATGGTTTTCGCAAAGGTATGCGAAATCCCCTTAATCTGAAAGATCGACCTCAATCGTCTCTTGTTGGTCGGCGCCCACCGATTTCACACCTTTCAGGGTTTTGGTTGAATCTCCTTCACCGATCTTAATGGTGTAGCTGGCTTCTCGGAAAACAGGCGGACGCCAGGAATCCCCTTTGATACGTAGCGTGTATACGATTGAATCGAGGTATTCGTCGATCACCTGGATCACCGGGTCTTTCTGACCCTTGATTTTCAAGGTTGGCAGAAATGCCATTGGCTGGCGACCATAGTTATCTTCCTGCGTGATTGTGCGCGGCCAACCGGGACATTGTTTGGTGCTCTTGTTTGTCACATCAACATGACGCGGCCAACACTCCATTGTGATTTTGCGTGATACTTTGTTAAAACGAACGATACCAAATCCAGCCCCGTTGTAATTGCCATCGGTGGGGTTGTAATAGGCGTGCATGGTTACTTTGTTACCCAAGCCATCATAATACCTACCGGAGAATGGCAAGGGGTTATCCGGGTCGGGTTGAGCCGGTTGTTCCAATGGCCACCACCAGCGACCATAGTAGTTCACGATTGACGGTACACCATAGGACCAGCCGGAATCTTCCCAGGCATTGGTGCCATGATGAATGACCGTGGCCAGATGCTGGTCACCGGCAATATGAAAGCCGTAGAAGCGACGGATTTCCTCCACGGCCCTGTCGCGACCAGTTTGCGGCCAACCGTTGGAATCAAGATCTGCCAGCAGGCGGTCGTCATATTTTCCGTGGATGTGCGCTCCACCAGCGAAAATCGTCTGTGACAATAGGACTTTTACATCGGTGCCGGACCAGTCCTGGCCCCACTCGTGCAGGAATTTCAGTTGACGTTTTCCGAGTAGCTGTGCTTCGGGTAAATCAACCATAGTTCGATCATAAGCTGGATCATTAATATGGTCCGGCCGTGGACCCTGTTGAGGTACCAGGCCCGCCGGGCCCGTTTTCCATTTGCGGTCTTCTATGATCGCCATTCCGATTCCGCCGACGTTTATTGATGTGTAATAAACGCCAATACCCTGCTCAATGGGTGTCGGGTCGAATGGGTCAGGCAGGTGAGAGGTTTGTGCGCGTTCCACCATCTTCACGTATGCGACTGGCATGATGTAGCCACCGTCTGCACCACCTGGCAGTTTTGATACCTTTCCACCTTCGCCCCAGATATTGCCCTGGCCGACATCATGGTCGTCAGGGATGGTAATTGTTGGGCGGTCTTTCATGATTTCGCCAAATTGCCGGCCGAACAATAACCAGGCTGCCGTATGATTCTCGTGGTCGTAACTCTGATCACCCGAAAAAAACAAAATATCGGGATCAAGGGCCTTCACATTGTCGACAATGTCCTGCCGGGGGCGACGATCCTTGTTTGAATTGCCCGTGAAGGCGGCAACTACAATCTCGGTCCTGTCGATGGGGTCACGGCGGATCAAGCCTTCGTAGACTGAACCACCCGGGTGTGACAACCGGTATGGAAAGTTGCGGGATTGGTCCCATTCTTCAACACGAAAGGTTGCTAACCAGCCGACTCCATCTGTTACCGACGTGGCAATTTTCTGCCACTGGCCATCGTCCATTATTTCAAGCTGAACTTCCCGTGACTCACTTTCCCGCAGAGGATACAGTTGTGCACTGAGTTTCAGGATTCCCTTATCTGTTGTGTACAGCGCGAATCCAATGACCTTGTCACGTGCAACATTCGGGATGACGAGCGGCCCACCGGCCTTTTCCATCGTAATAGGTTCGGGTCCTTTCGCCGTGTCGTGTGACTGGGCAAATATGGTGCAGGTCAGAAAAATGCTGATCAAAAAAGCAGCGAAGCTATGTTGTGTCCTCATATTAAGAATTATCTCATCGTTTGTAGCATTTGAGTTTTTACCAGACTTCCAGTGCTTACCACCAGGTCACGTACAGCGCCACCAACATGATCACAACACCCAGTGCAGCCCAGTTGTAACCGGTACGAGTGGAGGTGTCTACATCTTTGTAGTCGATGGCATTGGGATGCTCTTCGGAACCCTGCATCAGCGAGATGACCACACCAGTGACGATACACAGCACAAATGCCCAGCCAACCCGGTCAATAAAGGGCAGTGCCGGCCAAAACAGCTTGAAGCCAAGTGAATAGACCGCCGAACCGATGGCAATACCAAGGGCAGCGTTGGCCGTGGTACGTTTCCAGAAAATACCCATCAGGAACAAGGCGCAGACACCGGGTGTGAAGAAGCCGGTAAATTCCTGAATATACTGAAAGGCCTGGTCGAAACTGCCCAGCAACGGCTTGGCTACGATCATAGCGATGACCATGGCGGTCAAGCTGACGATTCGGCCGACCTTTACAAGGTGCTGCTCAGAGCCATTCTTGTTTACGTGGTGACGGTAGAAATCCATAGTAAAGATGGTTGAAATTGAATTCATCATTGAGGCCAGTGAAGACACAATGGCCGCGATCAGAGCTGCAAACACCAGACCAAGAAGACCGGCAGGCAGCAGACGCATGACCGTAGGGTATGCTTTATCCGGCGCTTCAAGTTCCGGTGCCAGCATGACTGCCGCCACACCGGGCAGCACCACAAAGACCGGGATCAGCATTTTTAGATAGGCCGCGAACATGATGCCTTTTTGCGCTTCTGGCACGTCCTTGGCAGCCAGCGCACGCTGAATGATGTACTGATTGAAGCCCCAGTATGAAAGATTCATGACCCAAAGGCCGCCAATCAGTACCGAGATACCCGGCAGGTATTGATAGTGTGGACTATCGCTTGAAAAAATCAGGTCGAATTTTTCCGGAGCAACGTCCATCAGAATACCGAAACCAGCCACAATTCCTTCGCCACCCGACACTTTGTTCAGGGCGATGGCTGCGATCAACAGGCCCCCCAGAACCAGCAAGGTGACCTGGATGATATCCGTTAGAGCTACCGCCTTGAGACCGCCATATATTGAATAAGCCGTTGCAAATACGCCGAGGCCGACCAGGGCCCACATCAGGTCGACTCCAGTGACCGTGGTCACTGCCTGTGCGCCGAGCCACAGAATCGAAGTCAGATTAACAAACACATAGACACCCAGCCAGAAGAAGGCCATGACCATGCGTACCCGGTGGTCGTAACGCTGTTCCAGGAATTGTGGCATGGTGTAAATTTCATGCTTCAGGAACACTGGCAACAGGTATTTACCGACGATAATTAACGTGAGAGCTGCCATCCATTCGTAAACACCAATGGCGATACCCATCACCCACGCTGAGCCGGACATACCGATAATCTGCTCGGCCGAAATATTGGCCGCGATCAGAGAGGCACCGATAGCCCACCAGGGCAAATCCCTTCCCGCCAGGAAATAATCCGTGGTGGTTTTCCGATGGCCAGATTTCTCACGGGAAACCCATTGGGCGATAAACAGCAGAAATGCAGCGTAAATGGCAACAATGGTGTAGTCGATTGCTTCTAAGTACATGGTATTAGTCCTTGTGCTTCTATCTCACATTTAGTGTGTCTATCGCATCAGATTCCAGTATTGGTCTTCTGAAAATCTACAGTTTTTGAAAATATTTCTTAGGATATAGACTTTATACCCAAGACAGGAATGGACTTTGCGCAAAGTTAATGGATAATCTTACAATTGTAATCTTTCAATGGACTATTCATGAGGTTAAAACTTAGAGAAGGGTTTGCTGGCCAGGATATGTACGTTATTCCCCGGCCAGTCCTGGCCGAAGCTCGGCGTCACCCGCTTGTGCGATCTGCATATCCAACCGACATAGGTTGGTATCCGCATGCGAAATACCATTGGCGGAAGAGGCCAAATGGCTGCCCGGAAGATCACTTGATGCTTTGCATCGGCGGCCACGGGTATGTGGAAATTGAAGGTAAACAGGCTCACTTACAGGAAGGTCAAGCTCTCATTATCCCAAGAAATCGTCAACACTTTTACTGGGCCGAAGATGACGACCCCTGGTCCATCTACTGGATGCATTTCCTCGGTGTAAATGCAGATTATTACATCGACCAGATACCTAAGACCGGTCAGGCCTTCGCTGTAGAAAGCCAGACTCAGAAGGAAGCGGTTCGGCTATTTCGTGATTGTCTCGAAACCGTAGAAAGAGGTTATACGCTCCACAATATGATCTACGCGGCCCAAACCGCCCAGCATGTCCTTTCATTATTACTGTTCAGAAATGCAGCATTAGCCAAGCACAGCGTGGTCGACAATGACCGGGAAACCTGTGATGCAGTTATTGAATTTATGCGTACGCATCTGACAGAAGCTATTCGGCTGGATGATTTTGCCTCAGAGGTTGGATTGTCGGTGAGTCGTTTGTCGCAAATATTCAAACAACAGACCCACTATTCACCCAAGTCGTATCTTAGCAACATGAGAATACGCACTGCCTGCAGATTACTGGATTTCACCGATAAATCCGTCAAGGCAGTGGCGATAGAAACGGGTTTCAAAGACCCTTACTACTTTTCCCGGGTTTTCAAGAAGGTGATGGGTATCTCGCCCGATAAGTACAGGCGGATTGTGAAAGCGTGAATGCTGGAATATCATCGTGTGATACTCAGCATTCTGATGAGCAGCAAACAGATTCTCCGACCGTGTCGCGTGTCAACATCAATAGTGGTTGGAAATTCACAAAAATCTCACCCACAGACAACGACGGCAGTTTTCATGCGGTGGGCTTCGACGACCATGACGACAATTTCAATACACCGGCATCGGGCCGGCTGTAATTCGGCTGAGTGGAACTTCAGGTAAGGTTCGTCTTTCCATCAGTGATCGTCAGCTTGTTACCGAGTTTACTTTGGCTGTCACACAGCCCGATCTTTTACCGTAGGGAGTTTTGACCATTATGAGCAAGTGAATACTGATTTTTGCAATATTCGTATGTCTGTCGGCCTTTGCTGAGACACAGTCACAGACTCCTGATGACGTAGTGCAGGTCGTTCTGCTGGCCAAAATGTAATCACCTTCTTTTCTGGTTGCCGTTCGAACCTTTGTGATAGTCAAGCCGGTATCGAAGCTTTTGACGCCATTCGTACTGCTTCGTGCCGATGCCGTAAAAAGCAACACACTGCTCGTGATGCTGAGTATCAGTAAGATGGATTTCATGATTTCGGTTCCATAATGAATGTCGTCTCAATGGACTGGTTTGAATGCAAGGGCGGTGCACCTCTCAAAAGTGTAATCTGGTCTATCAACGGCTTCGCATTGTTAGTTTGAGAATCCTTTATTTTTTTCTGTTTTAATATTTCCTGAATCTTCTGATTTTTTTATTCTCAAAGCTTGTTTGAATCCAATGGCCCTGTTGTTTTCTATCCTGACTTCATCGGAATAATTCAGGTTGATAGCAGGATGGTCTGTGCTGATGGGATAGTCTTCGCTGCGCTCTATGGTGTTTCCTGAAATGTTCAGCCCCTGAACCGAGCGTGAGAACACCATGTGCCCATTGAAGCTTATTAATTTGTTATTCACAAAATTGATATTACGGTGATATTGACCTTCACCCATACGCTGTTCAGGGGTGAACATGGGAGAAGCATAGAGCGGGTAGACTGCACCTCCACCAAATCCACTGTTAACAAAAGTATTATTCTTAATGGTGACGTCCTGCACCGCACCGGATTCGTACCAGAATTTGTTGTCACCCTCGATCAAAATGCCATGCATCTGCGAATTGAAATAGTTGTTTTCAATTACAACCTTACCTTTGGTTGTAATCAGGGCGCTCCGCGCCCGGTTTTCACGAATCTTGTTGTTTCTCATTAACACGTCGGGGTTCCAGGTCAGGTTCTCCATCGACATCGGTACTTCCGGCATCTCCGCTGGCGTGTCTTCCAGCGTTAGCACAAAACGCTTTTCGTTCAACCTCTTCATGTCTTTAATTTTTGTTTCAAAAAATGGCAAAACTGTTTCACGCGATAGTATGGCTATCCGGTCACCGGGCTCTGCGAAAATTAACCCCATTTGTTGGAAATGACTGATAGAACAAATGAACTGGTTGTTACCGAGATACTCATCAACATTGACATAGGCGCCATGAACATTGATGCCATCGTCGAGCATATGCTCCAAGGTGGAATTTTCAAGTGTGATTGTGCCTCTGCAACCGATAAAGTGAGTTGCGTCAGCACGCGTAGCAACCATACGGCCTTCGCCAGACGTCACCTTGAATCGATTCAAATGAATATTTTCGGTCCGCTCAACGATTAGTGCCATCCCCCCCGCGTCATAAACGGTGACATCCTCAATTTTGAGGTCCTTCGAATTTGTTACATGAATGGCAGGAACCAGCCGACTGGTTGGGTGAACTCCGTAAACAACCAAAACGCTGCCTACCGGTGGTGGTGAGCCCTTACCAAAGCTCTCAAATTTTATTAGGTTTTCCCCAACGCTTGTCACTTTTGAGCTTGCCCCATTCACTTTGTATAAGGACGTGTTGAAGATCGGAGATCGTGTTTCAGGATCAAAAACTATGTTAGACCCGATTGGATCCTGTTGATTAAATCGATCGAAGAGAATCGAACCAGACTTAATGCTGTATGGATACAGCTCAGGATCAATTTCTACTACAAAGCTCTTTTCCTGTTCATTTCGTTCAACAATAGTCAGCTCAGCGTGAAAAGGACGAATCCAGTCGATGGAGAAGTTCTTGAGCGTTGCACCATTAACACTTTCGATCGTAAACGGCACTAAACGGCCATGAAACATGAACACCGAACCGCCACCATCGATGGTGATGTTTTTGGAATTGAACAACGGAAATGCCATACGCTTGAGGCCATTGTCATGATTGGCTACGTAGCGGTACGTGGCTTGCGCATTTTCCGGGTAGAAGTCGTACTGAGCTTTTGGAAAAACGAGAGTGATACCTTCTTCATTCTTCACACTCTCAATTAGTTGGTTCAGCTTAAAGCTGGCATCTTCGCCGGGTACTACGCCATGGTCAGAAACATCGATAACGCGGGCGTGTGCGACCTGCATACAGAACAATATCGCACAAAAGAATATAAGTGTTGTTTTCATAGTAGCTTGCTTCTCAATTTCACGATTAAATTCTATTTTTTAAATTTCTTACTGTATCTATTTTTACTAGAAATCATGCTACACATTGTAAATCAATGCTTACAATGGACTTTATGATAAGAAGATGGAGTTTCTTACAGTTCGTCTGATTGAAGTTACTTTTCCTGCTCAGGGATGTTAGTTTTATTGTAGAGCACCCCAGTAGATTTGTATCCGGAGAGTATTTGGACATGATTCGCCAATTGATTGGATTATCCTTGGCTGTTGCCTGTGTAGCGATATCGGGATGTGAAAAAGATGCCAGTACCGCCGTTGTCGCTAGTTCGCATGCCAATACGCGAAGAAATCAAACTGGCGCGTAGCCTACCGTACTTCCTGGGTACTTTTCGCTGGACAGCCATCGACTATATCGGTGAGTCGAGGGGTTGGCCTGCACGTACCACAAACTTTGGCATTATTGATCTTGCCGGATTTCCAAAAGGTCCGTTTTACATCTACAAAAGCCAGTGGTCAAAAGCGCCGATGGTTCATCTGGATCCGCACTGGACCCACCCGGGCAAGAATGGCGTATAGCGGTCAGGTAGTGGCTCTTATTCAGTCCAACGGTTTACGCGCGTCTACCACTGTAGTCATTAATACAGAGACAGATTAGTAAGCCAAGCTTGAAGCCGGTGGTAACGGTATATCGTTATGTTTGCGCCACAATTCCAGTTTTTCTGTCATAAAGTTTGCGACTACTGTTTCGGTCTGGACGAGGTTGTTTTCCTCTTTTGGGTCATTGGCCAGATTGTAAAGTTCGACCTCACCACTGACCAGGAACTGGATCAGTTTCCAATCACCTTCTCTCATTGCGCTAAGTGCTGGTTGTTTTGTTGCTGCAGCAATATGCCAAAAAAGCGGACGGGCCGGGAGTGTTTCCCCACGCGCCAACGGCATAATACTGCGACCGTCCAGAGTGCCAAAGTAGTTTTCAGATTCGTTAGCGATATCAAGCAACGTTGGAAAATAATCGGTAACAAATATGGGGGTATCAACCCGCCCGGGTTTCGCATGGTGTGGCCAGTTCATTAATGCAGGCACCTTGATTCCACCTTCGTAGATCAGACCCTTCTTCCCACGCAGTGTATTGTCAACGGTCTGTGTGCCATGAAAGCCATTGTCCGAGGTAAATATAATCACAGTATTGTCACGCAAGTTATTTTCATTCAAAAATTCGATCAGGCGTCCTACGTTTTCATCGACTGATTCGACCATCGTGCTAAAAGCGGCCATTTCCGGTCTCAAACTGGCCAGTTTTCCAGTCACCGGGTCTTTTGATTTTTGCCTGTATTTTTCCAATAACTCCGGTGAGCGTGGAATACTTGGACGATGCGGCGCGTAAAAATTAAGGTTGACCATAAATGGGTGGTCTTTGTTTTCCTTAATGAAACGAATAGCCTCATCGGTCAGGCGATCTGTCAACCATTTATCGCTTTCTTTAGCCTCGATGAAGGGGTTCCTGAAAGGTGCAACATAACCACCACTTTTTGATTTATAACCCGTGGCATAGCCTCGGGCGGGATCCCCCCACCAGCTGCCGCCTACATTTCGGTGATAACCCCTTTGTTCCGGATAGTAGGCCTGATACTCCGGCGTCATGTGTTTTTCTATCCAGCCCGTATCTCCATCCTTGGGTTGTGTGCCAATTTCATCAAACGGATAAGTGGATTCCTTTTCGGGGTAGGGACCAACTACATGCCACTTGCCAAAGTGGGCAAGTCGGTAACCGGCCCTGTTTAGCGGTTCGGAAAAGAATGTATGCTCTTTTTGTACAGTGCCGCGGGAAAAAATCGACACCTGTGAATCACCGGTTTCCAATACAGGCACCGAGTAAACTTGTGTGCGGTACG
>Ga0316192_10004255_pt1 | contig 10399 bp, 7 predicted proteins | sample MerIslwburrow_MG_FD_204931 | JGI IMG/M metagenome (GOLD analysis project Ga0316192, IMG submission 204931) | Coastal sediment microbial communities from Maine, United States - Merrow Island worm burrow | ecosystem: Environmental > Aquatic > Marine > Coastal > Sediment | place: USA: Maine...
TCTGAAGGAATCGGGGTTTCGTATTCAGTACGTAAATTTCGGACGCGAACCGGACCGAATTCCGTCACTGGACGGGTATGCAGGCTTGATCATCCTGGGCGGGCCGATGAATGTCGACGATGTCGCCAACTACCCGAACCTCGCCAACGAAGTGACACTGATACAGGAGGCGCTGGAACGCGATATCTCGATACTCGGTATCTGTCTCGGAGCGCAGTTGCTGGCGAAAGCATTGGGCGGAACCGTAAAACCTGGTCCGGTAAGGGAGATTGGCTGGTACGACGTCGACGTTACCGACGAAGGAAAGCGCGACCCGGTGTTGTGCACTTTCGGCGACTCAAGTGAAGTCTTCCAGTGGCACGAGGACAACATCGAATTGCCCGCCGACGCCGTCTTGCTCGCCAGTTCACCCGTCTGCCCCGTACAGGCATTTCGATACGGCGAGCACGCCTACGGCTTTCAATTTCATCTTGAAGTTAACGCGGGCCTGGTTGAACGCTGGCTGCCCGGGCTGGAAAACGACGAAGACCTGCATGACGAGCGAAACACGATCGATGCCGAGCAGATTCTCGAAAAAATGATTGACTCGATGGATCCGTTGATGGCACTCAGTCGGAAGACGTTTTTGTGCTGGGTTGAGCGGTTCGATCTTCAGCCACAACGCCATACCTTTTCTTCACGACATTAGTCGTTACGCGGCGACTGGCAGTCCCTTCGAGCAGCCTGTCCGAGTCGGCAAATCGATGTCTTCCGCGAGTCTGTCGACGACCTCCTGCGACTCGGCGGTTGTCGCCTGCTGTATCGCATGCTCAGGCCAATGTGGCGCAAAAAGTGAAATGAAATCAAGCATATACTGTCGTAACGCTCGGTCCCGCGGAACGCCGAGCCAGGTCGTCACCCTTGGGAAAAGCCCGGTCGCGTTCGCGGCGTAAAGGTCTTCAAGATCTTCGCATTGAAGTGCCATCGGCGCGATAACACCGACACCCATGCCCATGCGCACATACGTCTTTATGACGTCTGCGTCGCGCGCGGTAAATACCACATTCGGCTCCAGGGACCTGTCCGTAAATGCCCGCAAAAATGACGATTCATGCTTTGAACTGAATACATAGGTAATGAGGGGGTGTTTGGCGAGTTCATCCAGCGTCAGCGGCGTTTTTTCGTCGGCCAGTTCGTGATCTTTTTTCGCCAGGACGATACGGTCCCAGTGAAAGCAAGGCAGAAGATTCAATTCCGGAAACAGATTTCGGGAGTCCGTCGCAATGGCGAAATCCACACGGTTTTCCGCGACCAGTGCTTCAATTTGTTCGGACGTGCCCTGGTGTAGTTCGAGATTGACGTTCGGGAAACGTTGATGAAACTGCTTGATAATGTCTGGTAAAACATAGCGAGCCTGGGTATGCGTGGTGGCGATCGAGAGCCTGCCTTCCTGTTCGGCCATCAGGTCTTTGCCGACACTTCGAATGTTTTCAACATCGCGCAAAATCTTGCGGGCGTATTCGACGACGGTCACGCCGGCCGGGGTAACGCTTGTGAGGCTCTTGCTCTTACGCGAGAATATTTGCACGCCAAGTTCCTGCTCCAGCAGGCGAAGTTGTTTGCTGATGCCGGGCTGGCTCGTATACAGGCGCTCGGCGGCCGCCGTGATGTTGAGTCCGTTGTCCACGACACCCAGCAGGTATTTCAATTGTTTCAAAGTCACACAACCATCCTCGACGCTCCTCATCGATATAAACATTGACCTGATGACCAGTCAATTTGTTTCACATCGACCTGTTGTTACCGCACTGCTTCAAGGCGATCTTGCCGCCGGCGATCAAGAATGGCGCAGACTTCGCTGTCGAGGTTGGTTTCTGATGTAATTGTATCGCCCAATTGCTGGTGGTGATCGGAGCCAGGGGCATAGGCAGGCCAGTCGGGCAGTCCCGAATCGTTCGGTGATCCCGTCGCCGCATAATTCACCCAGTAACGCATCATCATGTCCGACAATTGGTGGTCGATTGCGTCAGCAGGTAACCAGTCATCGGCAGTGCCGAAGACGTATGGAATCTCGGCACCATGGTAGGCGAGTATTTTTTCAGCGCCAGGTCGAATGCGAGTGAAGTAGTAGAAGTAAACATTGTTGGCAGATTCGACCATGGAGGTCGCGATGAACCTGGAGGCACATAGATATCCGTCAGCCCGGCTACCGAGTCGGTCCATCACTCTGCGTATGTTGGGGTGTGCACTATTTTCCAGGGCCTCCGCAAGCTCTTTTTTATAAGGCCCGCCAAGTGTCGCGATCATTTCAGTCAAGTCATTCGCCCCGACATCATCTGCCAGGTACATATATCGCTCATTCTCATTTGCACCAATCAGCAAATCGACATTATTGAATGTTCCCTGTGCGAATATTTCAGCGGCAGGCTGTGTCAGCAGGTAATCGTCAACAACGGCGTCGTACCAGCCTGAATACGCTTTCGCGGCGCCGCTAACGATAGTGAGCCAGTCGAGCTCGCGCATCGAATCGATGATCTCGATGTTGCCGAGCGGCGTTCCAAATCCCATACTCGATGCGATTGAGACTCCGTCACTCTCGGCCTGCGTCATCGTCACGAATGAATTGACCGCCCACCCGCCGCTTTGAATGATTGCGCGGTGAAACAAACCGCCAGCCAGCGGCGATGCAATTAACCAGGCGATGTTATAGCCACCAGACGAATTACCAATGACCGTTACGTTGTCCGGATCGCCGCCGAATGCCTCTATGTTGTCCTGGATCCATCGAAGTGCGGCAATCTGATCGAGCAACGCATAATTTCCGGAAACGCCGAGCGGTGACTCTGCGCTCAGGCCGGGATGCGCCAAAAAACCCAGCACGCCCAATCGGTGATTGAACGAGACGTAAACGATGTCCCTGCTCGCGATATTGTGCCCGAGATAGTTGGGTTCATTCGCGTAGCCATTAATATTGCTGCCACCATGAAACCAGACCATGACCGGCTTTTTCTCCGCCGGCGGCAGCGCATTGGTCCAGACGTTCAGGTAGAGGCAGTCTTCAGCAATATGCTCGAGCGGTCCGATTGTTTCAGGCGGATTACCCAATAACGTGGCGACACGCCTGTACCAGTCGTGATTGCCCTGCAACTGGGGGCAGGCGGGCGCGAAACGGATAGCGTCCTGTTTGCCCGCGCGAGGCACATGCGCGATTGGCGGTCGCCAACGACGATCTCCGACGGGTGGTGCTGCGTAGGGTATGCCGCGAAATACTGTAATTGCGGAATGTTCATCCAGGCGTTCGCCCTGCAGGGATTCGCCTCCCGCGAAGACCACGTTGACCTGAGATACTGAAGCGTCTGGCCTTGATGATGAGCACGCAGCAATGGCCACCAGTGCGACTACTGTAATCGATATCTTATTCGCCAGAGTCTGGCTTCTCACAGATCGCTCCAGATGTTCGTGATACCGGTATTCGTCTGCCTGCTATTGCCGGGATCTCTGATTTGCGTAGAATACCCGCGCATCGGTCTCAACACTAACATTCAAAAATAAACGAGGATTCCCGTGAGTATCTACGACCAACAACTGCACAAAATGAAAACTCAGAATGGCTTTATCGCGGCGCTGGACCAAAGTGGTGGCAGCACACCGAAAGCACTGGGCTTGTATGGTGTGACTGAAGACGCCTGGTCGAATGACGAAGAGATGTTCTCAGTGGTTCACGACATGAGGACGCGCATTATGACCAGTCCGAGTTTTACGGGCGAGCGAATCCTGGCTGCGATCCTGTTCGAGAATACGATGGACCGGGAAGTCCAGGGACGTCCAACTGCGGATTATTTGTGGGACGAGAAAAATGTCGTTCCTATTCTGAAGGTCGACAAAGGTCTTGCAGACGAAGCGGGTGGTGTGCAGTTGATGAACCCGATGCCGGAACTTGGCGCGTTATTGGACAAAGCAAAATCGAAAGGCATATTCGGTACGAAAATGCGTTCTGTAATCAAGCAGGCTGAAGCCGAGGGCATCAAAGCGATCGTTGCGCAACAGTTTGAGATTGGCCGCCAGATTTGTGATGCAGGTCTCGTACCGATTATCGAGCCGGAAGTGGATATTCATTGTCCTGACAAAGCCGATGCCGAGGCGCTGTTGAAAAGCGCGATTATGGATGAGCTGAATCAGCTGGCTGCGGATCAGCTTGTAATGTTGAAGCTGACGCTTCCGGAAGAAGACAACCTGTACAAAGATGCAATCGAGCATGCGAACGTGGTGCGGGTTGTTGCATTGTCAGGTGGCTATAGCCGCGAAGAGGCCAATGACCGACTTGCTCGCAACAACGGAATGGTTGCCAGTTTCTCGCGCGCATTGTCTGAAGGGCTCAAGGCGCAACAGAGCGAAAGTGAATTCGATGCCATGCTCGATTCGTCAATTGATGCAATTTGCGAGGCATCAAGGACCTGATCAGTAATCCGATCAAATGAACGTCAGCCGGCTCTTTCTCATTCTGGGACCCGGCTTGCTGGTCGCGGCAACCGGTGTTGGAACCGGCGATCTCGCCACCGGTAGTTTCGCCGGGAGCATGCTGGGCACCGCCATTCTTTGGGCGGTCTTGCTCGGCGCAATGCTTAAATACGTTGTGACCGAAGGCATCGCGCGTTGGCAGCTCGCGACGGGCACGTCGGTTCTTGAAGGCGTAGCGAGAAACCTCGGCCGGTTGCCGATGCTGGTTTTTCTTCCTTATCTCATTCTGTGGTCGTTCTTCACTGCATCCGCGATGATGAGCGGCTGTGGCGTCACTTTGCATGCCCTGATCCCCGTGTTTGAACAAGCCGAACATGGGAAGATTTTCTTTGGCACTTTGTGCAGCATTATCGGCATCGGCTTGGTTTACGCTGGCGGTTACCGGCTGTTCGAAAAGATCATGACGGCAAGCATTCTTTTGATGTTCGTCACCGTAGTAACAACGGCGATATTGCTCTGGCCTGGAACAGACGAAGTACTTAAAGGGATATTTCTGCCGTCGATTCCGGACTTTGCCGGATCGGGATTGACCTGGACGGTGGCGCTCATCGGTGGTGTCGGCGGCACCGTCACAATACTCAGCTACGGTTACTGGATTCGTGAGGAAGGCCGCACGAGCGGTGATGATCTTGGTGTGTGCCGAATCGATCTTGGCAGCGGCTACCTGATGACAGCGATTTTCGGTATGTCAGTTGTCATCATCGGCAGCCGCATCGAGGTTTCCGGCAGCGGCGCCATGCTTATCGTTGCGATGGCGGACCAGCTGGCTATTGCGCTCGGCGATTTCGGACGATGGATGTTCTTGATTGGCGCTGTGGGCGCTGTTTTCAGTAGCTTGCTTGGCGTATGGCAGGCGACGCCGTACATATTTTCAGATAGCTGGCGCCTGGCGCGTCATCCACCGGATAAAAACCGCGACCTGGAGCCCTCAACGAATCCTGGAACCACAACACCGATTTACCGATTCTATTTGCTGGCGCTGGGATTGATTCCAATTCTGGGCCTGTTCTTCAGTTTCCGCGAAGTGCAGAAACTGTATGCGGTGACCGGCGCATTTTTTGTGCCCTTGCTCGCGCTTGCGTTGCTGTTGCTAAACAGCCGCGCGAAGTGGGTAGGAGCGCGTTACAAGAATCACGCTGTAACTATCGGCGTGCTTTTTGTCACTGTCTCCTTTTTCCTTTGGATTGCCGTGACCAAACTAAACGGTTGATGCGGCGGCATTAGCTGCGTTTCAGATGGTCTTCCAGTACCTGTGCGACGCAACAGGTCAGTCGCTTGCCGGTGTCAATGTGCAAAAATTCGTTCGGACCGTGTGCATTTGACTTCGGTCCGAGCAAGCCGGTGACAAGGAACTGTGCTTCCGGGAATTTTTCGCCGAGCATGCCCATAAACGGAATGGTTCCGCCCGTACCCATATAAAGTGACTCCTGGTCGAAAAACGTCTGCGACGCTTTTTCCATCGAGGCTTCGAGCCATTCCGCCACAGGTGGTGCGTTCCAGCCCGCCATGGTTGATTCGACTTCAAAATGCACTTTGGCGAAGGGCGGCGGGTCGGATTCCAGCGCTTTCTTGACAGCATCAGCGGCCGTGTCAGCGTCGCAGCTCGGCGGCAACCTGAATGAAAGCTTCAATGTGGTCCCCGGTAACATGACGTTGCCTGCGTTGACCAGTTCCGGCATTCGGTCTGCTCCGGTAACGGTCACGTTTGGTCGCCAGGTATTGTTCAGCAACAACTCCATCGCGGATTCCGACGGCTCGTCGCCTTCTTTAACCCACGGGTATTTCTGGTGGACCGAGTCGCCAAGAGTCGCAGCAGCCAGCTTGGCTTGCTGTAGTCGCTGCTCAGGTATTTCGACATGCAGGTCCTCAAGCAGGATCTTGCCGTCGTTTTCATTTTCGATTCGGCTTAGCAGCTGTCGCAATACTCGAAAACTGGAAGGCACGATGCCACCGGCGCCGCCCGAGTGAACACCTTCGGTCAGTACGTCGACGCTCAGGGTGCCTGTCAGGTTGCCCCGCAATGACGTGGTGCACCAGAGCTGGTCGTAATTGCCACATTCTGCATCCAGGCAAACCACCAGGCTGGGCGATCCAATCCGGTCTTCGAGTTGGTCAATGTAGTAGGGCAGGTCGAAGCTGCCGCTTTCCTCACATCCCTCGATAATGACGACACACCGGGCGTGGTCGATACCTTGCTCCTGCAAAGCACGAATGGCTGCTAGCGAACCAAATACCGCGTAGCCGTCGTCGGCGCCACCGCGTCCGTACAGTTTGCCGTCGCGAATAACGGGTTCCCACGGATCAAGATCCTCTTCCCAGCCGGTGAACTCCGGTTGTTTGTCGTAATGACCGTAAAGCAAGACCGTGTCATCCGTGGTGCCGGGAACTTCAATGAATAAAATCGGCGTGCGACCGGGAATGCGGACTATTTCGAGTTGCATGCCAGCGATGGGTTGTTTCTCGCACCAGGCGTGAAACATCTCGACGGCCTTTTCCATGTGCCCGTGTTTTTCCCAGTCGGGATCAAACATCGGCGATTTGTTCGGTACTTTAATGTATTCGGAAAGTTCGGGGATGACTTCGTTGTCCCAAAGGTCGAACACGAATGACTCTGTTTTTTGACGGTCCATTGTGAATTCTTCTTTTTTGGTGGAGCGGGTATTTTACAGCCATTCCTGCGGTATGCACTCACATTTAATACGTTCACCCGTATCCGGGTCGTCAAATGTGAGCCGACTGGCGATCAGGCAAAGGTCTTCGGCAAAAAAACCGGGGTCAGACTTAACTTTATCAAGCAAGGGGTGTGTCCCCGTGGTTGATAAAGTGAAGTCTGACCCCGGTTTTTCTTTTCCGTACAAGCGGTCTCCGACGATCGGAAATCCGGCGTCGGCCAGGTGCCGCCGAATCTGGTGTTTACGCCCGGTCAAAATCGACACTTGAAGTACGGAGCGATTGCTCTCCGGGTCAAAACGTAGTCGGGAGGCCTCTGTTTGCGAGGCTTTGCCGTCTATCTCACCCAAATACTGTTGCGGCTCCGCCTGGCCCGGAAACTTTCCATGCACGATGGCGTGATAGCGTTTTCCCACTGTGCGGGCGGCGAACTGGCCGGACAGGTGCGCGGCCGCTTTCTTATCGTGTGCGAGCATCATCAAACCGCTTGCAGCGAGATCCAGTCGATGCACGATAAATGACTCTCTTTGCGGTTCGAGATGGTTCTCGGCATATCGCCCCAATGTCGTATGGTCGCCCCATTTCGAACCCTGCGCCCGCATGCCTGACGGCTTAATCCAGACTGACCAGCGGCCGCCGTCTTTGATCAACTCTGCCGGAGCCGATGTTTGAGACAGGACCGATTCGTCATAGTTAAGGAACAATTCATCGCCTGCAGACAATTTGGCCGACCGCCGTCGTATCCGGCGAAAGCCGTGTTCGGTTTTCAGCCACGCGGCGCCGGAAGCCATCGCATTCGAAACGCGAGTTGCTGTCAGGCCGCTGGCTTCGATCAGAAGATCGCGTGCATCGCGAGCGGTGTCAGTAACGATGACTGTAAATTCGGCAGGATCACTCATCCGGGTCTTTCCTGAAGTCCTTTTCCGTAAATAATCGTTGCATTCCCGGGTCTGCCAGTCGATCGGCAAGGCTGCGAACAGTAGTAACGAGGCTTGCTCGTAACTCACGCAGTTCTTCGACTTCGCTGCCTAAACGCGTCAATCGCAAAACCGACAACATGGATATCAACAAGCCCGCTTCCGCTTCTATCAACCTAACCGAGGCAAAGAAACTGAAGGAGAGGCCCAGAATAGCGCCAATGGCCCACCATGCGCCAAAGTTCAGGCCAACGAAAACTGCGATGGCTATATATAAGAGTGGTAACAACAGAATTGTCGCAAAAACCTTGAGCGTTGCGACGTCATCCATCTCGTAGCTGAAGCGCTCGCCGACAGTCGCCGCGATCCAGCCGACAGGCAGGTGCAACAGCGCGCCCGGAATCGCCAGCGGCAACAATGCGAGCATCGTCAGACTGCGAAGCATGACCTTACGAAAAGCGTGACCCAGCGTTACAGGCTGCCGCAACTGGTGATCTTTCAGATCCAGCATGTCCAGGCGGGCCTGGTAGTTCTCCACCGCGTCGCGAAACGCGAGCATCTCCGGATCCTCTATCGATTTCATATAGCTGTCCACAAAGCGGCGACTTAGCTCAACGTAATCCCCGGGCCCGAGATCCGCAGTTGCGGGTTTGTACAGACGTCTTGCAGTTTGAATGAAACGCAAGGTGCGCCAGTCCGGCGCATTAAGCGTCACGTTGGTCAGCGCATTGGCCAGGTGTTCGGTCAGTTCTACGACCGTTCCTTGCTCGTCTTTGCTGAATTTCTGGATCCACCGTTCGTCGACGATGATTGGTTCGCCAAACTCGATTAACACCTGGCTCCTGAAGCGGTGTCGATGAATGTAATTCAGCCCACAGGGAATCATTCTCACTTTCGCCTTGCCGCGCGCAGTAACAGAGAGTGCGATGCGTGCAGCGCCCGTCTTCAGCTTGATCAACCTGGACTCGACGTGGCTCACCCCTTCCGGAAAGATTCCCATGCAGTTGCCGGCTTCAATTACCTCGTACAATTTCTCAAACGCTTTTGAATTGTCGACGTCACCATCGTGCTCTTCACGCCGGTATACAGGAACGGCCCCGACTGCGTTTAGAAACGGTACCAGCAAGCGGTATTGCCAGAGTTTGGCATTTGCCACGAAGTGCAGCGGCCAGCGACCGCACTTCGCGATCAACAGGAAACCATCCATCAGTGCATTGGGATGGTTCCCGGCAAATATGACGGGTCCTTCCTCAGGTATGTTCTCGATGCCGACCACGTCAATGCGTCGGAAGAACGTATTCGCAATGACACGAATCACTGCAATGATGAGCCGATGCAACAAATGCCTGCTCCAAAAGTAAAGTCTGACCCCACTTTTCGTTATGCATGGAGTCTACGCAATTGACAGCAATTCGTCTTGCAGAGCCGTTGGTTGCTGGATATGGCCTGATCGGAACCAGTAGAATTGGGCCTCATGCAGCAATAACGTTAAGTCACAAGCCAGTGAATAATCGTTTCTTCACGTTAGTCGTTTTCATCATCGTGTTGATCGCGGGCCCGACGACGTCTGCCGCGCAAGACGCGGGGTCGGACAACACGTCTGAAGCAAAGGAAGGCAGCATGTTCTCGCCTGCCAATTTCGATCTCCGTCTTGGTTCTTACTATATTGCGTCGACCACGGAGATCCGGGTAGATGCACTCGACGGTCTCATAGGGACATCCATCGATCTGGAAGATGATCTGAACCTGGACGATAGGAAAGCAGCCCCCTATTTTGCCCTCAGTTGGCGTATGTCGGGAAATCACTTCCTGGAACTTGAGCAATTCAATCTGACGCGCAGCGGTGATCAGACGCTTATCGCTGATATCAATTTTGGCGATCAGGCGTTTCTAATCGGCGCTATGGTCAATAGCTATTTCGATACCAAGGTTACTCGAGTTAGTTATGCGTACAAGATATACGATACGGAAAGATCCACTGTGGCGGTCAGCGCCGGAATTCACAGGACCAAGCTTACAACCGGCATCGAAGAAGTCTCCTCACAACCTCTTGAGGATCGACCGGCAACTGCAGAGGTGACAGCGCCACTACCGGTAATTGGTGCTGCCGGGGTGTGGAAATTTAACGAACAATGGTCAGTGGCTGGCCGCGCGCAAATCTTTCGGCTCACAATAGCCGAATATAGCGGGCGCCTGGATCATATCTCAGTGCACCTGGATTACGATCCGTTCAAGTATGTCGGGTTCGGAGTGGGCTACGACCTGTTCTCGATTAATCTCGATGTTGAAAAAAAGCAATGGCAAGGCAGTGTTCG
>Ga0316192_10004256_pt1 | contig 10398 bp, 11 predicted proteins | sample MerIslwburrow_MG_FD_204931 | JGI IMG/M metagenome (GOLD analysis project Ga0316192, IMG submission 204931) | Coastal sediment microbial communities from Maine, United States - Merrow Island worm burrow | ecosystem: Environmental > Aquatic > Marine > Coastal > Sediment | place: USA: Maine...
GGACAAGGCCAGGAATGCCGAAATGTGGGATGTCGAGGGCAATCGCTACATCGACCTGGGGACCGGGATCGCTGTTGTAGGGACGGGGCACAATCACCCGCAGGTTATCGCCGCAGTCAAGGCGCAACTCGAACGGTTTACTCACACCTGCTTCCAGGTTGCGCCGTACGATGTGTACGTGAGACTTGCAGAGCGCCTCAACAAGGCTGCACCCGGCCCGACGCCAAAGAAGACAATCTTCATTAATACAGGCGCAGAAGCCGTTGAAAATGCAGTAAAAATTGCTCGAAGCCATACGGGTCGAAGCGGCATTATCGCGTTTTCAGGCGCCTTTCACGGGCGCACAATGATGGGCATGGCGCTGACTGGCAAGGTGGTGCCCTACAAGGCCGGGTTCGGGCCGTTTCCGGCCGAGGTTTTCCACGTGCCTTATCCGATTGCGTATCACGGTGTGTCGGTTGAGGATTCGCTCGCTGCGATCGAGACCTTGTTTCGCTCTGATGTCGAGCCATCCCGAATCGCGGCGATGATCATCGAGCCGGTGCAGGGCGAGGGCGGCTTCTATCCTGCCCCGGCAGAGTTCCTGCAGGCGCTGCGACAGCTTTGCGACGAGCACGGCATCGTCATGATTGTCGACGAGGTACAGACCGGATTCGCCCGCACCGGGACCTTGTTCGCCATCGAGCAGTCCGGCATCGAGCCTGATCTGATGCCAGTCGCCAAGAGTATTGCCGGGGGCTTTCCTCTGGCTGGTGTGATCGGCAAGGCCGAAATTATGGACTCGGTCGCTCCGGGAGGTCTTGGCAGTACTTATGGTGGATCCCCCATCGGTTGTGCGGCCGGGCTCGCGGTGCTTGATGTCATCGAAAGTGAGGGACTCTGCGAAAAGGCGCTCGCAATCGGCGTGCAGGTCCGGGAGTGGGCCGAAAAGCTCCAGGCCGAAACCAACTGCGTCGGCGATATACGCACAACAGGCGCAATGTGCGCGATCGAGCTTGTTCAGGGTGGTGACGCGACCCGTCCAGACCCGGATTTGACCCGGAGTATTGCGGCCGATGCGCTGGCAGCCGGCGTGCTGCTGTTGACCTGCGGAGTTCGTGGCAACGTGATACGGTTTTTACCGCCAATGACCATCGAGCCTGAGATCCTGGCCGAGGCGCTCGAGATTACGGGCAACTCGATCCGGAAACTGGCTGGAGATCTTCGCAGGGCAAGCTGATCGTCGGCTTCGATGCCGGACTGACAATCTGCTTCAGGCAGCCAGGAACTTTTGCCGGTACTCGATCGGCGGCATGTCGTACCAGGACTTAAAGGCGGTCGTAAACGAGCTGATGCTGGAATAACCGAGCAGCATGGCGACTTCAAGCGCTTTGAGACGATCGTCGCTAAGATAATTGACGGCCAGCACTGCTCGAACCTCGTTGAGCACTTTTTGAAAGCTGGTCTTTTCATCCCGCAGTCGACGCTGCAGCGTCCGGCGGCTCAGCTTCAGGGTTCGGCAAGCAGAGTCGGCATTGGCCTCTCCGGCTGCGAGTAACTCGACAAGCCCCCGCTTCAATTGCTCAGCAATATTGTCCTGAGCGTAGAGAGAACGCAGGTACTTCTCGGCTTGTTCTATGAGCTGACCGTACATGATGGCAAGATGCTACCAGAATTCCCTGGCTGGAGCCCCCTAATGAATGACGTCGTGAGTTATGTAATTGACGGAGAGATCGGCGTAATTACTGTTAACAACCCACCGGTGAACGCTCTTTCGCAGGCCGTGCGACAAGGCTTGCTTGACGCAATTCGAACGGCAGCCGCTGATGAATCGGAAGCCGTGCTGATTCACTGTGAGGGCCGGACATTCATCGCCGGCGCAGATATTAAGGAATTCGGTAAGCCGCAAGTCGAGCCACTGCTGCCCGACTTGCTCAACGAGATCGAGGCCAGCGAGAAAGTCGTCGTCGCGGCGCTGCATGGCACCGCCCTGGGCGGTGGTTTCGAGACGGCGCTGTCCTGTCACTACCGTATTGCACTCGATAGCGCGAAAGTCGGCCTTCCCGAAGTGAAACTCGGCCTGTTGCCAGGGGCTGGCGGCACACAACGCGTGCCACGGCTCGCGGGCGTCGAGGCAAGTCTCGAACTGATGCTGAGCGGTACGCCAATTCCGGCCGACCGCGCCGCAGAAAGCGGGCTCGTAGACAAGGTTGTTAGTGCCGACTTGCTTGCCGAAGCGCTGTCCTACGCGCGCCACCTTGTCGAGACAAGAGCACCGGTCCGACGGACCAGCGAACTAGCCGTAGAAAATGTCGACAGCAGTGTTTTCGACGCAGTATCCGCGGGCCTCCCAAAGCGGGCACGTGGACAGACCGCGCCATCCAGAATTGTTGAGTGTGTTCAAAACGCGGTGACAATGTCTTTTGCGGACGGCCAGAAGCGTGAGCGGGAATTATTTTCCGAGTGTATGCAGGACCCACAGTCCGCGGCGCTGCGGCATATGTTCTTTGCCGAAAGAGTCGCGCATAAAGTGGCCGGTTTATCGGACGGCGCGGCGCTGCGCGACGTGAAATGTGTCGGCATCATCGGCGGTGGCACAATGGGCGGCGGCATCGCAATGAGTTTTGCAAATGCCGGCATTCCGGTGACGCTTGTCGAGATCAATAAAAAGGCGTTGCAGCGTGGGCTTGCGATCATCGATAAGAATTACGCGGGCAGCGTTAAACGCGGCAAGCTCAGCGAAGGCAAAGCAGCAGACTGCAGAGGGCTCATTAGCGGCGCGACGGACTACAGTGCTTTGAACGACGTCGATCTGGTTATCGAAGCAGTGTTCGAAGACCCCGAACTCAAGAAAGATATTTTCGCGCGTCTCGACAAGGCCTGTAAGCCCGGTGCGATTCTTGCGACGAATACGTCCTACCAGGACGTTAACGGAATTGCTGCAGTGACAAAACGACCGCAGGACGTTTTGGGAATGCATTTCTTCAGTCCCGCGCACATCATGAAGTTGCTCGAGGTCGTTCGCGCCGAGAAGACGGCGGACGATGTGTTGACTACTGTGATGGCGCTGGCAAAACGCATTCGCAAAGTCGCTGTCGTCTCAGGCGTCTGTTACGGCTTCATCGGCAATCGCATGCTGCAGGGTTATTTTCGCGAGGCACAACTTTGCCTGATCGAGGGCGGATTGCCCGAGAGCATCGATGCCGCCCTGTATGACTGGGGCATGGCGATGGGGCCGATCAGCGTCGGCGACCTTGCTGGACTTGATGTTGGCTACAAGGCACGTGAGGCGCTGCCGGAAGCAGAGCGGGGTGATCCCGCAGCCTACCGAGTTCCGGACGTGCTCGTCGAAGCAGGCCGATTGGGACAGAAGAGCGGCAAGGGGTTCTATTCCTACGATGCCGAAACGCGCAAGCGGTCATCAGATCCCGAGGTGCAGGCCATCATTGAACGTGAGGCGGCTGCACTTGGTATTGAGCGGCGCCCTGTTGATGCCGATGAGATCGTTGACCGCCTGATCTATGCACTGGTGAACGAAGGTATGCGGATTCTTGAAGAGGGAATCGCGCAGCGGCCAGGTGACATCGATGTCGTCTACGTTTATGGCTATGGTTTTCCGGCATGGCGTGGTGGGCCCATGCACTATGCTGACGCCATTGGTCTGGAAGTCGTGCTGGCTCGTATCGAGGAATTCCGGGATCGCTTTGGCGACGAGAACTGGACGCCGGCACCATTGCTCGAGAAGTTGGTCGGCGAAGGCAGGACGCTCGCTGAGTGGGCGGAGCGGTAGCTGCGATTTGCGACGATATGGACAAGCAATCGGTTTTAGTAGTACAACATTTTCCGTCAGGTAATCGATCTACACTATCTGGTAAATATCAGGGGTCCGTTTTAAGAGGAAGCCTGACACCTTAAATTTAAAAATAACAAGGGAGTATTATGAAAAATTTGCTATTGGTATGCATGGCAATTGGCTTTTCGCAGGTCGTGCTTGCGGACAATCATTCGAGCGCGACAGATGAAGTTATTGCGTTGGTGGAAAAGAACTGGGAAGCGCGCAATAACAACGATTACAGGACGCAGTTGGAACTGAGAACGGAAGGCACTCACTACAATGCCAATTCAAGTGGAACGTTTCTCTATTCCGATGAGAAACCTTCACTCGAAGAAATTTCCGAAGACCTCGCAGGCGAATATGACGTCACAGTGATGTATCCAAATGCAGTTTCGTTGTCCGATACGGTTGTTCTCGCACGCTATTATCTTGAGGGTTCAATGTCGGCCGACGACGTAACTGTCAGCAATTACCGGACCCGCGTTACACATATCTGGGTAAAAGAAGACGGCGAGTGGAAAAGCAAGTCCTGGCACTTCTCTCCGCTCCACAACGGGGGCACGACGCCAAACTAAGGCAGGGATTGTTAGTGAAAACGATAGGGGTGCTCCGATAAGGGGCACCCCTTTTTTTTGAGGAAATCCCCCGCATAAGGGGTTACTTTGGAAAGTCGATCGGCAGCTGCGCCTGGGCCCAGGCCACGATGCCACCCGCCATGGATTTCACGTTCCTGTAGCCAAGCGCCTCGGCAGTAAGCGCCGCCAGGACCGAGCGTCCCCCCGTGCCGCAGTACAGAACGATGTGTTGTTCTTCTGCGCTCACGTTTACGTCCTTGCGGCAGCGATCCACGAGATTGTGCAATTCAAACTCGAGCAACCCACGTGGCAATAGAACGGCCCCGGGTATATGCCCGCGCTGATATTCAGCCGGTTCGCGTATGTCGATAAACAATGTGTCGGCGCCGAGGCAGTCATTTACGTCCGTAACCGAGCACTCTTTGATCGTGGCTTTTGCCTGGGCAACGATATCAGAGGGATTCACGAGCATTGTCGGGTTCCTTCGTCGGTGGCGCGTAGGGATTCGGCGGCATCAGGTGAGGTGGAATAGCCATGCGGCGCCGATCGTCCTGCGGCGGATAATTTTCCGCAAGATACGTGATGATGCGGTTCTCGGTATCGGGGTCGAACTGCCACAGATTCTGCTTGGCCTGCATCCAGCGGATCATGTGTAGCCACTGCGCCTCACTGCCGCGTTGTTGCGTGATGAGTTTGGGAGAGTGGCAAGCGATGCAGTTGGCCCGCACGACTTCCCAGTCGCCGTTCATTTTCAAGCCCGACATTGGGTCGAGTTCGATGTCCTGTCCGGAAGCCATACCTGCCCCGATAACGAGCACTGCTGCAGCGACGGGGAGTCTCGTCCACATCAGGCGACCTGCACGGCGATCCGGTGACAGGCGTTGTTCAGATAGCCTTTCGGGTTCCAGCCCGGCAAAACCATTGGCTGCGCTCGACCCATGTCATCAGTCGCTCGTGCCCAGATTTCGTAATAGCCCGTCTCCGGGAATTCAATCTGGGCGTTCCAGTGCTGCCATGCAAAGCGGTTGGCAGGGTCTTTAAGATCGGCTCTCACCCAGGTTGCGCCGAAATCGATCGACACGTGCATCGCTTCGACGGCCCTGTCGCCGGCCCAGGCATGTCCGCGCAGCGCGAGCTTGCTGCCTGGCTCGTGCGTTATTCCCGATTGCGGGAAGGTAATCAGTGACTTCACGGGCATGGACTCGATGATGCACATCTCATCGTCAGGTACGACGCTGCCGGGTGCGACGGTCTTGCACGGTATGCGATAAGAGGTACCGGTCATTTTCGGGCCATCGTGAACCTGGTTTCGAATGACGATCTTGTTTAGCCATTTGCCGCAGATCGAACCGGGCCAGCCGGCGCACATGAGCCGCAGCGGATAGCCGTTCATTTCGGGAATGTCTTCCCCATTCATCGCCCAGGCGATCAGCGTTTCATCTTCAAGCGCTTTCTCGACAGGCATACCACGCGAGATGGGTACCTTGCTTGGATCGCCGCTCGCATGCGTGTCTGCGCCGTAATAGGCGACATAGATTGCATCGTCGTTGATGCCAACTTCTTCGAGTACGTCTTTCAGTCGCACGCCGGTCCATTCGGAACAGCCGACCGCGCCAATGGACCACTGGTTACCTGATGCAGGTGGCACGAACTCGCTACGACCATTGCCGCCGCATTCGAGCTGCAGTTGGTAGGTGTAGTGTTTGAATTTCTTCTTGAGCTCGGCGACTGTGAATGACATCGCGCGTGTTGCAGATTCGCCGCCGAATTCGAGTGTCCATGTTTCGGGGTCGATATTCGTGGTGACCGGCGGCCGGCCATTGTTGCGAACGAACAGGTGCTTGGCAGGCGTAATGTCGTCATCCAGAAGATGCGCCGGCGTTTCTGCATTGACCGGGCGGTCATTCAGGATGATGAGACCTTCTTTGCCGGGGATCGCAAACGGTTCGCTGGTCTGTGCTACTGCCGCCGGAATCAGGCCACCCGGCATCAGGTGCGCGAAAGGAATGCTCGCACCGACCGCCGTTGACATCGCAATCAGGCTGCCCTTGGTCAGGAATCCGCGCCGTGTGATGGGATCAGTCTTGCGTCCCCACACAAGCTCGTCCGCTGCGACAGGATCCTGCCCATACAACTCATGAATGCCACGTTTCTTTTCTGCCACGGGAACGCTCCGTTCAATGATCCGCTTACTGCAAAACCATTCAGGAACCCGTGTGTTTGATCAGGAAACGGTAGACGTCATCGTCGACGGAGTGCTCGATGAGTTCGTTGCCTGTCTGTCGGCAAAACGCTTCAAAGTCGGCGACGGAGCCCGGGTCCGTGGCGAGGATTTCCAAAATACCGTCGGCCGGCACTTCTTTAAGTGCCTTCCTGGCTTTAAGAATAGGTAGGGGGCAATTGAGCCCTTTTGCATCAAGTGTGTGGTCAGCCATTTACAAATGCTCCGATCAAATAAATAAGTTGATGTCTGCTTGCGTCGCGCATTCGATGTAGGTTGCTGCGCCGCCGATTTCGATTCCGTCGATCATGTCCTCTTTGCCATATTCGAACAGATCCATGGTCATCTGGCAGCCGATCATACGCACTTCCATATCAACAGCCGCTTCGCGAAGGTCGTCTATGGATGCGACGCCTTTCTTTTTGATCAGGTTTTTCATCATTACCGAGCAAGCGGCATCGACGCCGGGAATCGCGGTAACAAGATTTGGCAGTCCCATGTGTCCGCCCATCATCGGCATTTTCATCGCCGGGTTGCCGGCCGCAGTCACCTGCAGATCGAGTTTCTTGAACAGCAGGGGCAGGCCATAGAACGTGAAGAACATGGTAACGGGCAAACCCATGGCTGCAGCGGTGGTTGCAAGTATGAACGGCGGGTATGCCCAGTCGAGGCTACCTTTCGTAACAATAATGGACATGCTCTTTTCTTCGGACATTGGTTCTTACCTCTTGCGTAACAGAGTTCGGGCCCCGAAGGGCATATTAGAATATCAGAATTGTCTTTATTAGGGCGATAGAATATTCTCCAGTGGCTCGAAAATCCTCACAATTCCCCTGATCAGGGCTGCACCCCATGCACAAATACAACCGGAAAAACATTTGAAGCAAGCGCCAATTTATATCGGCAGTGACGTATTCCGGCAGGCAGCGTTTGGGGGCAACCACCCGCTAAACATAGTTCGACACTCCGCTGTACTCGACCTGGTTCGTATCCTCGGCTGGCTGCCGGAGCATGACTTTCGCACCAGCGAACCCGCTACAGTGGAGCAACTCACTGGGTTTCATGATTCTAGCTATGTCGAGGCGCTGCAATACGCAGATTCCACGGGCAAAGTCAGTCCTGAGGACCGTGCCCGCTACCAGATCGGTACGCTGGAGAATCCGCTGTTTCCAGGGTTATTCAATCGGGCTGCCATGACAGTCAGTGGTTCGATCCTGGCGGCCGAGCTCGCGCTCGAAGGGCACGTTGCGTTTCATCCGTCGGGTGGCACACATCATGGACGTCCGGACCGGGCCTGTGGCTTCTGCTACTTCAACGATCCGGTCTTCGCAATCAGGACGTTCCTGCAGAAGGGCTGCGAGCGCGTTATGTACATAGATCTCGACGCACACCACGGGGATGGCGTGGAGGATGCTTTTGCTGCCGACTCGCATGTCCTGACCGTGTCGATTCATGAAGAGGATCGCTGGCCATACAGCGGCGCGGCCAGTGACAGGCGTGGAGGTTGCGCGCGCAACCTGCCGGTGCCAAAAGGCTTTAATGACGATGAATTGGACTACCTCATCGAGCACGCGGTTCTGCCACTGGCGGAAGCCTTCAAGCCCGATGCTCTGGTTATGTGTTGTGGTGCCGATTGCCTGGCAGGTGATCCCCTGTCCGGCATGAAGCTGAGCAACGTCGCGTTGTGGGATACTGTCGAGAAGTTCCTCGCGTTGCGTCAACCGACTGTCGTTCTCGGTGGAGGCGGTTACAATCCGTGGACCGTTGCGCGCTACTGGGCGGGTATGTGGGGCAGGTTGACGGGACAGACTTTGCCGCAGCACCTGCCTGAGGAAGCACAGACCTTGCTTGGACGCATGGAGTGCGATCTGATCGACGAGGATGAGGTTGAGGAAGACTGGATCAGGACATTGGTGGATTCTCCGTATAATGGACCTGTACGTGAGGCCATAAAATCATTGGCGACCGAGATTGTGAGGACTTAAGAATGGCGTGGCTGGACTTACTTGCCGATATCGAAGACCTGGAAGATGCGGAGTTTGACGAGGCGCTCGTCACGCAACTCGAATTGGCGGCCAGAGATCGCGATCCGCGACCCATGCGGTTTTCGACGCCGACCTTTAAGGAATATGAAACGACGGAACTGAGCGGCTGTGGCAAGAACAGCTTTCCGGCGTTTTCGATTACGGCGGCCGCTTGCGGACTGAATTGTGATCACTGCCAGAAGAAAATCCTCGAGCCGATGATTCCGGCCACCAACCCGGCCATGCTCGATCAGAAAGTACGGCATCTCATTGAGACCCAGGAACTGAACGGTTTCTTGTTGTCCGGTGGCTCCAATAAACGTAACGAGATCAACTACACACGCTATCTGCCGGTCGTTGAACAGTTAAAGAGAGATTTCCCCGATCTGAGAATCGCCGTGCACAGCGCATTGATGAAAGAGCCGCAAGCAAAAGCGATGGAGGCAGCAGGCGTTGATACCGTGATGATGGACGTCATCGGTGCGCAGGAGACCATCAAGGAAGTCTACAAACTGGATCGGCCGGTCGCCGATTTCGAAGAGACCCTGGCGGCACTTTGCTCGACCTCTATGGAGGTCACGCCGCACATCGTTATTGGTCTTCACTACGGCCAGATTCTCGGTGAAGCCAATGCGCTCGACATCGTCAGCCGCTACCCGGTTACGGCGCTCGTACTCGTCGTCATAATGCCGTTCTATGCCAAGCCCGGTACGTTTGTGACACCCGGTACGACAGATGTCGGAAAGATCTTCCTCGAGGCTCGTGAGCGAATTCCCGACAGGCAGGTCTTGCTTGGTTGTGCACGCCCCCCGGGCATGCACAAACGAGTGACGGATGCATACGCGATCATGGCGGGTCTCGATGGCATCGCGTTTCCCGCTGATGGTGCCGTATCCGTTGCACATTCGATCGGGCGGCCATTCGAACAGGCGCACTCCTGCTGTTCGATAAAGCTTGGCAGTGAATTCAAAGTATCCCTCGAGCGCACTTGCGCCGCGTGAAGCAAGGACTGTAGACGATGAGTTGTTTCGAACATAAATCCAACGTTGAGATGGAACCACGTGCACCGTTGAAGACGCCTGCCGATCGCAAGAACGGCAAGCACGTCAAGGCGAATGACATACCGCCACAAGGTGTCTACCTGCCCAATAACAACTTCATGGCGCCACACATGATATCGCCCGAGTATGTGCAGCTGTCCAACGCGGCCGCCATAACGCTCGGCATCATGGGCGGACGCATGTATCGCACAGAGTGCACGCGTTGCCTGAACCTGTTGCTGACCTATCCTGAAGGATGTCGTGCCAACTGTGCCTACTGCGGCCTGGCAAGACACCGGGAAGCCGACCGCGATTATGCCGATCGCAACTTTATTCGCGTCGACTGGCCCGCTGTTCCGATGGCCGAGATCGTCGACATCGTTGCGAAGGATCCGGACAACAGTCCGTTTCACCGCATGTGTATTTCAATGATCACGCATCCACGTTCTGAGGACGACACGTTTACAGTGCTCAAGCAATGGACCGACAAGATCGACCCTGACGTGATCCCGGTTTCTATTCTGTCCAACCCGACAACGATGACGCGTGCGGACGTACAAAAGACCAAGGACCTGGGCGCCGACATTTTCACTGTTGCGCTCGACGCTGCAACGCCAGAGGTTTTTGACCGTACACGCGGCAAAGGAGTGCAATCACCTCACAAGTGGTCGAAGTACTGGGACATCATGCTCGAGGCGAAAGACATCTTCGGGCCACAGAAATT
>Ga0316192_10004258_pt1 | contig 10398 bp, 9 predicted proteins | sample MerIslwburrow_MG_FD_204931 | JGI IMG/M metagenome (GOLD analysis project Ga0316192, IMG submission 204931) | Coastal sediment microbial communities from Maine, United States - Merrow Island worm burrow | ecosystem: Environmental > Aquatic > Marine > Coastal > Sediment | place: USA: Maine...
CCCTTGTCATCGGCGTCGCTGACCTTGGAGGCCGTAATGACACCCAGAGGTTTTTCGATGCGATCGATGTTGAACTCCATGTCCTGAAGTACGGCAATTGTCGCGGTCAGGATGTTGAGCTCGGACGAGGCCTCCAGCGTTCGCGTCTGCATGGAGCGAATGTCCAACGTGCTCTCGGGCAGACGCAAGGCGGATTCCGGGATCCCCGGTGTCGCGCAACCATAAAGGCTGGCAACCATCAGGAGTGAAAACGCGGCGCGGCGCATTAGAATCTCGATGAATGGTAGGAAAAGTCCCGGACCTTGTCGTTAGTGTCGAATTTGATGATGACGGTCAGCGTGCGCTGTGAGCTGGAGGTCGAGCCCGCATCGGTCGACCCGGCACCGACACCACCGCCCGAGCTGCCGAATATCAGCCCGACGACCGTGCCACTGCTGCGCGAGTAGGTGACATCACTCGAAATCTTGTCGTAAATCCAGGTCTCCTGGCGCTCTTCCTCAGTCGTGACGATGTTGGGGGATCCGAGTACAGCGGCGACATCAGCGGCCGACATGCCGAGGGTAATCTCCTTTTGCACCGTGCCAACCGTAATGCGGTCGGTATCGTCGGCTGCGCGGACGTCCTGAGCGTGGTGCGTCGCACTGCAGCCTGCTACGAGAAGCACCGCCATGGCTGTTATAACCAGGTTCTGTGGGGATTTCATTGCTACGACCTCCGTCGTGGGTCTTATTCTATAGACCTGATACTACACCTGGAGGTCATGACCGCAACAAGGGATGCCTGATGATTAGCTGATTATTCTCTGAGGCGATTGAGTGCCCACCAGGAGACAATCGCCAGTACGACGAAGAGCGCGGCCATCGCCGCGTTGCCGGCCACACCGCCCTCGATCGATACGTGCGACGGTGCATCAATGGCACGATAACTGCGTACCACCGAGTTCGCTGCCAAAAGCAGGAATATGGCAGCCGAAATATGCGCTGCGAACCGGTGGCGACGACATGCTGCCAGGCTGCCGACGGCGCCACCTCCTAACCACAGCAGGCTCACGGTCGGCGCCGTGCCGAAGAATACCGGCGCGGCGAACAGGACAGGAACCAGGTATGGGTTTGCGTTTTTCGACGTGACCGCACGAAAGCACAGCACGAAATTGATTACTGCCCCGGCAAAAAACAATGCGTACCGAATCACCTGCATAACGCCGTAGCGAGTGTCGTCGGCATACAGCACGGTAACCATGAGCATGGCGTGAATCAGGCCAAACAACAGGAACTTGAAGACGTATCCATCAATGAAGAACTCCTGCACCGACGGTGGCCAGTGATTCTGATGCGTGCGCAGCGCAGGGATTCCAAAGATCAGCCCCAGTGCGATCAGCCAGGTGATCCCAATCGAAATGAGTGCGAACGGCGGTTGTACAGTCAGCGCGAACAACGTGGGCACGACACCGATGCCGTGCCCCACAATCACCCCGGGGGCGCATAGAAACGCGATCAGGCCCGCACGAGCAACGCATCTAACGCTGGTGGCCTTGATGGGCCCGCAGGCGTACCAGCCGATGAAGGCGCCGACTACGCTGGCAGCGTAGAGTAAGAGCAGGGCAGTACTGTTCATGCCCTAAGGATACTTGTTTGGCGTGGAAAGACCTTGATTAACGAAATATCGACAAAGACGATCAGCTGCCCGTATTGTGGAGAGCACATCGACATTATTGTTGACGGCTCGCTGCCTGAGCAGGAGTACGTGGAGGATTGCCAGGTTTGTTGTCGACCGATCGTGCTGAGTGTGACGGTTGATATGGATGGCGATGCTGTTGTGATGGCGCGGAGTGAGAACGAGTAGGGGACTGAAAATCCGCGTGTCGGTGGTTCGATTATGCCCCTGGCCACCATTCTCTCCCGAAGCATCCAGCACCTCTGCTACCCGATGACTGCCGGCAGTATGTGGTTGGCTACCAGATCGTGCTCCAGCGAGGCCCGGTCGTAGTTGCCGCCAGTCACTACAACAACAAGATCCAGTGCTGGGAATATCATGATGGCCTGGCCAGCAAGACCGTCGGCGTGGATGGCCTCGATTGTTTCACCACCTACATTGAACGATTTCAACCACCAGAAGTGCCCATAACCCGAGTAGCCCTTGAAGCCAATGTCAGTAACAGATATGAACTCGGTGGTCGCCCTTCGAAACCACTCAGCCGGTACGATTTGCTGTCCGTCCCACTGCCCTTCCTGGAGAACCAGCTGCCCCAGCTTGGCCATGTCCCTTGGTCTCAGATAGATATCACCAACAATGTAGACGGGACCGTGTTCGAATTGTGGCCAGTAGAAATTCGTGATGCCGAGCGGATCGAATAGCTGTTGCGCAGCAAACTGGTCAAGCGGCATCCCGGTCGATCTGCGAAGGACCTCGCCCATCATCTGGAAGCCGCCGGTATTGTAGTAGAAGGATGTCCCCGGCTCGTGAAGCAGGGGCTTGCCGAGGAAATACGCCGACGGGTCTAATGCTCTCTGAAACCGAAGGGCATCACTATTCTCGAAATCCAGGGCAGCAACATCCCATTCATTCCACTCCAGGCCCGAGGTCATGGACATGACGTGCTCGAGCAGGATATCGGCCTTACCGGGCTGATCCGGATCATAATGCTCGGGAAAGTGAGCGAGCAGACTGGACCGCTCGCTCTCGATGTATCCTTCCTGTATCGCAATTCCGACCAGTGTCGACATATAGCTCTTTGACACCGAATGAACGATGTGCAGCTCGTCCCTGTCAAAATCGATCACCGGGCCGAAAGTATCCGGGCTTCCGCCGCTGTACATCCGCCCCCGGCCATACTCCTCCAGCACAAGCTTGCCGTCCTTGACGATAACGAGTCCATGTATTTCGTTGTAAGTACCCCTCCGGATCTCGTTGATGGCATCGATGATTGGGGTAGCGTCGATTCCAACGGCAGCAAGCGATGCAGTGTCCCAGCCGTCATCTGTCTGGACGGGGATATCGATCGACTGGACCGGCGGCAAATAGCTGTGCGGACCCTGGTCGCCGCCTGCACCGCCGCAAGCGGCAAGAATGCAGGTCGTCGTCAGCAGCAGTACCGTGGTGAAAATGCGTTTCTCGTTCATAGCTTCTTCCCTCAGCATTGACTGGCGACAGCAGTGCCGCCACTTTTCCGAGCGTCCAGCGTTCCACGATGAACGCGGTATTACCTGAGGTTCCAATGATCTCTTTATCCATTTCTTATCATGACGGGGAACAAGAAACCGGGTTCGAACTGACGCGATTCGTGGCGCGTCCGTCAATCGGGCGGCATGTCGTAGGCAAATCTCCCTATTGAGCGTGGTTGCGCCCTGGCTAGACTAGATTGGGGACACTGTTTGTGGGAGCGGGGTCATGTTTCAGAACGCCGTCGATAGACATCCGCGCATTGCATCGGCGGTGATTGTCGGGCTCCTGGGGCTGGTGATGCCCAACCAGGCGCCAGCGCAGCAGGCGATCATTCCCCTCCAGCTGAGTTTCTCGGACCCGGGCGCACGCAGCGCGGGACTGGGGGGCGCGTTCGTCGCCCTCGGGGACGACGCCACGGCCGCATTCGCGAATCCGGCCGGTCTCGTGCAACTCCTCAAACCCGAAATCTCGATTGAGACGAGGAACTGGAGCCATTCGATCCCGTACACGGCGAGCGGTCGTATCGAGGGTGTCCCGAGTGGCATCGGGCTTGACGTCGCGCCCGGCATTATCAAGAGCGAGGCAACCTATAACACCACCGGCTTGTCGTTCCTGTCGCTGGTCTGGCCGACCGGCGACTGGTCATTCGCCCTGTATCGTCATCAGTACGCCGATCTCGAATTCTCGGGGGAGACCCAGGGTCTCTTCGGCGGAAGCGACGGTAGTCCTGAACGCTGGTTCGACCAGCAGATGCACAGCACACAGGATGTCACCAGCTATGGGCTATCGGCGGGTTACCGGTTGAGCGACAAATTCAGCGTCGGCCTGGGCCTGACCTACTTTGACGTCAGGATGGAGGCGCTCACGCAGGAGTACCTGTGGGACGTCGGCTCGGACCCCGGCCTGTTCGGGCCAACGACGTTCCTGCCGGACCGGCTGGCTCTGACCGAATACCTGTTTATCGACGACGAGGACTGGACGCTTTCCGGGGGGTTCCTGTGGAGCCTGACGAACCGCTGGCGGATCGGTGGTGTGTACCGCCAGGGCTTCGACGTAAGCCTCGGCAACGACATTATCGCCGGCGTCGCGGTCGACTACGGGGTGCCGCCCGGCACCGTCATCATTCGCAATCGTGATATTCCGGCAGAGTTTCCAGACGTGTATGGACTCGGCGTTTCCTATCGTGCGATGGAAGAAAGGCTGACTCTGAGCTTCCAGTGGGATCGCATCGAGTACTCGAGTATTCCACGGAGCATCGAACTCGATGACCAGACGATCGATGATGCCGATGAACTGCATTTCGGTGCGGAATACGTGTTCCTGGAGTCATCGCCTGTGATAGCGGTGCGGCTGGGTGCCTGGCTCGATCCCTATCACCAGATGTATGCGACCGTCGATGACCCGTACATGCAGGCGGTGTTGCCGCCGGGTGACGATGAGTGGCATTACACGGCCGGGCTGGGATTCGCCACGCAGCGCTTCCAGGTCGATCTCGCCACAGATCTGTCCGACAGGGTGAATACGATTTCGCTGTCAGCGATCTATAATTTCTGAGTCAATCGCGGCCATCATTGGGCTGTTGCTCACGGCGGAGGCCCTGGGACGTCAACTCGTACGCCCAGGAAAGCACCAGCGCGACCGGCAGGCCGAGCACCAGCAGCGCCAGCAACAGCTTGCCGGCCCAGTTCGGTACCTCCAGAAAGTCGAACACGATATCGCCGATCTGCAACATCAACCACGCGACCACCACGTAGGCGATCGCGACTCGGAATACCTTGCGGCGTTTGAGCTCGACCATCAGCCCGCGCCGTTGTGGCGCGGCAGCGACGTCCGGCTGAACGTCATTCGTTGCAGCGTCGGCATCCATGCCTCGCAGCCAGCGTTGGAAGAAGTAATTCGCAAGGGCGAACCGGTCGTCACCTTCATGACGAATGAAGCCCAAGTTGATGAGCTGCCGCAGGCAGCCATCCAGTTCGTCTGCACTAATCGACGTGCATTCCATTATCGCCTCCCGGGCCAGCGCAGGCGTCTCGGCTATCGTACGGACGATGCGTTGTTCGGTTGCGTTGAGCATGTCGAAGTCGACCGAAAAGAAGTAGCTCACCATGCGGTCTGTCGCGACCTGCGTGACAGCCTCATCCAACTGGCCGGTTTCGACAAAACGCTTGCAGACAAGCTGCACCAGGTAGGGATGGTTGTCGCAGTGCTCGAGGATTTCGGCCATCGTTTCGTCATCGATGTCCGGCCGCACTTCGGGTCGCAGGTGCGATTGCCGGACCAGCGATCGGGCCTCGTCGTCGGTCAGGCGGTCGATATAGATCGGCGGTGTAAAACCGTGCAAGAACGGCGAGGTGTCGTCGGTCTGCCCGGCCAGCGCCCACAAGCTGATCGTCGATGCCAGCACCGTGCGAATCCCGTGACGGCTCTGCAACGCATGCCGGAGCTTGCGCAATAGCGACGGGTCTGCGCGCTGCAGGCCGAGTAACTCCTCCACTTCGTCACACAGCAGCAAAAGCCGCAGTCCCTGGGAATGGAGCCTGCGGCGCAGGCGTTCGAGTGCAACGAAAAGATCGTCGGCCGTGATCTCATCCACGTCGATCCGGATACGCTGCAGGCGCTCTTCGACGTCCAGCAGCGCGTCGGTGAAGTTCAGGTGAAGTTCGGCTGCCGAGTCCACGCCCTGGAAGTCCCAGTAAATTGCGAAGTATTGCGGTTCCGGGTCGCGGCCGGAGACCAGCTCGATCTGCTTCAGGAGCGACGTCTTGCCGACACGGCGAGTCCCGAGCAGCCAGATCAGGTCGCGCTCGCCGCGGAGGACCTCTGCGATCTGGGCACTGCGGCCGTAGAAACGGTCACCACGCACCCATTGACCCACGACGTAGGGGATGGTGGCAGGCAGAGCCATCGGCGCCATCGGTACGGGCGCATTCTGTGCCGAAGCGTTCCTGACATCGGCCAGCAGTCGGTAGCCGCGCTTGGGCAGGGTCTCGATGTGTTCGCTTCCGGCCCCGTTGCCGGCGACGCGGTTGAGCGCCCGGCGGAGGCGGTAGATGCAGCGGTTCAGCGTGTAGTCGGTCACGACGACGTCGGGCCAGATCGTGTCGTGCAGCTCCTGCCGTGACACCACACGTCCTCGTTGCTTCGCAAGTTCGGTCAGCACCGCCATCACACGGGGCTCGAGACGCAGCGATCCCCCCGCTCCCGTCACGGTACCCTCGCGCTCATCGAGCATGATTCTGGCAGGCTGCTGCGTCATCTTCACTGTGCTAGCACGCCGCCCCGAGAGCGGCAAGCCGTGTTTGTACCTAGGACCGGCGCGAGCCCGCAAAGCGGTCCAGGGGACAAGTAGATCATAGAGAAGTCACCCTGCGATCAGGCGCAGGGACAATTGACGTGTTTTCCTGAAGCTAGGGCAGCAAAGGCTGTCCGTAACGGAGCACAGAGGTGACGCTATGAACACGGAACCGCGAAAATCGAACGTCGCCGGTATCCTGCTGCTGGTTTTGTTGGCGCTGGCGCTGATGGCGGCGTGTTCCTTGTAGCTGTTCGGTTATCGCCTATTGCACCGGGGAGGGGCGTGTGAGGTAGTCATTTGACGAGGGTGTCTATGCAGCATCGGCGCACGATCTTGCTCGCAGTCGTAGCGATCGTCCTGATCGCAGGCCCCGTTGCGGCCGATCCCTGGTACGAATATTACACCAATGCCCAGCAGGCCCTCGAGCGTGAGGACTGGACAGCAGCTGTCCAGCAACTCAACGCGGCACTCGAGAAAAAGGGCGACTCCAGCGCACGGGCGCGCAGCTACGGCATGAACGTGGTCGAGTACTTTCCGTATTTCCGGCTCGGTGTCGCCTACTATCACCTCGGCCAGTTCGATGCCGCCCTGCAGGCCTTCGAGACCGAAGCCAGGCTGGGTGCAATCACCGAGTCCGAGTCGGCTAACGCACAGCTAGCCGAGTTCCGGGTGCTTGCCGAGGAGGCGAGGCTGGCGCAGGTGGCGGACCGCGCGCGTCGCATCGAGAATATCGTGGCAGACAGTCTCGCCGAGTCGGCGCGACTCGAGCGCGAGGGGCAGGTCGAAGCGGCCATCGCGGCTGTGGACAAGGCGCTGGCCGTTGCTCCGGAAAACGTCGACGCGCTGGCGACCATGCAGCAACTGCGCGAGACGCTGGCAAGGCAACAGCGTGAACGGGAAATCGAGCGCCGCGTTTCGCGGCTCGTCGAGGAGGGCCGGGCGTTGCTCGGCGCTGGCGACTACGAGGGTGCCTCGAGCGTTCTCGGCGAAGCGCATTTTCTGCAGCCGGATCCGGAAATCCAGGCCCTGCTCGACAGGGCGACTCGCCGCTTGCAAGACGGCGCGGCGCCGGATCGTAGTGACGAGGACATCCGGCTGCTGGAACGCCGCTACGCTGAACAGCAAACCGCCGAGGTCGAGGCGAGGATCGCAGAACTGCTTGTCGATGCGAGCAACAGCTTCGAGGCGGGCGCCACGGAAGCGTCGCTTGCCGCGGCCAACCGGGTACTCGCGCTGAACCCGGGCAATCCGGCAGCCCTCGAACAGATTGCCCGGGCTTACGCCGTGATCAACCGGCGTCTACTCGGTACCCATCCTGGCGGCAACATTCCGCCTGCGCTGCGACTAGTGGATCTGCGCGAGGAGGACGAGGACGGCCAGCGCGTGCAAATCATCCGGTCGCCTGACTTTCGGCTGACCGGCATCGTCATCGATGAGTCGCCGGTCGAGGTCTCCGTGTATTCCGATGACGGTGAAATAGCGCCGACGCTCAATAGCCAGTCCCTCGGAGACTTTACGCTGACCGAATTCAGCCTCGAAGTGGCGCTGGCGCCCGGCATGACATCGCTGCGGCTGCTGGCGAGCGACGCCGAGGGCATGAATTCGGGCACTGAATACGCGGTTCTCTATGTACAACCGCTGCTGCGCGACCCGCGTTTCCAGGCGCTGCTGCTGCTTGCGGCAGGCGTCGCCATTGCCGTACCGCTGTGGCGCAGCAACCGGCGGCGGACGGAACTCAGGCGCCGGAAATTCAATCCCTATGTCGCCGGCGCCCCGGTCATGAACGATGACATGTTCTTCGGCCGCCGTCAGCTGGTCGCTCGTATCCTGCAGACCATTCATAACAACAGCCTGCTGTTGTATGGCGAACGACGTATCGGCAAGACGTCGATCCAGCACCAGCTCAAGCGGCGTCTTCTCGACATCGACGACCCGCACTTCGCTTTTTATCCCGTGTATATCGACCTGCAGGGCACGCCGCAGGAGCAGTTCTTCTGGACCATCGCCCGGGATATCGCGGAGGAACTTGCCCCGACACTGGACGGCCTCGCAATTACGGAGTCGATGCCGTCGGACTACGGATATCGCGACCTGCTCGGCGACCTGCGGCTCATCATCACTTATCTGCAAGAAAAATCGCCCAAGACCGCGAAGCTCGTGCTGCTGATTGATGAGGTGGACGAGCTGAACGAGTATGACCCGCGGATCAACCAACGGCTACGCAGCCTGTTCATGAAGAACTTCGCCGAGAACCTGGTCGCCGTCGTCTCCGGAGTCGAGATCAAGAAACGCTGGGAGCGTGAGGGCAGCCCCTGGTACAACTTTTTCGAGGAAATTGAGGTCCGTCCCTTCGACGAGCAGGAAGCGAGAGACCTGATCAGAAAGCCGATTGAAGGGATATTCAAGGCGGACACCGACGTGATCGAGCGCATTATCGGCCTGACGGGAGGCCGGCCTTACCTGATCCAGAAGCTGTGCGTTGCCCTGGTCACCAGGCTCCACGAAGAACGCCGCCGCAAGATTACGGTCGCCGATGTCGATGCTGTCGCTGGTGTGCGGTAGGGAGAACTGGTTGACAAATACTTACTGAATCAGCCATTTGGATTTCTGAAAATCCGCGTGTCGATGATTCGTCCGCGCCGCAACTACGTCCATCCGACGATCGCAACGGCCCCGATGAACGTCAACGGATAAGCCAATGCGATGGTGATCAGGTGAGCAAGGTGCAACAGTGGCCTGTCTCGATAGATCCAGACAGAATAGGCCATCGACAGAGCTGCGAGGATCAGCAGCAAGAATATCGGCAGCTGCGCGACAAGGGGCGCTTCACCCACCTTTACTGCATCCACAAGCAGGCCGTATGGCAAGATGGCCGCGACGAGTGATGCGTGAGCAGACGCGGCGATTCGGGTGCGCAGGTCTGTATCTTGCACGCGGCGAAAGTACACCACCGATATATATACGAGCAGTAAACAAGAACCCAGCGCAACCGCAATCAACATAGGCGTAAACGAACCGTGCAATAGAAGGGACCAGCACTATTCTATCGTGTTTGTCACAGAAGCTGCCCCAGAAACGCCATTCCCTCAGGCGTGTGCAACCAGACAAGGCCGGCACAGTTCAGAAGCACGGTAAACCAGAGCGTGACACGGAAGGACCCTTTCTTGGATTTGTGTCGAAGGGTCTGCTGAGCGAGTAGTGCACCAGGCCATCCACCGAGCAGTGCGAGCAAATGCAAAGACGATTCGCTGGTTCGCCAGCGGCCGGCCTGCGCAGCGGACTTGTCGATGGCATAGGCAATGAACGTGATCATGCTGACCAGAAGGTATGCGCCGAGAACAACTAGCGGCAGTTCAGTGAGAAAACACGAAATGCCGACTACTATCAGAAAAAGCCAGGCGATAATCATGACTGGTCGATTCGACTTCTGTGCAGCTATCTTCCTGGGCTTCTCTCCGGCAAGCGTGGCATCGACAGCTCGCGTCCTTCCCTGATTGTCCTTGGAGATTGAGTAGGTCATCACATCGTTTACCGCGGGGCGGCGCCCCCGGTTCTTAATCGCTTTGATGTGAATGAAGACCCTGTCGCCACCGTCAAAGGGCGCAATGAAGCCGAAGCCTTTGTCGTCATTCCATGACGTTATTTTTCCTTTGGAGCGCATAGATACTTACGTCGCCTATTGATTCGTTCCGCATCTATTCAACATCGGAGGAATCTTGACTATCCAGTTCTTCGAACTTGTCCGCCATCGTGGGGTTGCGCCGAGTTAGCTTCTTGATCGTTACATCCTGCGCTTTGTCGTTTGCCAGGCGAATATTTCGAATTGATGCGATCAAACTCTCTTTTGTCTTCTGCATATGACTGATTGATTTATCAATCTCATCAATCGCCGTGTTGAATTGTCTGGACGCAAGTTCATAGTTCTTTGCAAAACCGGTCTG